>Ga0180429_10002093_pt1 | contig 16687 bp, 16 predicted proteins | sample SS_ome_FD_132428 | JGI IMG/M metagenome (GOLD analysis project Ga0180429, IMG submission 132428) | Hypersaline lake sediment archaeal communities from the Salton Sea, California, USA - SS_1_S_1 metaG | ecosystem: Environmental > Aquatic > Non-marine Saline and Alkaline > Hypersaline > Sediment ...
CTCGCGAGGACGGAGGGCGTCGATACGGGTGACAACGGGGCCGACTTCACGCCCTGCGCCGTCCCGACGCCGGGCAATCTATAATATATGATTATATATATTAGAACATATATATTAAAAATACCGGCGCAGACTCAGCTTTCGAAGCCTTCGATTAATATACCCTTTAGTTATAAGGCGTAATATTGTTTAGCTAATGTAAAACATTAGGTCATTCGGCGCTTTTTTGAAAAAATTTGAACGTTTATCCGTCATCCGCTGGCAAATCCATGGAGCCCGGCCGTCGGGCGGCATGTTGAAATTCCCCTTGCGCGATGCGGACTTTTGTATATAGTGCGACTCGCTCGTAGCTGAAGTTGCGTTTTTCGTGAATGGGCCCGCAGGGACCCATTTTTTTTATCCCGGAGCAAGTAGATGTCGATAGATGTGAAGGCTATAGAGGGCACAGCGGAGGGGATCGCCGCGCCGATCCTCCAGAACATGGGCTATGCGCTCGTGGCCTGCGAGTTTACCTTCGAGGAGGGGCGCTGGATCCTGCGTCTGTTCATAGACAAGGACGGAGGCGTCACGATCGATGACTGCGTGAGTGCCTCGCATGCCGTGGAGGACGTCATATCCGTGGAGGACTTCATACCGGCCAGTTACAACTTGGAGGTCAGTTCTCCGGGGCTTGCGCGTCCGCTCAAGCGCGAGGAGGACTTCGTGCGATTTGCAGGCGAGCGGGCGAAGCTTAAGACCTCCGAGCCGATCGACGGCCGCAGCAACTTTAAGGGCGTTCTCGCGGGCGTCGAGTCGGGCTCCGTGGCGATATCGGTGGACGGCACCAAGTTTTTGGTGCCGATGGACAAGATACACAGGGCCAGGCTCGAGCCGGAGGTCGCGGCCTGTAAGACGAAGGGACACTGAACCGAAACAGCCCCGGGCACGGCGTTGCCAGGGCTTTAAATGGAGGAATGAAAAAATGGGCACCGGAATGTTTCAGGATCTCGGGCGAGTGCTGGAACAGGTGAGCAAGGACAGGGGCATCCCTAGAGACATGCTCATCGAGGCTATCGAGAACGCCTTTCTCACGGCGGCCAGAAAGAAGTGGGGCCACCTGGGCGAGCTCGAGGCGCACTACAACGACGAGGCCGGCGAGATCGAGCTCTTTCAGTTCAAGACCGCGGTCGGCGATGTTGCCGACCCAAACGTCGAGATGGCGATGGACGAGGCGCGGGCCCTCGACCCGGAGGCGCAGGAGGGCGACAGCCTCGGGGTCAAGATGGATCCCTCGGTCTTCGGCCGCATCGCCGCCCAGACCGCCAAACAGGTCATCATACAGAAGGTCCGCGAGGCGGAGCGCAACATCATCTACGAGGAGTTCAAGGGCAGGCTCGGCGAGCTCATCACCGGCATCGTCCGACGCTTCGAGAAGGGCGACATGATCATCGACCTCGGCAGGACCGAGGCCGTCGTGCCCAAGCAGGAGCAGGTTCCCTCGGAGAGCTACCGCGCCGGCGAGCGCCTGCAGGGCTTCTTCCTGAGGATCGACAAGGATGGCAAGGGTCCGCCGCTCATCCTGTCGAGGCGGAACATGGGTCTGCTGATCGGACTCTTCACGATGGAGGTCCCGGAGATCGCCGAGGGCATAGTCGAGATAAGGGCGGCAGCGCGCGAGCCCGGCGTCCGTTCCAAGATCGCGGTCGCATCCCGCGACTCGGACGTAGACCCGGTCGGCGCCTGCGTCGGCATAAAGGGTTCCAGGGTGCAGGGCGTGGTCGGGGAGCTCAAGGGCGAGAAGATCGACATCGTCGCCTGGGACAACGACCCGGCGCGCTTCGTCTGCAACGCGCTGGCGCCGGCGGAGGTCGTGAAGGTGATCATCCGCGACCGCGAGAACGCCATGGAGGTCGTGGTGCCCGACGACCAGCTCTCGCTCGCCATCGGGCGCAGGGGGCAGAACGTCAGGCTCGCGGCGCAGCTCACCGGATGGAACATAGACGTCTACAGCGAGACTCGCATCGAGCAGGTCGCGGCGCGCGCCCGGAGGGTGCTCTCCGACATCCTGGAGATCGACGACAGCACGGCGATGATACTGTACTCGCACTCCTTCCGCAGCTTCGAGGACATCGCGAGCTCGGAGCTGGAGGAGTTCAACCAGGTCCCGGGTATCGGCGAGGAGGTGCTCTCTCAGATCCACGGGAGGGCGAAGAAGGCACTGGAGGCGGGAAGCTCCACCCAGGAGATCATAGCCGGGATAATCAAGCAGGAGGAGGAGCTCGCCGCACAGCAGGAGGCCGAGCGCGCAGCGGCCGCGGCAGCTGCGGCGGAGCAGGCCGCGAAGGAGGCCGAGGAGGCCGCCCTGGCCGCGGCATCCGAAGCTCCGGAGGAGGTGCCTGCGGCCGAGGAGGGCGAGTCAAAGCCTGAGGTGTCGGAGGACGCGCCTACAGCAGACGACGAGGTGCAGGAGACGACGGACGAAGAGGGTGAGCAGGCTGGGAAGTGAAGCGCATCGAGGGTTAGACAAGGGGAAGACAGATGTCAGTAGAAAACGAGAAGAGCGAGATCGAGACTCGGACCAAGGTGGTCGAGAAGCGGATCAAGCCGACGGTAATCCGTCGCCGCGCGAAGAAGGTTCAGGCCCCTCCACCTCCTCCCCCGGAGGAGGAGATGCAGGCCGCAGTCGAGACGGCGCAGGACGAGGCGGCCCCTCAGGAGGCCCAGCCCGAAGCGGCAGAGGTCGCGGCCGAGGCCGCCGACGGCGAGGCCGCCGCCGGCAAGGCCGCCGCCAAGAACGAGGTGGTCCCGGAGCCGGAGTCGCTGCACGGTCCGGAGGCCCGCGGCATGCCTGGCCCGAAGCTGGCCGCCCCCTCCGACGCCGAGCGCAAGATAGGCGTCGTGGGACACATCAAGCTCGAAGAGGCCCAGCCAGCGGTGGCACCGGCCTCGGTCAAGGAGAGCTGGCGCGAGAGGATGAAGAGGGGCCCCAAGCGTCGCAAGAGCAAAGCCGAGCTCGAGATGGAGGCGATCCAGCGCACCGGTGGCCTCAGGCAGTACGTCGGGGAGTCATACGGCGGAACCGCGGACAGGGTATTCCAGCCCGGCCCGAGCGGCAAGCGCAGGCGGACGATCCGCCGCGAGTTCAAGAAGACGGCGATAACCGAATCCAAGGCGATCAAGAAGGTCATACGCGTCGAGGAGGGCATCAGCGTCGCCGACCTCTCGCAGGCGTTGGGGATCAAGGCTAACGACATCATAAAGAGGCTGATGGACATGGAGCTTATGGTGACGGTGAACGACTTCGTCGACGCCGATACCGCATCGCTCATCTCCGAGGAGTGTGGCTACAAGGTTGAGCACACCGCGTTCAAGGAGGAGGAGATTCTGGTCGAGCCGGAGGCCCACGTATCCGTGGAGAACCTCGCGCCGCGGGCGCCGGTCGTGACCGTCATGGGCCACGTCGACCACGGCAAGACCTCCATCCTCGACGTGATCCGTAAGGCCAACGTAGTGGACGGCGAGGCCGGCGGCATCACTCAGCACGTCGGTGCCTATGAGGTGAAGCACAAGAAGGGGCTGATCACATTCGTCGACACGCCGGGCCATGAGGCCTTCACCGAGATGAGGGCCAGGGGCGCGCAGGTCACCGACCTCGTGATCCTGGTGGTCGCGGCCGACGACGGCATAATGCCGCAGACTATCGAGGCGATCTCGCACTCGAAGGCCGCCGGCGTCCCGATCATCGTGGCGATCAACAAGATAGACAAGGCCGACGCGCAGCCCGACCGCGTCAAGCAGGGACTCACCGAGCACGGCCTGGTCCCGGAGGAGTGGGGCGGCGATGTCATCTGCGTGCCCACCTCCGCGAAGACCAAGGAGGGCATCGACAAGCTGCTGGAGATGGTGCTCCTGCAGTCCGAGATGCTAGAGCTCACGGCGGACCCGACGATCAGGGCGAAGGGCACGGTGATCGAGGCATCTCTAGAGAAGGGCAGGGGCGCGGTCGCCACCGTCCTCATCCAGGAGGGCACGCTCAAGCAGGGACAGGGCGTCGTCTGCGGGCTCTACGAGGGCAAGGTACGCGCCATGTTTGACGCCGATGGCAAAAAGTTGAAGGAGGCCAGCCTCTCCAAGCCGGTCATCATACTGGGCCTGACCGGAGTGCCGCAGGCGGGCGACGAACTCATAGCGGTCTCCGACGAGAAGGACGCCAAGCTCGTGGCCGAGCAGCGCAGGCAGAAGGAGCGCGAGAAGGAGCTCGTGAGGCCGGTGCACGTCTCGCTCGAGGACCTCTCAAAGCAGCTGGAGCAGGGCGAGACGAAGGAGCTGGCGGTGATCCTAAAGGCCGACGTGCAGGGTTCGGCGGAGGCGGTCGCCGATTCGCTGGCGAAGCTCGCCACCGACCAGGTCAAGGTCAAGGTCATACATCAGGCCGTGGGTGGCATAACGGAGAGCGACGTCATGCTTGCGTCTGCATCCGACGCTGTCGTTTTGGGCTTCAACGTGGTCGCCGACGGCAAGGCGAGGCAGGCTGCCGAGCGCGAGAACATAGAGATCCGCTCCTACAGGGTCATCTACGAGATGATCGACGAGGTCCGCAAGGCCATGGAGGGCCTGCTCGCTCCGGAGGAGAAGGAGGTCACGCTGGGTCAGGCCGAGGTGCGCGAGGTCTTCAAGATCACGAAGGTCGGCACGATCGCCGGATGCCAGGTGGTACTGGGCAAGATCCAGCGCAACGCGCTGGTTAGGCTCCTGAGGGACCAGACGATCGTCTTCGAGGGCAAGATCTCCTCGCTCAAGCGTTTCAAGGACGACGCGAAGGAGGTCGCCGAGGGCTACGAGTGCGGCATCGGCATCGAGAACTTCAACGACATCAAGCAGGGCGACATCATCGAGGCCTACATCATAGAGAAAAAGGCAGCGAAGTTATAAGGCTAAGGTTGAGGTTAAGGCTGAGGTTGAGGCTAAGGTTAAGGTCAATATGAGTGGTTTCTAGCCCTGGGCCTCAGCCTAAACCTCAACCTGAATTTGTCCTTTATGGTAGTCGGAATCTGCAAACTCGCCCTCATGATCCCCGCGTGTCGTTCGCTCAAGGAGAAGAGGCGCGCGCTCAAGAGGATCAAGGACCGCACCTCGAACACCTTCGGAATAGCGGTGGCGGAGGTCGGGCTAAACGACGTCTGGCAGCGCTCAGAGCTCGGTTTCGCGGTGGTGGGCAACGACAGGAGAAAGATAGAGGGCCTGATGCAGCGGGCCAGCGACTTCATCGAGGGGCTCGGGGTTGCCAGCATCATCGATCAGCACACGGAGATCATCAACGTATGAGGCACATGAGGCAGAGCCTGCCGTACGACAGATCCGAGAGGGTGGCGGACGCGATCCGCAAGCTCGTCTCCGAGATGCTCCTGCGCGACATATCCGACCCGAGGCTTCAGGACGCGCACGTGACACAGGTTAGGATGACCAAGGACCTGCGCATAGCCCGCATCTACTTTCACGCGCTTGGCATCGGCTCGGAGGAGCGCAGCGCGATGGAGAAGGGTTTCTTGAGCGCGGCAGGCTTTCTCAGGCGCAGGATAGGAAAGGAGCTGGGGCTAAAGTTCACGCCGGAGGTCGAGTTCTACTACGACGAGTCCATCGAGCTGGGCGAGCGGATCGAGGAGCTGCTGTCCGGGGTGAGGGGGGAATCGGGCGATGAATGACTACGGGGCGTTTCTCAAGGGCATAGAGGGCGCGAGATCCTTCGTCATAGCGTCTCACTTCAGCCCGGACGGCGACGGCATAGGCTCCACGCTGGCTTTGGGCATGGCGTTGGAGCGCATGGGCAAGCGCGTTGTGATGTACAACCGCGACCGGTTGCCAGAGAACCTTGAATTCTTGCCGGGGGCGGGAAGGCTCGTGAGGGAACTCTCCGCTGACGCCCGCTTCGATATGGCGATCATGGTCGACTGCGCGCAGCGCAAGAGGATATCCGAAGAGTTCGCGGCACACCAGGGCTTCGGCAAGCTCGCGTGCATCGACCACCACAAGCTCAAGGACCTGGAGGCGGAGATAACGCTGCTTGACGATTGCGCCGCCTCGACGGGCGAGGTCGTCCTCCACCTGATGGAGACGGCCGGGATCGACATAGACGTCGATCTCGCGCAGTGCATATACACGACGCTGGTAGTCGACACCGGCTTCTTCCGGTACTCCTCGACCAACGCGCATGCCCTCGAGATAGCCTCGCAGCTGGTTCGCAATGGCGCCTCCCCCTGGGAGGTGGCCAAGAACCTCGACGAGTCCTATCCGGCCTCGAGGCTAAGGCTCCTGGCGCTGTCGCTGTCTACGCTGGAGCTGGGCATGGAGGGCAAGTACGCGACGATGGAGGTGACGCAGGGGATGCTGAAGGAGTCCGGCGCTGGCATGGAGTACTCCGACGAGTTCGCGACCTATCCGCGCTCGGTGAAGGGCGTGGAAGTGGCGGCTCTCTTTCGTGAGGTCGAGGGGGGAGTGATCAAGATCAGCCTGCGCTCCAAGGACAGCGTCGACGTCGCGGAGCTCGCCAGGCCCATGGGCGGAGGCGGGCATTCCAGGGCGGCAGGGCTCAGGATCAGAGGCACGATGGAGCAGGCCAAGAGCAAGTTGGCCGGTGCGGTCGAAGAGGCGCTGAAAAATTCTAAATCCTAAACACGAAATCCTAAACCTCCGCGGGCTTCAGCCCGCGGAGGTTTAGGATTTTGGATTTCGGAATTAATTTGGGAGTTTAAATGGATGGCGTATTGGTCATAGACAAGCCCTCCGGGCCCACCTCGCACGACGTGGTCGCCGCGGTGAAGAGGATGATTGGCGCTCGCAGGGTGGGCCACCTGGGCACGCTCGACCCCCGCGCCAGCGGCGTGCTGCCCCTGGCCGTGGGCGGCGCGACGAAACGGGCCGCCGAGCTCGCGGGCGACGAGAAGACCTACGAGTTCACCCTCTGTCTCGGCGCCGAGACAGACACCGACGACGACGGGGGCCGCCAGATCGCTAGCTGCGAGCGGCCTGTGCCGGAGGCGGAGGATATCCGGCGGGTCCTGCCACGCTTCGTGGGCGAGATCATGCAGGTGCCGCCCCGGTACTCGGCGGTGAAGGTGGGAGGGCGAAGGGCCTATCAGCTTGCCAGGGCGGGGAGAGAGTTCCAGCTCGATCCCAGGACGGTCCGGGTCGATTCGCTCGAGCTCCTGGTTGAGCAGCCGGAGGGGTTCAGGCTCAGGGTCTCCTGCGGGGCCGGGACGTACGTCAGGGCGCTGTGCCGGGATATAGGGCGGGAGCTTGGCTGTGGCGGATTCGCCAAGAATATCAGGCGTTTCAAGAGCGGGTCCTATATAATAGATATGGCGACCACCCTGGAGGCCCTCAGTAGGGCCCCGCGGGCATGGCAGGAGCATCTGCTGGCGATATAGGTATTTGGAAAAAAGTCTTTACAGTTAATCGGTTGTATTATAAGGATCGCGCCCACTATGGCACTTGAAAGAGCGAAAAAAGAAGAGATTATAAGCAAGTTCGGCGCCCGCGAGGGTGATACCGGATCGGCCGAGGTGCAGGTGGCCCTGTTGTCCGAGAGGATCCAGGGGCTCACCGGTCACTTCGACAAGCATGCCAAGGATCATGCCAGCCGCCGCGGCCTGCTCAAGATGGTCAGCCGCAGGCGGAAGCTGCTCAGCTACCTCCGCAAGCACGATGAGGAGAGCTACAAGAACCTCATCAAGGAGCTGGGCATAAGGAAGTAGCCCGGAGGGGAGATGAGGAGAGTGCGCTGATAATTTTCAAAGACGCTCGCCCAACGAGGCGAGCGTTTCTGTAAGTTATCAGTGGAGCCCTTCCTGATCCCTCTCGGAACTTCCGGTTCACAATTGAAAAGCGGGCAGAGCGCTTCGCGTACGGCGCAGGTGTTGCGCATGCGCAGGGACCATCGCCCGGACAGGAGAGAGGTTATGTCCAAACAGTCAGTTGCAAAGTTGGGCGGCAGGGATCTCACCATCGAGACCGGCAGGTTTGCGAAGCAGGCCGGCGGCTCGGTCATCGTGCGCTACGGCGATTCAGTGGTCCTCGTCACCGCGCAGGCCAGGCCCGAGGCGGCGGAGGGTAAGGATTTTCTCCCGCTGTCGTGCGATTACGTGGAGAAGACGTTCGCCGCAGGGAAGATCCCCGGCGGCTTCTTCAAGAGGGAGGGAAGGCCGACCGCGCGCGAGATCCTCACGAGCAGGCTCATCGACAGGCCGATCAGGCCGCTGTTCCCCAAGGGCTACTTCAACGAGACGCAGGTCATCGCGACGGTGCTGTCGTCCGACAACGATCACGACCCAGACACGCTGGGCATGATCGGCGCCTCGGCGGCGCTCACGCTGTCGCCGTATCCGTTCAAGGGGCCGACCGCCGCGGTGCGCGTGGGCAGGGTCGACGGGAAGCTCGTGATCAATCCCAAGGAGGCCGAGCGCGAGCGCAGCGACATCGACATCGTGGTGGCGGGCACCCGCGACGCCATCGTCATGGTCGAGGGCGGCGCGGAGATGGTCCCTGAGGCGGAGATGATCGAGGCGCTGATCTTCGCCCACGAGGGGATGCAGCCGGTCATAGACGCCCAGCTAGACCTGCAGAAACAGGCCGGCAAGGACAAGTGGGACGATCCGGCCGTCGCCGACAACTCCGAGATCAGGGCGAAGGTGGAGTCGGAGCTGGGCGATGCGCTGGGCAAGGCCGTCACGATACCTGAGAAGCTCGCGCGCTACGCGGCGCTCGACGAGCTCAAGAAGGGGCTGGTCGAGAAGCTCGTGCCGGAGGACGACGACACCGGCCTCGCGGGCAAGGTCAAGGAGACCTTCGGGGACATAAAGAAGGACTACGTCCGCAGGATGATAGTGGGCGACGGAAAGCGCATAGACGGAAGGAACATGACGGACGTCAGGCCCATCACATGCGACGTGGCGTTGCTCCCGCGCGCCCACGGCTCGGCGCTGTTCACGCGCGGCGAGACGCAGGCGCTGGCCACTGTCACCCTCGGCACGAAGGAGGACCAGCAGCTCATCGAGAACATCACCGCGGAGTATTACGAGAAGTTCCTGCTCCACTACAACTTCCCGCCGTTCTCGGTGGGCGAGGTGAAGTTCCTAAGGGGCCCCAGCCGTCGCGAGATAGGCCACGGGACTCTCGCCGAGCGCGCGATCAGGCGCGTGCTTCCCGACGAGGACAAGTTTCCTTACACGGTGAGGGTCGTCTCCGAGATACTCGAGTCCAACGGATCCTCCTCGATGGCGACGGTCTGCGGATCGGTGCTTGCGCTTATGGACGCCGGCGTGCCGGTCCAGGCCCCGGTGGCCGGCGTTGCGATGGGCCTCATAAAGGAGGGCGACAAGACGGCCGTGCTCACCGACATCCTGGGCGACGAGGACCACCTGGGCGACATGGACTTCAAGGTCTGCGGCACGAAGGAGGGCATCACCGCGCTGCAGATGGACATCAAGATAGGCGGCATCACCCGCGAGATCTTCACCAAGGCCCTGAACCAGGCGCAGCAGGCCAGGCTCGAGATACTTGGCCACATGGAGAAGGCCCTCTCGGCGCCGAGGGACGAGCTTTCGCCGTACGCGCCGAAGCTCACGGTCCTGAAGATACCGGTCGACCGCATCGGAGATCTCATCGGCCCCGGCGGCAAGAACGTGCGCAGGATCATCGAGGAGACCGGCGCCACGATAGACATCAACGACGACGGCACCGTGGTGATAGGGGCGACCGACCAGGCTTCGGGCGAGCGCGCCATCAAGCAGGTCAAACGCTGCACCGCAAGCCCCGAGGCGGGCAAATACTACAGGGGCAAGGTGGTCCGCATAGCCGACTTCGGAGCGTTCGTGGAGATCTTCCCCAAGGTCGACGGCCTGCTGCACATCTCGCAGATCGAGAAGGGCAGGGTGAACAAGGTCACAGACGTCCTCAACATGGGCGACGAGGTGGTCGTTAAGGTGCTCGAGATCGACGCCTCCAGCGGCAAGATAAGGCTCAGCCGCAAGGATGCGATCGGCCACGAGGGCGAGGTCGAGGAGATATAGAACCGGACGCTTGCTAAATGCCGAAGGCCCTGTCGATGTCGACAGGGCCTTTTTCTTATGCTCTCGTGGTGCGCTGCTATTTTTTCGGGAACTTTCCCCTCACCATGTCCTGATGCAGGCGCCCTACCTGGACGCGTGTCTCCTCGAACGTGCCGTCGTTGTCGATGACCGCGTCGGCTACGGAGACCTTTCTGGCGAGCGGGTATTGCGCCGCGAGCCTGAGCATGACCTCCTCGCGGTCCATGTCGAACTTCTGCATGCAACGTTCGATCTCCTGGTCCTCGTTGCAGCGAACGACGATGATCCCGTCGAAGTTGGACTCCCACCCGGCCTCGATCAGCAGCGGTATCTCGGCGATGACGAAGGGGTGCCCCTCGCGCGCCAGCTCCGCGACCCTCCGTTCCATCTCGTCCTTGACGTGGGGATGAATTATCGACTCTAGATATTTGCGCTCGCCCGCGTCCTGAAAGACTATCCTCGCGAGCGTGGTGCGATCTATGTCTCCGTCGCGTCCGATGACGGCGTTTCCGTATCGCTGGTAGATGAGCTTCCAGACGTGCGAGTGTGGCTCCAGCGTGTGGTGGGCCATCTCGTCGGCGTCGAGCACGGGCACGCCAAGCTCGCCGAACATCCATGCCACCGTCGTCTTGCCGGTGCCGATGTTGCCCGTGAGGCCTATGACCTTGGTCGATCGCTTCATGCGTCTTCCCCCTCGCCGTGCTCGCCCATGGCGCTATCCCTCAGGTCCTGCAGCACGCCGACGAGCGCGCGGGTGGCGATCTCGCCCATGCCCACCAGCTCCTCTATCTCGGCGCTGGCGTCCTCATCCTTGGGCTTTGCCAGGATTCGGTAGGCGAGCTCGGAGGCCTTCATCCATTCGGGCGAGAGCCTGGCGTGCACCTGCCTCACCGGAAGACTCTGCTTCGCCTGCTTCTCCATCGTCCACGATACGGAGTCGGCGAAGTCGCCCATGTCCCACTCGCCTTCGGCGCCGTCATGCGCCCTCTGGAGCTTGTCGTAGATCTCCGGGAGGTCCGGATCGAGCTCCCGGGCCTTCTTGAACTCCGCGAGCGCCTTGGCGAAGCGGCCCTTCTCGAGATGGGCATCGCCCTTGGCCTCGTGCTTACGAGCCTTGTCCGGATTCGGTTTTTTGGACATCAGGACCTTCCCCCTTGAACCCAGCGCTCCTCGTCCTGCCCGCGCGCTGGACTGAGAGCTCCCTAATGGCCGGATTTTCCATCATTTCCTTAGCCAGTGCAAGGAGTTCGTCCTTCGTGTTGAGCTCCGGGTCGTCCAACACCCTCTCGACCAGGGCGGATAGTATCGTGCCGACGATCGGGCCCTCGCCTGGGCCCAGCTCCATAACGTCGGTGCCGTCTATGGCGAGGTCCCCGGGCCCGAACGGCGGCTTCTTGGCGAGTTCGTCGCGTATGCGCTTTCGAAGACGGAGGACTCCCTTGATGCCCGCCGGGTGCTTTCCGCCGCGGTTGTCCGCTATCCTCAGGTCGATGAGCGTGAATATCAGGTCCTTGCCCACCTTCTGCACGAACCTGCGTATGGCGCGGTCGGTGTAGGACGCCTTGGTCTCGAACATGTGGTTCTCTATGAGCTTGAGCATCCTGGAGGTGTCGATGCCTGCGGCCTGGAGCTTGAGCCTCTCGGCGATCCTTCGCGCCTTGCGCTTGCTTGCGAGCTGGTGCCCGAAGAAGACGACTCGCCCGGCGGGTTCGTGGAAGCGCGCGGTGTGGGCCTTGCCGATGTCATGGAGGAGCACGGCGAACATCAGATCCAGGTCGCCGGCCCCCTCCAGCGCGGAGTCGGAGCGCGCGGCGTCGAGCGCCCGCATCGTGTGTCCGTAGACGTCGTCGCCGGGCTGCTTGTCCTGCTCGATCCCGCCGATCGCGAGGAGCTCGGGAAGTATTTGTTTCATCAGCCCCGAGTCACGCATCAGATCGAAGCCCCTCGAAGGCTTCTCTGCGCTCATGAGCTTCACCAGCTCCATGCCGATTCGCTCGCCGGAGACGGTCTTGATCAGCGCGGCGCTGCGCTTCATCGCCTCCCAGGTGTCGTCCTCTATGCGGAAGCCCAGCCTCGCCGCGAACTGTATCCCTCTGACAAGCCTCAGCGGATCCTCCTCGAACGCCCTCGGGAAGACCATGCGGAGCACGCGGTCCCTGATATCCTTCGTCCCGCCGTATGGATCGATGATCCTGCCGTCGTCCAGCGAGCGGGCCATGGCGTTGACCGTGAAGTCGCGCCGGCCCAGATCCTGCTCGACGGGCAGCTCGGGGTCGAAGTCCACATCGAAGTCGCGATGGCCTGATCCGGTCGAGCGCTCGCGTCTGGGCAGCGCCAGGTCTATCGTGAGTCCGGGCCTTCGATGGGGCGAGAACTTGATTATGCCGAAGCTCTTTCCGACGCCCGCGACCTTTCCATAGGGTTTGAGCAGCGCGGAGATCCTGCTCATGGCGAGACCGGTGCAGAGTACGTCGCGGTCCTTGACCGGCCTTTGCATCAGGCGGTCGCGGACCGGTCCTCCGACCTCATAGAGCTTGCCGCCCGCCTCAGCCAGCGGGGCGAGGCAATCGTATATTTCGTCGTAGGAGACTTTCATCTATTCTTCGTTCAGGAAGCTCACCACCTTGGCCTTGGCCCTGAGCGCGGACATCCAGGACTGAAAGTATTCGCCGGCAGGCCAGGCGTGGGGTTTGGATGTCTCGTCGACGATCCGCTCGACCAGGCGCACGACGTAGACCTTTCCGCCGCGCTCGATCGGGCTGTCCAGCACCTGGCTGCCCTCGGTCAGGGCGAAGATCGCCTTGTGGTCATCGAACGTCGCCTGCCCGCCGAGGAGCGCCTTGCGGTTCTTTATCTCCAAGGGGCCCACCTTCTCGGGCTCTATGCCCACCGCCTTGAGCATGCCCCTCCATGTGGAGGGCGTGCTTTCCACGAGCACCTTCGCGAGCTTCCTGGCCTCCTCGATCTTGGTGAGCTCTCCCTCGAGGGCGGCCGGATCGATCGTCACGATCTCGAAGGTCCACTTCATACTCCCGCCGCTGGTCTCCTCCGGAAACGCGGGCTTCTGATCGACGCCGACGAAGGTCTCGGCCAGCGTCTGGACGGCGATGCCGTTTCTTAGGTAGGTCTCGTAGTCGATGCCGAAGCGGTTCTTGAAGTAGGGCAAGAACTGCGTCTTGTAGAAGACCGCGTCGAACTCCCCGTCGCGGTTGGCGGCGGCGGTCGTCCTGACGGCCTGGGCGAGCTCGGTGTCCGGTATCACGATGCCAAGCTCGTCCGCCTGTGCCACCGCCAGCTCGCGCGAGACGAGCTGACCCAGCGTGCTATTGACCGCCATCTTCTGCACGAACTCCGGGACATCCTGGTCCTTGAAGGTCTGCCTGAGCCTCTCGTAGTTCTGGTCCAGCAGCATGCGATATTCACCGGCCGGGATGGGACGCCCGTTGACCTCAGCCACGGCCTCCCCCTCGTACCCGGGGCCTCGGCGCATGGTGCTGTAGCCGAAGAAGAAGATGAAGGAGATCACTATGGCCCCCAATATGACCTTGATCACCCAGGATGAGGCGTGTTTTCTCAGTATATCGAGCATCTGCGGGCATCCCTTCCGTGAGGGGGGCCCAGGGCCCCCGTGAGTTCCGCGAAGGCCAGCGATCTAACCAAATAGGCCCTATAAATCAACAATTTTGTTGATCTTTCTCAGGAAGCCTGTTAGACGGGCTCAAATTTTAAGGGGAGAATAAGTTATGTTTCTTGACCCACTTCTGGGCCTCTTTTCCAACGACCTAGCGATCGATCTCGGGACCGCGAACACGCTGATCTACGTAAGGGGCAGGGGGATCATCTCGGCGGAGCCGTCTGTGGTTGCGGTCCAGCGGGACACCCGCGGGATAAAGCGCGTCCTGGCGGTAGGCAAGGAGGCCAAGGAGATGCTCGGCCGCACCGCCGGCACGATCGAGGCGATCCGACCGATGAAGGACGGCGTGATAGCGGACTTCGAGGTGACCGAGGCGATGCTTCGCTACTTCATACGCAAGGCTCATAACCGCAAGACGCTAATCCGCCCACGCATAATCGTCTGCATCCCGTTCGGCGTCACCGAGGTCGAGAAGAGGGCGGTCCGCGAGTCGGCCGAGACGGCGGGCGCCAGGGAGGTCTATCTCATAGAGGAACCGATGGCCGCCGCCATTGGCGCCGGCCTTCCGATCACCGAGCCGTCGGGCAACATGATCGTGGACATCGGCGGCGGCACGACCGAGGTGGCGGTCATATCGCTGGCCGGCATCGTCTTCTCCAAGTCGATCAGGATCGCGGGCGACAAGATGGACGAGGCGATCATCCACTACATCAAGCGCAAGTACAACATGCTCATCGGCGAGCGCACCGCCGAGGCCGTGAAGATCGCCATAGGCACCGCCTATCCCGACGGCGAGATCCGTTCGATGGAGATAAAGGGCCGGGACCTCGTCGCGGGCGTTCCGAAGACCCTCGAGATCCACTCCGAGGAGGTCCGAGAGGCCATCGTGGAGCCGGTCAACGCCATCGTCGAGGCGGTGAAGATAACCTTGGAGCGCACGCCCCCTGAGCTATCGGCGGACATCGTCGACAGGGGCATCGTCATAACGGGCGGGGGCGCGCTCCTGCGCAATCTCGACATACTCCTTCGCGAGGAGACGGGCCTGCCGGTGATGGTGGCCGACGATCCGCTCAGCTGCGTGGTCCTTGGCTCCGGCAAGGCCCTCGAGAGGCTCGACGTATTCAGGGGGATAACTGTCAGCTGATCCGAACCGTTCAGGCGACTGATCCTCGATCCTAAACCCCAGGTCCTCGCGCAAAGAGGCGAGCATCGCGGGTCGCAAGGCGGGGATCATTTTTTTAATATGCCCTTCCTCAGAAGAAAGATGAAGTTTCTGCCGCTGCTCATCCCGGCGATGCTGGCGCTCGTCTTCTTCTCGCTGACATCCATGAGCATGCGGCGCGCCCCGTGGTACAAGGAGGCACTGTGGAACGTCGTGGCCCCTCCGCAGAAGCTTGCCAGCTACATAGGCGGCGGCATCTCGGGCGTCTGGAACGGCTACGTCGCGCTCATCGGAGCGCAGCAGCAGCGCGATGAGCTCGCGGGTCGCGTCGCCGCGCTTGAGGGGGAGCTCATCAGGATGCAGGAGGTCGACCAGGAGAACAAGCGCCTCAGGGCGCTGCTCGGATACCAGGAGACCTTCCCGCAGGAGACGGTGGTCGCCAGGGTCGTGGCCAACGATCCGCGTGCGGAGTTCAAGAGCATAACGATCGACCGCGGCACATCCGACGGGATCGAACCGCTGATGCCGGTGGTGGGTCCCAGGGGCCTGGTGGGGAAGGTCGGGACTGTGGGCGAGCACGACGCCAGGGTGCTTCTCATCACCGACCCCAACAGCGCGGTCGACGCCCTCGTGCAGCGCTCCAGGGCGCGCGGCCTGGTCGTCGGGACCGCCTGGCGCACCGAGCTCAAGTCGGGCTACTACATCGCGAGGCTCGAATACATCCGCAGGGTTAGCGACATACGCGACGGCGATGTCGTCGTCACGTCCGGCTTCGACAGGATCTTCCCCCCCGGCATACCAGTTGGAGAGGTGAGGGACATAGTCACTTCGAAGTACGGCGTCTTCACCAAGGCCAACGTCGTACCGTTCGAGGACATGGCCGAGCTGCAGGAGGTGCTGGTGATCGTCAACGCTCCGAAGCTGGCAAACACCGTCAGGGATGCGGGGGAATAGGTGCGCTTCTTCGTCCTGATGGCGATTTACGGTGTCGCGGGCGTGGTCCTGTCCACGACGATCCTGGCCGGATGGCCGACCGGGATGCTGAGATTCGACTTCATCATCCCGGCGGTCGCAGTTGTCTCCTTCTACAAGAGCCGGGCGCAGGCGCTCCCTGTGATCGTATTCTACGGTTTGATCGTCGACGTCGCGTCGGCAGCGCCGTTCGGCATGTCCGTGCTGTCCTATCTCGTAATCTACTTCTTCGTCCGTGCGGTGGTGACGAAGATCTCGTTCCAGGAGGGCGTTGCGCTCCTCTTCTGGGTGGCCATCATAAGCCTCATCGATAAGCTCGTGTGCTCCCTGGTGATACTGGTGTCGACCGGGAGCATCGCGATACCCAGGATCATAATGGAGATCTCTCCGGCGCAGGCGCTCATCGACGCGGCTTTGGGCTTTTTGATCATCCCTGTCCTCACGAAGTACTGGGACCTTTCGTGGGACAAGATACGCAGGCCTAAGGGGTTGGTGCTCAAATGAGGCTGGTCCAGGAATACACGGCGGACATCGAACACCGCTTCAAGTACGCCATGATCGCGGTGCTGGCCCTGTTTCTGGTCGTGGGCGGCAGGCTCTTCTATCTGCAGGTGATGCGCGGCAACTTCTACCACTTCTTCTCCACCGAGAACAGCATCAAGGAGACCAGGGTGCGGGCGGTCAGGGGCATGATCTTCGATCGCCGCGGCCAGGTCCTCGTAGACAACAGACCCTCCTTCAACATCACGATCACGCCTCAGTACGTCGTGGATCCAAAGAGGACGATAGAGTCGCTGTCGCGGCTTTTGGCTATGTCGGAGGAGGAGATCGCGGAGATCTGGGAGAAGCGCAAGACCC
>Ga0180429_10002094_pt1 | contig 16679 bp, 14 predicted proteins | sample SS_ome_FD_132428 | JGI IMG/M metagenome (GOLD analysis project Ga0180429, IMG submission 132428) | Hypersaline lake sediment archaeal communities from the Salton Sea, California, USA - SS_1_S_1 metaG | ecosystem: Environmental > Aquatic > Non-marine Saline and Alkaline > Hypersaline > Sediment ...
CAGGCCTGGAACTGGGCCGAGGTCGGGCTGCAGGAGATGAAGACCGGCAAGCTCCTGGCCGACATCCTGGCGGACGCCGGCTTCGACGTCGAGCGCGGCGTCGCCGGCATGCCCTCGGCCTTCGTCGCCACCTACGGCTCCGGCGGCCCCGTTATCGGCGTGATGGCCGAGCTCGATGCCCTGCCCGGTCTCTCTCAGGCGGCCGTGCCCCACCGCGAGGTACTCAAAGAGGGCGCCGCGGGCCACGGCTGCGGCCACTGCGGCTATGCCGCAACCGCCCTGGGCGCGGCGCTGGCTGTGAAGGCCGTCATCGACGAGCACGGGATCGCGGGCACCGTCAAGTGCTTCGGCTGCCCGGCTGAGGAGACCCTGGTCGGCAAGGTCTTTATGGTCCGAGACGGCGTTTTCGACGGCCTGGACGCCTGCCTTGGTCACCACCCTGGCAGCGCCAACGGCCCCTCGCTGGGCACCGGCAACGCCATGAACTCCGTCAAGTTCGAGTTCTTCGGCAGGGCCAGCCACGCCGCCGGCTCGCCCGAACAGGGTATCAGCGCTCTTGACGCCGTCGAGCTGATGAACATCGGCGTCAACTACATGCGCGAGCACGTCGTGCAGGAGACGCGCATGCACTACGTGATCGAGGACGGCGGCCACGAGCCCAACGTCGTCCCGGCCTACGCACGGAGCTGGTACTACGTGCGCGCCCCCGAGCGCGAGCTCGTGGACCAATACTACGACTGGGTGCTTCGCATCGCCGATGGCGCCGACCTGATGGCCAACACCACCCACAAGGTCCGTTTCCTCACCGGCGCCCACAACGGCATTCCCAACCGCCCGATGGCCGAGCTGGTGACGGCTAACATGCGCGCCATCGGCGCGCCCACCTACACAGAGGAGGAGTTGGCCTTCGCCGCGGAGTTGGGCAAGTCCATCGACCCCGACGAGAAGCGCACCAAGCTGATCCGGAGCTCGCTGCCCAACGCTATCGAGCTCCTGGACGTGGACATCAACACCAACATCTACGACCCCTATGGCGAGGAGCGCAAGGGCGGCGGTGGCTCCACCGACGTCGCCGAGGTCTCGTGGAACACGCCCACCATCGAGTTCTCGACAGCCTGCTTCATCGTTGCGTCGCCGGGTCACTCGTGGCAGAACACCGCGATTTCGGGCACCAGCATTGCCCACAAGTCCACGCTCTTCGCCGCTAAGACGATGGCCACCACGGCGCTGGACCTGCTGACAAGACCCGACGAGCTGGCGCGTGCCCGCAAGGACTGGGAGATGCGGATGGCAGGCCGCACCTACAAGTGCCCGCTGCCGGACGGCCTCGAGCCCCCCTTGGACCAGCTGGAGGCCCAGCACGATTGATGACGTCTGAGCGCACCAAGATTGGCATCATCGGCGCGGGCCGCGTCGGCGTGGACTGGCACCTACCGGACATCCGCACGGCCGGAGGAGAAGTCACGGCACTGGCCGACGTCGTGCCGGGTCGGGCCGCGCGGCTGGCGGCGGACCGCGGCGTGCCGCTGGCCTTTGACGACTACCGCGCCCTGTTGGCCCTAGACGAGATCGACGCGGTAGCCATCTGTACGCCCCCCGTCAACCACGAGGAGATAGCCGTCGCCGCGCTGCGGGCCGGCAAACACGTCTATCTCGAGAAGCCGCCCGCGATGAACGCCGCGGAGATGGCGCGCATCACCAAGGTGGCGCGTCAAGCCGATAGGCTTCTGATGTCCGGCTCCAACTCCGTCTACTACAACGAGATGCAGGCGCTGAAACGCGCTATCGACGCAGGCGAGCTGGGGAACATCTACTACGTGGAGGCACTCAAGGCCATCCGCCGCAACTACAAGAAGGGCTGGCACCGGCGGCGCGACATCGCCGGTGGCGGCGTGACAATGGACTCCAGCGCCCACCGGCTAGACCTGGTGCTCTACCTGCTCGGTACCCCGCGGGTCCTGTCGGTGACGGCGCGCACCTATGACCACTTCGCCAACCGCCCGCTGCCGGTGGCCGCGCCCGTGGGCTACCAGCTCATGGATGTCGAGGAAGGTCTGGCGGACATGAGCACACAGTCCGACATCGAGGACACCCTCATCGCTTTCATCCAGTTCGAGGGTGGTTGCACGCTGGTGCTGCGCGACATGTCCAACGCCAATATCGCAGCGGACTGGTCTCTGCGGCTGGCGGGCACCAAAGGGGGCGCCAGTCTGCTCCCCTTGAGGTTCTTCGGCGAGACTTCGGACGGGCTGCCGACCGAGACGATCCCCGAGGTACCCGCGAACCCGGAGGGATCCCACGTGCCGATCTACCGCCACTTACTCTCGTGCATCCGCGACGGGTGCGAGACCCAAAGCCCAGGAGAGCGCGGCGTCGTCCTGATGCGTATCGTCGACGCGATCTACGCATCCGCCACCCGAGGCGGACGCCAGATTGTACTCGATCAGACCTGACCCAGGCATCTGGTTCTATCCATACTGAGGTGACCTTACCTTGTCCGAGACCCAAGCATCCCTTCCACAGATTCCGTTCGGCGACGTTCGCCTGTCCCGCCTGATCCTCGGCGCCAACCCCATCAACGGCGGCTCGCACCTTTCGCGTTTCGTCAACAATCAGATGAAGCGCTACTTCACACCGGAGTGCATCCAAGCGACCCTGGCCCAATGCCAGGCAGATGGCATCAACACGTGGCAGTCCGGCATGGGCAATCTGCAGGCCTATCGTGAGTACGTCGACGGCGGCGGGGAGATGCGCTACATCGCCCTATCCGCCGACTACGAGGCTCAGCCCACGATGCTGGAGGACCTGGTCGCCGGCGGCACGCTCGCCGTGGCCCACCACGGCGAGGTCACTGACGTCTTCTGGCGCGAGGGCAGAATCGACAAGGTCCACGAGTACTGCAAGCGCATTCGCGATGCGGGCGCCATGGTCGGCATCTCCACCCACATCCCCGACGTCGTGAACCACGTGGTCTCAGAGGGCTGGGACGTCGACTTCTTCATGTGCTGCGTCTACGAGCGCCATCGCACCCGCGAACAGCTGCTGGCACGCCTGGGGCACGTGCCGCTCCCCCTCAACGAGGTCTACCTGGAGGACGACCCGCCGCGCATGTACGAGGCGATGCGCAACGCCGAACAGCCCTGCCTGGCCTTCAAGATTCTGGCTGCGGGTCGGCTCTGCGACAAGCAGGCGTGGGTGGAGACGGCCTTCGAACATGCCTTCCGGTCGATCAAGCCGACAGACGCCGTGATCGTGGGTATGTATCCGGAGTACGAGGACCAGATCGCCCTCAACGCCGACTACACGCGCCGATTCAGTCCACTGAGCGGCAGCTAGCCATTGATATGATAGAGCTCGGATGCTGCGCGTTCAGCTTCGGATATCTCCCGCTCGACGATGCCCTCGCGCTGGTTAGCCGCCTGGGATTCCGCCGGGCCGATGTCGGTGCGGGCCAGGTCGGCCAGGCCGACGCCGCCTCTCATCCGGCCAGGGTCGGCGCCCGCTTGACCGCAGCCGCCGACCGGGCCGAGCTGACCCTAGACGAGTTCTTCGTTTGCGCCATCGACGTGGACGGCGTCGCCGTGCGCCCCAGCGAGCCCGACGACGCCCTGAGGGCCGCGGCCCTGGACCGCTTCCGAGGGCTATGCGCCTGCGCGGCCGCCGCTGGGTTCCGCAGCATCATGGGCATCCCGGGCACCCCCCAGGACGGCACGGACCCGGATCGCGTATGGGCCACCGCCGCGAGCACGCTGCGGCAGATGGTCGCCATCGCATCAGACCACGGCATCCAGCTTCATGTGGAACCGCACGCGGCATCCATCGTCAGCAGGCCCGCCGCGGCGCTACAGCTCGCGGCTGAGGTCCCGGGTTTGCTCTACACCCTGGACTATGCCCACCATATGGGCCTACGCATCCCGCAGGAGGACGTGGCGCAACTCCACGCCGTCACCGGCCATCTGCACGCGAAGCCGGCGCGACCGGGATATGCCAAGTGCTTCGCCCACCACAATACCATCGACTTCGCTGCCATCATCGCGGACCTGAGCCGGCGTGATTGGACCGGGACCGTGGCCCTCGAGTGCATCGGCCACCTAGACCCACGCACCGGCCGCCCCACATGCACCGAGATTCCAGCCGACGTGACCGCACGTGCGATCACAGGCGACCCACCCGATGATCTGATGGCGCATCCGGTTGCCCAGACGATGCGCCTGACCTATGACCTGGTGAGCTGCGTATAGCAAGGAGAGACAGATGCGAATCCTGATCGGTCCCAATAGCTACGGCCTGGAAGCCGTCATCCCGACGATACAGTCGCGTCACCCCAATGTGGAGATCGAGGCGTGCTCGGACAGGGCTCGCCTGGCGGATGCCCTTCGCGAGGCCGACGTCTACCTGGGTTGGCTGAGCCGCGACGCGTTCCTAGGGGCAGAGAAGCTCAAGTGGATCCAGTCGCCCAGCACTGGCGTGGATAGCTTCTTGCGGATACCCGAGCTCCGCGACGGCGATGTGCTACTGACCGGAGCGAAGGGCACACACGCCGCGTGCTTGGCCGAGAGCGCCATCGCCATGATCCTGGCGTTCACGCGCGGCATTCGAACCTTCATCGACCACCAGAACCGCAAGGCGTGGGCGAGCCGGACCGTGCGCAACGCGCTGGTTGAGCTCACGGGCAGCACTGTGGGCATCGTCGGCTTCGGAACGGTTGGGCAAGCCACGGCGGCAAGGGTGCAGGCCTTCGGCACGCGTATCCTGGCGACGGACGCCTTTCCCGGCAACAAGCCCGACTACGTGGACCGCCTGACGGGTCCGGAGGGCCTGCGCGACCTACTGGCAGAATCCGACTACGTGGTGGTGACGGTCCCCCTCGTGGAGGGCACCCGCCACCTGATCAACGCCGACGCGCTGGCCGAGATGAAATCCACCGCGATGTTGGTGGGTATCTCGCGCGGCGGCGTGATCGACGAAGGGGCGTTGGCCGGGGCCCTCATCTCGAGGCGCATCGCCGCGGCGGCTCTCGACGTCTTCGAGACCGAACCTCTCCCAGAGGACAGCCCTCTGTGGAGCATCGATAGCCTGCTCATCACGCCCCACGCCGCCGGCGGTAGCCAGCTGGAGAGCACCCACATCCAGGAAATCTTCATCGAGAACGTGGACCGTTTCATTGCGGGCACGTCGCCGCTGCGCAACGAGATCAACAAGACCCTGGGATTCTGAGCATTGCAGGTCCGTGCGATTGCATTACAATCGGTATGACCTTCTGACAATAGGGAGTGACCGACACAGATGACACCAGAGGATCCCCTTCAGGCGAGGCTCAGCGCGATGGGCGCGGCACTCCGGTGCCCCCCGGAGGCCGAGCCGAAGCCCATCGTCCCGAACGGACCGTTCCCCAATAACGTCCGCGTACCCGCGCTTCTTTACTGGCAGGCCCTGACACTGCCGACCGAGGACCCGGCGCAGGCCTTTGAGCTGCTCTTTCGTGAACGCGGGTGGCGCGGCATCTGGCGAAACGGGGTCTACGTCTTCCACCACTATCACAGCACCGCCCACGAGGTCCTCGGCGTCTACAGCGGGCAGGCGACCGTGCAGCTGGGTGGCGACGACGGTATCGTCGTCGACCTCATCGCAGGCGACGTCGTGCTGATCCCCGCGGGCGTGGCCCACAAGAACCTGGGCAGCAGCGACGACTTCGGTGTGGTAGGTGCCTATCCCGCGAGCCAGAGTTGGGATATGAACTACGGCAAACCCGAGGAACGTCCGCGCGTCGACGCCAACGTCGCCCACGTCCCCATTCCCGAGACCGACCCAGTCTACGGTGCTACAGGTCCGCTGCTGGACCTGTGGGCCTAGCGCCGGTTGATCCCATCTCAGCCCGACCCTGAGGAGGCCACATGACATTCCCTGAGCTTTCTGACGCCTGGCGCCTGAGGCGACTGCAGCCGCCGGAGGGGCTCGTCGATGTCGTTCTGGACACCGACACCTACAACGAAGTGGACGATCAGTTCGCCGTCGTCCACGCGCTGTTGTCGCCCGACCGCATCAACCTGCAGGCACTCTATGCGGCGCCCTTCTTCAACAGTCGCTCCAGCGGACCCAGCGATGGGATGGAGCGGAGCTACGAGGAAATCCACCGGCTGCTCGAACGAATGGGCGTCGCCGCTGAGGGCCTCACGTTTAGGGGGTCGACGACCTACCTGCCCGACCGCGACCACCCCTGCGAGAGCGCAGCCGCCAAGGACCTCATTGCGAAGGCAATGGCACGCGGGGAGGACGACGACCCGCTCTACGTCGCCACGATCGGCTGCATCACCAATGTCGCCTCGGCCATCTTGATGGAACCGGAGATCATCAAGCGCATCGTTGTCGTGTGGCTGGGCGGCCACGCCTTCCATTGGCCTGACACCAAGGAGTTCAACCTCTGGCAGGACCCAGAGGCGGCGCGCGTGGTCTTCGACTGCGGCGTGCCCGTGGTGCAGATACCTGTGATGGGCGTCTGTTCGCACCTGCACACGACGATCCCCGAGATCGAGGCCTGCGTTCAGGGGAAGGGCGCCATCGGCGACTTCCTGGCCGAGACGGTCAAGGGCTACCACGAGGACCACTTCGCCTGGTCCAAGGTGATTTGGGACATCTCGGCCATCGCCTATCTACTGGACGAGTCTTGGACTCCAACGGCCCTGGTCCACAGTCCCATCGTGACCAGCGAGGGCACCTGGTCGTTCGACGCTCGGCGCCACCTGATTCGCAGCGCGGTGCACGTCCACCGAGACCCCATCTTCCGCGACCTGTTCACCAAGCTCGACGCTCATAGCCGGACCTGACACGTCATGAAACAGAGAACCAAGTCCGGGCGACCGGCGACGTCGCCGCTGGTGCCGCTACCCCTGGTGGACGAGATCGCCGATGATCTGAAGCGGGTCGGCGTGCGCGCGGGCGGCGTACTCCTGGTGCACAGCTCGTTGAGCTCGATGGGGCACGTCCCAGGAGGCGCTGAGACGGTGATCCAGGGCTTGCTGGAGGCACTCGGCCCCGAAGGCACGCTACTGATGCCGGCGCTGAGCTACGAGCACGTGAGCGCAAAGCAGCCCTATTTCGATGTCCGCCGCACCCCCTCGAACATCGGCGCCATCCCGGAGACCTTCCGTCGCCGAGCGGGCACCCGCCGCAGTATGCATCCTACCCACTCAGTGTGCGCGGTCGGACGGCGCACTGCGGAGCTGCTCAGGGGCCACGAGCTGGACACCACGCCGTGCGGCACGCAGTCGCCATTTCACAAGTTGCCCAACGTCCGGGGTCAGATACTGATGCTCGGCTGCGGGCTGCTGCCCAACACGTCGATGCACGCCATCGAGGAGATCGTCGTGCCCCCGTATCTCTTCAGCGATCCGCGCACATATGTGCTGGTCGACGAGGAGGGCAGATCACGCGAGGTCGTCCACACTCCACACGGGTTCGACGGGTGGCGCCAGCGATATGACCGGGTGGCGCAGGTGCTGGCGGAACCTGGTTTGCGGGAGGGCACAGTCCTGAAGGCGGGCGTCCACCTGATCGAAGCCCGCGCACTCTGGGCTGGGGCGTTGGAAGCTCTCCGAGGCGATGAGCTCTTCTTTGTCGAGCGCGGCTCACACGACTAGTCATCCACTTGGAGGTAGGTCCGATAATGAGTCACCCCGTCCGCGCGGCCATCGTCGGCTGTGGCAACATGGCCCGCAACCACCTACCGAACATCCTGAAACAGACTGAGACCACTGAGATCGCGGTCTTGTGTGATCCCAGCGAGGAGTCCCTGGAAAAGACGGCGAAGGTATTCGCAGAGACGGGACATCCGCTGCCGCCGACGGAGCCTGACATCGCGGATGTACTGGCGGAGCACCAGATCGACGCTGCCTTCATCATCACCCCGCACAACACGCACTACGGCCTGGCAAGGACGTGCATGGAAGCGGGAGTCGACGTGCTGCTCGAAAAGCCCATGGTCATGAACGCCGACGAGGCCCGTAGCCTGATGAAGGTGAGGGATGAGACGGGCAGGCTGATGGTCGTGGCCTTCAACGGCAGCCTGTCGCCCGAGATCAGGGAGTCGGTTCGGCTGCTGCGGTCGGGTGAGCTGGGCAAGCTGCTCTCCATCAGCGCGACGGTCTGGCAACGTTGGGGACCGGGCACCACGGGGAAGTGGCGCCAGGTGCCCGAGATTTCAGGCGGCGGCTTCATGTTCGACACCGGCGCCCATATGCTCAACACGGTGGCCGACCTGGCCGGCGAGGAGTTCGTGGAGGTCGCCGCGTGGACCGACAATTGTGGCCGCCCCGTGGAGACATTGGCCGCGGTGATGGCCCGCCTGGCATCTGGGGCCCTGGTGACGTTCCACGGGTGCGGCGAGACGGTGCGGACGTGCAAGTCCGACATCCGCGTCTTCTGCACCGATGCCATCCTGCGCACGGGTGCTTGGGGGCGGTGGCTGGAGGTCCAGCGCAACGGAGAGCCCGACTTCGTCCCCGTTGAGCTCCCGCCGTCGCTGGGCGCCTGGGAGCAATTCCTGGCCGTGCGCAGCGGCGAGTTCGCCAACCCGAGCCCCCCCGAGGTCGGCCTGCGGATGGCCCGCCTCTATGACGCGATCAAGGCATCGGCGGCCAGGGACGGCCGGCCTGTGATGTGTGACTGAGTCCACCAAACCCAACATAGGAGAGACAAGATGACGGACGAAGCAAAGAAGAAGGCCCTGATGGTCTGGGGTGGCTGGATGGGGCACGAGCCCGATCAGTGTGTCGCGATCTTCAAGCCCTTTCTGGAGTCCAAAGGCTACGATGTGATGGTCTCGGACACCCTCGACACCTACCTGGACACCGAGCTGATGGCATCGCTGAATCTGATCGTGCCGGTGTGGACAATGGGCACGATCACAAACGAGCAGGAAAAGGGGTTGCTCGATGCCGTGAAGAGCGGCATCGGCATCGCCGGATGGCACGGCGGCATGGGCGACTCCTTCCGCAACAACGTCAACTACCAGTTCATGGTCGGCGGACAGTGGGTGGCCCACCCGGGCGGCGTGATCGACTACGAGGTCAACATCACCAGCGATGATCCCATCGTGGCCGGTCTGGATGACTTCGAGATGCACTCGGAACAGTACTACATGCACGTGGACCCGTCCAACGAAGTCCTGGCGACCACGACGTTCAACGGTGACCACGCCTATTGGGTCGACGGAAGTGTGGTGCCGGTGGTCTGGAAACGCACGTATGGCAAGGCCCGGGTCTTCTATACCTCGCTGGGCCATGTCGCCGTAGACTTCAACGTGCCGGAGGCGCTCGAGATCGTGCAGCGCGGTATGCTCTGGGCGAGCACCTAGGGCGCGTTCCAACGCACCCCCTAGCACCTGGTGGAGAAAGGAAGCCCATATGACGACGAAAGTAGGCGTGATTGGGTGCGGCAACATCAGCCCCATCTACCTGAAAAACGTACAGCGGACCTTCGAGAACATCGAGGTGGCCGCCTGCTCGGACCTGATACCGGAACGCTCTCAGACCAAGGGAGCCGAGTTTGAGGTGCCGCACATCTGCACGACCGAGGAGTTGCTAGCAGATCCCGAGATCGAGATTGCCATCAATCTGACGACGCCGGACGTGCACTTCCCGGTGGCGATGCAGGCGCTGGAGGCCGGCAAATCGGTCCACAGTGAGAAGCCGATGGCACTGACCAGGGAGCAGGGCAAGACGCTCCTGGCCGTGGCAAAGGAGCGCGGCCTTCGCGTCAGTGGCGCGCCCGACACCTTCCTGGGCGGCGGTCACCAGACCTGCCGCAAGCTGATCGACGATGGGTGGATCGGCGAGCCCGTTGCAGCGACAGCCTTCATGACTTGCCACGGTCACGAGAGCTGGCACCCGGGACCCGAGTTCTACTACAAGATCGGTGGTGGCCCGATGTTCGATATGGGTCCCTACTACCTGACCGCGCTGATCAACATGATGGGACCGATCCGCCGCGTCTCCGGCGAGGCCCGCATCACCTTCCCGCAGCGCACGATCACCAGTCAGCCCCTCTACGGCACGGTCATCGACGTCGACACGCCGACGCACATCGCCAGCACGCTGCAGTTTGAGAGCGGCGCGATCGGCACGATCATCACCAGCTTCGATGTCTGGGCCGCGAACCTGCCGCGGATCGAGATCTACGGCACGGAGGGATCGCTCTCGGTGCCGGACCCCAACGCGTTCGGCGGACCGGTGCGCGTGCGCCGCGCGGGTGCCAGTGAGTGGCAGGAGGTCCCGCTGACGCACGGGTATGCGGAGAACAGCCGCGGCATCGGCGTCGCCGACCTAGCCAATGCACTGCAATCCGGACGCGCCCACCGCACCAGCGGCGATCTCACGTATCATGTGCTGGATACGATGCACGCGACCCTGGACTCAGCCCGCGAGGGGAAGCACATCGAGCTGGAGAGCCGCTGCGAGCGTCCAGCTGCGTTGCCGCTGGGGTTGTTGCACGGCCGCCTCGACGCCTAGCAAGACGACCCCCGTGCCCTACACTCTCCCCCCGGCCGGCAGCATGGCCGGGGGGAAGCAACGTCTGCGTTGCCGAGAGTGAAAACGAGGGACTCCGCCTCGTAGCTCACACAGCTAGTCCGGCGGTACGTTGGCGCCGCCAGGCGTCGGCGTCCACCCGGTTCGCCAGACGCCGTCCACATCCCTACTCCGCGAGCTGTCAGCCTCCAGCGCTTGTAGCTCGACCGCATCCATCACTACCGCATCGTCCCGCAGGCGCAGCGTGCCCGTGGTGAAACCGAAACCGGCCTCTCGTGCCGCGACCACCAGATACCCACCCGGCTGCAGCACCGTGTCACCGGGCAACGTGTAGCCGCCCGCACTGACCCCCTCGAGATCGAGCACCCACCACGCCAGATTGAGCGCCTGGCTGGTCGGGTTGTGGATCTCGATCCAGGCCTCCTCTCGATCGATAGTCCCATCACCGTCCCAGTCGATCTCGCCCACAACGGGCATGATCTCGTTGATGACGACGGTGGTCGTGGGTGGCGAGGTCGGCGGCACGGTCGCGGTCGGTGACGGCGTCGCCGTCGCGGTCACCCGAACGGTCGGAGTGGCCGTGGGGGTGGCACCTGGGGTTTGCGTGGCGGGTGGTGCCTCGGTGGGCGTTGCGGTGGGCGCCGGTGTCTCGGTCGGCTGCGGCGTCTCGGTTGGCAGTCCGCCCAGGTGCTCGTACCAGACCTTGACCTTCGCATCGAGGGTTCCGTCGAAGTACGCCACGACGATCGTGTGCTCGCCCTTGGCCAGTGGGCGCTCCGCCGTGTGCGTGATATGCCCCGGGCTGATGGTCCAGGCGTCGATCACCAGGTCTCCATCCAAGCTCACCCGTACACCGTCATCGGCGATCGCGCTGAAACGGTAGATGCCCGCATCCAGGTCCAGAGTCCGGCTCCAGCGGGCCGAGAAACGGTCTGCCGGCAGGCCGTGCTGTACGGCAGCCCAGCCCCAGTCGAAGTCAATGGCGCGATCGTTGCGGACAAGCACGGGCGCGCCGCTCAGGTCCTGGTTGGCGAAGTACTCGCCGCGCCAGTCCGAGAAGGTGGGCGTAATCGCCTCCCAGACCAGGCGCACCCGCGCGTGCCCCACGTGCTCGTAGGCCTCGAGCACCACCTTGTGGGTGCCCGCCGCCAGCGGCAGGTCCGCCGTCAGCTCACGCGCACTCCCATCCATCCAGCTATCGATGACGAGCTGGTCATCAATCCAGAGGCGGGCGCCGTCGTCGACGAGAACGCTGAATCGGTAGGTGCCCGGGTCCAGCCCCACGGTCCGACTCCACCGTGCGGAGAAGCCGTCGGCGGGGATCACCGGGGCGGGCGATCCGGCCTCCCACGCAAAGTCGATACGGTTGTCGCCGCGGACCAGGGCCGGCAGGCCGGCCAGGTCGCGGTTTGCCCAGTACTCACCCCGCCATCTGGCATAGGCGCCGGCGCGCTCCCAGACGATCTGCACGGCAGCATCGCCACCGGCATCGTAGTAGTCCAGCCTGAGCTCGTGGTCACCGCCGGCCAGGGCAATCTCACCGGCGACCTCGCGCGCCGCGCCGTTGGACCAAGCGTCAATGACGCGTCTGCCGTCCACGTAGAGCCGTGCGCCGTCGTCCACCCGCAGGCGGAAGCGATAGGTGCCGGCTTCGAAGGGAAGCGTGCGGGTCCAGCGCACTGAGAAGTTGTCTCTCGGGACATCAGCGGCGGGCGCCTCGGCGCCCCAGTCAAAGTTCACCGCGACATCGTTGCGCGTGAGCGCGGGCTCGCCACTGAGCAGGGTGTTGGCGAAGTAGTCGCCGCGCCACTCGGGATAGGCGTCAGGGCGGTCCCACCAGACCCGGACGCTGGCGTTGCCGTAGAGCTCATAGTACTCCACCACCAGCGTGTGCTCGCCCTCGGAGAGGGTGCGATCGGCCGTGTAGATGCGAGGCTGTGCACTGTGCCACTCATCGATGATCAGATGACCGTCCAACCACACGCGCACGCCGTCGTCGGCGGCCGCGTAGAACCGGTGGGCGCCGGCAGCCAGCTCGACCTTCCCCGTCCAGCGGACGGCAAACCCATCCACCAGCACACCTGAGGCCGGCGGCGCTGTTCCCCAGTCGAAGGTCAGGTCCTTGTCCTCGCGAACCACGGCCGGAGAGCCGAATAGCGTGATGTTGTTGAAGTAGGCCCCCTGCCACGTTGCCGTCTCCGGTTCGCCCTCAGCGGTCGGCGTCGGCGTCAAGGTGGGCGTTGGCGTTGGGGTCGTGGTTGGCGTCATCGTGAGTTGCGGCTGGGGCGTGGCGGTGACCTCACCCGCCGGAGGTGCCATGTCAAAGACGGCGGCGACGGTCACGCCCGAGTCCCTGCCGATTGCCTGGACCCTGACGGATGTGAACTCGGACCACGGACGCACCACGGGGACACTCATCGAGGACGTGAACCGGCCATCGCGGCCGACCGTCGTCGTCATGAAATCGACCGCCGCGGTGCCAAGACCTGCGGGCGCGGCAAGCCGGAGCGTCACCGTCTCGCCCTCGGGCCAGCCGGCGCCGGCGACGGAGATCGGCTTACCAGGCGTCCCGCGTGCCGGGTTCAGGAAGACCGAGGGACCAGGCGGCGCCGTGGGGGTCGGTGTCTCCGCCGGCCACAGCCCACCTGGGCGCAACACGATCTGCATCAGAAAGACACCGATGACGACCACGCCGAGGAGGACACCGGCAGAGAGCAACCACCACACCCAGCCGGCCCCGGCCGGCAACGCGAGTCTCCTGATGAGCCTGAGCATACCGACAGCTCCTTTTCAGAGGGGCCAGTTCCCCCTCGCCTATAGGACGTCGCTGGTCGTCACCGGGTTCCCTACCCCGTCACAACGTCACCCCGTCCGCCACCAGACGTTCCACCAGGGCAGCGGGCGCAACGTGCGAGGGCAGGATGCCTGCGCCGACCGCCAGGGCCGCTGCCGTGCCGGCAGCTTGTCCCATCGCTACACAGTCGCCGGTCACGCGGAATGATCCGTGCGCGCGGGACGAGCCCGAGATGCAGCGCCCGGACATCAGCAGACCCTCGCGGTTGACCGGCATCAGCGCACGATAGGGAATCTGATAGGGCTGCACACGGCCGCCCTCGATGACCACCGTACCCTCAGCCGGCGAGGTGTGAACGTCGATGTTGAAGCGCGTCCAGCAGATGCCGTCCTCGAACGCCCGCCCCGCCAGGAGGTCCGACTCCTCCAAACGGTAGCGTCCCTGGATGTGCCGTGTCTCGCGAATACCGATGTGCGGCCCCGACGTGACCAGCTCCACACCCTCGAACTCGGGCACGAGCTTCATCACGGCAAGCGTCTCGTGGATTTGCTCCCGCGCCGCCATCTCGGCTCGGGTCAGGTCATCGGCATCCGTGCCATCAATACCACGGATGTGTGCAATCTGCACGATGGCGCGATCCCCATCGGGCTGGACGAAGAATGAGGGCGTCAGGTAGGGCACCTCGTAGTCCAGACCGTGTCGTCGGGCTGCCTCTACCAACAGATCGTGGATGTCGCTGCCGTGACCAGGCTGCCGGTAGCGCACGTTGGCCAGCATGAAGAAGAGCGTGACCGACTGCATCAAGCCATCACCCGCGCGGCCCTTGGTGAAGGGCACCCCCGCGAGAGCACACACGTCGCCATCGCCGGTGCAGTCGATGACCACATCGGCCAGGATTGCCTCCCGTCCGGACTTGCTCTCGGTCACGATGCCAACCACGCGATCCCCGTCCACAAGCGCCTCGACAGCCGTACGGTGGAGCCGCACGTCGACACCTGCCTCGACCATCAGCCGATCGAGCAAGACCTTGAGGTACTCGCAGTCGAAGTTGGCGCGTGGGCCGTGGACCAGCTTGTCCGCCGTGGCCAGACGATCCATCAGCTCCGCCACGATCCCGCCCTTGTGCTCGTGATCCAGGATGGGATTGAGCAGGCCGGCAGTCCACATGCCGCCGAGAAACCCGTAGGGCTCCACGATCATAGTGGCAGCGCCAGTCCTCGCTGCGGCCAGCGCTGCGCCAATACCGGCCGGACCGCCACCGACGACCAGAACGCTGGGTCTGGCAATCACCGGCACCTCACGCGCCGGCTCGACCACGATGTCTCGATCCGATGGCTTTGCCTCAATCATGTAGCCTCCCACTTCACGGGTACAGCCCCACCACCAGAACCAACACGAGTTGACCCACGTGGTAGGTCACTATCACCGCCACCTGCAGCGCCTTGGAGCGGCGAACGAACTCGAACCACGCCAGCATCAGGTCCGACGCATAGAAGAGCGTACCTCCGGCACAGGCGGCAAGACGCGCGCCAACCGACCAGTCAAGGCGGAACCATGTTGCCCACGCCGACATCAACATCAGACTCAACACAACGCCGTAGCCAACGACGGGCCACTTGAGGTTGCCCCGTCCCTGGCGCTCGGCCCCCCGTACCAGTCGAGGGAGGAAAGCCGCCGCCATCGCGAGGGCGGGCACGAGTAGCACGGAGGCCTGGATGGGTGGCGGCACCCGATTGAGCCCGACGATATAGCAGAGATGGCCCGCCAGGAAGGTAACCAGTCCGGGCAGGAACCACCGCGTGCCAGGCAGCATCAGGAAGATGTCGCCGATCAGCGAGAGGACCAGCGCCGGCACAAACCAGGCCCGCAGGTGTCCGTCCCCGGACCCCAGAGCCCAGGCCGCTGCGACATAGAAAGCCAACGTCGCCGGTTTGAGCAAGTACTCCATCCGCCGCGAATCCCGCGCGACTGCGAACCAGTCCCCGACGGCGCAACACAGCCCCAGGGAGAGCGCCCAGCTTGCTGTGTCACCCGACGCCGGCACCGATCAGGTCTCCACAGGAATCTGCTTCTGCCTGCGGTTGAAGAGCGCGACGCGCCCGATGGGCGCGAGGGCACCGGCGCCGATGAGGACGGCCACAATGCCACCAAGGAGCCCGACGACCAACAGGGGCGGCACAATCAGTCCCGCCAATCCGACGATCAGGCTGAGGGCAAAGGCGATCAGTGCGACAATGCCGATCGTGAGGGCGCGCCGCTGCGCGCGCCTCGCGGAGCCGCGACTTGCCCCGTGCAGCCGCCCCGTCTGGCCATTGACCAGGACCCGCTGGACAGCCCCCTCATCGTCTCGGTAGTGAGTGAGATAGAGAGGGAGCAGCAGCAGTGTCCAGTTGAGGTCGCTGCAGACCGGCGACCAGCGGAAGTCACGCACGTGGTCGGCCCCGGAAGCGTCACGACACTCATCCTGAGCCCTACGGCGCAGCTCGGACTGCGCATCGGCCCAGGCGGCCTGGGCCGATCGGTCCGGCAGGCGAACGATCACACCCTCGGGCACGCCGCCAGTGAGAGGCACTGCAGCCCCCAGGTCGAAGTCACCGAGGAGACGTGTGAGCACCCCGTGCGTGGTCAGCCCCGGCGCGGCCACGTTGGCATAGTGACGGCCGAGCCGGCCCACCCGCGGCTCCCATCGGATACGGCCCTCCTGCACCTCGTGCGTGGACCACCCAGCACCATCCGCGTAACGCTCGCGGTGGCTGACGACCTCGTAGTCGAAGCCGACCTCGGCGCGCCAATCAGAGACAGCGTCCGTGTCTACCAGCCAGACGGGCAGGAGCACGCGCTGCATCCTCGAGACAAGCACGTCGGGCGCCAAGTCCTCAGGTGGGAAGGGAATGGGCTCCGCAAAGGCGGCAACCTGACGGCCCACGACGTCGGGGCCTACGCGATAGGGCACGGCAAGCTCGGGCACGAGACCCACTGCGTCGCCCAGGTCACCGGGAGAGAGCGCCTCGATGTCTCCGGAGGCACAATGCGGACAGTGAGGCACCGGGGTGGACACAGCGGTCAGATACCGCCAGTCACAGTCGTTGCACACGACCGGCACGCGGTCCTCGCCCCAACCAGCGGCGACGGTTGTCTCAGACATCGTCCATCCCCCTGGCCTTGGTGAGGGTGACCGCCGCGAGCACGATGCCGATCACCAGCAGAACCAAAGCTACAACGACAACCAAGCCGCCCGCCGCCACCGTCGGAGGCAGCACCGCGCCCAGGACAGAGGCCAATACTCCCATCAGTCCAAGCAGTACGCCCGGCGCCAGCATCCCGCCCACTGCCAGCCAGACCTTGGTCCAGTCGACCGGCCG
>Ga0180429_10002095_pt1 | contig 16677 bp, 16 predicted proteins | sample SS_ome_FD_132428 | JGI IMG/M metagenome (GOLD analysis project Ga0180429, IMG submission 132428) | Hypersaline lake sediment archaeal communities from the Salton Sea, California, USA - SS_1_S_1 metaG | ecosystem: Environmental > Aquatic > Non-marine Saline and Alkaline > Hypersaline > Sediment ...
GCCGGCGGCCCTTCTTCGATAGAGTTCTTCTGCCTCCCTACAGCCGGGGAGGTTCTCTATGTCTTGGCTGAGTGACGCGATTCTGCATGTGCGGGAGGCCACGAACGAGCCTGTCGCCAAATACTCCGACGCTCGCGTGATCTATTACCTTGAGCAGGCGTGCGGCGTGGAGCTTGGCGACATCTTCGCGCAGGCCGACGGGCCCAACACCGTCCTTTGGGAGCTTGCGCTCCAGAGTGGCGTCCGGCACTACGCCCGCCCGCCGCATGTTGCGACGATCCACGCCATATTCAAGGCCAACGACCAGTACGAGAGGGAGTGGTTCGTGGCGCCGAGGGGGAGAGCGTCGGCCTTCGGACCCGGCATCAGCTTCGACAACAACATGATAACCGTCGAGCCGACCATCCAGCGCGACGAGACCCTTCATGTGTGGTACAGCACGAGCGGCGAAATCAAGCTGTGCACCGGCCCGGTCGCCGCCGGCTCCACCGCGTCCTGCGTCAGGCTCGACACGCCGACGCTCGGCGTCAGGGACCCCAGGGCGTATGGCTACGCGGGGACCACCATCAGGCTCACGGCGACTGACGGCAGGGTCGAGGACAGGCATGTCTCGTCCTCGACATTCGACGGCACGACGCACGCGGTCTGCGTCGTCCCGGACTTCACGATCCCGGTCACCGGCGCCACATACGAGATGGTGCCGGCGTTCGGGCCGCTGTTCCTCTCGGCGATCTCCTACCAGGCGTCCATCTCCATGATGGCCCCCGACGCCCCGGTGAAGAGGATCGCCCGCATCAAGGACATGCTCAACGCCGTCAGGCGCCAGCTCAGACAGAACACGGCGCGGCTGAACGGCATCACGGGCAAGCGGTTCCAGGGCGACTCGTGGCTGGCCCGGATACCGCCGCTGGACGGCTGGCGCGGACGGAGGTGCTGATTGAAGATCACGAACCCGAGACCGGAGTCTAACAGGCGCGCGCAGGCCCCGACCAGGGACGAGGTCCCGATGGGGCTTCCGGGCATGCTCCCGCTGCCCAACGGCATGGACTTCAGCGCGAAGCCCCTTGAGTCGCCCCTGGCCATACAGCCGCCGAGGCCGGGCCTGAACGACACGCCGCTGAACATACAGGAGAGGGAGAGGTAAGGATGCCGTTCATCAGCGACGACAGCAACTCGGATTGGGTGAAGGCGACATACCCGTTCGCCGGCGCGAGCCTCGACAAGTCGCTGCCGCCCCACCAGTGCTCCGGTCCGTTCCTGCTGTCGGGCGTGGACGGCAGGGAGTTCGGCTCCCTGATACGGTGGCCGGGCTTCATCCAGTCCACCATCGGGGATGTCCCGATCACGGGGGACCCCGCGCCGAAATACATCACGCGCATCAACCTGAACAAGGGTTCAGAGGGACACGAGCTGCGCGGGTTCGTCATTCTCAGGCGGCATGTCATCTTCTCGTACTACGACTCCGAGCTTCGGGCGTGGTACGCCAAGGTCCTGCGGTACAACTTCGGCGGCCTCCAGCTCAACAGCGACAGCTTCCGCGCGTCCAGCTCGAATGTCGCCCTCTACCTCTCGTGGTGCGGGCAGACCACTGGGAGCGGGGAGTCCGACGCAGGGCAGCGGCACCTGCGGGTGAGCAGCAGCGACTTCTTCAAGGCCGGCGACACGATTTGGATCGAGAGGGACACGGACCGCGCCGAGGAGGCGGTCGTCGATAGCTACACCGGAACCGAATACAAGACCCCGGACGGCGACGGCGGCTGGCTCACCGACTACGACATCCTCCTGCGGACGAACCTGAAATACACCCACGGCTCCTCGGGCGCGACCTACCAGATCGAGGGCGGCAGCGGGAATGTGGGCATGACGGTGGTCACGCACGACGGCGACGACTTCCTGATCGAGCAGGCCGGGCCGCTCTACGAGGACGGCGAGGTTGACTTCGAGGTCAACATGATCGGCGGGACTACCACCCCGGCGCCGACCACGACAACGACGACGGAGGACTTCTCGACGGGAACGCCGACCATCAACCAGACATACGGCGAGGACACGGAGTTGAGCGGCACCGTCGCGGCGACCGACGCGACCGGCGTGACTGGCGTGGAGATACAGACGCAGAGCGACCACGGCGAGGGCTGGTCGTCCTTCCATTGGGGCAGCGACATAGGGCAGTCGATGACCATCTACGCCGAGTCCGACCACACCTGGTCGCGCGCGGCGCGCAACGAGACCTCGATAAGGGAGGGCGTCAAGTACCGCGTCAGGACCAGGCTCGCGGATGTCGGCGACGGGACACCCGGCCCGTGGACATACAGCAACGAGGTCACCACGCTCGCCGCGCCACCCGACCCGCTGCCGGAGCTATGCACCATACTCGGCGACCTCGTGGCGGGGCAGACGGAGCTTGCCGTCTCGTTCCCGGGTTCAACTCCGGCCAGCGGGGCGCAGGCGCAGCCTGTCATCCAGAGCGAGGACGGTGACCACTGGACCGGGCTGACATCGTTCCAGAGCATCACCCCCGGCCTCAATGTCCTGACGGTCGCCGCCTTGCAGGAGGGCAGAATCTACTCGGTGCGGCACCGCAACAGCTCGTCGGGCGAATGGAGCGGAAGCTCGTCGGGCGACGACGGCAGGCTGATCTCCATATCCCAGACGGCCAGCAAGGAATACTCGACGCTCGCCAGCATCAACGAGCCGGTGTCCGTGGCGGGCGGCAAGATAAACGGGTTCATCATCGACGGCGGCTCGCAGACCGTCGCGCAGATAACCAGGTGGAACGGCGAGAGGTGGCACATCGTCGGAAAGACGATGTCCACCGGGCAGTACGGCCCGGCGACCTTCGAGTTCGACCTGCCATCGTCCATCTCCGCCGGGGACATCGTCTCAATCAGGACGCGGCTCGTGAACGGCGGCGCGTGGAGCGGGGACCTGTACGGCGACGACATGGACGAGAACAACAGGCTGATGGACATCTCGGTGGTGGTGCAAGCGTAGGGGGACAGGATGCCGACGACAACGACAACTTCGCTGCCCGACTACGGCGTGCCGGTCGGAAAGTACGGCTTGGCGTACCGCTACTACAACAGCAGGCGGGATGTCTACTCGGGCATGTCGGAGATCGTGACGATGGAGGTCGAGGCGGGCAACGCCCACTTCATCGCGCCCGAGCTGCTGAACGCCAGCCCCGTCGGCGGCTTCGACACCATCCAGACCTTTCGCACCATCGACGGCGGGAACCGGCTCTACCTTGAGGGTTCGTGGGAGAGCGGCGAGGTCCCGACCTGGGCCGAGGAGCTGAGCGACGAGGCGATCCAGTATCAGGAAATCTACGAGCCGTACATCGACGAGGTGCGCAGGCCGCCCACATCGAGGCGCATCGCGTACTACGACGGCGTGATCCTGGCCGAGGACACAAGCCTCGCCACGCGGGGCATCCGCTACTCGCCCACCCACAAGCACCAGCCGGAAGTCTTCAACACGGCCAACCTGTCCAGGGTGAACACCGAGGACGGGCAGCTCGTGGAGTTCGTCGAGTCGGGCGACTACCTCTTCGCGCTCTACCCGTCGCTCATCAAGAGGTTCTTCAAACAGGGGACCGTTTGCAGCGAGAACAACCTGCACCGGGGATGGGGTCCAATCTCCCGGAGCTGCGCCGTGTCGCTAGCCAGCTCCGTGGTGATGCTGACGCCGAAGGGCATAGTGGCCGTGACGCCCGGAGGACCGCCGCAGCTCTTCCCGAACGCCAACAGGCTCTTCGTCCCGCAGCTCGAGGGGTCGTGGTCGGAGGACATCGAGGCCGACCTGAACAGCCCGCTGCCGAACATCGTGTCCGCCGTTGACGACTTAATGGGCTGCGCGATTTTCGTGAACCGCGCGAAGTGGCAAGCGCTGGTCTACTGGGTGGATACGCAGCGGGTCACCATGCTGGAGGACTGGCCTTGGACGCTGGCCTGCACCGGGAGCGATCCGGTTACGGGCGGACAGCGTCGGGCGTGGTTCTATGGCATGGAGGTCGCCGACTCCGCCGACACATCATTCGCCGTCCACACGGACAAGATATGGACCATCGACGCGCTGCTTGAGGCGGACACCCAGACCATGCTCGGACTCTCGTCCGGCCAGACGCTCAACGGCACGGCGACATCCGGGTCGTCCGGCTCCACGCTCACATGCACGGGCGCGGGATGGACTGACCAACTGGAGGGAGCGTTCGTGCAGGTGTTCAGCGGCTCTGGCGAGAACGCGACGAACCGCCGCAGGACCAGGGTGATCTCCGCCAGCTCGACGCAGCTCACGCTGTACCCGAGCGTCGGCACCATCGAGGTCGGCGACGAGTTCCACATCTCGTGCATCCCCATGATTGTGATGGGTCAGGCCCTGGCGGGCGACGGCGTCAACACCGACCTGTCCTTCCGCCGGGTAGTCAGTGACATGAACCTGTGCCTCGGCCAGGGCTGCGATCCGTCCGCCGGGTCGTACATCAGGATGGCCATCGTCGGCGAGGACGGTGAGACGGAGGAGGATGTCAAGGCCGTTGAGGCGTCCACGGACTACGACGAGATGCACGCGAATGTCTCCGCGCAGGGACGGGCGGCGAACCCGAAATGGGAGTCCTGGTGGTCCGACGAGCCTATGGAGTGGCTCCAGGGCAGGGTGAAGTTCCGCAAGGGCGAGTCGGATGTGGATTGATGTTGTTTGCCGCCGCCGACCCTATAGGAATCAAGTTGGGAGGTCCGTATGGGCATTCTTGAGATAGCCGGGCTTGCGTCCAACATCTTCGGGCAGCTCGGCGCCCGCCAGCAGGCTCTTGAGCGGGCCAACACGCAGCTCCAAGGCGGATATTCGCAGGTCGGCACCACTGAGAACAATGTGCCAGCCGGCGGACTCAGGCTACCGTCGGCGGTGACGAGCTGGCTGACCGAGCGCAACCAGTCCGCCGCAGACAGGCCGACCGGTCTGGCCGGACTGTTCGAGGGCGTTGGCAACTTCTTTAGCGGCGAGCAGCCCGACACCGCGATGCCGAATGTCATCCGCACCGTGGACGAGGCCCGCGCGCTGGTGGACGAAATCCGCAAGGACAACCCCGCCCTGGCGGACCAGCTCGTGTCCCAACTGAACGAGCAGCTAGGCGGCACCCCGCTGCACCCCGGAGCCACTGATGTCAAGGCGGGGCTGATGGGCGACTACGAGACGCAGACCGAGGAGGCCGAGGCCGACTGGATCCGGCAGCTTGAGGGACTCGGACTGCTACAAAGCAGGGGCGAGGAGACGCTCCAGGCCCGCCGGGATGTGGCGGCTGGGATGGATAAGATCATCGCCGACTCAAGGAAGGCCGAGGAGGACGCGGTCAACTCCCTCGACTTCGCCAAGGCGTCGTCGCTGATGCAACTCGGCAACGCCATACAGCTACGCCAGGAGGTCATGGACAACTTCGCGGACAACACGGCGATAGCGATGGAGACGCAGAGGGGCGCGATCAATTTTAGGCACCGGCAGGAGGAGGAGGCCCGGCGGAATCAGTTGGCGAACGATCCGGCGTTCGCCAACAGGCCGGATCAGATCGAGTTCCAGATTCAGGCTATGCGGCACGGGCAGAAGGAAGAGCTTTTCAACGCGGCTGGCAACATGAAGGTGCAGTACGACGCGCGGCGGGCGGAGCTTGACGCGAGCACGGCGCAGCTCCAGTCAACGGCGGCGATGGCGATGGCCGGCGAGGCGGTGAGCATCTCCGGGATGGAGTCGGACATCAGGAAGCACTACGCCGATGTGCGGCTGGACGCCGAGATGAACCGCACGCAGGTCAATGTGTCGATGGACATGCTGGACCGGGACAACAAGACGGATGTAGCGAACTACCTGCGGGACATGACGAAGACGGTTGTGCCCTACGCCCCCGTGCTCCAGATGGCGATGGGACTCGACATAGCGATTGAGGACCGGGCCAACGCCCTCAAGTGGGGCAGCGAGGCCGAGGCCAACTCCTTCTGGGGCGGACTCGGGAACACACTGCTCAGCTTCGGCGCGATGCAGAGCCAAGAGGAAGCCGCGCAGGGTGACGGCGGCGGGTTCAGCACGGAAGGCGCTGCTGCTGGCGCGGCCAGCGGCGCGGCGACAGGGACGGCGGTCATGCCCGGTTGGGGCACCTTGATCGGCGGAATCGCAGGCGCCGCGGCGGGCGGATTCGGCGGCGGCGGCTAGACAACAAGGGGGAGAGAATGCCCATCAATGTGCAGCCCAGCATCGTGACAGACCCGGCAGCGGTGATCCAGCGCAGTGCGCAGGTTCAGAACGAATCCGCCGCCGAGGCGTTCCGTCGGGCACAGGCCGGACAGCAGGCCGGGCAGGCCGGAATGGACACGGCGGTGAAGAGCGCCGCAGCCCTTGCCGACCAGCGCGCAGCCACCGAGCGGCAGAAGAGCGCGCAGAACGCCGCCTTGCTCCGTCAAGGCATGTCCAGCATGACGCAGGTCGCCCGCGACTACCGCCAGGAGAAGAACAACCTCGCGGCGGAGCAGCGGAGAGTTGACCGCCAGATGGACGACGAGAAGTTCGAGACGCATACGGCTGCAATGGCCGCGATAGAGCAGGCCCGCATCGACGCGATGGACGAGAACGGCGAGGTGTCGCCGGAGTTCCAGGCGAAGTACGACTCCGCCATAGCCGGCCTCAACGACTCGATGCAGCACGACACCAAGGCGAAGTGGATCGACGGACTTGCCCCGGCGCTCGAGCTGCGGGGTATGGCGGCATCCGTGTCCAGGAAGCGGATGGCGGAGGGGCAGGACGCCCTCGACCGCCAGGCGATAGTGCAACAGCAGCAGGCCGCCGACATCGAGAGCGAAACCAAGATCGTTGCCGGCACAATCGGCGCGGCGTTGCAGTCCACCAACACGCTGGAGGGCATCGAGCGGTACGCCAACGCCGCCGCCGCAGCAGCCAAGTCGCTGCCCGATGGCGCGACGAACGAGCAGAGGGCCGACGCCGCCCTGAACGCGATGGCGTATCCCGTATACAGCGTGCTCGACGAGGGCGGGCGGAAGTTCTACGACGCCTACCACAGGAACGACAGGGAGGCGATGTTGCACTTGGTCGAGACGGGCCAGGCGACCCCATCCGAGGTCGAGATCGTCGCCGGGTTCGCGGAGGGGATGGGCGAGCGAATGGTCGGACCGGACGGCGGCGCGCAGACGACGGGGGTTCAGGAGGTATCCGGCAGGCTCGATCCTGCGGTGCGTTCGATAGCGATGGACAGGTGGAGCAAGAGGAATGTGTCGCTGCTCTATGTGAAGAACAAGGCCGAGGCATTGCGCAGCCGCTACATAGAGCGCGCGGCCAACGCGATGCACGGCGAGGCGAACGCCGTGGCGAACGAGACCGGCATACCGGAGGACGAGCTGTTGGCGGAAGCGTCCGCCCTGATCCGCTCCGACAGGAAGGCTCCGACAGGCGCGGACGCAACGCCACTTTCACCCGGTGCTGGCGCGGGCGGCGCGGTGCAGGCCCAGCTTGACGCGACAGGCATGCAGCGACCGACCGTACAGCCGACGCAAGCTGGCGGCGAGATGGGTCCGCCCGCCCCGATGGACGAACTGCGGGAGGCCCTCGACACGGTGGAGACGAGCGGCCTCGACGAGAAGTACGGCAAGTCTCCCGAGGAGAGGATGGCGCAGCAGGAGAAGTTGAAGAAAGCCGCCCGGACAATCCTCAAGGAGGTGGCGAGGAACAAGCTGTTCGTCAGCGCCATCGGCGGCAACCAGGCCGACGCCGACCGGCTGGCCAAGCTCGTGAAGTCGAAGGAGGCCCTCGCGTCCACGACGGCCATGCGCCAGCGGGAGATGGACAGAGGGGCCAGGCTGCTCCAGGAGCATGTCGAGGACACAAGCGGCGCCCTCGGGAAGCTGTGGTATCAGGTCAGCGGGGCGCAGGCGGAGCGGGCTGAGGAGTACCTGCCCGCCAAGGTCGCCAAGTCCAGGACGCCGGAGCAGCTCTCGCAGGACGTGGCCCTCGCGGAGATGGTCAGGCAGGGCGTGCTCACCAAAGGACGGGCGCTCCGCATCACCAGGGAGATGGGTCCCGGCGCCAAGCAGGCGCTGCTGGCGTTCCTGAGCGAGGGTGGCGCGAGGATCACCACGCCCGACATCAGGGAAGCCGTGCGCGAGGTGCGGCGATCCAAGCTCACAAGGGAAGCCGAGGCTAGGAGGTAGGTATGGCGCTTCTGTCAGGAACAATCGCGGCTCTCCTGTGGGCGCTCGCGGCCAAGACCGGCGCGGATGTTGTCGCCAAGGGCGCGGGCCACGAGGCATCTGGGAGTGGCTCGGAATAGAGCCGTCCCAAGAGGACCTCCAGAAGCTGGCGAAGGAGCAGAAGAAGGCGGAGAAGGAGGAGTTCTCCAGGGGCGTCCGTCAGCAGCACATCGACGAATTGATGTCGTTTGCCCGCTCCCCTAACCAGTCGTCGGTGGACTCCGCCGTGCTGTCGTCGGCGTTCCGCGCGATGGCTAGGGGAAGCAGCATCGAGAACATAGTCCCGGTGGGCATGCAGCCCACCAAGCTGCTCCAGCAGATGCAGGCGAACGAGGCCGAGGCGTGGAGGAAGGTGCGGGACTCGAGGCCAGCGGACACGCCGCTGGTGGACGCGGCCAAGCAAGGCGCCGTCGCGGCGCAGCAGCCCGGCCCGTTGGCGCAGGCGATGCAGCAGGGCGCCAGGCCGCAAGGTGCGCAACCACAACCACAGCCACAACCACAGGGAGCGAGGTAACAGATGCCGGTAGGGGAAGCAGCTCTGGTCGCCGAGGAAGCGCTGTCCGCTGGTGCGCTGATGTCGGAGAAGGCTGGTCTCACGGTCGCGCAGAGGCTCGGCGGCATACAGTCCAAGCTCGGCTCCTTCTTCGGCAAGGCGGGTGGGATCAAGCCCGCCGCTGGCGCGGCGGGCCTCACTTTCTTGCTCAGCATGCTGGCGGACTACGGCCTGTCCCGCAGGAAGAGCTACGAGCAAACGCAGGCGATGAAGGAGGCCCTTGAGGACCCGTTCAGCCTGCGGCTGTCCATGCGGGAGAACATCGCCGAGCGCGAGACCGCGAGGGCCATCGAGAACGCCCGCATGCGGAAGCTCCAAAGGGAGGTCGCCACGCAGGACCCGAAGATGTACGCCTACCTGCATAGTCTGGTTGCCGGGGACACCATCCCGCACCTCGGCCCGGGCGAGGCGAGGATAGGCGGGAGCGCGCTGCTCGACCCGGACACGCTGGACCGCGCGGCGGCGCACTCGGACCTGTGGGACGACATTCGCGGGCCGGCGCCGGAGCCGCAGATGGCGGAAGTGCCGGACATTTGGGAGGACTGATCCTGCGGCGCGTGGGGCGCCGTGGCTTTTAGCTGGGAGGGGAAGAGATGGCTTGGTTTGATGTAAAGAAGTTCGGGAACAGGCTGTGCCGTTCGCTTGTCGGGCGGCAAGGCGGGGAGGGCATCCTCCATTGGGACGACAGCGGTAGCTGGAAGGACATCGTCGGGGCGATCCCCGTATCGGTGCCCATCGCCAGCCCAGGTCAGAACCAGATCGCGTTCATCGCCCGCGAGGCTTCGCTGCTCGTGGCGGTCGAGGCGGTGTGGGCGACGGCGGAGTCCACGGCTGCGTCGTGCAACTTGCAGATCGAGCGGCTCCAGGGCACGGAGGCGCCGGGGTCGGGCGACCTGCTCCTGGCGGCGACGGCCTGCGATGTGAAGGGCACTGCCAACACGGTGGCAGCTCCGGCGGTCGTGACGACGAACGATGTCCACAAGCTGGCCGACGGCGACAGGCTCGCCATCGAGTTCGCGCTGGACAACGGAACCGGCGTGGCCCCGACGGAGCTGGCCGACCTGTGCGTCGTCCTGTGGTATGTCCCGCAGAGACTGCCTGCGGCAACAGGCTAAGGGAATCCCGCTTGAAGGGGGGCCGGCGCAGCCGCCCCCCCGGATCGCGGGGGTTTAGGAGAACGACATGTGGCCATTGATCCCAATCGGACTAGGGCTTGCCGCCCTGCTCGGCGGTGGCAGACGGAACCAGACCACCACTCCGCCCCCGGTCTGGGAGCCGCTGTCGTTCGATGTCCCGAGGTTCGGCACCGACCCGTCCGAGCAGGAGTTGGAGAGCGTAGGCAGTCAGATTGCGCAGCTTGAGGCTGACATAGCGAACGCACCGGAGTACGCCACGCCTGAGCAGTACGCCGCATCGCAGGCCAACCTCGACGAACTTGGGCAGGTGTACGCGGACATGGAGGCGGCGATGACGCCCGTCACCACCGCTCCACCGACCGCCGAGGTGCTGTTCGGCGACGACCCTGTGATGCTCGACCTCTACAACACGCAAGGCACGATCCAGTCGTCGATATCGCCGACTGGCGTCATCACGCTCGACCCGGCGAAGTTCCAGGATGATGTCAACAGCCTCCGGCTCCAGGACATGCCGATACGGGACATCGACCCCGTGACCGGGGAGTCATTCCAGGACTTCAACAACACGGCGCTGATGTATACCAACCCCGCGACGGCTGAGGAGGAGGCGTGGAACGCATCGCAGAACACGCCCGCTTATCAGCAGGCGCTGGCGGAGGAAGGCTACATACCTGAGATCGCCGGGGAGGGCGGCGGCGAGGGCGGCGGCAGCGACTTCCAGGACAGGTACATGACGATGCTGGAGAACCTGATGACGATGATCGCGCAGCCGCAGCAGCAGGCACAGCAGCCCAGGTTCATCAGCAGGGACGAGGCGGCTGGCGAGGTCCAGCCACTGGAGGCGGAGGCCGGGTTCCAGCAACAACCCGGACTCACGGCGAACGATCTGCTGGGCATGCTGACAAGTCTCGGACCAGGAGGATAACGATGTTTGCGAACTCGACAGGATTGGGGCCATTGCAGGCCATAGCGAGCGCCCTCGAAACGGCAGGCCCCGCACAGCCGCTGTCGCAGCGTGACGCGATGATGATGACCCTGCGCGGGTTGAGCAGGGCTGGCAGTCGCGGAGCACCGCCTGCGCAGAGGACACCCGTGCAGCGGTCGCCGGAGCAGATACAGCAGCTCATGCAGCAGCTCATGGCCATGCGAGGTGCGAGGACTGGCGGGCGTGCAGCGCCGCCGCAAACAGGCGGTCCCGCAGCTCCGCGACCTGGTCGTCTCGATCCGGCGGCTGTCGCCGCCAACCCGCAGGGATTTAGGGAGAACTTGGCAGGCGCTCAGCGGCAAGAGGCCACTCATCCTGGGAGCACATACTTGAGCCAAGATGGTCAAGGCCAAGGCGCCATCGCCGGACTCCTAGCGGGACTCCAGAACCTGATGCAACAGAGGGGGCAGGGTGCCCAGGCCGGAGCCGTGCCGGGCGTCGCGTCCGACGATGTGCTGGCACGGAGGCGGGCGCAGCGCCAGAGGATGGCGCAGACCATGCAGAACCTCCCGCGCGGGCGATAGACTGTCACGGGAGGGTTGAATGGGAGAACGCACACGACTGGCTGGTGCCGCACTGTTGCGCATGGACCCGGCGCTGGCCTCGCGTGCCCTCGCCGACCCCGACAGCCTCACCGAGCTTGAGCTGACGAAGCTCAATTTCATCTCCGACGCCGACGACCCGTGGACCAAGGAACTGATGCAGCAGGCCACCGACCCGTGGAACGCCGTGGCCCTGCTGCTCTGCGCCCGCTTCCCCATCGCCCCCGCCGGCAAGATGTTCCAGTACGCAAAGAAGCTGACCGGGCCGATGGTGGCGGACATACCCATCATCGGTCGGCTGCGGTCGTTCCTGCCCATGTTCAGGGGCACCGAGCTGGAGAAGCTCTACCCGGAAGCCGTGAACGCCAAGCGCATCAAGCTCGTGGACTGGAGCGGCGACGCGGCGGACGCCCTCAAGAAGTGGGAGAAGAAGGTCGGGCGCAGCATTACGACCGACGACGAGATTCTCCTCTACGCCGACGATGTCAACAACTGGATGGAGACGACCGGCATCAGGGGCAGGCTCAAGATGCCGGAGTACCTGAGACCGCTGCACGACGACCTCCAGAGGGTGATGACGAGGGCGCACGCCGAGACGACGACGGGCGGGCACTTCGCCAAGGTCGCGGACGACCTGGCCCGCAACGGATACGATGTCGATCCCCGCGCGGTCAAGCGGTACGCGCCACGCCGTAAGATAAGGGACATCGACGATCTCACCCGCGACGCCGAGGAGCACATGGAGGCCATCTACGGCACCAGCCCCGAGGATGTCGCCAGGCTGAACGCCAGGGTCAAGAGGCAGATGTCGTCCAACCTCAAGTCAAGGAAGAACTCCCTCGTCCCCGACACGGACGACCTCCGCCGCGTGGAGCAGCACTTCAACGATCCGAACGCGCTGCGGGCCATCGAGAACTTCGCCGACGACCACCCGACGATGGGCAGGTACTCGCTGCGGATGGTGTCGAAGTCCCTGCCGGACTACCTGCACAGGATGTCCGCCACGAACGCCCTCACGACGCAGGGCTACGGCCAGAGGGTCGTGGACGCCACCGAGAGGCTGCGCAAGATGGACGCGCCGAGTGCCAAGACCCTGGCAAGGATGATGGACCAGACATACACCCGCCTTCTCAAGGGCGAGATGACGGTGGGCCAGGCCAACTGGGCGGGGTCGTGGGCGAGCGTGAAGCACTCCGCCGTCACGAGCATCGACAACATGCTGGAGTCCAACCTGGGCAAGAGCGGCGCGATGAAGACGATGCTCGGCGGCATCAAGAAGTCGCTGCTCGCCGAGGAGGGCGCCCTCGCCCACGCCGGCTCGAAGCTAACCGGGCTGATGACGGTCGGCGCGCTGGGCGGCAACATCTCGTCGGCCCTCCAGAACCTGTCGTCCACCGTCCTGTTGTCCACGCAAATCGGGCCGACGGCGGCGCTCAAGGGCGTGCAGTCCGTGGCGAAGAAGGGCAGCAAGTATTTCAGACTGCGGCAGCAGAAGGGCGAGTGGGCCGCGTGGAAGGAGTCCTTCCCCGAGTTCTCGAAGTCCGGCCTGGTCTCCGATCCGCTTTCCAGCGAGGTGCGGGAGATGCTGGACGGCGCGTACCAGGGGTCGATGAGGCTCGGAGCCAAGGGCGCGTACCAGAAGTTCCAGAAGGTAATCATGGCCCCGTTCACCGCAGGCGAGGTGGGCCAGCGCCTCGTTGCCTTCGAGGGCGCCCACTGGAAGGCCGTGAGGGACGGACTCAAGGGCAGGGACGTCACGGACTTCGCCACGAGGATGGTGTACGAGTCGCAGTTCACCGCTGGCCCGGTGTCGTCGCCTTACATGTTCCTGAATGTGCCGGCTCCGATGCGGCACCTGATGTCCTACGGGACCAGGTTCGTCGAGCAGCTCGGGGCGTCCACGGCGTGGGCCACCGGAGGGGGGCAGGGCCTCTCCAAGGCGTGGGGTCCGCTGGCGGGCAGGAACCTCGGCAACCTCGGTCGCCTGATGCTGGCCACGAGCGTGATCGAGGGAGCCGGCCAGATGGCCGGGCAGGACTGGGAGAGGTTCGGCTTCGCGGGCAGCATACCGTTCCGAAACTACGGGGCCTTCGCCCCGCTCCCCGTGCCCCCGATAGGCCAACTGCTCGGCGCGGGAATCATGGACATCAGCCACGGCGAGTTGAAGGAGTTGAAGAGGTCGCTCCCGCTGTTCGTGCCCGGCGGGGCGGCGGCCTCCAGGGCCATCGGGATGGTGTCCCCCAAGGCGGCGATGGCGCTCGACAAGGAATACACCGACTGGCAACCGGACGCGCAGGGGAAATACACCCTGTTCGACTACCAGGGCAGGAGCCGTGGGCAGCTCAGTGCCTTCCAACTCACACTCCGCGCCGCCGGCCTCCCGGTCGGGGACCTCGACAAAGAGCAGCAGGCCAGGCGGGTGATCCTCGCCCAGCGCGACCGCATCAAGGAGATGCGGAAGGAGTACCTGCGGCTCTCGATCACAGGCGACCACGGCTCCGCGTCGAAGATCGCCGAGGACTTCGAGCAGGCGTTCGGCTACAAGCTGGATGTCAGGCCGCAGGACTGGGACGCCGCCCGGATGCACATGAGGATGGCACGGAACGAGAGCCTCCTCGGCACCATGCCCAAGGAGGTCAGGCCGCAGATACAGAGGCTCCTCCAGCTCGACGCCGTGAACAGCGCCTACCACCTCCAGAAGCAGGGCGTGGACCCGCACCTCATCAGCCCCTCGCACTTCTGGTCGCAGCCCCAGACCCCGCAAGGATGGGCGCCGCTGGGGTTCCAGCCGCAGGGCGGCAGGCCGAGGACGAGCGGCCAGCAACGGGGGCAATTCGAGCTGTCCGACACCTTCGCCCTTCCCTGAAACACCCTCCGCTAGAATGGGGGATGTTAGAGCTAACCGTGAGGGGGAGACGGGGCGAGACACACACCGCGATGATCGACGACGCGGACGAGCGGCTCGCCGGGTACACATGGCGGATGACCAACAACGGCTACGCCATACGGGCGGAGAAGCGGAAGGGAAAGACCCGCCGCTACCTGCTGCACAGGGAGGTGCTCGGCCTGGACCGCGGCGACCCCAATGTTGACCACATCAACGGCGAGAAGCTGGACTGCCGCCGCTCCAACCTACGGCTCTGCCCGGACGGGCAAGTTCAGAACCTCCAGAACGCGCGGAAGAAGCAGGCCGAGAAGGGGAAGCCCTGCTCGTCGCGGTTCAAGGGCGTCTCGTGGGACAGCCGCAACGGCTCGTGGAAGGCGTACATAACCGTGGACGGCGTCACCCGGCACATCGGCTGCTTCAAGCACGAGGTGGACGCGGCGCGGGCGTACAACAGAGAGGCCAAGCGGCACTTCGGGGAGTGGGCAAGGGTCAACGGGGTTCCCGCTTAGGGGGGACGCCCCCGCGCAGCGGGGGTGGCCCTTGTAGAGTGTTCACCCCGCCGGACTGGGTGTAGCCCGAGTAGTGGCTCACCTCCGATGCAGCGGCCCCGGCATCCTCGCCGGGGCCGTCCTTTTATACCTAGGACAACATCAAGCATCTGTTTGTGTTGTCTTCCCTCCTCGGCTGCTTGAGGTAGATCGGTTGCAGCGGTTGTCTCAAGGAGATTCGGGAGGAAACGGATGAACTACTACGAGCTGAAAAACGCCGGGGCCAAAATCAGCCGGACGAGCTGGACGGATGTGACCACGGCCAAGGAACTCACCCCCCACACCCCACCGACGGGGTACGCCTATGTCGTCCACAAGTTCGTGATCTCGGCCAAGACCGCGTCACGGTATGTCTTCGTGGACCAGGACGGCAACGAGGTGAGCGAACGGCTCTGGTTCGGCGCCAACAGCGGCGCGTCCATCAAGAACCAGGTAGTCTGCACTCCTGAGAAGAGACTCTTCATCAAGCAGGACTCCGCCGCCGAAGGTTCGTTGCAGGCGTGGGTGAGCCTCCAGCCGGTTGAGAACCTGGTCATCACGACGACCAGTACGACAACCACAACAACGACAACGACGACAACGGCTGCACCGACCACGACCACCACGACGGCTGCTCCGACCACCACAACCACGACGGCTGCGCCAACAACGACAACCACAACCGCTGCACCAACAACCACGACCACTACGGCTGCGCCTACCACGACAACCACAACCACAACCGCAGCTCCGACGACGACGACCGCTGCACCAACAACGACAACCACGACAGCGGCGCCGACGACAACCACGACGGCTGCACCAACAACGACAACAACGACAACCGGGCCGTAGTAAGGGGGGACAGTGGACGGATTGGACGGGTTCCTGGAGTTTCTCAATTACGGCGCCGCCGGCGTCCTCGCCCTCGCCTTCCTCCTGCTGGTCTTCCTGCTCTGGAAGCGAGGGGAGAAGGCGGACAAGGCCATCAACGGCCTGGTGGACAAGGGCGAGACCGTGGACGCGCTGCTCGATGTTGTCCGAAGCAACACAGCCGCGATGACATGCGTGAAGAAGGCGGTCGAGGAGAACAGCAGGATCGTGGAGCGGTTCGACACGGATGTCTCGAAGAAGCTCGACGAGCTGGGCCGTGACATCAGGGAGCTGAGGGAGAGGGTGTAATGGCGAGAGTATTCACGAACGGCTTTGAGCTTTGCGACCGGGGCGACCAGGGCGGGCACGACGCGGACATGTGGTTCTGGGACGCGGACGAGACCGTGCGGTTGTCGGGCAACATGTACGCCGACAGCAGCATCGTGCGAGTCAACGGTCGGAGCCTCAAGATTCTCCCCGGCTCCGGCTCCTGCTACATCGCGCACTACTTCTCCAGCAAGACCGAGTTCTACTTCCGCATGGCCTACCGGCACGATGTGGGCGTGCGCGACGACACGAACTCGCTGGTGAGGTTCCTGATTCCGACGGGCGACGATGTGAAGATCAGGATCAACGGCTCCACCTACTTCCTCAGCATCGACCAGGGCGGCGTGCAGCGCGACATCCAGACGGTGAAGACGATTCTCCAGACCACCTGGCACCTGCTTGAGTTCCACTTCAAGGCCGACGCGGCCAACGGTCGGATGGAGTTGAAGTGCGACGGCACCACGGTGTGCGAATACGACGGCAACACGGGCACCGCAGGCGCCACGGGCGTCAAGATCGGCTGCCTCGTGGACAGCTTCCTGTTCGCGTATGGCACCTACTGGTTCGACGACCTCGCCATGAACGACACTTCCGGCACGGTGAA
>Ga0180429_10002097_pt1 | contig 16653 bp, 14 predicted proteins | sample SS_ome_FD_132428 | JGI IMG/M metagenome (GOLD analysis project Ga0180429, IMG submission 132428) | Hypersaline lake sediment archaeal communities from the Salton Sea, California, USA - SS_1_S_1 metaG | ecosystem: Environmental > Aquatic > Non-marine Saline and Alkaline > Hypersaline > Sediment ...
AGGGCTCCGCTCGCAGCTGGGCGGGGCTGTCGGCCACCATCTCCGCCATTTCCACGACCTTCTTGCAGCCATCGAGGGAGTAGATGCCGCCCATGACATGCTTGGTGGTGTTGTCCAGGGCGTGGAAGAAGCGGTTGACGTCGATGTCGTCCTGCTTCCCCACGTCGTGGGGGAAGACGTTGATGGTGAACACGTGGATGTTGTCCAGGGCGTCCACCAGGCGCCCGTTGAGAATGACGTCGTCCACCGTCGACGGCCGCCGCTCGCCCGTGTCCGGGTCCAGCACGTAGATAGCCGTTCCCCCGGTACCGTAGTACACCCGATCCTTCTCCAGCACCGCGTCGTGCTCGGGCTCCCGCCCGTGGAGAGTCACGGACGAGGGGTTCGAGGCGATGGCGTCCTCCACCATGGACCTCGACATCTTCACCTGCCGGGTGCCCTCGTCCACCTCGGCCCCGGCCGCCTTCAGGGCCTCGAAGCCGGTGGGGGCGTAGACCAGCATGCCGTTGCTCTCCAGCAGATCGAGGGCCGAATCGGCCACCCTATTCACGTCGGTGTCGCTCAGAGGGCGGTAATACCCGCCCCGCATACCCGGTTGCTCTCTGACTGCCTGCGTCATCGTCTCACCTCATCATGTCTGCCGATGTGACCACCGGCCCACGTTGGCCAGCACCGCCTCGGGGGCGCTGAAGCTGTCGGTCAGCACCTTGTGGAAGTAGGCCTCTTCCGCCGAGCGCAGCTGATCCTCGGCGCAACGCTGCCGGTACTCTGCATCCACGGCCCCGTCGATGTGCTCGGCCAGGGTTTCGGTTAGCAGATCGACGGTGCCGCTGCCCTCATCGAACTGCTCCTTGTCGCGCCAGATGATCTCGGCCGGCAGCAGATCGCGGCAGGCCTGGCGCAGCACCCACTTCTCCACCGGCTTGCCCGACCCATCGGGGCGCAGTTTGAGCGACGCCGGCACGGTCTGGCCCACTTCAATCATGGCCAGGTCCAGAAAGGGCACGCGCGCCTCCAGGCCGTGGGCCATGGTCAGCCGGTCGACGCGCTGCAGGTTGATGTTGTGCAGCGAGGCCACCGAACGCCGCAGCTCGTCGTGCAGAGCGCCGTGGTCGTCGATGTCCTTGTAGTAGGTGTACCCGGCGAACAGCTCGTCCGCCCCCTCGCCGGTGAGGATCACCTTGACGTGCTCGGCCGCCAGGCGCGAGCAGAAGTAGCAGGGAATGGCACTGCGCACCAGGTCCTGGTCGAAGGACTCCAGGTGGTAAATGATCTCGGGCAGCTTCTCGACCACCTCTTCCGGCGTGATCAGGTACTCGTGGTGGATGGTTCCCAGGTGGCGGGCCACGACGCGCGCCGCGGCCAGATCGCGCGAGCCCTCGATCCCCACCGAGAACGTGTGCAGCTCCTCCACGTGAGTGCGCATCATGACGGCGATGAGGCTCGAGTCGAGACCGCCGGACAGAAAGGCACCCACGGGCACGTCGCTCATCATGCGCTTGGCCACCGACTCCTCGAGGGTCTGGCGCACGTTGGCCAGGTGTTGCGCCTCGTCCCAATCTCGCGGCTCCAGCGACGGCACTTGGTAGTAGGGCACAAAGCCACTGTCACTGCGGTAGCAGGTGCCGGGCGGAAACTCGCGCACGTTGTCGGCCAGGCCCGTCAGGGCCTTCAACTCCGAGGCGAAGACCAGACTGGTCCCGGAGCCGTTGTGGCTGCGCTCACCGTAGTAGAGGGGCTTGATACCGATGGGATCGCGGGCCAGGTAGAGCTGGCCGTCGGCGGCGATGGCAAAGGCAAACATCCCGTCCAGGGCCCGCACCGCCCCCATGTCGCGATCCTCGTACAGATGCAGGATGGCCTCGCTGTCGCTCGTCGTGGACAGGGTGTGTGTCTTCTCCAGGTCGGGCCGCAGGCGAGGAAAGTTGTAGATCTCGCCGTTGGCCACGATGGCCCCGGTGCCGTCCTCGTTCAGGATGGGCTGGTCGCCGCCGGCTGGATCCATGATGGACAGGCGCTTGTGGCCCAGCACACCCCCGCCCGCCACGTGGACGCCCTCCGCGTCGGGTCCACGGTGGGCCACCCGCCCCATCATCTCGCGGACAGCCGCCTCCTCGGCGGCTCCCCAGATGCCGGCTATGCCGCACATGCGCGGCCCCTCAGCCTGCGGCCTGGCGCAGGGCGTCGACCTTGTCGGTTTGCTCCCACGTGAAATCGGCGTCGCTGCGTCCGAAGTGGCCGTACGCCGCCGTCTTCTCGTAGATGGGTCGCAGCAGGTCGAGGGACTCGATGATGCCGTGGGGCGTCAGGTCGAAGTGGGCCCGGATCAGCTCGGCGATGCGTCCTTCGTCCAGCTTCCCGGTGCCGAACGTGTCGACGGCGATGGAGACGGGCTCGGCCACGCCGATGGCGTAGGCAATCTGCACCTCGCAGCGGTCGGCCAACTCGGCGGCGACCACGTTCTTGGCCACGTAGCGCGCCGCGTAGCTGGCGCTGCGGTCCACCTTGCTGGGGTCCTTGCCCGAGAAGGCGCCGCCCCCGTGGCGCCCCATGCCGCCGTAGGTGTCGACGATGATCTTGCGCCCGGTAAGCCCCGTGTCCCCGTGGGGCCCGCCGACGACGAAGCGTCCCGTCGGGTTGACGTGGAAGGTGGTCTCACCATCCAGGTACCGGGCCGGCACGACCTGGCGGATCACCTTCTCCACGGCGTCTTCGCGGATGCGCTCGTACTCCACGTCCGGATCGTGCTGCGTGGAGATCACCACCGTGTCGACGCGCACCACCTGGTCGCCGTCGTAGGCCACCGTCACCTGCGACTTCGAGTCCGGCCGCAGGTAGGGAAGCGTGCCGTCGCGACGCAGGTCGGCCAGGCGCTCCACCAGCTGGTGCGCCAGCATGATGGGCATGGGCATCAGCTCGGGGGTCTCGCGGCAGGCGTACCCGAACATCAAGCCCTGGTCGCCGGCGCCCTGGGCCGCGTGCAGGCCCTCGCCCTCGGTGACGCCCTGGGAGATGTCCGGCGACTGGGTATCGATGCCGGTGAGGACGCCGCAGGAGCGGAAGTCGAAGCCGTAGTGCGAGTCGGTGTACCCGATCCGCTCGATCGTGCGGCGCACCAGGCCACTCACGTCGATGCGGGCCCGGCTGGTGACCTCGCCCGAGACGATGACCTGGCCGGTGGTGACCAGGGTCTCGCAGGCCACGCGGGAGGTGGGGTCCTCGCGCAGCATGGCGTCGAGAACGGCGTCGGATATCTGGTCGGCGATCTTGTCGGGATGACCTTCGCTGACGGACTCAGAAGTGAAGAGTCGGCGTTGGGACACGTAGTTCCTCCGTTACGGGGGGGTAGATGGAAATAGTGCAGTCAGTCTGCGGCGCCAGCCGCGGCTTCGGCCGTCGAGGGCGTCTCGCCGGCGGCATCCTGGGCGCCGCCGCCCAGCGTGCTCAGGCCGTAGACCACCAGGCCGGTGATCATGCCCGGGGCGATGTCGTACATGATGCCGCTCCAGCCCAGCACCTGGCGCCAGACGAGGGCGGCGACGGTGCCGCCGATCATCATGGTCAGGGCCGTGCGCTCGCTGACGCGGCGGTTGATGGAGTAGATGAACAGCAGCGGCCCGAAGGCCGAGGCCAGCACCGACCAGCCGATCATCGACAGGGTGAACATGCGCTTGACGCCCAGCAGGACGATCCCCAGGGCGATGAGGGTGACACTCAGGGTCACCAGCTTGGTGAGCCACACATTCTTGGGGGGGTGCGGCAGGATGTCGCGCGTCACGGCGGCCGAGCAGCTGATGATCTGCGAGTCGGCCGTCGACATGGTGGCGGCAAAGAGCCCGGCCAGCACCAGGCCGATCATCACGTCCGGCATCAGAGCTTGGGCCAGGGTCGGCAGGGCCAGCTCCGAGTCGAAGCCCTCGGTCTTGGCCAGCACCACGCGGGCGATCAGGCCCGTTACCACGGTGAACAGGTAGAAGGTGGAGTACCAGCCGTAGTAGTAGGCCCGCACCCGGTTGACGTTCTCCACCTTGTCGACGGTCATGAAGCGGACCATGATGTGGGGCTGGCCAATCACGCCGAAGCCGCCGAAGAGCCACCCGGCCAGAAACAGGGCGATACCCAGGCCGGGCAGGGCCACGCCCCCGATCTGCAGATCCATCACCTCGGTCGGGAACATCTGCGTGTACGTTGGGCCAATGGCTTCCATCTGCTGCCACAGGGCGCCGAGGCCCCCGACGTGCTGCAGGCCCATGAAGCACAGCAGGGCCATGGAGCCGAACATGACAATGGACTGGGCCGCGTCCGTCCAGATGGAGGCGCGGATGCCGCCGGCCATGCAGTAGGCGAAGACCATGACGGCGCCGATCACCGCGCCGGCGTTGTAGTCCCAGCCAAAGAGCACGTGCAGGGCCTTGCTGCCGCTGAGGAACTGGGCCGCGGCGTAGGTTCCCAGGAACAGGACCGTCACCACCCCGGAGACGAAGCGCACCTTGCGGTACTCGACGCCGTGCCAGCGAGCCAGGACGCCGCCGAAGCTCAGGACCTCCTGCTCCTCGGTGATCATCCGCACGCGGCGATGAGTGAAGATCGAGGCCAGGTAATCGCCGAGCACGAAGCCGATGCCCAGCCACATGGAATTGAGGCCGTAGAAGTAGGTGGTGCCGATCATGCCCACGAACATGAAGCCACTGTTGCTGGTGGCCACAGCCGAGAGCCCGGCCAGCCACGGCGCCACGTTGGAACCGGCCAGCAGGTAGTCCTTGTTGCTCTTCTGCGCCTTCAGCGTCGAAAGCATGCCAATGCACAGGAACGTCAACAGGAAAAAGACGAAACTCCCCACGATCATCTGAGTCCCCTCATCCCTCGCAGTTCACTAGTCAAGGCGCGTGACGCGCCGTGGGCCGGCCGGGCGCTCACGCCTCGGGCCGCGTCAGCTCGAAGATCCCCAGGACGCCGTGAGCGGCCCCCAGCCCCTCCTGCAGGTCGTTCTCCAGGTTCCGCAGGATGTACCCCAGTTGCGGCTCCACGATGTTGGCCAGCGGATCGCCCATGCGAAACCAGCGCACATTGCGCACCACGTCGCGGATGGTGCGAATGGCATCCTGCACCGACTCCGGGTACTCGTCGGGCGGCTCCTCGCTGAGCTTGTCGTGGTTGTCGGCGTGCTTCAGGGCCTCCATGCAGGCCTCCACCACGCCGTTCCAGGCCATCTGAAAGCGCTCGAAGAAGGCGTTCAGCTCCAGGTGTCCGGAACGGGGCAGGTAGTCGAAGAGCAGGCTGTCCAGGTCGGTGCGCTGGTTGAACTCGTGGAGGCTCGACACGGCCTGTCGCAGCGGTTGGGCGTTGGGGTTGAACTCCGCCGTGTTCATGTGCCGGCCCACCAGGATGGACCGGTCCCGCAATTCCTGGCGCCGGATCTCGACTCCCTTGCGGGCGACGATGGCGGCGACGAAATCCTGCAGCTCGCGGCCGCCCCAGTAGCGCAGCGGGAAGGTCTCCACCTCCACCTTGTCGATCACGTCGGGCGGGTAGATGTAGGACATGGAGTAGTTGCGCATGTTGGTCTCGTCGCCACCCGGCCCGTCCCAGTAGCACTGCCACTCGTAGGAATACCGGCCCACCATATCGGCCACGAAGATGGCCGTCTCTCCCATATGGTCGCAGACGTCGCAGATGACGCGCTCGAGCCCCGCGTCGTCGAGGTGCGACAGCGACCCGAAGGAGGAGAAATAGACGTCGTACGGCGGCTCCTCCCCGGTTGCCGGCAGCCCGTCGTTGAGATCGCCCACCTCGAACTGCATGCGCTCGTTGCCGGCGTAGTTCTCGCTGGCCTTCTCCACCATGGCCGGGCTCAGGTCCACACCCTTGTACTGGCCGATCAGGTAGGTGGGCATGACCTCCACCTCCTTAGTGGCCAGCGACACGTTCTGCTTGCGCACGTTGGTGAGAATCTCGTACCCCTCGCCGCTGCCGCAGCCCAGGTCGATGACGCGCACACGCGCCAGGTCGCGGCGCTTGCGCGCCACCAGGTCGGCCAGGAAGGCCCGCAGCATGTACCGGTTGATCTGGTCCTCCCAGAACCGACGCACGTTGTCGTGCTTGCCGAGTAGGCCGCTGTTGATGTCGTAAGCCGCAGCGTTCACCGCCCGGGAGTAGTTGCTCAGGTAATTCTCGTGGTGCGCAGACGTGTCCGCCGTGGCGGCCGGGGCGTCTGCAACCTCACCGGCTCTTGCCGTAGTCGTCATGCTGCCGTTCCTCCCTCTCGCGCCAGGATCTGCTCCATCAGCCCGTCCAGGCAGGTGAATGCCGTATCCACGCTCTGCGTCTCCCAATCGCCGTTCACCTCGATGGTGAGCAGCTCTCCCAACGCTCCCAGTTGGGCCTGTTCGCGCTCCGTCAGGGGACCCGCGGGCCACGGTGACTTATCTCGGTCCCCTGCGGGCGACGCCGCCTCTTGGGGCCTCACCGGTTCCTGCTTCGCCTTCCTCTGCCCTCTCCGGGGCCGACGCCCGCCCCCGCTCCCCCTTCGTGCCATCTGAACTCCCACCCTAAATGGTTAAGACCTATATCCAATGCAATGATCGTGCCTAGCTGGACAAGACGGCCGTAAGCAAAGGACAAACAGGTGCTTATAATATCTCTGATCAGGTGGGACGACTGGACAGCCTGCGCCGATAGTGTGCTGTTCGTGCACACTGAGCTCAGAGTGTGTTCCCCTGGTGCACACCTGCCCAGCCTGCGGCAGGAGCGCCCCGTTGCGGCGCTAGGGGTGTGGCGGCCCTAGCGGTCTGCGGTACCGTCGGGGGTGGCACTGGTGTCCTCCAGCAGCTGCCCGACGTACATCCCGGCGTTGCGGACCAGGACGACGCAGGGGAACTCCTTCGTCAGCTCCATGAGGCGCTCGGCGTAGGCGCGCTCCTCACCCGGCGCGGAGTCCATCAGGCCCATGAAGACCACCTCGGCCTCGCGCGACTCCTCGCGCATGACCTCGGCAACGCTGCGGTCCGCGGGCTTGAGCAGAACCTTGGACTCGGCCGGTATCCGGGCCCGGGGGATGAGTTCCTCCAGATCCTCCTCGGCCTCGACCTTGGCCACCTCGCTGCTGGCCACGCACTTCACCGCGATGGTCGTGTCCCGCCACTCGGCGTTGAGGGAGAGCAGGTAGGCCAGCAGCAGCATCATGTCGCCGTTGTGCTGCTTACCCCGCCACCAGATGTCGATTTGCTTCTTCCACTCGAAGGTGGCGCGAGGGGCAATGCGGCAGATGACCATGGATTGTCGCAGCGCGTGCACCCGGCGCATGATGCGCAAGTAGGCGGCCATGCGCTCCGGATCGTCCGTCCACCCGAACATGAGAGTGTTGCTGCGCAAGCCGCCGATGCCGTTGGCCTGGGCGACGTGCACGACACCCCGCTCGAAGTCGTCCACCACGTTGACCTCGCTGAAGGCCACGACGTTGCGGTCTCGCAGGAACCGGTTGATATCCGCCTCGCGCTCCAGGATGCCAAGCTGGGCCTCGCCGGGCGGCGCCGCGCCCAACGAGCCCCGCTCGACGGGGCCCTCGTCCAGAGAGCCCTCATCCAGAGAGCCCTCGACCAGGTCGCACACCGTCAGGATGCCGCGGTCTTGGTTGAGCCACGAAGCGAACCTGAGCAGCTCGAGGCGCTTGCGGACGCTGCCCGAGAACAAGAGGATGTGGGGCCGCCAATTGCGGGGATTGCCGGGCAGCCACTCCAGGTTGATCAGGGCCAGCCGGGCGACGGAGAGCCAGAGGCCGCGCCGCATGTCACCCCACGTCGAGCGCAGGCGCCGCCGCTTGAGCCACAGCCACACGCCAACCTCCACCGCGATGGCGGCGATGCAGGCGCCCCGGTGAATGACGAACATCACCCAGAACGACGACACGGCACCGGCCAGCGAGACCGGCCACGGCACCCTGAAACCCGGGCGCCACGACGGATCCCCCACCAGGCCCTCCAGGCCGGCCACCAGGTTGGCCATGCCGTAGGTCGTCAGGAAGAACATGGTCACCAGCAGGGCCACGGCATTGAGACCGCCCAGCAGCACCGCGGCCAGAGCGATGGCCGTCGAGGCGGCGATAGCCACGGCCGACTCGCCGGTCTTCAGGGGGCGTCGGGCGAAGAACCGCGGTATGATGCCGTCCTGAGCCAGGGCTTGCAGGGTGCGGGGCGCCCCCAGGGCGCTGCCCACGGCCGAGGAAAAGACCGCCCCCCACAGGCCCGGCAGGATGAGCACCGGCACGGCCGCAATCCGCGTCCACACGAGACTGTCGTGGAGCAGCTCGTCGGTGGAGGCATTGAAGGCCAGCACGATGGGCACGGCCAGATACACGACCAGCCCCACGCCGACGGCTGCCAGCGTCCCGCGAGGGATCGACCTCTGCGGGTCCCTCATGTCGCCCGACAGGGCCAGGCCCGCGGTGATACCGGTCACCGCCGGAAAGAACACGGCGAAGACCTGCCAGAAGCCGTCCGCGGCCTCCGGATACTCTCCCCAGAACACGGGCACCTTGCCCTCGAAAGAGCCACCGGCCGCCAGGGAGATCAGCGACAGGGCCACGGCCGCCATTATCGGCAGCTGCAGCTTGAGGGCCAGGGCGGCCCCGCGCACCGAGAGCAAGGCCACGACGGCGATGGTCGCGGCGGCCACGGGTTGGGCCGGCACCCCCGGCCACACGATGCGCAGCGACTCGGCCAGACCAAAGGCGTAGAGGGTGAGGGACAGGGCCCGGGACAGGAAGAGAGGCACACCGATGGCGCCGCCGATCTCAGCCCCGAGGCTGCGGGAGATCAGGTAGTAGTCGCCGCCCATGCCGACGTGCATGTTGGTAGCCACGGCGGATATAGAGAGGGCTGTGATCAAGGTAATGCCGTTGGCCAGCAGCACGATGGCCAGGGTGGGCAGCAGCCCCGCGTTGCCCACCACCCAGCCCGTGCGCAGGTACATGATGACGCCCAGGATCGTCAGCATGGACGGCGTGAAGCACCCCAGGAGGGTGCCCAGCTGGGCGCCGCCGGAGTCCTTCGAGGGGTCTTTGGCCCGTGCCATCGTCATGTGGATCTACTCCTTCTCCATCCCTTCGGTACCGGCCGGTTCCGGTAGGCGAAATCGGGCCATGACGGCCAGGTGGTCGGACGCGGTGCGCGTCTCAGGAACGTCGTCCACCACCCCGTAGGCGGCCAGGCGCCTCGCCAGGTCGGGAGAGGCGAACAGGTAATCGAGCCGCGCCTTGGGCTGCACCGCCGGTATGGTGAAGCCGGATCTGCGGCCGAGTTCACAGGTGGCCGCGTCTCGGTACCCGGCGGCCAGCACCTCGCCGATAGCCAGCCGAGGCACCCGGCCGCCGCACAGGCAAACCGGCACGCGCACGCGCAGGGGCATGCCCTGCCATACGATGACATCTTCAGGCGCGATGGCATTGAAGTCTCCGGCCAGCAGCGCCTCGCCGTTGGTACCCGCCAGCTCCAGCAGACGCCGCACCTCGCGGCGGCGCCGCTGCTCCCGCCACCACCAGAAGTACGGCGACAGGTGCACGGCGAAGACGCGCCAGGCCGGCTGCTGGAGGCGCAGCTCCAGGAAGGCCCGCCCCGGGCCGGCCCCCCGGTGCCAGTGCCACTCCCGCACCGGCAGTCTGGAGAGCGCCGCCACCGACTCGCCGGGCCGGCAGATGCAGACCCCCATCTGCAGCCCCCGGGCCAGCTCGGTTACGACGTCCGGGTCGGTGGCCTCCTGCAGGAGAACCAGATCGGGGCGCGCGTGGGCCAACACGGCGGCCAACGGCCCGGTCCGGCCCGATCCACCCTTCAGGATGTTGTAGGTGACAATGCGCACGCCGTCACCACCGGCGGCAGCTCTCACCCGGCCCTCCTCAGGCGTCCAGATACAGATAGGGGGTCTCGAGCAGAGCCGTGCGCAGCTCCAGGAACCAGCCGGCCATGGCCTGCACGGTCACCGGGCGCCCCACCATTTCCTGGGCCCGGCGCCGAGACGGGTCCAGCCAGGGAGCGTACTCGGGATGCTCGTCGCTCAACGGAATGCTCAAGATGCCGGGCAGGTAGAAGCCGTCCGGGTGCCACCGGGCCAGGGCTTCCTCGCTGATAGCGGTGATGTCGATGTCGCTGGTCCCCGGTCCATCCGCATCGTGCGGGTGCCCTCCCTCGTACCGAAACCCCGTAAGGGTGCTTCCCCGCAGCACCAGCCGGGCATCCGTTGGCAGGGCCGCCTGCAACTGGGCCATGAAGCGCATGAACAGATGGCCATCGCCGTTGAAGCCGCGCCCGATGGCCGCCTCGAGCAGAGGTAGTCCCTGGCCCTCCTCCTCCTTGCCCCACACCACGAGAACGGCCTCCAGTGAGTGGCCATCAGCCGCGCTCTGGCGTCCCATCACCTGATCTCCACCTTCTCGGGGTCCAGATCCGTCTCCGGTATCTGCAGCTCCATCGACTCCAGGGTGTCCACCAGGGCCTGGGTGATCACCAGGTCGCGGTACCAGCGCCTCTCCGCCGGCACGACAAACCAGGGCGCGTGTGCCGGACTGCAGCGACCCAGCATCTCCTCGTAGGCCGTCATGTACTCCTCCCAGCGACGCCGCTCCCTTAGGTCCGATTCGCTGAACTTCCAGCGCTTGCTCGCCTTGGCCAAGCGCCGCTCCAGCCGCTGCTTCTGGTAGTCTTTGCCGATGTGCAGGTAGAACTTGAGGATGGCCGTGCCCTCGTCGGTCAGAAGCTTCTCAAAGGCGTTGATGTGGTCGTAGCGCCGCTTCCAGACCTTCCGGGGCACCAGTTCCTTGACCCGGGCCACGAGCACATCCTCATAGTGGGAACGGTTGAAGACCTGGATCATGCCCCGCGCCGGCGTCTCCCGATGTGGGCGCCACAGAAAATCGTGCCGCTGTTCCACGTCGGTCGGCTCCTTGAAGGAACTCGTCCGGCACCCCTGGGGATTGATGGGCCCAAAGCAGCGCCGAATCGTGCTGTCCTTGCCCGCCGCGTCCATCGCCTGCAGCACGATGAGTACAGCGCGCGCCGCCCCTCAGCATAGAGCAAGTCCTGAAGCTCCGTGAGCCGCTTCTGCAGCTGCTTCGTGTGGCGCTTGGCCCGCCCCTTGCTCAGACCGCCGTCCTCCCGGCTTGACAGGGCGCCGAGGCGGACGACACTACCCGGTTTGACCTGGTGCTTCCACGTCGGCTCCAGTTCACGCATGGTGCTTCTCCTGGGTCTGCGTCCCATTGGCCCACTCGTTGACCAGTGCCCTTCTGGCCTCTTCATACCCTCGCTCTATCAACTCGTCCGTTCTATCGAAATCCGCGGAGTTCAAGGCGCTCAGGTCCGGCTCGACGATGAGATCCGCGTGCTCGCGGTAGTGCTTCGAGGCATTCATCAAGGCGAAGTCGAAGGCGTTGGCCAACACCTCGATGATGTTCTCAGGTCTGCGCTCGGAGTGCCCGACGCCCAGATCCACGGCCACCACGCGCTCGACTCCCATGTCGGTGAGAGGCTGCACCGGGACGTTCTCGACGAGTCCACCGTCGACGAGGAGTCGCTCCTCGATCTCCACCGGCGTGAAGATGCCGGGTATGCAGGCACTGGCCATAACAGCGGCTGAGGCCTTGCCCTGGTCCAGGACCACCCGGTCGCCGCTGGCGATGTCCAGCTCATCGAGGGCCTGGAGGGCCCCGATGTGGGCGGCGCCCAGGCCGGCTCCCCCCCCAAGTGCCAATCCCGTATTCATGCCTTCAACCACCTAGCGCTGTGAGCGCCTGACACCTGCCATCTCATCGGTCATACGGTGAACTCCGTGGGGATCTCCACTCCCTTGGCCAGCACCAGCAGGCCATCGTCATACACGTCGAAGTCCTCGCCCTCGCGCAGGCCGATGCCTCGCAGCCGCTCTGCCCTGGCGGCACGGCCGTGGCCGCGCTCCGGACTGATCTGTACGCCGTCGCCGATAGTCACGTCCTTGTCGAGGACGACAGTATCGAGGCGCACGCAGCGGCCGACCTGCAGCGTCGGATGCACAGCCTTGCCACCGGCCAGCATCTCCGGGCGGCTGGCACCATTGAGGATACAACCCGTTACGCGGGTCTCATCGCCCGGCTCTCCCGAGGCAAGCTCAACCTGGTACCCGAGGAAGGAATCGGTCACCGCAGCCGTCCCCCCAATGAGGCATCCCGAACTCACCACGCAATTGCGCACGGTGCCGTAGATCCGTGGACCCGGGTTCTGTCTCAGCCGGGCCGTGGCCAGGTCTTCGTGGAACACTTCCTGCGAGATTCGCGGATCCCGCAGCGCCCGCATGTGGGTCCGGTAATAGCCTTCGGCGGTCCCCACATCGGCCCAGAACCCACGAAAGATGTGGGCGTGAATCCTATGGCCCTCGATGGCATTCGGGATCACATCCCGTCCGAAATCGACCATGCTCTCATTATCGATGAACTCCTGAATGGCTCCCGCGCTCCACAAGTAGATGCCCATGGAGGCCAACCAGACCTCGCCTCGCGACTCCAGCCCCAGGCTCTGACACTGAGGTGCGGTCAGCCTTAGACGTTCGATCACCTCGGAGTCCTGAGGCTTCTCGTGGAATCCGACGATCCGGTGCTGATCGTCGATCTGGACAGTCCCCAGATGCGGAACATCCTCTCTGGCAACGGGACAGCAGTAGACCACGGCGTCGCTGCGTCGCGCATTGAAAGTCGCCACGGCGTGGTCGTAGTCTTCCCGGTAGACGTGATCTCCGGCAAGGATCAGCACGGCCCGGTGCCCCCTCGATAACACCCGATCCCAGTATTCTCGAATGGGGTCCACCGTTCCCGGCCACACGTCGATGCCCTCCTTGACCTGCGTCTGCTTGGGCCAGAGAACGTGCAGGCGTCGATCGTAGTCATCGAATCCCCAGTCCCGCCCGGCACCGATGTGGCGTTGTAGTGAGTTGGGCTCATACTGAGCCATGATGAAGCTGTCGGTAATCGCCCCGGTGCAGGCGAGGTTGGTCAACACCCAGTCGATGACTCGGTACTTCCCGCCGAAACTCACCGATGGCTTGGTGCGCTCGTTGGTCAGGACACCAAGGCGCGTCCCCTTCCCGCCAGCCAGGATCACGGCAGTCACTTCGTTGGTCTGCAGATCGCTCATTCTACTGCTCCTCTCCGGCTCTCTTCCGCCGCATTGCCCGCCTCTCCAGACTTGAGCTACCAGTATTTGGGCCGGCCCAGAAAGTCGTAGAGGCGCTCTTCGTATTGGCGATTGACCGATGCCGAGGCGTCGTACTCCGGGCTCTCCTCGATCTCCCGCTTGGCCAGATCCACGCGCACGACGGCATCGGCCCAGTCGATCCCCTGGATCCACGAAGACGCCACCAGCATCCTGCGCCCCGGCAACCAGTCGCCGGTGTCCACAACGACGTAGCGGATTGCCCAACCGTCATCGTCGACGATGAAGTCGTGGACGCGGCCCACGGGCCCGTCGCGGGCTTCTGTGCGGTAGTCGCCGACCTGCCGCGTGCTGCGGAGGTTCGGATCGCCATCGTCGTCGTTACTGGTGACACTCGGGCCAGTCTCCACTGCGGGCGACACGGCGAGCACATGCTCGGGCGGCACCGCCCAATACATGGGCCATCCGTAGTAGACATGCAGGGCCTCCTGGCGCTGTCTCGATACGGGCTTGTCGGCCTCGATCGGCGGACTCTCCTCCACCTGCTTGCGCGTCAGCCGCACCGGCAAGACCTTCTCACTCCAATCGGGGTCACCCAGTTCGTCAGGCACCAGCAGGACGAGTCGGTCGATCAGCCAGCTCCCGGTGTTGGCCACCAGATACCTAACGGTCCAGTTCCTGTCGTCGAAGAGGAGCCCGTGCACCTTGCCGATGGCACCATCCTTGGCCTGGAGTTCGTACCCTCTTATCTCCTTCGTGCTTCTGAGCATGGTCTGCCTGCCTCTCTGCGTTACCTGGCGATACGCAACTGCGGTCTGTTCAGTACGGCATCTCATCGCTTCATCCCTCCGGTCCAGCTCTACCAGTATTTCGGCCGGCCCAGGAAATCATAGAGCCGCTCCTCATACTGGCGGTTGACAGCCGACTTGGCGTCGTACTCCGGGCTCTTCTCGATCTGCTCCCTGGTCACATCGACGTGTACGTCCTTGTCTTTCCACTCGACTGATGCCACCCATGATGGCGATATCAGCACTTTCCGGCCGGGTAACCAGTTGCCCGTATCGACGACGAGATAGCGCACGACCCACTCGTCGTCATCGACGATGAAGTCGTTCACTCGCCCAACATCGCCATCTGTGGCACGAAGACTGTAGCCGACCACTTCGCGGGTGCTGCGCAGGTGGGCGTCGCCTTCATTCCCGTCCGCGCCTTCGGCGACGTCCGGTGGCGCAGCAGGCATAATCACGCCGTGCGCCGGCGACATGACCCAGTACATGGGCCAGCCATAATAGGAGTGAAGGTTCTTCTGATGCCGTCTCGACACGGGCTGATCCGCGTCAATGCTCGGACTGTCCTCCACTTGCTGGCGCGTGAGGCGCACCGGCATGATGCGCCTATCCCAGTCGGGGTCCCCGATGACCTCCGGGGCGAGCAGGACCAGACGCCCAGCCAACCAGGGGCCCGTGTTGGCCACCAGATACCGAGCATTCCACGTCTCGTCGTCCATGAGGAACTCGTGTACTCTGCCGATCTCGCCATCCAGGGTCTGCAGTTGGTATCCTCTCAACTCCTTCGAGCTGCGTAGCATGGCGTGTCTCTCCTTTCCACATCGCGTTGCGGTTTTCAGTCACCCTCCTTGGACCTGCCATCCACTTCGTCATCAGCCGCCTCGCTATCCTCGACCCGCTGCTGCTCGGCCACGGCTTCGTCGTGGGCCGCGTCGCCAATAATGTCGCGCGGGCGATCGTCCAAGCGCTCGAGCAGTCGATCGCGGCCGTAGAGCAGCAGCACGTCGCCTGGCACTACGCGCGTGCTGCCGTTGGGAGCGCCCAGGTACTTGCCGTTGGGCCGCTGAATCCCCAGCACGATGACGCCTTCCTCCCTCAGGGCGCACTGGGCCAGGGAGCGGTCGGCGATCCAGTCCTCTTCCTCCACCGCCAGCTCGGCGATCTCGTAGTCGCCCGATATGCGCAGCAGGCCGGCATAGTCGCGCACGTCGAGATCGGTCCAGCGGCGCAGGCCGCGGCTTATCAGCGCGTTGAGAGTGCGATCAACCCAGCTGCTATTGCCCAACACCCACAGAGCCGCCACCCCGCCGGCCAGGATCAGCACGCGATAGGGTCCGCCGGGCAGGCTCGACTCCGTATCGATGAAGGTGAGCACCAGGGAGGAGAGCACTGACACAATCCCGACGTTGCCGAGCAACATGAGCACCATGACGATGCGCCGCCGCACCGGGTGATTGACGATCTTCTCGGCCTCGCGCGTGGTGAACCCCACACCCGTGAAGGCCGAGCGGGCTTGGAAACGCGCCAGCTCGCGCGATAGCCCGGTATGGGCCAAGGCCACGGTGGCGACCTTGGTCACCAGAATCGACAGCGTCACCACCGTGAAGACGGACAGTATGGCTCCCATGGCGCTCTATCCGACCATCCCCATGGGTTCCCCCCGCTCCAACTGGCCACTGAGCTGATTCAAGGCCCGGTGAATAGGCGAGAGGAAGGAGCTTTCGCGATTGCCTTTGAGGCGCCGCCACCGGGCGGGCAGACCTGTGGCGTCGTCGTACGAGGCCGGCTCCCAACTGCACTCCAGCCCCAGGAATGCTAGAAGCTCGGGGCCGTCTTCTGCCATCTCTACGCGGCCTACCGTCGCCCGCAGGTAGCCATGGCCCATCAGGTCGGGGACGAGTTCGGTTGCCTGAGGCGGGAAGAGGAACCTGGGGTAGAGACTCAGGCCGACCTCGCCCCCCTCCAGTTCGGCCAGTTGATGGCGACAGACCTGCACATCCCCACTGACTTGGCGGCCGCCCTCCTGGCGGCCCAGTAGGTAGGCGGCCCCTTCAACCGGGATGACAATCCGCAGCCCCGTGAGGCTGAAGTCCAGCACCTCGACGGGATGCCCCCGATCCGCCGTCGGAAGGCTGCGGGGCGCCACGATGCATGTTCCGTCACCCACGGCGTCCAGGCGTGCCGTCAGCGATTTCCAGTGCTCTCTGGATCGGTACCCCATCAGCAGCAGGGGGCTATCTTCCGTCAGCGGTGCGCTGACATACTCAACGCGGCGGCTCAGGTCGAGTTGGGTGCCATCAGCTGTACTGCCGGCGACGCGCCAGCGACCCCGTGACTCGAGACCGCCATCAGCCATCCACTGGGCCACCCAGCACTCGCTGTCCCGAGTCGGCACGCGGTCCAGGTCATCCACGATGGCGCGGATGGCGTCTCGCGGGTTGTGCGACGCCTTCAGTTGCGAGGCGCCGCGCCAGGGAACCAGGGCCGCCGTGGCCGCTGCCCCGTCTCCACATTGGGCCCTGTCGATGCGGTGCGCATGGGCGTCCATGGCCAGATGAGTGCAGACCTCCTCATGCTCCTCAGTCGGGGCGCTCAGATAGTAGCGCACCGCATCGCGGTCCTGCTTCTTGACCAGCGGCGCGCTGGGAACGACGGCGAAGCACTCGTCAGTCGGTACATCGAGCTTGCGGCGCCGC
>Ga0180429_10002102_pt1 | contig 16638 bp, 12 predicted proteins | sample SS_ome_FD_132428 | JGI IMG/M metagenome (GOLD analysis project Ga0180429, IMG submission 132428) | Hypersaline lake sediment archaeal communities from the Salton Sea, California, USA - SS_1_S_1 metaG | ecosystem: Environmental > Aquatic > Non-marine Saline and Alkaline > Hypersaline > Sediment ...
AGCCCGAGACGATGATCCGGCTTTGCAAGCCCGGTTCTGGCCGACTCGAGATGGAGGTGGATCACCACTGGCTCCGCAGCCGCAGCGGCTTCTCCACGCTCTGGCGACGGCTCGGCACGCTGGTGCGGGTGGTGGGGGACCGACGCTTGGGGCCCGGCAGTTGGCAGGCCGACCTCGGCGACTTCGTGCAGAGCGAGGGAGCGGTGATCGGGTTTTCCAGCCGCCACGCCGAGAGCCTGCTCGTGCCCGACCGCGGCTTCACGACCACCGGCGGCTACGCCCGCATCCGCCGGCTTGCCGCCTCGGCCCCGCCCTTCGAGGCCAGGCAGCCGTTGGTCGTGTGGCGAGGCAGCCCCAGCGGCCACGGCTTGACGGCGTTGCCCGAGCCCGAGCCGCTGGATTCTCACGACCCCCGCCTCAGGCAGCGGGTACGGCTCTGCCTGCTCGCCCGCGAGGCAAGAGCCGCGGGCCTGGCAGGACTCGATATCCGCTTTGCCCGCAGCCGCAGCCTCGGCGGCAGCCTCTCCGCCCGCTATGCCGCGGTGGGAATCCTCGCCGACCCCCTGCCGCCGGCCTCCTGGCTCGGCCTGCAATATGCGATCGACATCGACGGCTACGGCAACGCCTACAGCAACCTCTTCACACGGCTGCTTTTCGGCTGCTGCGTGATCAAGATCGGTTCGCCCCAAGGCTTCCGGCAGTGGTACTATGATCGGCTGGTGCCCTGGCGACATTACCTTCCCGTGCGGGCGGATCTCACCGACTTCCTCGAGGTTCTCGCCTGGGCCCGAGACAATCCCTCCACCTGCAGGAGCATCGCCGCAGCCGGCCAGGCTCTGGCGATGTCGATGACTCTCGCCGAGGAACACCGCCGGGCCGTGGAACGGCTCGCCGCCGCATGATCACTGCCAGCCTGCCGACCAACGAGGCCCTCCGCATCGCCGACCTCGAGGCGGTCGCGCTGCTCGACACGCCGGCCGAGGAGCGGTTCGACCGGATCGTGCGGCTCGCGGAGCGGATCTTTGAGGTGCCGATCGCCTACATCGCCCTGATCGATGCCAACCGCCAGTGGTTCAAGGCCCGCTGCGGGCTGTCGGTCGACCAGACCGGCAGGGAGGTCTCCTTCTGCAGCCATACGATCCTGCAAAACGAGATCCTGGTGGTGCCCGACGCCCGCGAGGACGATCGATTCCACGACAACCCGCTGGTCGTCGGCGACCCGTTTATTCGCTTCTACGCGGGCTGCCCGCTGGCCGGCCCCGGCGGCACCAACATCGGCACGCTCTGCCTGGCCGATACCCGACCCCGCCAGCCCACGCCGGCCGAACTCGAACTGCTGGGGGAACTGGCGGCGGTGGCCCAGCGGGAGATCGGGCTGGTCGACCTCGTCCGCAGCCAACGGGAACTGCTCGAGGCCCGCGAAGCGCTGGCTGTCACCCAGCGACGGCTCGCCCGCGAACTGGCCGACGCGGCCGCCTATCTCGAGTCGGTCGTGCCGCCAGCGGTCGACACGCCGGCGGTGCGGTCGGCCCATCTTTTGATCCCCTCGTCCGAACTCGGCGGCGACATGCTCGGAGTGATGCCGCTCGATGAATCCAATCGACAGATGGCGATCTTCCTTCTCGATGTTTCCGGCCATGGCGTCGCGCCATCATTGCTCTCGGTCACCGTGGGCAACGCGCTTGGCGGCCGCACCCTGCCGGTCGATTTCTTCAGCCCGGCTTCGGTGCTCACCGGGCTCAACGAGGCCTTCCCGATCGATCGCACCGACGGTCGCTTCTTCACCGGCTGGTACGGTGTGTATGACGCCCTCGATCGCTCGCTGCGGTTTGCCTCGGCCGGCCACCATCCGGCAGTCTTCCTTCCCCCGGGGGGATGCGGGGGCGACGTCTCCCGAGAAGAACTCCGCCGGCTCGGTGAGCCCGGCCCTCTGATCGGCATGTTTTCCGACCCTCACTATGCCGAGCAACGCATCGATGTCGCTGGGGGCAGCCTGCTCTATCTTTTCAGCGACGGGGCCTTCGAGGTGGCCGACGCCTCCGACGGCATCCTCGGCTACGACGCCTTCGCGGCGATGCTCGCATCGGTGGCACGCGACCCGGCGACCGCCCCTCCCGAACCGGCCGCGGCAAGGCTCGAGGCCGCCCACCGCAGGGTGCTCGCCTGGGCGGGTGATGCCGACCTGGGCGACGACTTCGCCCTGCTGGAGGTGGCCTTCGGCTGAGTCGCCTGAGGTTTTTTCAGCCCCTCGGGCAGTCGCTCACTCCAGCGGGACGAGAACCTCGAGATCCTCGTCATCCTCGTCATCGAACGGGTCGAAGTCGTCGTCAAAGGGGCCAAAGCCGGGCGCGGACCGGCGGGCAGGGTGGCGATGCATCGGCATGATTCAGGCGGGAGGCAAGGGGCGGGATCGACGGGGTCATCCGCTGGCGATCGGCCACCGAAAACCCTGACAATTCCAGTGCAAACCCGCGACCGCCGAGAATCAAACGACCGCTCTGGCCGCGGCGAGACCGCAAAAACCGCTCCCGCGGCCAGCCCCGACCCACGGCCCCGACCCCTCACAAGGAGGGTCGCGTGTCCGGACCGTCGTTCTCGTCGTCAGCCTGCGGGCAGCCGCTGGTCCCCATCGGCCCGCCCTCGCAGCAGGTCTCGAGGATCGCTCCGCAGCGACGGCAGACGAGCTTGCCACGGATCTCCAGGGTCGGTCCCTGGCAGACAAGACAGACAGCACTGGGCTGCGGCATCTCTGGTTCTCCTCATTCTCGCGGTGTCCCTTGTTCCCGTTGCCGAGCCTTTATACTCGGAAACTCGTATTTGATTCCCGCCCGATCTTCCCCTCGCCCCGACATCATGATGGCCACAGATACCGCCCCCGCCGTGCTCGACGACCCCTGGTTTCAGACCCGCTTTGCCGAACGGATCGGCGGGGCGGGCTACGGCAAGGGCACGCAGATCTACAAATTTGAGAAGATCAAGCGGGCCAAGCGGCAGGCGACCGCCGACCATCCCGAGCGACCGATTCTCGACTTCGGGATCGGCGAAAACGACGAGATGGCTCCGGAGAGCGTACGGGCGGTGATGCGTCGGGAAATCGACCGTCCCGAGAATCGCGGCTACGCCGACAACGGGATCGCCGCTTTCAAGGAGGCCGCGGCCCGCTTCATGGCCCGCGAGTTCGGGGTCGAACTCGATCCCGACAACGAGGTCAATCACTGCATCGGCTCCAAAACAGCCTATGCGATGCTCCCTGCGGCCTTCATCAATCCCGGGGACGTGACGCTCATGACCGTGCCCGGCTATCCCGTGGCCGGCACGGCCACACGCTGGTTTGGCGGCACCGTCCATCCGCTGCCACTGACCGCCGAAAACGGCTACCTCCCCGACCTCACGTCGATTCCAGCGGATGTGCTCGCCCGCACAAAACTGCTGGTGCTCTGCTACCCCAACAGCCCCACCGGTCGGGCGGCGACCCGGGAGTTCTACGAGGAGGTGGTTGAGTTTGCCCGGCGGAACCGGATCATCGTGATCCAGGATGCAGCCCACATCATGCTCTCCTACGACGGCCCGCCGCTTTCCTTCCTCTCGGTACCGGGAGCAAAAGAAGTCGGCCTCGAGGTTCACTCCCTCTCCAAGGGCTTTCACATGATCGGCTGGCGGATGGGCTGGGTCTGCGGCCACGAGCGGCTGGTGCGGGCCTTCGCCGACGTGAAGGACAACTGCGACTCCGGCCAGTTCATCGCCATCCAGAAGGCGGCCGCCGCGGCCCTTGACGACGCGGAAATCCCCGGCCGCGTCCGCGAGAAGTACCGTCGCCGCCTGGAGAAGCTCGTGGGCGTGTTGCGGGGCTGCGGCTTCGACTGCCGCATGCCCGGAGGAACCTACTTCCTCTATACGAAAAGCCCCCGCGGCGCCGGCGACACCAGCTTCGCCACCGCCGAAGACGCCAGCCAGTTCCTGATCCGCGAGCACTCGATTTCGACCGTGCCCTGGGACGAGGCCGGCCCGCACCTCCGCTTTTCGGTCACTTTCGAGGCAGCCGACGAGGCGGCCGAGGACGAACTGATGGCCGAACTGCACGGCAGGCTTTCGCTGGCGAGGCTGAAGTTTTAGCCTGTCTGAGACGCTCGTCGGCGTTGCCTTCCCGATTCCCGTTTCTCACCCCCATCCGGAGCATCCGATGCCCATCGCCTCCGCCTGTGCCCGCCCAATCCTGTCCCGACTGCTGGTCCTGTTGGCTCTCCTGGCGGCCTGCTGTCTGCCGGCGACCGGCTGCGGTTCGAAGTCATCCGGCGGGGCCTCGATCGGGGAACTCAAGGCCCGGGCCCGCAAGCAGTCCTCGCCCGACCGGCAGGCGACGGCGTTGATCTACGTGGCCCGCAGGCAGGTCGCCGCCGGCGACACCGCAGGCGGTGAGAAAACGGCCGACGAAGCCCTCGATCTCCTCTCGCCCGATGGCGATGCCAACACCATGGCTGCGGCATTTGCCGATGTGGCCGGCTTCTTTGCCGAAACCGGGGAGAAGCGGAAGGCCCGCAAGGCTCTTGGCAGCGCCGAGAAGCTCGCAGCGGGAATCACCGACCCGGTTCGCAAGGCGGCGGTCTACGCCGAGGCCGGCAGCATCTTCGGTGATCGTGAGCGGGGGCTGGCCGATCCGGGTTCCGCCAAGCGGCTCTTCGCCGCGGCCGAAAAGACCGCCGAGGAGATCGACCAGCGGTATCGAGCCGAGGCCCTGGCGGCGGTCGCCCTGGGCTACACCCGCGGCGGCATCGCCAAGGAGGCGGAGGCCGTGGTGGGGCAGCTGCTCGATCTCGCCCGCAGCATCGACAGCGCCCGGGCCAAGGCCGAGGCTCTCGCCGCCGCGGCCAACGTCAAAGCCCAGGTGGGTGAGGACGAAGAGGCCGCGAAGCTGCTCGCCGAGGCGGCCGAGGCGGCCAAGAGCGTGGAGCGGACCGAGAGCCGTGCCTATGCCCTGCTGGCGGTCGCAGAGGCGACCCTCGCTGCGGGCGACGCCCCGGCGGCCAAATCGCTGCTCGAGGCGGCCTACAGCGCCGCCGACAAGGTCGGCGATCCGGAGCAGCGGCGAACGGTGCTCGAGAAGGTCAGCCGGGCGATCGACCGCGTCAAAAAACAGGGCTGATTTTCCACAGAAAAAGCGATCCACGGCGGCTGCGGGGTGCTCAAAAATCCGCCGGCCGCCGCTACCGTTTTTTCTTCTTGGCGGTGAAGCTCTCGAGGGCGGCCAGGGCCTTCTTGCGGGCCTCGGCATGGTCGACCACCGGCTCGGGGTAGTCGCGGCCGAGCCTGATCCCGGCCTGCTCGAGCAGCCCCGGCTTGGCGGCTGCCGGCTCGTGGATCGCCTCGTCGGGCAGGGCCGCAAGTTCCGGCACAAACCGCCGCACATACGCCCCCTGGGGGTCAAACTTCCTGCCTTGGGTCGTGGGATTGAAGATGCGGAAATAGGGTGCCGCATCGGCCCCGCAGCCGGCGGCCCATTGCCAGCCGAGGGTGTTTGAGGCAAGGTCGGCATCGACGAGCGTGTCCCAAAACCAGCCTGCCCCGGCCAGCCAGGAGACGCGGAGGTCCTTGACCAGGAAACTCGCCACGATCATCCGCACGCGGTTGTGCATCCAGCCGGTCTGCCAGAGCTGCCGCATGCCGGCATCGACAATCGGGAAACCGGTCTGGCCCCGCTCCCAGGCCCGCAGGCCGACCGGATCGCGAACCCAGGGAAACCACTCGTAGTCGCTCCGCAAGGGGGCGGTGGCGGTGTGGGGAAAGTGGAAGAGCAGATGGGCCGCAAACTCCCGCCAGCCGAGTTCACGAAGAAACGCTTCCGGCCCGCCGGCGAGCTTCGCGGCCGGCTTCCCGCCGGCTGCCTCCCGCACCGCGTGCCAGGCCCGCCGCGGCGAGATCTCGCCGAAGTGGAGATGCGGTGAGAGGCTGCTGGTGCCCTCGAGGTCGGGCCGGTCGCGGCCGGCGGCATAGCCGGTCAGGGCCCGCTCCACGAAGGCATCGAGCCGGCGGCTGGCGGCGGCCTCGCCGGGCTTCCACTCCTTCCGCATCGTGCCGGCCCAGTCGACTTCCGGCAGCAGGCCGAGGGTTTCGACCGCCGCCGGGGCGGTCCTGCCTTTGCGCCGCTGTGCAGGAACGAGCTTCCGCACCGCGGCGGCCGGCTCGGCGGGCTCATCGCGGGCAAGCAAGGCCCTCCAAAAGGGCGTGAATACCTGATAGGGCCGGCCCTCTTTGGTGGCCACCCGCAACGGCTCGTAGAGCAGGCCGCCGTTGAAGCTCTCGACCACCAGCCCGGCGGCCGTGAGGTCTTTCTTGATCCCCGTGTCCCGCTGCACGACCGCCGGCTCGTAGCGACGATTCCAGGCAACATGGGTCGCCGAGTACTCCCGGGCCACCGCCTGCAGGGTTTCCAGCGATGGCCCTGTGCGAATCACCAGCGGACTGCCCGCCTTCGCCAGGGCGGCGGAGAGTTTTTCAAGCGAGTGATGCAGCCACCATCGCGAGGCGGACCCCGGCGGCCAGGGACGCTCCTCCTCGGGGGCCCAGATGAACAGCGGCACCACCGCCCCACGGGCGGCCGCCGCCGCGAGGGCCGGATTGTCGTCGAGCCGCAGATCGTGCCGAAACCAGACGAGCGTGATGGCCGGGGGTGGCATGGGTGAAGGATAGCCCGACTGATGGCTATTTCTCAAACACTTTCGGAACTGATGAGCGGCACAGGCGTCGCGGAGACGCTGCATGGACCCCTCGGGCGGTCATCGACACCGGCTCACTCGTACTGCCGCAGCATTTCGGTCGGCTGACCCGTCTCGCCCTCGATCAGCACATCGATCTTGCCGTTCTCGATGCGGTAGAGCCAGCCGTGGATCCGCAACTCCGCCCCCTGACGCCTGAGTTCGCGGATCAGGCCCAGCCGATTGAGGTGACCAAGCTGAGACCGGACGTTTTCCATTGCGAGGAGGTCGAGTTTTTCCGTCGCGTCGAGTCCCCGGGCTGTCGCAATCCGATCGGCCCGCTCCTTCGCACCCGCCGCCATGCAGAGCCAGTCGGAGATGCAGTATTCATCGACGCCGTTCTCCACCGCCTCAATGCCGCCACAGCGGGTATGGCCGCAGACAATGACATCTTTGATTTTCAGATGGATCAGACCGTACTCCAACACGGCCATCAACCCGGGATCATTGTAGGAGACGATGTTGGCGATGTTGCGATGCACGAACATCGTGCCGGGCCTCGACCCGGTGATGATGTCTTCACTGACCCGCGAGTCCGCACAGCCGATCCAGATCACCCGTGGGGTCTGAGCCGCGGCAATGTGCTCGTAATAATCTGCATGGGTCTGGAACTCACGTGCCACGAATTCTCTGTTCTGCTCGAGAAGTCTTTTGACCATTGGCTCCGCCTGTCCTCCTGCACGTCCCGGCTGCCGACCGTCCCGATGATTATCGTCATTTCACCCGCGTGGGGTACTGCCCGTGGAAACCGTGCGGTTCGCCGCGAGATGGTGCTCGAGCCGCTGGGTCGGGTTGCCCGCGGCGCCGCTCAGTAGACCTCGAGCATGCACCGGCGAGTCGGGCGGATTCCCTGCCGGACCTGCTCGTCGGTCCAGCCGCGAGGATCGATGCCAGCCAGCGACTCATCACGCACGTTCAGGTAGCCAGAGGCCAGCCCATGGGCGGCCAGAACCCGGAAAAGTCCGATCTGCATCCCCGCCAGGCCGCAGACATGGATCAGCGTCCGCTCCCGGTCGAGCAGGCCCCCGAAGAGCTCCTCCATCCGCTCGTCGATGTACCCGTCCACGTACGAGCCGCGGCGGCCGTCGGGCCGCGTCTCGCGGCTGATGGCGGTGTGGTAGTGAAAGTTCTCGTGACGCTCGGCCAGCGACCGCATCTGCTCGTCGTACAGAAGGTCGGTCGTATAGGGCGACCCCATCACCAGATGCACCTGCGACCGCGTGGGTCCGCTCGGCCGGTCGAAGAGCTCCATCGCCATGCCTCGGAAGGGGGCGATACCGGTGCCGGTGGCGACAAACAGATAATCGTGGGACTCAGTGTCTTCCGGCAGCAGGAACGACCGGCCGTTGGGCCCGGACACAAGCACCTCGTCCCCCTCGGCCAGATCGCAGGCATGGTTCGAGCAGAGACCGGTAAAGAGGCGGTGGTCCCGCGGATCGTCGCCCTCCCGCTGGGGTCGTCGCTCGTCGATAAGCCGCTTGAGCGTGGTGGAGATCACCCGCCCCTGGCCGTCCTCGCCCCAGGACGGGCAGCTCGAGGAATAGAGGCGGACCGTGTGCGGCTTGCCATTGGCCCCGATGCCCGGCGGCACGATGCCGAAGGATTGGCCCGGGAGGAAGGCTCCTTCCAGCGGGGTTCCCGAGACGTCGATCGCCACGTGCCGCACAAAAGAGGCGGACCTGCCCTTCATGCACAACGCGCTCGAAGCGATGCGGGCCCGAACAGGGGCGGTGGGCCTGACGAGATTCGTGCGGACCTTTGGGAGCACCGGATCGCCGACTGTGAGATGGTTCATACCATCATGATAGCTCCGCGTCGGTTGCGGGGCTTGTGGCTACGGAACCGGCTCGTACGTCGTGGCCTTCTCATCCAGCGGCCGAATCCAGACGTTGCGAAACCTCGTGGGACTGCCGTGGTCCTGCAGGAAGAGCGGCCCGGCCCCGGTGGCTTCCAGGCTCGCCGCCACGCCGCGAAGGTAGTCGGTCACCCCATGGCGGTAGGGGATGTAGGGCGATCGCGGTGAGGAAAACTCGACGCCATCCTGCACCTTCTTGCCGTTGAGCCAGGCGGTGATCGTGCCCGGCTTGGTCACCCGGCCCTCGGCGTCTTTGCGGGGAGCGCGGAAGCGAATGTCGTAGACCTGCCACTCGCCGGTCGGGCGGGCCGCGTTGACCAGCGGCTTGGCAAAGCGGTAGAGGCTGCCCTCGTCCTGAATCGTGAAATCCTCGACCCCGAAGGAATCGAAAATCTGCATCTCATAGTGACCGTGGATGTAGAGGCCGCTGTTGCCCTTGGCCTTGGGAGAGGTCTTGAATTCGGCGTGGATATCGGCGTCGCGAAAGTGAAAGTTGGAAACGGCGTGGTTGGCATGGCCCTTCGACTTGGTCATGCAAAGCTCGCCGTCTTCCACCTTCCAGTCGAGCGGCCCCCCATCCATGGCGACGAATCGGCCGGTTCCCTCGGAGCCCTCACCAAAAAGCAGGATCGCACCTGCCGGCAGCGGCACCGGCAGCGAGTCTTGCTCGGGAGCAAAGGCCGCTTCAGCAGCCGGGGGGGCGGCGACTGCCGGCAGTTCGCCGCAGGCCGCGAAGAACAGGGCCGCAGCCGAAATCACCGTCACCGCGGTCGTGAAAGAATGGGTCATCATGGCAACGCAAGTCTAACCGAAAACGCCCCCCGCGCGGGGGCTTGTTGCGGGCTTTCACGCCAGGATTTCGGAGAGCACGTTCGCCTTCTCGACACCGGTCAGTTTCGCGTCGAGGCCCTGGAACTTCACGCTGAACGACTCGTGGCGGATACCGAGCAGGTGCAGCATTGTGGCATGCAGGTCGTGGACGGTGCAGGCTCCCTCGATCGGCTCGTAGCCGAACTCGTCGGTCGCCCCGTGCACCAGCCCGCCGCGGACTCCTCCGCCGGCAAGCCACAAGCTCATCGCCTTGTTGTGGTGGTCGCGGCCGTCGCTCCCCTGCGACATCGGCGTGCGGCCAAACTCACCGGCCCAAACCACGAGCGTTTCGTCGAGCATGCCCCGCTGCTTCAGATCGGTGACCAATGCCATGCAGGCCCGGTCGATCTCTTCAGCCTTGTAGGCCACCCCCTTCCTGACCCCGCCGTGGTGATCCCAGTCTTTGTGATAGAGCTGGATGAACCGCACGCCCCGCTCGGCCAGCCGCCGGGCGAGCAGGCAGTTGGAGGCGAAGGACCCGTCGCCGGGCTTGCAGCCGTAGAGAGCGATCGTCTGCGGGCTCTCACGGTCGGTGTCGACCAGCTCCGGCACGCTCGCCTGCATGGCAAAGGCCATTTCATACTGGGCGATCCGGGTGGCGATCTCGGGGTCACCCACGAGGGCGTCGTGCTGGGCATTGAGGGCGTTGATCGCGGCGATGTCGCTGCCCTGCCGGCCCCGGCTGACTCCCGCCGGGCTGCCGAGATAGAGCACCGCGTCACCCGCGCTTCGCAGCTGCACACCCTGGTAGCGACTCGGCAGAAAGCCGCTGGACCACTGCCTCGCCGCAATCGGCTGGTCCTGGCCGCCACGGCCGCGGGAGGTGAGCACCACGAAGCCGGGCAGGTCGGCGGCGTCGCTGCCGAGGCCGTAGGTGACCCAGGACCCCATGCTTGGCCGACCGGCGATCTGGCTGCCGGTGTTCATGAACATGTGCGCCGGGTCGTGGTTGATCGCGTCGGTGCTCATCGAGCGGATCAGGCAGATCTCGCCGAGGATCGAGCCGATGTGCGGGAAGAGGCTGCAGATCTCGGTGCCGTCAGGCCCCATCGGCTCGAAGGGATGCTGGGGGGCAAAACACTTCAGCGGCTTGCCCTGCAGCTGGGCGAGCTGCTGGCCTTTGGTGAGGCTCTCGGGCATCGGCTTGCCGTGCATCTCGGCGAGCTTCGGCTTGGGGTCGAAGGTTTCAAACTGCGAAGGCCCTCCGGCCATCGTCAGCCAGATCACCCGCTTGGCCTTCTGCGGCAGCGGGAGGGTGTTGAGCACACCCCGCTGCGGAGCGGCCGTGGCCGTGCCCCCGGCAAGCGAGGCGAGGGCCACCGCACCGAGCCCCTGCGATGCCCGACCGAGAAACGCCCGGCGACGCAGGGCGGCCTGAAAATCGTGCGATGTCGTATGCATCAGGGTTCTCCTGGCTCAGGGCCGCGTGATTGTCTCGTGGAGATTGATCGCCACCCGCGCCACGTGGGTCCAGGCGGCCAGTTCAGCCGGCTCGAGGCCTGCCGGACTCTGTGACTCCCCGATGGCCAGCAGTTGGGCGGCAGCCGCGGTATCGGCCCGGTAGGCCGCCAGATGCCGCTCGAAAAGCGGAACGAGTGTCTCGAGCTCTTCCACCCGCGGCTTTCGCTGCAGCACCTCGCCCCAGACCCAGGCGATCCGCTCTTCGACCGAGCCGTCACACTCAGTCAAAATTCTCGCCGCCAGCAATCTGGCGGCCTCGACATAGATCGGGTCGTTGAGCAGCACGAGGGCTTGCTGGGGGATGTTCGACTCGGTCCGCTCGGCGCAGCATTCCTCGCGGCTCGGCGCGTCGAAAGCCAGCAGGCTGGGGTGCAGGAACGTCCGCTGCCACCAGGTGTAGAGCCCGCGGCGATAGAGCCTCTCACCGGAGTCGGCCTGGTAGGTCCGCTTGGGGAAGTTGAGATTTTCCCAGTAGCCCGCCGGCTGGTAGGGCTTCACGCTCGGGCCGCCGATCGCCTCGGAAAGCAGGCCCGATGTGGCCAGGGCCGTGTCGCGGACGAGTTCCGCCTCCAGCCGCCAGGCCGACTGCCTGGCAAGTTCACGGTTGGCCGGGTCGGCCTGCGCGAGCTGCGGTCGGGCCACCGAAGTTTGCCGGTAGGTGTGGCTGGTGACGATGGTGCGGACCATGTGCTTGATGTCCCAGCCGGAGTCGACGAACTCGCAGGCCAGCCAGTCGAGCAGTTCCGGATTTCGCGGCGGCTCGCCCTGGCCGCCAAGGTCGTCGAGCACCCGCGAAAGACCGCTGCCGAAAAACTGCCGCCACAGCCGGTTGGTCACGACCCGTGCGGTCAGCGGGTTGTGGGGAGAGACGAGCCACTCGGCAAGGTCGAGCCGGGTCAGTTCGCGGCCTTCAGACGGCTGCGGCACCCCCTCGACGCCCTCGACGAGATAGGCCGGCAGGGCAGGGGCCACCACCTCGCCGCTTTCGTCCATCCAGTCGCCGCGGGGGAGGATTCGCACGGTTCGCTTGTTGTCGGTGTGGGTGGTCACCAGACACTTCGGCAGCGACTCGACGTACGCCTTGCGGGCCTGCTCGGCCTGCTTGAGGGCGGCCTCGGTCGCCTTGCGGGCCTTGGCGATTTCCGCCTCAGGCCCACCGGCTCCCGGCAATTCGGAAATCGCCTGGCTGGCGGCGCGGGCCGCGGCGATCGCGGCATCGAGTTTCTCCAGCGACGCCCGCTGCTCGGGGCCGGCCAGCAGCATGCCCTGCTCGCCGCGGCCGAGCACCGATTCCTCGATGTCGGCGAAAAAGGCTCCGAGCGAGTAAAAATCCCGCATCGTGATCGGGTCAAACTTGTGGTCGTGGCACTGGGCACAGCCGGTCGTCTGGCCGAGCCAGACCGCTCCGATCGCGCGGACCCGGTCGGTGAGCATCCGCGATTCGTAGTCTTTCTGCTGCGCGCCCCCCTCCTCGGTCTTGAGCGTGAGCCGATTGAAGCAGGAGGCGACCCGCGTCTGGTCATCGGCATCGCCCAGCAGGTCGCCGGCGATCTGCTCGATCGTGAAGCGATCGAAGGGCTTGTTGGCGTTGAAGCTCTCGATCACCCAGTCGCGGTAGGGCCAGACGTTTCGCGGGTTGTCGCTGTGGTAGCCGATCGTGTCGGCGAAGCGGACCACGTCGAGCCAGCCGATCGCCATCCGCTCCCCGTAGTGCGGGCTTGCCAGCAGTCGCTCGACGACACGCTCGTAGGCATCGGGCGAGGTGTCATTGATGAAGTCCGCGACCTCTTCGGGCGAGGGTGGCAGACCGATCAGGTCGAAGGATAGCCGACGGATCAGCGTGCGGCGGTCGGCCTCGGGCGAGGGATCGAGGCCGATCGACCTCAGACGCTTGCGGATGAGAAAATCGATGCCGTTTTCTCCCGGGGGCACCTCGGGCCTCACCGGCGGCTCGTAGGCCCAGTGCTTCTGGTACTCCCCACCCTCGGCGATCCACCGCCGCAGGAGTTGTTTGTCAGCCGCCGAGAGGGTTTTGTGGGCCTCCGGCGGGGGCATCACGACCTCGGGGTCTGTTTCGTTGATCCGTTCGACGAGCGTGCTTTCATCGGGCTTCCCCGGCACGATTGCCCCGTAGTCGATCGCCGCCTCCCGCTGATCGAGCCGGAGATCGGCCTGCCTGTTTTCCGCGTCGTTGCCGTGACAGGCGAAGCAGTTGTCCGAGAGCAGCGGACGGATGTCGCGGTTGAAGACGATCTCGCCCCGCTCGGCGGCGGCCGCCGGCACCGCGACGACCGCGACGACAGCAGCGAGCACGGGCCACAACACGACGTCGGCCACACAACGAGACTGACGCATGGATGAGCCTCCAGGTGAGGTGGCGAGCCTCTGCAGGGTCACCCGCGTCGCCGGCGGCCCGACTCCTCGCGGGCCGCCGCGGACCATACATGGTCGATCGGCGGGAACGAGCGCTTCTCAGCCCTCGTCTCAATGTCACACTACCCGCAACATTCGTTCGAGGCAACAAAAAACGGGGGGTTTGCCTGTCTCGTGCCGCATGTCGCTGCCGAAACCGGGCTCACTCCGCGTCGTGTGGGAGTTTCGCCACCCGCGGCTCTGCGGGCTCTGTGTCGGCCTCGGGCTCGAGCCTGGCATCGAGCCGTTTCTCGAGGCGGGCGATCTCCGCCTCGGCCCGATCGTGAATCGTGCGGAGCGAGGCGGTGAGCCGCTCGTCGAGCAGTCGTGACTCGGCGGCAAACCGCTCGCGGAGGGCCTCCGCCTCGCTGGCAAAACTTGCCTCGAGGGCCTTCGACTCCTCCGCCACAAGTTCCTCGATCCGGGCAAGATGGTTGCCGCAGGCGACATCGAGCTGCTCGGAATTTTCGTGCATCGCCTCATCGAGACGCTGCGAGGCTTCGGCAAACCTCTCGCTGAGCCGGGCATCGAGCCGCTCCTGGCCGGCGGCAAGCGACTCATCGATGCGACGTGCCTCCTCGTCAAAGCGGGCATCGAGCGAGGCATGCAGCTCATCGCTGGCCGCATCGACCTTCCGGTCCACCCTGCGGGAGGCAGCGCCGGAAAGCTGCGAGTAAAGCTCGGCCTTGCGGTGTTCCCAGATCCAGCGGAAAGGTCCGGCGGCCGAGGCCTCACCCCCGGGGATGAATCCGAGAGCCACGATTGTCACGAGCAGGATCGGGGTTGGTCGGTGCATGATCACGATCTTCTCCCAGTGTGGTACGTCGCCTGGTCAGGGGCGGTCCTTCGCCACGCTCGATTCCCTCCTGCCTGATTGCCCTCCTGTTGGGACTCGGCTCGCCGCCGCCCCGGGGTGTGGAGCGAATCGAAGCCCCGGCGCAACCTGCCCGACCCGCACCCCACCCCGCCCCGCAACCCCTACAATCGGCCTGGGTCGCCGCCTGGGTCGGGCGGGGTCGCGGGCGGAAGTAATGACGGCCGTTTCAGTCAACGACGCCCGCGACAACTTGCAATGGTTCATCGACGAGACTGCGACGTCGCACGAACCGCTGTTGATTGCTGGAGAGCGGCAAAGACTCAGTACGCAGTGAAAAGGTAAAGGGGCGATGTGCCGTCACCCCACTGCGTTTGAGCGACAGTATCGCCCCACAGGACACAGTCGCTATCGAATGTGGTGAATCGCGACGGTGTCCGGCTTTGCAAATCTGGTGAGTACGATGGAACTCATGCCTCAGCAGGGTTTTCAGCCACGTTTCTCGATCACAAACGCCATCACGAATGCGTTGACGCAGATCGAACGCGCACGTGGGTTTCTGGAAGCAGCCACGCTTTCGGAGCAGTGGGTACGTGCCATGGGCGAGAGGGCACTTGTCCTCGAGGCTCATCACACCACGCATATCGAAGGGACTCAGCTCACGCTCGAACAGGCCGAGCGACTGATGCGCGGCGAGACCGTGCCGGAAGCCGATCCCGACGACGTGCGGGATCTCCTGAACTACCGCCAAGCCTTCGAGCTTGTTTCGGACTATCTGAATAGCGGCTTGCCGATCACGGAAGGCCTGATTCGTGAGATTCACCAGCGACTGGTTGCCGGCGTGCGGGGCGACACGGCAATGCCGGGACAGTATCGTCTCGTTCAGAACTACGTCGTCAACTCAGCGACCGGCAAGGCCGTCTACACACCGCCAGCTCCCGGAGACGTGCCACCGCTGATGGCGGAACTGGTGGCATGGATCAACTCCCCAGGCGAGCTTCATCCCGTACTCGTCAGTGGAGTGGCTCAGTTTCAGTTTGTTCATATCCATCCGTTTGTTGACGGAAACGGTCGTTCCTCACGGCTCCTATCGACGCTCTGTCTGTACCGGGCGGGATATGACTTCAAGCGGCTCTTCACTATCAGCGAATACTACGACCGGGACCGACCCTCGTTCTATGCTGCCATCCAGGGCGTACGTGAGAGCGGCATGGACTTGACCGGCTGGCTGGAGTTCTTCGTCGAAGGTCTCGCAACGCAACTGGCTGAGGTCAAGCAGCGAGGAGAGCGTGCAATCCATCGCGGCATCCTCACGAAAGAGCACAATCTGTCGGAGAGGCAAGCGATTGCGTTGGGGCACGTCCTGGAACACGGCGGCCTGACCATTCAGGAACTCGAGGCCCTGTGCGAAGGCGTGAATCGCCGATCATTGCAACGCGACCTCAAAGACATGGTCGAAAAGGGTCTGTTCGATGAGCGCGGGACTGGCCCGACCGATCCGACGAAGCAGTACGTACCCGGCAAGATCATGTCCGGGTAGGGGGCTGTGACAAGCTACGACACTAAGCTGTGACAACCCCCCAATGTCCGTGAAATGGCCGGGATTCTCCCGTCTTTTCCAGAGGCCGAAGGGGGCTTTTGAACGCCGCCGCAAAAGTGCGGCCGCAGGAACGCAGCATCGAGCAACTGCGTTGCCTACTACCTTGCCCGGATGGAACTCATAGGCCGGGCCGGGCGATGCTTGCGGGAGTGCCATTGGCAGGGCGGCGCAACCTGCCCGACCCGCACCCCACCCCGCCCCGCAACCCCTACAATCGGCCTGAATCACAACGAGGAAACCCCGAGGGATCGTGGCGATGCCGCCGGAACGAATCGTCGACAAGCGCGGCCGTGCCCGCCGCGTGCTTGCAAAACTCGCCCGCAGCTATCCCGATGCCGCCTCCGAACTGAGCTTCGGCACTCCCTTCGAACTGCTCGTCGCCACGATCCTCTCGGCGCAGGCCACCGATGCGAGCGTCAACGCGGCCACGCCCGCGCTCTTCGCGGCCTATCCCGACGCCCCGCGGCTCGCGAAGGCCGCACCGCGGCAGATCGAGCCGTTCATCAAGACCATCGGCCTGTTTCGCACGAAGGCGAAAAACATCGTCGCCGCCGCCAGGCAACTCGTGGAGCAGCATGGCGGCAAGGTGCCCGAAGACTTCCAGGCTCTGCTCGCCCTGCCGGGCGTGGGCCGCAAGACCGCCAACGTCGTCGCCAGCAATGCCTTCGGCCGGCCGGGAATCGCGGTCGACACCCACGTCGGCCGCCTTGCCCGCCGGCTGCGGTTCAGCCGCCACGACAACCCCGACAAGGTCGAGAAGGATCTCGAAAAGCTCTTCGACGCGAAGCACTGGACCTTCCTGCACCACGCCCTGATCCTGCACGGCAGGCGGGTCTGTCATGCCAGAAGCCCCGCCTGCGAGAGCTGCCGCCTCGCC
>Ga0180429_10002105_pt1 | contig 16629 bp, 14 predicted proteins | sample SS_ome_FD_132428 | JGI IMG/M metagenome (GOLD analysis project Ga0180429, IMG submission 132428) | Hypersaline lake sediment archaeal communities from the Salton Sea, California, USA - SS_1_S_1 metaG | ecosystem: Environmental > Aquatic > Non-marine Saline and Alkaline > Hypersaline > Sediment ...
ACCGCGACATCGCGCTCGCGCGCGGCTTCGAGATCGACGTTGTTCACTCCGGTGGCCACCACCTGGATGAGGCGGAGACCGGTTGCGGCATCCATTTCCGCCGCGCCGATGACGACCTTGTTGGAAAGCACGATGTTCGCACCGGAGATTCGTTCCGCCGTCTCGTCCGGACGCGTCATACCGTACGTCTCCAATACGCCGAGTGCCTCGATCCCACCGAGGTCGATGTCTCCGGCGTCGGTCGTATCGCGATCGAGAAAGACGATTCGAGGGGAAGGGTCCATGGTAATACGGGCTGGGTTATCAGGAGGGATCGTCGAGCAGGGAGTCCATCACCTCGATCATGGCGAGGGCGGCCTCGGCCGCCTCGCATCCGCGGTTCAACTCGTTTCCGAGCGAGCGTTCCTCGGCCTGCTTCGGCGTCTCGACCAACAACACTTCGTGAATTACCGGGATGAGATGAGTGAGGCTCGTCTGCTGCAGGCTATCGGTGATCGACGAGGCGATGAGATCGGCGTGGGCGGTGGAGCCGCGAATGATGACACCGAGGGCGATGATCGCGAGAGGTGGTTCGGGAGCGCAGGCCGCGGTTTCGACCACGACGGGAATCTCGAATGCACCGGGAACGCGGGTGAGCCGAACCGAGAGATCCGGTGCGAGACGGTTGAGTGTTTCGGTCGCCGAGGCGACCAGGGCATCGGTATACTGCCGGTTGTAGAGGCTGGCAACGATGTGGACGACGCCGGAAGCGTCGGAGGGGGCGGGACTCTCGGGAGCGGTCTTCGTCATGGATGGGGTCGCAAACGACGACTCCGAGAAAAGACCGGAAGCTCCCCCTGGTCAATGCCCGAGGAGGAAATTTCGGAAGCGACACGAAAACACCCGGTCCCCGCCCCGGAGGAGGTGGGAGCGGGGGCAGGGCGTCGTAAACCTGTAGAGTTCCCGGTCGACCGACCGGAAAAAGGTCACTGCTGTCACGTGGGCGAACCGGTGGCTCCCCCGTGACCGGAGGATGAGTCGTGCGAACTGCAGGATGCCAGCGCGATCGCAGTGACCGCCAGGACGAGGGAGAGAAGCGTTGTTCGGATCATCGACCAAGGGTTACGGCGAGGGGCACCCTGATTGATGAGTCTTTTTCCGGTCGTTTCGGCCGCTTCGGAGCCGGGACCGAAAAGCCCTCAGAGGGAATGCCCGAGCTTGTCCCGTTTCGTGTCGAGGTAGTTCCTGTTGTCCGCATTCGGTTCCACGCGGATGGGAACCTGTTCGACGATTTCGAGATTGTGCCCTTCGAGTCCCACCACCTTGCGGGGATTGTTCGTGAGAAGGCGGATCTTCCGCACCCCGAGGTCGTGGAGAACCTGCGCTCCGAAACCGTAGTCCCGCAGGTCCGCCGGGAATCCGAGCCTCTCGTTCGCTTCGACGGTGTCGAGTCCTTCCTGCTGCAGCCTGTAAGCGTGCATCTTGTTCACGAGGCCGATACCGCGGCCTTCCTGGCGCATGTAGACGAGGACGCCGCATCCCGCCTCGTCGATGAGGCGCAGGGCGGTGTGCAACTGGCTCCCGCAATCGCACCGGCGGGAGGCGAAGACGTCTCCGGTGAGGCACTCGCTATGCACGCGCACCAGGGCCGGTTTCTCGGGAGAAATCTCGCCCCGTACCAGGGCGAGGTGATGTTCGGATGGATCGAGGGTACTCTGGTAGACGTGGAGCTGGAAGGGGCCGAAATCCGTGGGAAGTTCGATTTGCTCGACGTGCTCGACGAGCCGCTCACGCTGGCGCCGGTAGTGAATCAGGGATTCGATCGTGCCCACTTTGAGGTCGTGAAGGCGGGCGAACTCCTTCAGTTGGGGAAGGCGCGCCATCGTTCCATCCTCGTTGAGGATTTCGCAGATCACTCCGGCGGGTTCGAAACCGGCGAGACGGGCGAGATCGACGGCCGCTTCGGTGTGTCCCGCGCGGCGGAGCACGCCCCCCACCTTGGCCTGCAGGGGAAGGATGTGGCCGGGACGGACGAGGTCGGCCGGCTCGGAGAGAGGATTCGCCAGAACCTGGACGGTGCGGGCCCGGTCCGCCGCGCTGATTCCCGTCGTCACGCCTTCGGCGGCGTCGACCGCCACGGTGAAATTCGTGCCGTGAGCCTCGGTGTTCCGTCGAACCATGAGGGGCAAGCCGAGCCGGTCCGTCGCCTCCGGCATGAGGGGAGCACAGATCAGGCCGCGTCCATGGGTGGCCATGAAATTGATGTGCTGCGCCGTGATCGTCTGCGCGGCGCAGACGAGATCGCCTTCGTTCTCGCGGTCCTCGTCGTCGACGATGATGACCATCTTTCCGTCGCGGATGTCGGCGAGGAGTTCGTCGATGGGGCTGAAGTCCATACTGAGCTCTCGGGTTGTTCTCGGGGGATGGGTGAGGGGTTACCGTTTTGCGGATCAGTCGTGCCACTCGTCCGCGGGGTCGAACTTGGGCACGGGAAGATTGAGGATTTTAAGGTCTTCGCCAATGGCCCGGTGACGGCAGCCGGGCTTGATCAGGATCGCGGTTCCCGGAGCGACGGGGAACCGCTGTCCGTCGAGCTCGATGGCGCCCTCGCCTTCAAGCACGTAGTAGATCTCGGTCATCCTCTTGTGATAGTGCACCTCGCTGTCCCTCTTGATGTCGACCAGGTGCAGCGAGGCGACGTCATTCTCTTCATTCATGAAAGCTCGCCGCGCGCTCCCGCAGGGGCAGGGCGTCGATGCGATCTCGTCGAGCCGGGCGATCTGGAAGTTTTCTGCGATGACTTCGGAGGCCATGGGAAAGGGTAGCGCGGGTGAGGGGAATGAAAAGTCTCGCTTCACGAGGTGAGACGACGACCGGCGTGGGAGGCTTGCAATCGTCCGAGGACCACGCCACACTGCGGATTCCCGTAGAGACATGACTCGACCCCCTCTTCTGTTACGAATTTCGCCGCTCGTGGTGGCGTTGACCGCACTGGTCGGCTGCGGGGAGCCTCCCGCCGAGACGGGAACGCCCACCGAGCCCGCGTCGCCGGACGCTCCCCCGGCAACGAACTCCGCGGTCCCGGGGACGGGAGACGGTAAGGCGGCGGGCGGGCCGGGAGGACGGCCCCTCACCGAACAGGAGCAGGCCGTGGTCGTCGACCGGATCCTGCAGCAACAGGCCCGGCTCCAGGCCGAGGGATTGGGAACGGGGCGCGTCACGGTCAACGGTGCGTGGAACTACACCGGCTACAGCTTTCTCAGTCCGGATCCGAACGCGGCGATCGAGGCGCGCCTGGTCGCGGTCGACCTGACCGTGACGGGACATACCCCCCATTTCGACGTCGACGACATCGAGATCGTCGACAGCAAATCCTTTCTCAGTTACGGGAGCGATCCCCACGTCGAATTCCTCGATCTCGAGGGAAAGCTGATGCCGCCGGACGAGGGACCTCCATCGCCTCCGCGGGCGAACCGGTATCTGCTTATCTACGCCTACCCGAAGGACACGGACGACTTCCGGCTCTTCTACTGGGGCAAGCAGTTGACGGCCGCTCCCTTTCCCATCGCCGATGGGGGATGGGAGGTCCCCTATCCGGCGAGGGCCGAATAGGCAGTCCGGCGGACCGGTTCAGCGCTTCTCCAGTCCCTCCACTTTCGCGGTCGTCGGCAGGTAGCGATAGTAGACCTCGAGCATGAGGATCGCCCAGGCCGTGTTCATGATCTGGGCGTCCTTGCCTCCGTGCCGTGCCGCGCCCGGCTGGGTCCAGGATCCGTCCGCATTCTGGGCGTCGAGGAGACGCGGGGCGAACTGCTTGTTGTAGTTGGTCCACTCCTTGCCGCCGTGCATGTAGAAGGCCTGTGTGTTGTAGTAGGGAGCGTAGTAGTAGGACCCGGGAGACGGATTGGAATAGTGCTTCTCCAGGAACTTCAACCCCTTCTTGTATTCGGGCGATCCCTTGCCCTTCCAGATCTGCATCGCCAGCAGGGCGGCGCCCGTCAGGGTGGGCTTGCCGCTTCCCTGGTCGGGACGGTATTTGAACGCGCCCCGGCTGTCCTGGATCGACGGGATGTAGTCCTCGAGTGCCTTGTCGAGGGTTCGTTCGAGCCCGGGAAAATCGCGGCCCGTGTTGTAGGCGGCTTTGAGCGCCTGTATTTGCCAGCCCGATACCGACATGTCCTCTTTTCCCCGCGCGGAACTCTGGGGTGCGAAACCGTAGGCCCAACCGCCGTCACGGCTCTGGCCATCGATGATGTGGCCGACCGCCTTGCGGAGCACGGAGTGGAGGCGAGGGATGTCCGATCCGCTCTCCTTCGTCATCGTGTAGAGCTCGGCGAGCGCATAGGTGGCGATGGCGTGCTCGTAGGCTTCGTGGTGGCCCTTCTTGCCGTTGGTGAGCTTGCCGTCCTGCTTGAGGGCCCGGTCGATCAGGTAGAGTGTCGCATTGACGACCGAGTCCCCGTAACGGGCGGATTCGGGCGTCTCGCAGTGCCCGAGGTAGGCGAGCAGGGCGAGCCCGGTCATGGCGGCGGGATAGTCCACCCCGAACGAGCCGTCCTTGTTCTGCTTCTTGGTGAGAAACTCGAGTCCATCGCGCACCGCCTTCTCGGCGCGGATGTCGCCCCCGCCCTCGCGAAGCCGCTTGGTGCGGGCCGCCATCGAACAGCGCGAACGCATTCCCGGGGGAATCGCTCCCATGTTTCCGACGTCACCGAATCCGGTCATCGACATGCCGAATCCGGCGTCTCCTTCCGACATCCCGACGAGTGCGAGATTGGTGGGCGAATCGATGTTGGGCAGGGCGAAATTCGACAGGGCCGCCGTCGTGACCACGGGTTGGGCGGCTGCCGAAGAGGCCGCGGTCTTTTGCTCCATCCGGGTGAGAGACTTGGATTCCACCTGCGAATCATTTTCGGAGGGCACCGTGGAAACCACCACCTGGGGAGGATTCGGTCTCGGGGTCGAAACGGCCCAGAGACTCAGGAGAAGCACGATGACGACGTGCACGAGGATCGCGATGGAGACGGCGCCGAGCTTGGTCGCGGTCTCGGGCTCCTTGTCGACGGCGTGTACCGCTTCGCCCTCGACGACGATAAAGGCCCGGCCCGCTTCGTCTCCGTCACCGTGGTGCTCCTCCGCCGATTGCGGAGCGTCGAGTGGAATTGGAGTGAAGTGCGATTCGGGGGGCGCTGGCTCGACGGCCGGTTCGCCGGCGACGGGAGAGGGGTCCGCTTCGCTTGCGTCCGTGTCGCCGGGTGGCTGTGAAGCCGGGGATTCCGGAGCCGCGGAATCCGGAGCCATGGACTGGGCAGGGATGGACTCGGAGGGCGCGGACTCGGCAGAGGCGGATGGAGAAGCCGGTGTGACTTCTTCCGGCCCGGACCCGTTCGTGTCTTCGATTTCGAAATTGATCGTGTGTTCGGGAGCGTTCTCGTCGGCGGAGGGCACCGTGACGGAAAGGCCGGGCGGGGGGGCGCCGGCCGCGGAATCTTCTCCGTCCGGGCGCAGGGCGCTGAGGCTCGCCGCCAGGGTCTTGTGCTCCGATGCCAGCCGGGTTTCCCCGGCGCGCTCGTGAAACTGCGCCTTCAGCAGATGGGCGGGCGCGGAAGCCGGATTCTGCTTGATGAAGGGATCGAGGATCTCATGGGCTCCGTCGAGGTCGATCGCTCCGATCAGGGTGGCGGTAAAAATCACGCTCTGTTCGTCTTCCGGAATCGTCGGGGCCGCTCGCATCAGCGAGGCCGCCAGCTCGTAGCTGCGCTGTTCGTAGTAGGTCGAGGCCAGCGTGCAGCGAAGGTGCCAGTCCTTCGGGTTTGTCTGGAGGCGAATGAGCTCTCTCTCCATCGTCATCTGTTTGGGAAGAGGTGGGGGTGAACGGGATTGACGGGGGAAGATACCGGATTCGGCGGAACGCCGTCAATACCACGAGTCCGGAGATTCTCGTGTCACACGAGAAATCCCAAGCCTCCAGGGACGGAGAAAAGGCCCTGGTCAGGGTGGGGGAATTCGGCCTATTCCCATTGGCGGGAGAAGGCCTGGTCGACGAGAAGGGCGGCGAGGCCTTGGGTGGCTTCGTCGAGCACCGCGTTGGCATCCTTGAGAGGGGTGGCGTCGCGCGAATCGCTCGCGCGGATGGTCCGAACCGTATCGGCCGCCCTTTCGATCGCCTCGCGCTCGTTCGGGGGAAGGGCGTCTCCGGCCTGCTCGAGGGCGAGGGCGACCGCCTCGAGCAGTTCATCACTCTTGAGTGCCGCCTCGGTCCAGATGCGCTCGTTCATGTCGTCGAAGGCATGCTCCACGGATGCACCGATCATCTCCTCGACCGCCACGTCATCCACGTCGACGGCCGCATCCCGAATTTCGAGGATATGATCCTGACCGGTTGCGGTATCCCGGGCGAGTACCTCGAGAATCCCGTTCTCGTCGATCGCGAATTGCACGCCGACCCGGGCGCTCCCCTTCGGTCCGGCCGGGAAGGGAACCGCGATCTGTCCGAGTTCCCAGTTGTCCTTTGCCATCTCCCGTTCCCCCTGCAGGACGCGAATCGCCATCGCATCCTGGTTGGTCACGGCGTTGGTGAACATCTCGCCCGCCTTCGCGGGGATGGAGGAATTGCGGGGAATGATCACGTTCATCAGGCCGCCGATGGTCTCGATCCCCAGTGAGAGGGGGGTGACATCGAGCAGCACGACCTGACGGACGCGCCCGCAGAGAATTCCCGCCTGGATCGCTGCGCCCAGCGCGACCGCTTCATCGGGATGCTGACTCGTGTCGGGTTCCATCTCGAACCATTCTTCGAGGCTCCTCCGCACAAGGGGCATCCGCGTGCTTCCCCCGACGAGAACGAGGTGATCGATCGTGCCCGCGCCCTTGGATTCGGCTTCGGCGAAGGCCCGCCGGCAGATCCCGCGTGTTTGTTCGACGATGGGGCGGGCCAGGGACTCGAGGTCCTCGCGGCTGGTGGTGGTTTCATAGCTCGCGCCACCCAGGAAAGGCAGGCGTGCCGTCCAGGTCTCCGTGTCGCTGAGCCGTTCCTTGCCCTCGCGTGCGACGGTGAGAACCGCGTCGAAATGCGCGTCGACGATCGCCTCGGGGAGGGCCATCTCCCGCGCGAGGTGCCGGGCGAAGGCCAGGTCGATATCGTCACCGCCGAGCCGGGTGTCGCCCGCGGTGGCGATCACTTCGAAGAATCCCTCGCGCATCTGGAGAACCGAGAGATCGAAGGTGCCTCCGCCCAGGTCGTAGACCGCGACGGTCCGGGCCTTCTCGATCCGGTCGAGTCCGAAAGCCAACGCGGCGGCGGTCGGCTCGTTGAGGATGCGTTCCACCCGGAATCCTGCCGCTTCGCCGGCGCGCTTCGTCGCCTCGCGCTGGGCGTTGTTGAAGTAGGCGGGCACGGTGATCACGGCTCGGGAGACGACCTGATCGAGGGCGGTCTCCGCCGTTTCCCTGAGTCGCCGGAGAATGTGCGCTGAGATCTCTTCTGGCGTGGGGCGTAGACCGTCGTCGATCACGATGGCGAGCTGTCCGTCTTCGCCGGTCCCGGTCTCGTAGGAGAGACCGTCCGCATGGCCGGGAGGAACGGTGGCAGGCGACTGTCCCATGAGACGCTTCACCGAGGCGACCGTTCGATCGGGATGCAAGGCCCGCACGCGTTGCGCCTCGGTGCCTGTCAGGATGCTGCCGTCGGTGGAGAAGTGGACCACCGAGGGACACATGCGGCGTCCGGCCCTGTCCGCGAGGACGATGGGAAATCCCGATTCGACGACACCGGCGAGCGAGTTCGTCGTTCCCAGGTCGATTCCAATGATCAGTTCTTCGTCCATAGGGCGGCAGGGTAGGGGGGATCACTCCTCCAGCAGGGCGAGAAGGCGTTCCCGGCAACCCGCTTCCCACTTCTGCAGGAATCGCAGCCGGGCAAGGGCATCGGATGCCTCGTCGAGTCGTCCCTGCGTGGCATCATCCTCGAAGGCGGGAAACCGGGCCTCGATCGCGGAGCGGCGCTCCTGGATCGACTGCATGATCTCTTGGAGAGAAAGCTGCGCCTCCACCTCCCGCTGGGCGAGAAGGGCCTTTGCGATCGCGGTGGTGGCCTGGCGGCGTCGGTCGATGAGCTCGTCGACAGGGGTAAAGACAGAGCCGATCTCGGCGAAGAACGCGGTGAGTCCGGGATCGAGCGTGGGCGCGACCGGGTTCTCCGCGCCCTGTCGCTGTAGCCAGGCTCCGAGGCGTCCGGCCGGATCGACGAGCCGTTGCCGGGCTTCGTTCAATTCGGCGGTCTCGCGGCTTGCTTCCGGGGAAGCGGTTCCGGTGTCGGGATGAGCCGCCCGTGTTTTTTCCCGCCAGCGCCGTTCGATCTCCTCGGGATCGAGAAGCAGCGAAGGGGCCATGTCGAGGACGCCGAACGGGTCGGCCATGGGCAAGGGCGGGCGGAGGATTCTGTCCGGCACCGGGGTGGGACGATCACGTCCCTGGTGTCGAGTGAGGGAGCGGGAAAATAGGACCGGTCACCGGAGGGGCTGCCTTTCTGGAACACCCTTTCCGGAACTCACTTTTTCTTGGACCCGCCACCACCGTGCTTGCGCTTCGGGGTGGGATTGGGCTTCGCCCGCTTTTTCGGCTGGCCTGGACGAGCCATGCTACGGGGCGAACGCTTCTTGCCCTGGGTGCCACGTGCGGGCATGCCGGGACGGCGGGGATCGACTCGGTAGACGATGCGCGCTTTCTCCGTGTCGTAGGGCGACATTTCGATCTTCACGCGGTCGCCGGCGACGAGGCGGATGAACCGCTTTCGCATCTTGCCGGAAATGTGGGCAAGGACGAGATGACCATTGTCCAGTTGCACCCGGAACATGGTGCCGGGCAAGACGGTATGAATCGTTCCTTCGAGTTCGACCGGTTGATCGTCAGCTTTCTCCATAAATTCTGTTAAGGAACGGAATGTCGTGCCATTCTCGTATTTGAGAAGTGATTTTTTCCCGCATATCCGGAACCGGACCGGAGGTCGCTGAATACACACGCGGGAGCTTCGGGATCCCGGGATTCGATTCCGGCCGCGATCCGGGGGAAAAAGAGCGGGGCGCAAAGCCCCGTCACACGTCCTTGTCCAACGTGCAGACGATGTCCTCGAAAGCGTAGTCCGAGCGTTCCCCGTCCTGGTAGATCGAAATCAGGAAAGTGTTTCCCGGCTCCTTCCCGCGTTGGGGCCGCTGCAGAATCGAGAGTAGGGATTCGAGGCTATCCGTATCCTGGTCGGTGCCGACGAATGTGAGCCGGACATCGGCATTCTCTCCGATGGTGGAAAACACCACGAGGGCTCGGCCCCGGTGGAGAGTCGAGGCGAACTGGCCCGTTTCCGAGAACTCTTCACGGAAGATCTCTTTGCCCTTCGGGTCCCGGATCGTCAGAATGGCCGTTTCAAACGCTCCGATCGTCCCGACCGAGCGGATTTCCAGGATCGCGACCGTGCCGCTCGCGGTTTCGGCGACGCAGAATGTGCCTGCTGTAACGAAACCGGGTGCGACCACCAGAAGCGCGGTGAACAGGGCCGAAAAGAAAGGTGCGATGCGGATGGACGGTGGGACCTTCATGACGACGGAGTGAAAAAAATCTGGCCACGACTGACAACACCATTTCGAGAGAATCCTTCATCCACGAATGCCAGCCCCCTCGAGCGAGGGCGGGAAACGTGCGTCCTTCATCTCCCGCCACCCCTTCGCGGACTTGCTCTTTGGAGCAAAGGGTGGAATGATAGCCGCTCCCATCTCTCGGGGAGGAAGAGTATCGCGGATCCGGCGTCGGCCGGCAGGCGAGTCGCCGTCCCTGCGAGTCGCGCGGGTAGCTCAGCGGTAGAACAACTGGTTTACACCGAGAGGCCAATGCACGTTCCTGCGCGTGCATTCACGTGAAGATCGCGAATCTTGTGTTGTAACATGTTGGTTTTTAACGTATTTACTCTTTTCGGGAGAAGGATGTGTTGCTGTTGCCAAGAGTGGCAAGTCGGGCTGAAATAGCCCCAAGTGACCCCAATTTGCCACCCCCCGTGTACAAAGCTGTGTACAAAGGGAGCCTAGTAGCGTTCGACGTTGTTCTGGTTGGAGCCTGCGGAGAGGTGAAGACGATTTGCGTCTCCCGTGCACTGCAAAAAGCTCGGATTCGTCACTTCGGCCCAGGCGCTTTTCGACGGGAGAGTGCAGGTGTGGATGGCGAGACTCCCGTCGGGCATTCTGATTCGCTTCCAACGTCACTGCGCTCGCACACATTTCGCACGCGCGAACGGCGTCTTGGAGACGGAACCCGCGACCCCCACAACCCCATTGTGGTGGCTGACGGCAGAATGGGGCCTGTAGAGGCTGTTCTTGCACGGAATCGCCGTTTTTGTGGCGATAGTGGCCTGTTTTGTGGCGAAAATTCTGGCGATTTAGTGGCGATAGATTGTCCCTGGTTTCGGTTGTTTCCGCGTTCGATGGGGCTCCCTGCGGTCCGGTATGTTCGGAGGGAAGGGGAGGGGAATTCGGCAGCACCGCGATCCTTCGCCTCCGCGATCGTCTCGAGGCGACCCGGGCGATGTCACGCCGGTCGCATGTGATCGGGGCGCCAGCGGTTTCGGAAGAGGGTAGCCCCGCGGTTGTCCCATCCCCTGTGACAGGGCGAGGGCGTGAGCACAAACACCACTCCACCCGCTGTCACCGAAATCGCCTTCATCCTCGACCGCTCCGGTTCGATGAAGCCCCACGCCACCGCCGCCGTGGGGGAAATGGGTATCCGCACCCCGTCGCGCGCGTTCTCGCGGAAGGTGAGGGCGATGCGAGAGATGAAGGGAGATGCGACGGATCTCTTTTCGCCGCTGGACGACATCCTCCGGGACGAGGAGGAGAAGAAGTGATTCGTTGTATCGACAAGGGCCCATGGGCGCAAAAGCGCAGCGAAAAGGGTTGCATCACAACTCCTGAATGGCTGGGTTTTTGTGTCAGGCTTCCGCTTTCAAACCGCACCCATGCCACCGCTTTCTGTTACCCGGATCGCACCGGGTTCTCGTGTCTCGATCCGTGACGAGGAATGGCTCGTGCGGAGCATCGACCGGACATCATCCGGGGTCGAGGTCTACGGCTGTGTCGGACTCTCGCCCCTCGTCGAAGGGAAGGAGGCTCGTTTTCTCCGGGATATCGAGGAGGCCAACGGCGAGATCGAGATCGTCGATCCGCGACTGACCCGGGCGGTTCCGGACTCCAGCGCGTTTTATCGCGAGTCCCGGTTGATGCTGGAATCGCATCTCCGGGCGACGACACCGAGCTCCACCGCCATTCATCTCGGACACCGTGGCGCCATGGACGTGCTGCCCTTCCAACTGGAGCCGACCACGCTGGCCCTTTCGCAGCCCCGTCAGCGCATTCTCATCGCCGATGCCGTCGGTCTCGGCAAGACGATCGAGTGCGGTATCCTGCTCTCGGAACTGATCAAGCGGGGGCAGGGGAGGCGCATTCTCGTGGTCGCGGTGAAGTCGATGCTGACCCAGTTCCAGAAGGAGCTCTGGTCGCGCTTTTCGCTTCCGCTGACCCGGCTCGACAGCGCCGGACTCCAGCGGGTCCGCCGCCACATCCCGACCAATCATAACCCCTTTCATTACTACGACAAGTCGATCATCTCGATCGACACCTTGAAGCAGGATGGGGAATACCGCACTCACCTGGAGAGCGCCTGGTGGGACATCATCGTCATCGACGAAGCGCACAACGTCGCCGAGCGCGGTTCCAGCCGGAGCAGCAACTCCCTCCGGTCGCGGGCGGCCGGCCTGCTCGCTTCGCGTTCCGATTCCCTGGTGCTTCTCTCCGCCACCCCACATGACGGCAAGCGCGAGTCCTTCGCCAGCCTCATGAACATGCTGAACCCGACGGCGATCAAGAATCCCAAGGACTACGGCCCCGAGGACATCGACGGTCTCTTCATCCGGCGGTTCAAGAAGGACGTGAAAGACCAGATCACCGGGAGTTTCCCGGAGCGGGTGGTTCATACCCCGAAAGCAGAGGCGACCGGAAGAGAGGAGGCGGTGTTTGCGCGGTTGGCCGCCCTGAAATTCACCTCGATGGATCGCGGGCCATCGGGAGGTTCCGGGGGCAAGGTCCTCTTTCGCACCCTTCTCGAGAAGGCTCTCTTTTCCAGCCCCACCGCCTGTGCCTCGACCATCCGGGAGCGCATCAGGAGACTGGAGAAAAAGGAGAAGCCGGAGACTCGATCCGATATCGAGGAACTGCAGTCCCTCCACGACCTGGTCGAGGAGATTACGCCCCGCGACTTTTCCAAGTATCAGCGCCTCCTTTCGCTCCTCGCCTCCGGCAGCGAGCACGGCATCGGCTGGAACCCGAAGGCGGAGAACGATCGTCTCGTCATTTTCACCGAGCGGATCGACACGCTTCGGTTTCTCGAGACCCACCTGTGCCAGGATCTCAAGCTGAAGGAGAAGCAGGTGCGCATCCTCCACGGCGGACTCGGCGACCTCGAACAACAGGAAATCGTGGAAGCTTTCGGATCCGCCGACAGCCCGGTGCGCTTGCTGATCGCCTCCGATGTGGCGTCCGAGGGCATCAACCTGCATCACCAGTCCCACCGGCTCATCCACTTCGATATTCCGTGGTCCCTGCTCACCTTTCAGCAGCGCAATGGCCGCGTCGATCGCTACGGCCAGACCCGCCAGCCCGAGATCTACTACCTGCTCACCGCGAGCGCCCACGAGAAGATCCGGGGCGATCAGCGCATTCTCGAACTGCTGATCGAGAAAGACGAGGAGGTGCAGCGCAACATTGGCGACCCGTCCGAGTTCACCGGGTTGCACACCAGCGAGGAAGAAGAGATTGCGGTGGCCGAGGCGATCCAGTCGGAGGAAAAGGATCCCGAGAAAGCCCTCGAAGAGAGCTTTTCCGAATCCTCCGCCACCGACGATTGGTTCGATGCCTTTCTCAATGCCCAGCCCACGGTGGCGGCAGAAACGGTGGATGATCCCGAGCTTCCCGGAGAACCCGACGCCGCCACGGCCGCGAACGCGTCTCTCTACGAGAGCGATTACCATTGGGCGAGGGAGGGCTTTGAAACGCTCCGCAGCAACGGTGTCCCCCTGACGATAGACGAAGAGGAGACCGCCAAGCTGCTCGAGATTTCCGTTCCGGAGGACCTCCGCCGGCGACTCAAGAAGTTTCCGCCCGAGATCCTGGAATCCGAAACCGGTCTCCTGAGCCTGACCACCGACCGGGACGCGATCAGTCGCGACATCATTCGTTGCCGCGCCGAGGAGGGAATGTGGCCTCGCCTTCACCTCCTCTGGGAGCAGCACCCGGCCCTTCGCTGGATGCAGGACAAGCTGCTGGGACGCTTCGGGCGCAACCAGGCCGCCTGCATTCACCTCGATCATCTCGAGGCCGGCGAGCGCATCGTTCTCGGCACGGGAATCATCCCCAATCGCAAGGGGCACCCGCTCATCCAGCGTTGGGATGGGGGTCATTTTCGAGACGGATCCCACCAGGCCACCCTCGACCTCGATGCCGTCATCGAGCGCACCCGGTTCACCGAGGATCACCCCAATCCCGAGGTCGCTTTCGATGCCAAGTCCGTCGAAGCGCTGTTTGCGGATACCGTGGAGGTCCTTACGCAAAAGCTCTCGGAAGCCCGGGACGAGTTTCGCCAGCGCACCGAGCCGGAGTTGGAGCGGCAGTTGGAAAAGCTGCGGGCCTTCCTCGACACCCGGACCGAGCAGCTTGAACTCGACTTCGCGCAATCGATCGAGAAGGGGCTCAGCTCGACAAAGGAATACAGGCGGGAGCAGAAAGATCGGGAACAGCGGGAGATCCGGAAGAAACACGACGAGTACAAGGACTGGATCACCGAGACCATGGAGACCGAGGACGCCCCCTCGATCCGGCTCTTCGCGGTGTTCGGGAACTTCGAGACGCCCGATCGAGGCATGAATGCACCTTTCCAAACTCTGAAATCTGCGATATCCTGATGGACCATGAGCCAGCAGACGAAACCGATCCAGCCTCTCATCTCCCGCGAGATGATGCAGAAGATCATATCGTCGCGGCGCTCGATCACCTCCGAAGAGTTCTACGAGGAAGTGGCGAATCATACTGGGAAGCCAACACGTTCCGCCAGAAAGGCTGTCTACAGGAATGGGCGGAAAATCTGGGTCTCCTCCTAGATCCTGATCAAATTCTGCCAAGGCTCAAAAGAGGAGGGCAGGAGCACGACTATTTTCTCGACGAGGAAAGGGGCCTCTGCATCAAGCTCACCCGAAGCGGCGTCTTCGGCCTGACTCCTGGCATCGACCTGGCCCTCGTCCCGTCCGATCAAGATGCGCGACGGTTCCATCTCTGGGAGGCGTCGCCCTATCAATACCTCGAACGCCTGCGTCTGCAGAACCTCATCACCCCGGACCTGAACCGTCTCGAGGGAATCGTCGTCCAGGAGGATGACCTCGCCATCTGCATTTCCCAGCCACGTCTCGAACTCATTGCGGTAACCCAGGAGCAGATCGATGACTGGTTCGTCTCGCTCGGATTCGAGATCGTCACCTCCGCCGCCTACTATCGACACGAGGACAACCTGGGCGTGTTCGATGCCCACGATAAGAACGTCGTTCGATCCAGCGTGGATCCCGGCGTCCTCGTTCCCTTCGACGTGATCCCGGTCCAGCCGGACGGTGGATTCCTCGAGTTCATCCATTCCACGATCGAGGCGGGTGGATCGCTGCAGGTGATCCGCACGGCCCACACCACCACACGAGCGGGAATCTCAACCGATACAATCCCGCATTGATCTTCCTCTCCTTTCCCGGTATCCTCATGACGGATGACCGCCATCGCACAGAAGCTTCGCGAGTCGCGCTCGAAACACACGTTGAAGAGCTACGACGCCGCTGTGAAGCAGCTTGCCGTTTTTCGGGCGGTCATACCCTGTACGGAGAAGAAGTCGGAATCTTCCGCGACTACGCCGGGGAAGGAGCCTTCTTCTACCGCGAAGAGCCGCCGGAGCTGAACCGCCCCCCTGACGACGAGGGGAACGAACACCAAGTCTGGTTCCTTCCCGATCTCGATGCCTACCTGAAGATCACCTGGCCCGATTTTTTCGGCAAGCTCGTGGTCTATTCGCAGTCGGATTCACCCGATGCCTCGCCGATCGGCTACCTGGAACGCTGGCACCACCACAACGAGCTCTTCGGCGACAGTGCCGACTTCCTCGGGGCATGGGATTCCCCGCATGGACTCCGTCTCGTGATTCGCCAACCGGCCATCGCGGGAACGCCTGCCACCGAGGCCCAGATTCGGCAGTTCTTCGAGGATACCGGTTGGCAGCCCTTCCAGATCGGGCTCGATCTCGCGTTCTTCGATCCCGAACTCGAAATCGCCATTTCCGACACCCATCCCGGCAATCTCGTCCTGATGGATGATGGCCTACTGGCTCCCATCGATCTCCGCGTCCAACGGCTCACCCCAAACTTGGTCGATGCCGTCCGTCAACTTGTGGCACAAAACTGACGACAATCTCCCATGCTCCACGGCCTCACCAACCATCGGGAATACTACTCCGAGCACTACTTCGCCGAGCTCCTCGGCGGAGACCTCAAGGACACAGTCGACGCGTGGAAGGCCACCTCCCTCGAGCAACCCGATTCGGAAGAGCACCGGGAGCCGCCCGCCCGGCTCCGTGGCCTCGCGCAGGGCTATTTCAAGACCATCGAGAGACTCCAACGCTCCGCCGGCGAGCCGGAAACCATCGCCCATGCCCAGCGCGACTTCCTCCAGTCAATACTCCCCATCCTTGGCTACCAACTCCAGCCCGCCTTCCGGGCCTTGGGGGAGGGGAGCAGTGCCATCCGCATTCCTCTCCTTGGCGAAATCACCACCCAGTCCGGTGCCCCCGCCCTCTGGCTCATCGAGGCCCTCCCGCCCGGCACCTCCGACGACGACCTCGCCTCGGACCCGCTCGGCCTCGCGCCCGTCGAGTCGCAATACGCCGACGATCCCAAAAACGACGACCCTCAGCTTCCAGGCGAAGCCCCCTTTCAAAATCCATCCTTCCAACTTCATCCTTCCACTTGGGAAGAACTCCTGGGTAAGGAGATCTTCTCAAGTGAGGAGCCGCCCCGCTGGGTCCTCTTCCTCTCCCTCGGCCAGATCGTCCTCTGCGACCGCATGAAGTGGGCCGAGCGCCGCTTCCTCTCCTTCGACCTGCGCGAGATCTTCGACCGCCGCGACGACCCCACCTTCCGCGCCGCCGCCGCTCTCCTGCACCGCGACTCCACCTGTCCCGCCGACGGCCTCTCCCTCCTCGACGGCCTCGACGAGTCCTCCCACAAGCACGCCTTCGCCGTCTCCGAAGACCTCAAGCTCGCCGTCGTTGCCTCCATCGAGGACATCGCCAACGAGGCCGTCTGGTACATCCGCAACGTCCGCAAGGAAGGCGTCTTCAACCAGCCCGACGAAAAGCTCGAATACGAGCTCACCCGCGGCTGCCTGCGCTACCTCTACCGGCTCCTCTTCTGCTTCTACCTCGAGGCACGTCCGGGACTCGGCTACCTCCCGGTGAAGTCCGAGGAATACCTCAAAGGCTACTCCATCGAGACCCTGCGCGACCTCGAGATGATCGAGCTCGAGACCGACG
>Ga0180429_10002107_pt1 | contig 16615 bp, 14 predicted proteins | sample SS_ome_FD_132428 | JGI IMG/M metagenome (GOLD analysis project Ga0180429, IMG submission 132428) | Hypersaline lake sediment archaeal communities from the Salton Sea, California, USA - SS_1_S_1 metaG | ecosystem: Environmental > Aquatic > Non-marine Saline and Alkaline > Hypersaline > Sediment ...
CAACAGCGGCGTGCCGGTGCGGTTGAGATCGATCCGGCTGTCGGCGGTGCCGGCGGCCTCGTCGTGCATGCTCTTGCCGGCGTCTTCCTCGAGGTGCACGCGGCGGATTCGTACCTCGCGGGGCGGGAAGGAACCCTTCGGATCGACCGCCTCGAGCCGGCCGTGTTCCGAGAACGGCAGGTCGAACTGGCTGATCTGGTAGCCCTTGGGCAGATCGGGATAAAAATAGTTTTTCCGGTCCCACTTGGTGAACCCGGCGATCGTGCAGTCGAGGGCCAAGGCCGCCTTGACCGCCAGGCGGAAGGCCTCGCGATTCATGACCGGCAGCGAGCCGGGCAGGCCCAGGCAGACCGGGCAGGTGAGCGTGTTGGGCTCGGCACCAAAGCGGTTGGCACAGCCGCAAAACAGCTTGCTTGCCGTCCTCAGCTGCACATGCACCTCCAGCCCGATCACGGTCTCGTAGGCGGCGGGGCTGGTGGCGTCGGCGGGCATTGGTGAGTGTGGGCTCGGGGGGATCGGTCGGGTCGCTGGAGAGTGACGTCAGCCGGTGGCCATCGCCGGACGGCGGCGGTGCCAGTCGGTGAGCCGCTGGTAGCGGTCGGCTGCCCGCAGCACCAGGGGCTCGGCGAGGGCCGGGCCCTGCAGCTGGAAGCCGATCGGCAGGCCTCCGGCGGTGAAGCCGCAGGGGAAGGAAATCCCGCAGACCCCGGCGAGGTTGGTGGCCACGGTGTAGAGATCGAGCAGGTACATCGCCAGCGGGTCGTTCGTCTTCTCCCCGAGCGGGAAGGCGGGCGTGGCCGAGACCGGGCCGCCGATCAGATCGACCTTCTCGAAGGCGTCGAGGTAGTCCTGCCTGATCAGCCGGCGAACCTGCAGGGCCCGCTTGTAATAGGCATCGTAGTAGCCCGCAGAGAGGGCGTAGGTGCCGAGCATCACCCGCCGCTTGACCTCCGGCCCGAAGCCCTCGGACCGGCTGCGGCAGTACATCTCGACCAGCGGCGAGTCAAAGCCCTCGCCGCGGCAGGGAGCCTCGGTGCGGTGGCCGTAGTGAACGCCGTCGTAGCGGGCGAGGTTGCTCGAGGCCTCGCTCGGGGCGATCAGGTAGTAGGTGGCGACTCCATACTTCGCGTGCGGCAGTTCGATGTCGTGGATCGTGGCCCCGGCCGCTTCCAACGCGGCAAAGGCCTCCTCCACCGCCGCGGCCACCTCCCCGTCGAGCCCCTCGCCGAAGTGCTCGGCCACCCGCCCGATCCGCACGCCACAAAGCGGCTCCTCGAGCAGCTGGGTATAGGGGGGCACCTCGGCTGCCAGCGAGGTCGAGTCGAGCGGGTCGTGGCCCGCGATCGTCTCCAAGAGCAGGCCGCAGTCGGCGGCCGATCGGGCCATCGGGCCGATCTGGTCGAGGCTCGAGGCGAAGGCGACCAGGCCCCGCCGGCTGACCCGGCCGTAGGTCGGCTTGAGGCCGGTGATCCCGCAGAGCCCGGCCGGCTGGCGAATCGAGCCGCCGGTGTCGGACCCGATCGAGACGGGTGTCATGCCCGCGGCCACGCAGGCCGCCGATCCACCGCTCGAGCCGCCGGTGGCACGCGAGGTGTCCCAGGGGTTGGCGACCGGCCCGAAGGCGGAGTTTTCGTTGGAGGCCCCCATGGCAAATTCGTCCATGTTGGTCTTGCCGATGATCACCGCGTCGGCCGCCCGCAGCCGGGCCACGGTATCGGCGTCGTAGGGAGGCCGGTAGCCGGCGAGCATCTTCGAGGCACATGTTGTCGGCATGTCGCGGGTGCACAGGGCGTCTTTGACGGCCACCGGCACCCCGGCAAGCGGCCCGAGGGACCGCCCCGCCGCCCGCTTGGCGTCGATCGCCTCGGCCTGCGCGATCGCGGCCTCCGCGGCGACATGCAAAAAGGCGTTGATCGAGTCGTCGGTCGCCTCGATCTGCGCGAGGTGGCCACGGGTGCACTCGACCGCCGAGATCTCGCCGGCGGCCACCGCGGCTGCCAGTTCCATGGCGGAGCGATCGGCTGGCTGCATGGGGGCGGCTCTCGTGGGCATGCTGGCGGGAATCCCGCCATCAACTACATCAGCGACATGAAATACACGAAACTCAGTCCCCGAGCACGGCCGGCACGAGAAAGCAGCTGCCGTCGTGACGTGGGGCGTTGGCCAGGGCCTCGGCTGCCGGCAGCGACTCGCGGGCCACGTCCTCCCGGAACACGTCGGTCGTGCCGAGCGGATGGGCCAGCGGCTCGACCTTCGAGGTGTCGAGCTGTTCGAGTTGCGAGACGAAGCCGACGATCGTCGAGAGTTCGCGGGTCATCCGCTCGAGTTCGTCGTCGTCGAGGGCCAGTCTGGCCAGCGCCGCAACCTTGCGGACGTCGTCACGAGTCAGACTCATGGCCTCGCCCGCGGGCCGGAGGGCACCGCCTCGTCGGGCGTTGCCGCCACCTTCTCGACCTTCGGCAGCCGAAAGGGAGCCTGCCGCACGAGCTTGGTCACCCTGCCGCCGCGGATGCACTGGGTGCAGACGAGCATCGTGGTGTTGGTGCCGCGGCCGATTGTCACCCGCAGCCGTTGGAGGTTGGGCTTGAATTTCCTCCGCGTGATGCCGGTGACCTTCGTGCCCACACCGCCGAGATACTTCTGCTTGCCGCGGATCGTGACGGAATTGCCCATCGAGAATCCCTTGCCGCAGACTTCACATGCTCGTGCCATCCGAAGGAATCCTCTTGTCTCGTCGTGTCTGGGGTTGTCCGGGGAGGCGGAGCGGACCGCCTCGAACGGTCTATTCGCCGGATCACCAAGAGTATCGCTTCGGCCCCGCGGGTCGCAAGGTGTCAGCTCCGGCGGCGGGGCTCGTGCAGGATTGCCAGGGCCGCCTCGTGGATGAGGCCGTTTGTGGCCAGCCCGCAGCCGCCGTCGATCCGCTCCTCACCCTTCCAGTCGGTAAACCGCCCGCCCGCCTCGCGGACCACCGTTTCGACCGCCGCGGCATCCCAGGGATGCATCTCGGCGTCGACCATCAGTTCGGCCCGACCGGTGGCCACCAGCAAATAGCCGTAGCCGTCGCCCCAGGTTCGCGCGAGGCCGCAGGCCTCGTCGAGCCGCTCGCGGGCGGCATCGCGGCCCTGCTTGGCGAAGGTGGTCGTCGCCGAGGTGCACCAGAGGCTTTCGGCAAGCGAACCGGCAGAGGAGACGCGGGCGGCCCGCGGCTCGCCGCGGAGGGCAGCGGGGTCGGCGGGGTTTCGCCGGGCGTGCCAGCAGCCCCCGCCCGCGGCCGCGTAGGCAAGTTCGCCAAGGGCCGGAATCGCGATCACTCCGATCACGCCGCGACCCTCCCGGCGACAGCCCACGAGCGTGGCGAACAGTGGCACGCCGCGGATGAACGACTTGGTGCCGTCGATCGGATCGACCACCCAGTCGAATCCCGAGCGGCCCGCCGCAAGGCCCGATTCCTCTCCCAGAAAGCCGTCCTCGGGAAAGGCCTCCAGCAGCCGGTCGCGAAGAATCCGTTCCGCCTCCCGGTCGGCCTCGGTGACCGGCGAGTGGTCCTGCTTGAGTGTGACGGCGAGCGAGGGATCACCGAAATACCGCAGCGTGGCCGCGGCGGCGGCATCGATCGCGTCGAGGGCCACCGCCAGTCGGCGGGCGAGTTGGGGGTCGGCCGGGGAGCCGGTGAACGTCGTGGTCATGGTGGGAGCCGGCATGATCCTCCTGGTCGACCTGTCGCTGTGCCTCTCCGCGACATGCTACCCATGATGCTGCCCAACGTCCGGCTTCCGAACCGCGAGCAACATCAGCATCGCCGCGCCGACGACGAGGCTGGCATCGGCAAGATTGAAGATCGGCCAGTCGATGACCCCCTCGATGGCGAAGTGGATCCAGTCGCGAACGGCGAACACCGGCTCACCACGACGCTCCAGCGGGGCATGCCAGTGCAGGCCCGGCAGGCCGAGCCGGTCGTAGAGGTTGCCCACGATGCCACCGGCGATCAGGCCCAGGGCAAGCGGCAGCCAGGCCTCGTCGGCCGCCCGTGCCACCATGATCCCGATCCCGACGAGGGCCGCCGCGGAGACGACGGCAAAAAAGCCACCGAAGCCCTGTCCCATCCCGAACAGGGCTCCCTCGTTGAGGTTCGTTTCGAGGTCGAGGATGCCTTCGACGAGCCCGATTCTTCCGCCGGTGCCGGGCATGCCGAGGCGGGCGAAGGCCCACGACTTGGTGAGCAGGTCGGCCGCCGCGGCAAGCACGCCGGCGGTGGCAAACAGAATCCATCCTCGCCCCGGCGATTGCATCCGCTTCCTCGAAGGACTCTTGCCGGCCGCCGGTCGCGACGGCGGGGTTATCGCGGTTTCCTGGGACGGGAGCCGCTCGTGGTCCGCTTGTCCGCCCTGCCCTCGTCGCTGGCATTGCGGGCCCGCGGATCCTCGCCCCGCTCCTCCAGTTCGGCACAGCGGATGCACAACTCCGCGAAGGGAATCGCCTCGAGTCGTCGCTTGGGGATCGCTCCGCCGCAGCCCTCGCAGATGCCGAAGGTCTTGCGGGCAATCCGTTCGAGCGCCCGGTCGACCGCCTCGAGGGTGTCTTCCTCGCTGGCCATCAGGCTGAGGGTAAACTCCTGCTCAAAGGCATCCGAGCCGACGTCGGCCATGTGGATCGGCATCGCCGAGGTTCCGCCCCCCTCGTCGTCCATCGTGGTGCGGAGGGCCTCGCCGGCGAGGGCGGAAACGTCGCCCCGCAGCCTGGCCCGCAGGGCCTGGAGCGTGGCCTTGAAGAGGCGTGTTTCGGTCGCCTTGAGCGGTGATTTCATGGCTCCTGCCGTATTTCGCTGACTTGAAAAGTAACCCCTGAACCCCCGACGATACGACCATCACGAGGGGGCTGTCAAACTGGCAGCCGCGGGGGGGGCGGCTCATGCCGCGGCCTCGCTCGGCCCGAAGGATTAGGATGACGCTTGCGGCAGTTGCCGCACCAGACCCGAGCCCGCCCTGCATGCCGATGACCACGTCGCTGACAACCGAAGTCGCCTTCCAGCGGTGCATCAGCCCCGCCTGCGGCTCGACCTACGGCGTGGAGGAGGTGCACACCAGCTGCCCTGCCTGCGGCAATCTGCTCGACGTGGCCTACGACTGGGACCGGGCCAGGCCTCCCGGTTCATTCGAGCACTTCGAAACGAAGTGGATGCGACGCAGCGACCCGCTGGCCTTCAGCGGCGTCTGGCGTTTTCGCGAACTGCTCCCCTTCGCCCCGCCGGAGAAGCTCGTCACGATCGGCGAAGGCCAGACGCTGCTGTCGGTCTCCGATCCGGTCGGCGGCTTCGTCGGCCTGCGGCGAGGGCGTCTCCACCTGCAATATGAAGGCCTCAACCCCTCCGGTTCCTTCAAGGACAACGGCATGGCGGCGGCCTTCTCCCATGCGCACATGATCGGTGCCCGCCGCGCCGCCTGTGCCTCGACGGGCAATACGAGCGCCTCGCTTGCGGTCTACTGCGCGGTGACACGGCTGATGCGGGCGATCATCTTCATCGGCTCCGGAAAGATTTCCTACGGCAAGCTCTCACAGGCCCTCGACTACGGGGCGCTCACGATCCAGATCGCCGGCGACTTCGACGACGCGATGGCTCGCGTCAAGGAGGTCTCGGGCCGGCTTGGCATCTATCTGGTCAATAGCGTGAATCCCTTTCGGCTCGAGGGACAAAAGACGATCATGTTTCGAGTGCTCGAGTCGCTCGCGTGGCAGCCCCCTGACTGGATCGTGGTGCCCGGCGGCAACCTGGGCAACTCCTCGGCTTTCGGCAAGGCCTTCATCGAGCTGAAGGCCCTCGGCCTCATCGACCGCGTGCCCCGGCTGGCGATCATCAATGCCGCCGGGGCCGACACGCTCTACGAGCTCTACACCCGCCGCGGCCTGCGGTGGGAAGCGGGCCGGGCCGACCTCTCGCCGGCCTGCCATTACTACGACGAGCTTGACCGTCTTGCCCGGCGGGCCGACACGATCGCCAGCGCCATCGAGATCAACCGCCCGGTGAACCTCAACAAGTGCCTGCGGGCCCTCGAGGCCTGCGACGGCGTGGTCCGCGAGGTCAGCGAGCAGGAGATCCTCGACGCCAAGGCTCAGGTCGGCGCCGGCGGCCTCGGCTGCGAGCCGGCCAGCGCCGCGAGCGTGGCGGGGGCCAAGCGGCTCGTGGCCGAGGGCGTGATCGGCCGCGACGAGCGGGTCGTCTGCATCCTCACCGGGCATCAGCTCAAGGATCCCAACGCCACCGTCGCCTACCACACCACCGACCAAGACCTCTTTGACGAGGTGCTCGGCAGCCGCGGTGTGAGCCGGGCGAGTTTTGCCAACCGGGCGATCAGCGTCGGCAACCGGATCGACGAGATCGTGCAGGCGATCGACCTCTACGGCTGAGGCTGCCGATGACCGCCCCCTCCTCGCTGAGACTCGTCGTGCATGGTGCCGCCGGCCGCATGGGCCGCCGGGTGATTGCCTGCTCTGCGTCCGACTCGCGGATCGCCCTGGCCGCGGCGATCGACCGGCCCGGCTCGCCGCATCTCGGTGAGGATTCCGGAACACTCGCCGGGCTGGGTGAAAACGGCGTGGTGATCCGAACCGACTGGCAGGGGCCGGCCGACGTGATCATCGACTTCTCACTGCCCGGAGGCGTGGCGGGCATCGCGAGGACCGCCGCGGCCCGCGGGATTCCGCTGGTGGTGGCCACGACAGGCCTCGACGACGCCGACCACGATGCCGTCGCCCGGGCCGCCGAGACGATTCCCGTGCTCGTCTCGCCGAGCATGTCGCTGGCGGTGAATGTGGCGATGGAGATCGTGGGCCGGGCCGCCGCCCTGCTCGGCCGCGTGGGCGGACGGACCGATGTGGAGATCATCGAGTGCCACCACCACCACAAGGAAGACGCGCCGAGCGGCACGGCGTTGAAGTTCGGCCAGATCGTCGGCGATGCGATGCTCCACGATCATCCTCCGGCTTCGGCGAAGGTGGCCCACGGCCGGGAGGGCCGGGTCGGCCCGCGGCCGGCCGGTGAGATCGGCTACCATGCCGTGCGGGCCGGCGACAATCCCGGCGAGCACACGATCCTCTTCGGCATGGATGGCGAGTCGCTCTCGGTCAACGTGCGGGCTTCGAGCCGCGACTGCTATGCCCACGGCGCGATTGCCGCGGCGGTCTTTCTGGTGGGCAAGCCGGCCGGCCGCTATTCGATGAAAGACGTGCTTGCGATCGACGAGCCGTAGGCCGGTTCGTAGGCCGGTTCCGCTGGAACCGGCAGTTGTAGGCCGGTTCCGCTGGAACCGGCAGCCGGTGCGAGCCGCACCGGCCTACTCGGCAGCCGGTGCGAGCCGCACCGGCCTACGGGAGCCGCTCTGGGTTGATCGCGAACGCGGCTATCGCGTTTCACGGGCTGGCGATACGATTTGGGTGTTGTGGTGCTGCTGGCGGTCGTGGCCGAGCGGTCGAGCAGGAAGGCCGGGAGTTGACCGTTGTGCCGAACTTTGCGGCGTCCGATCCGCTCTACCGGCTGGCGATCGTGCTGGCCGGGGGAATCGTGGGCGGCGAACTCTTTGCCCGCCTTCGCCTGCCGCGGGTGACCGGCTGGATTGCAACCGGCATTCTTTTGCGGGCGACCGCCCCCTGGCATGGCGAAGTGACCGGTCTCTCGGCAACCACCACACTCGAGATGCGGTCGCTGATGAACTTCGTGCTGGGGTACATCGCCTTCACCGTCGGCGCGGCACTCCATTTTGCCGGCCTGCGGAATGCCGGAAGGCGGGTGGGGCTGCTCTTGCTGGGCGAGGCGTTCGTGACGCCACTGGTGGTGCTGGCGGTGCTGTGGCTCGTGGGAGGCCGGATCGTGGCGGATGCGATCTCACTCCCGGCTGCCGTGCTGCTGGCCACGATCGCCATCGCCGGCGCGCCGGGCACCACCGTCCTCGTGATCCAGGAAGCCCGCGGGCGGGGTATCCTGACCCGGACGCTGCTGGGGTCGATCGCGCTGATCGACATGGTGGCCGTCGGCCTGTTCGTGTTCGCCGCAGACTACCTCGCCGCGATGGCCGAAGGCGGGCAGGCCTGGCATCAGGCCTCGCCCGCGGCCCTGGCGACGGTGGGCCGCGAGTTTGCGACGGCCCTCGCCGTCGGGGCGATCACGGCAGTCGTGGCCCTGGGCCTGATGCGGACCGTCATCGGCCCGGCTTTCATCGGCCCCACGATGGTGGCTGTGATCCTCGGCACCTGGGGCGGGGCAACGGGCCTTTCGACCTCGGGCATTCTGGCCTGCACATTCGCCGGAATCATCGTCTCAAACCTGCGGCACGACGCCGTCAGCTCGGCCCAGGCCTACCTGCACGCGATCGGGGCGATCCTCTTCACCGCCTTCTACACGCTGGCGGGAATGAACATCGATCTGGGCCTGCTTGCGAAGGTTGCCGGACTGGTGGCGGTTTTCGTCACGGCTCGCTTCGTGGGCAAATTTGCCGGTGCCTATGCGGCGATGAGTCTCGCCGGAGCACCTCGCCGGGTCCGCAATTCACTCGGGCTCTCGCTCGTTCCGCATGGCGGAGTCGCGGTGGGCCTGCTGCTGATGGTCCAGACCGACCCCGGCCTGGCCGCGTTCGCCGAGACCGTCACGGCCGTTGGTCTCGCCGCAATCACGATCAACCAGCTCGTCGGGCCGAGCCTCCTGCGGTACGCCCTTGCCGAGGCCCGTGAGGTGGGCAAGGCGGCGCCACGACTGCTCGACTTTCTCGATGAAAGCCATATCCTCGTCGACCTTTCCGGGAACACCAAGGAGGAGGTGATCGAGGCTCTGGTGAATCGGCTCTATGCCGCACCCGAGCCCCCGACGATTCCACGCGGGGATTTTCTGGCCAAGGTTCTCGACCGGGAGGCCGCGGCGAGCACGGCGGTCGGCGAGGGCCTCATGATCCCGCATGCCATCCTCGATGAGGGCCAGGTGATCACCGGGGTGCTGGGTATCAGTTCGCGGGGCATCGATCTGGACGCCCCGGATGACCGTCCCGTGCATGCGGTGCTGCTGCTGGCCACGCCTCAGGCCGACCGCGAGCGGCACCTCGAGGTGCTGGCCGCGTTCGCTCGCTCGATCACGAGGGATGTCAATCTCCGCGAACAGCTCTACCACGCCCGCAGTCCCGCCCATGCCTACGACATCCTGCACGCCGAGGATGCCGAGGACATCAACTACTTCCTTGACGAAGCGATCAGTCGGGCGGAGTGAGCGTTTGCTCTTCGTCGATCCGCACCCCCGCGAGGATCATCCAGCCGAGCAGGAGCTGGACAAGCAGCACCGCGACCCCGGCACGGGGCCGATCGGTGAGCCAGTAGATGCCGCCAAAGCCGATGCTCGCCACGAATCCCGCGAGCTTGCTGCCCACCTGCAGGCCTCCGAAGGCGGCGCCGGCGTGGGTCTTGGGGGCGAGCACCGCCACCACCGCCCGGATCACCGCCTGCACTCCGCCAAGCACGACTGCCAGCAGCACCGCCAGAGCCTCGAGCTGCCACCGCGAGGCGATGAACCAGGCCGCTGCCAACACCAGCGTCCAGCCGGCCAGGCAGATCGCGAGGGCCGTCCGCCGCGAGCGGTGCACCGAGAGCCAGCCGATCAGAATCGCTCCCGGCAGGGCCACCGCCTGCACGATCAGCACCAGCCGCACCAGGGCCTGTGCGTCGAGGTCGAACTCCTCGATCGCCACGCTCGAGACCTGCCCGATCGTGGTCTGCACCGCGCCGAGCACGAGCACGGCTCCGGCCAGGAAGCGGGCCAGCGACCGCAGTCGCACATCACCGCTGGAGAGTGAGCCGATAAAGCGGGAGAGTTCGCGGATCGAGCCCCCGGCTCCTCCCGCCGCCGGGGGCAGCGGGGGGATCCGGCCGAGCATCGCCGGCAGCGAGAAGCCCAGCCACCAGCAGCCGGTCAAGGCGAAGGCCGCACGCAGCGCGGTGGGCTGATCGAGCCCGAGACTCTCGCTTTCGGCCACGAGCCCCGCCGCGGCCAGCAGCGCGATCGCCCCGCCGGCATAACCTGCCGCGAAGCCGCCGGCGGAGAGGCGGTCGGCATCAGGCCCCTCGGCGATCGCCGGCAACAGCGCCCCGGTGAAGATCGCCGCGAGGTCGAAGCCCACCGCGGCCAGACCCACCATCGACACCACCGCCACCGGCGCGGTGGCCGGCACGAGCCCCAGCATGATGCAGGCCAGGCTGCCGCCAAGCACGCTTGCAGCCAACGCCCGGCGGTGGGCGGCGTAGCGGTCGGCCCAGCCGGCAGCCAGCGGAGAGAGCACCGCCGAAACAAGCATCGCGACCCCGAGCGTCCAGGCCCAGACCACGCCCCCGGGCACGCCCCAGGGCTTGTCGGCAAAGACCACCCGCTCGACGTAGGCGACCATCAATGTGATCGCGATCGTGGAATAGGCGCTCGCCCCGCAGTCGAGCAGCAGCCAGGCGATGCGGCCGCGACGCGGTGGCGAGCGGTCACCGGCGGCTGCTGGTGGACTCACGGCAGCCATCAGGGCCCTCGCTGGGTGCTGGGAGCTTTCAGACGTTGAACAGGAAATGACAGACGTCGCCGTCCTGCATCACGTAGCCCTTGCCCTCGACCCGCAGCCGGCCGGCCTCGCGGATCGCCTTTTCGGTTTCGTGCGCGGCAAGGTCGTCCACCGAATAGATCTCCGCACGGATGAAGCCACGTTCGAAATCGGTGTGGATCACCCCCGCGGCCTGTGGTGCGGTGGCCCCTTGCGGCACTGTCCAGGCTCGAACCTCCTTCGGCCCGGCGGTGTAGAAGCTCTGCAGCCCCAGCAGCCGGTAGGCGGCCCGGGCGAGCGTGGCCAGGGCCGGCTCCTCGAGCCCGTAGGCGGTGAGCATCTCCGCCCGCTCCGCCTCGTCGAGGCCGGCCAGTTCGCTTTCGACCTTGGCACACACCGGCACCACCTCCATCCCTTCGCTTGCTGCCCGCTCGCGGACTCGGCTTGCCAGCGGGCCGGTGCCGTGGAGATCTGATTCGTCGACGTTCGCCACGTAGAGCACCCGCTTTGCCGAGAGCATCCCCAGGCCGCGGGCCGCCTTGGCCGCCTCCGGATCGGCCAGGCCCTCGCAGAGGCTGCGGGCCGGCTTTCCCTCCGCGAGCACTGGCTCGAGCTGCTCCAGCAGCCCCAGCCGGGCCTGGGCTTCCTTGTCCCCCCCGCGGGCCGCCTTGCGGGCCTTCTCGAGGGCCTGCTCGACCGTCTGCAGATCGGCAAGCACGAGCTCCATCTCGATCGTCTCGATGTCGCGGACAGGATCGACGGTGCCCTCGAAGTGGGTGATCTCGAGGCCGCCGCTGTTTTCAAAGCAGCGAACGACATGCAGGATCGCATCGACTTCGCGGATGTGGCTGAGGAACTTGTTGCCCAGCCCCTCGCCCTCGCTCGCCCCCTTGACGATGCCCGCAATGTCGACCACGCGGATCGAGGCGGGCACGATCTTTTCAGTCGGGATGAAGCCGGCGATCTGCGAGAGCCGCGGATCGGGCACGGCCACGACACCGACATTCGGCTCGATGGTGGCGAAGGGATAGTTCGCAGCCAGGGCCCCCGCGTCGGTCAGGGCGTTGAAGAGCGTCGATTTTCCGACGTTGGGCAGCCCGACGATGCCGACTTCCATGCTCTGCTCCGGCGGAAGGATGCGAAAAACGTTGTCGGAGGCTACCGGGGCTGCCGAGGCGTCGCAACTGGTGGCTGCGGACGACCGACACCTCCGCTTTTCCGGCCGCGCGATATACTCCCCGGCCGAGCCTCGAGGGAGATCACCAGCACGACGAGGAGCCATCATGTCCGCCATCACCGCCGCCCTGCACCGGGCCGGAACGAGCCTCTGGCTCGACAACATCACCCGCGACATGCTCGACGACGGCACGCTTGCCCGCTATGTCGACGAGCTCTCGGTAACGGGCCTCACCTCCAACCCGTCGATCTTCAATCTGGCGGTCAAAAACTCCGCCTCCTACGACACCGCGATTGCCGAGAAGGTGGCTGCCGGCCGCTCCGGCGAGGAGCTGTTCTTCGAACTGGCCATCGAGGACTTGACCCGGGCCGCCGACCTCTTTGCCGGGATCCATGCACGCTCCGGTGGTGTCGACGGCTGGGTCTCGCTGGAGGTCTCGCCGCTGCTCGCCTACGACACCGCCGCCACGATCGACGCCGCCTGCCGGCTCCACGCCCAGGCGGGCCGTGAGAACGTGTACATCAAGATTCCGGGCACGCCCGAGGGCCTGCCCGCGATTCAAGAGGCGATCTACCGCGGTGTGCCGGTGAACGTCACGCTCCTTTTTTCACGCGAGCAGTATCTTGCGGCGGCCGACGCCTACCTCCGGGGCATCGAGCGGCGGGTGGAGGAAGGCCTCTCGCCGCGGGTCTGCTCGGTGGCGAGCCTCTTCATCAGCCGCTGGGACACGCCGATCAAGGGCAAAGTGCCCGCGGAACTCGAGAACACCCTCGGCATCGCCGTCGGCAAGCAGTGCTACCGTGCCTACCGCGATCTGATCTCCTCGGACCGCATGGCCCGGCTGTGCAACTTCGGCGGGTCACCGCAGCGGCTGCTCTGGGCGAGCACGGGCACCAAGGACCCCGCCGCGGCCGACACGCTCTACGTCGATTCGCTCGTCGCCCCGCAGACTGTCAACACGATGCCCGAGAAGACCCTGCTGGCCTTTGCCGACCACGGCACGGTCACGCCGCCGCTCTCGGCGGGCGGCGGCGAGGGTGATCTCGAGGTGGGCCGGGTCGAGCGGGCCGGAATCGATGTGGCCGCCCTGGCCGGCACGCTGCAGAAGGACGGGGCGGAGGCTTTCGTCAAGTCGTGGAAAGAACTGCTTGGTGTGATCGACCAGAAGGCCTCCTCCGTGGCGGTGGGAGGCGGCCGGTGAGCACCACCGAGGCGTCATCGCCACTGGCGGCCGTAAGCCCCCGCCCCGCCCTGCCCGCCTGGCGGGCGTTGGCGGAGCATGCAGAGGTGATGCGGAAGGCCACGCTCCGCGAACTCTTCGCCGCCGACCCCGGCCGCGGCGAGCGATTCACCGCCGAGGCGGCCGGCCTCTTTCTCGACTTCGCCAAGCAGCGGGTCAACCAGGAGACGCTGCAGCTGCTGGTGAGCCTGGCACGCGAGTGCGGCGTGGCCGAACGGGCCGAAGCGATGTTTCGCGGCGAGCGGATCAACGTCACTGAAAACCGGGCCGTCCTGCATGTGGCTTTGCGGGCGCCGAAGTCGCGAAAGATCTTCTTCGACGGCCGCGACGTGGTGCCCGAGGTGCACGCGGTGCTCGAGCGGATGGCGGCCTTCGCCGAGCAGGTCCGCGACGGCTCCTGGAAGGGCCACACCGGCCGGCCGATCTCGGCAGTGGTCAATATCGGGATCGGCGGCTCCGACCTGGGGCCGGTGATGGCCTACGACGCCCTGCGGCACGAGGCCGACAGACGGCTCAGCTTCCGCTTCGTCTCCAACGTCGACGGGACCGACTTCGCCGAGGCGGTGCGCGACCTCGACCCGGCCGAGACGCTCTTTATCGTCTGCTCCAAGACCTTCACCACCCAGGAGACGATGGCCAATGCCCAGACCGCCAAGGCCTGGCTGCTCGCGGCGGCGGGTGACGAGCAGGCGGTGGCGCGGCATTTCGTGGCCGTCTCGACCAATGCCGAGGCGGTGGCCGCCTTCGGGATCGATACCGACCTCATGTTCGGCTTCTGGGACTGGGTCGGCGGTCGCTACTCGATGGACTCGGCGATCGGCCTCTCGACGATGATCGCCATCGGCCCGGAGCGGTTTGCCGAGATGCTCTCCGGCTTCCATGCGATCGACGAGCACTTCCGCTCGGCTCCCTTCGACGAAAACCTGCCGGTGCTGATGGGCCTGCTGGCCGTCTGGAACACCACGTTTCTCGGGGCCGGCTCGATCGCGGTTTTGCCCTACGACCAATACCTGCGTCGGTTTCCGGCCTATCTCCAGCAGCTCACGATGGAGTCGTGCGGGAAGCGGGTGGCCCTCGACGGCAGCCCGCTCGACGGCCCCGGCGGCTACACCACCGGCCCGGTCTACTGGGGCGAGCCGGGCACCAACGGGCAGCACTCCTTCTATCAGCTGATCCACCAAGGCACCGCGGTGATCCCCTGCGACTTCGTCGGCTTTGCCCGCTCGCTCAACCCGCTCGGCCGCCATCACGATCTGCTGATGGCCAATGTCTTCGCCCAGGCCGAGGCCCTCGCCTTCGGCAAGACGCCCGCCGAACTTCTCGCCGAGGGCTGCCCCGAGTGGCTCGTGCCGCACCGCAGCTTTCCGGGCAACCGGCCCTCGAGCACGATCCTCGCCGAGCGACTGACCCCCGCGGTGCTCGGCAGCATCGTGGCCCTGTACGAGCATGCCGTCTTCGTGCAGGGGGCGATCTGGGGAATCAACTGCTTCGATCAGTGGGGCGTCGAACTCGGCAAGCAACTCGCCACGAGAATCGTGCCGGAACTCGAGAGCGAGGATGAGCCGGCCCTCGCACACGACAGCAGCACCAATTCCCTCATCCGGCGGTATCGCTCGCTGCGGAGGCAATCGCCATGAGCCGCTTTCGCGAATCACGCCGCCTCTTCGCCGCCAGACTCGCCACGATCGGTGGCAGCGGCATGTGCGGCATCCTGCCGGCCCTCTCCCGGGGCGACGAGGCGGTGGCCGAGCCGGCCGGCGGGCTCGTCGCAGCGGCCACTGCCCGCGATCCGGTGGCGGGATTCGAGCGGACTGGCAGTGGTGAGCTGGCAGGCGGTCGCTGGATTGCCGGCGTGCTCACCAGCCAGACCTGGCAGGGCCTGCGGTGGCGGCATGAGCTGGCCCTCTATCGCCCTGAAAAGCTGGCGGCCCGCGGGCCGATGGTGTTGTGGATCGACGGAGGCACCGCCGACGACCTCGAGCAGCAGGGCGGCGGTGGGCCTCCGGAGCAGGTCATGCTGCTCGCGACGGTCGCCGAATCGGCGGGGCTGCCGGCGGCCGTGGTCCGGCAGGTTCCCTTCCCGCCGATCGACGGCCGCTTCGAGGACGATCTGATCGCCCATACCTTCGTCGAGTTTTTCCGGACCGGCGATGCCGGCTGGCCCCTGCTTGTGCCGATGGTCAAGGCGGCGGTGGCGGCGATGGATGCCGCCTCGGCCGAGGCGGCCGAGGCCTGGGATGACGATGTCGACAGCTTTGTCGTCACCGGGGCGAGTAAGCGGGGCTGGACGACCTGGCTGACCGCCGCGGCCGACCGTCGCGTGACGGCGATCGCCCCGATGGTGATCGACATGCTCGACCTGCCGCGGCACATGCGGCTGCAGATGGAGAGCTTCGGCGGCCCCTCCGACGCGATTCGCGACTACACGAGCCGCTCGATCCACACCATGCTCGACACACCCCGCGGTCGGGAACTCCTGGCACTTGTCGATCCCTACTGCTATCGCGAGCAGATCCGTCAGCCGAAGCTGATCCTGCTGGGAACCAACGACCAGTACTGGCCCCTGGAGGCCTGCGGTCTCTACTTTCCCGGGCTGTGCGGAGACCGCTGGCTCTCCTACGTGCCCAACGCGACCCACGGCCTGCCGCTGGATCGTGTGCTGCCGGCGGTGGCCGCCCTGGGCCGGCATGCCGCGGGCACGCAACTGCTGCCGCGGCTGGAGTGGGAGTTTGCCTGTGAGGGCCCCGACTCCTGCTGCCGGCTGGCTTCCGGCCGCGAGCCGCGGCAGGCCTGGCTCTGGACGGCCGACTCGGCCTCCCGTGATTTCCGCGAGAGCCGCTGGCAGCGGCAACGGCTCGAGGCCGAGGCGGCAACCGCGGCCGGCGGCGTGCGGTTTGCCGCCGAGATCGACCCGCCCGCAGACGGGCTGCGTGCGGCCCTTGCCGAGTGTCGCTTCCGCGATACCGGCCCGAGTTATTCCCTGACCACCGGCGTGCGGGTGCTCGGCTGAAGTCGGTCGCCGGGGCCACGCGTTGCGGGCACGATTCAAATGGCGCAAAGCGGTGCAATTCTCGTCCACGACTCACCGGCGGCCCTCGTCGAGGCCGCCGCCGGGCTGGTCGTGGAGGTGGCCGGCCGGGCGGTTGCTCAGCGGGGCCGCTTCACGCTGGCCCTCGCCGGCGGCGGTACACCGAAGCCCGTCTACGAGCGACTGGCCGGGGATGACTTTGCCGGGAGAATCGACTGGTCGAAGACCGATCTCTTTTTCGGCGACGAACGGTGTGTGGAGCCAAACGATCCACAGAGCAACTACCGCATGGCCCGCGAGGCCTTGCTGGCCCGGGTGCCGCTGCCGGAGGCCAACATCCACCGCATCCGCGGCGAGGCCGATCCGGCGGTGGCGGCGGCGGAATATGAGCAGATCCTTCGTGAGACGCTGCGAAGTGAAAGACCGCGGCTCGACCTCGTGCTCCTGGGGATCGGCGATGACGGCCACACCGCCTCGCTTTTTCCCGGCACCGCCGCGGTGCGGGAGGCGACACGGCTCGTGGCGGCCCAGTATGTCGACAAGCTCGCCGCCTGGCGGGTGAGCCTCGCGCCGCCGCTGCTCGACGCCGCGGCCGAGGTGGCCTTTCTCGTGGAGGG
>Ga0180429_10002110_pt1 | contig 16610 bp, 19 predicted proteins | sample SS_ome_FD_132428 | JGI IMG/M metagenome (GOLD analysis project Ga0180429, IMG submission 132428) | Hypersaline lake sediment archaeal communities from the Salton Sea, California, USA - SS_1_S_1 metaG | ecosystem: Environmental > Aquatic > Non-marine Saline and Alkaline > Hypersaline > Sediment ...
CGCCGTCGTGGACCTCCCCCATCTGGTGAATCTTGCCTGTCAACTTCAGGATCCGCTCCGTCGTGGTCGTCTTGCCGGCGTCCACGTGCGCAAAAATCCCGATGTTCCGGTACTTGGAAAGGTCCCTCATCATGGCCGATCATGCCGTCCCGCGGACGGCGCGCCGGTGTTAAGCGCACCACCCCGCCATTGTCGAGGCTCATGCCGTGCCAACCCCGCCTTTCTGCCCCCCGGCACCGCTTCTCTCACCGGACTTCATCGCGAGGCGTTGCAAGGCGCCGCCTCGCAAGGCGCGCTCCGCCGGGGCGCGTGGACACCCTGCCCGCGACCCCGGCAGGCGGAACGCCGCCACCACAAACCACCGCAAACCGCCACCGACGGACCGCCGGCAAACGCGTCAGACCAACGGCCAGATGATCGGAATCATGGCGCTCGCCACCAGCCACAGAAGAATCGCCAGCGGCATCCCGGCCCGGAAAAAATCGCCGAACCGATACCCCCCCGCCCCGTAAACAAACGTGTTCGTCTGGTAGCCGATCGGCGTGACGAAGCTCGCCGACGCCCCGAACATCACCGCCACCACCAGCGGCCTCGGACTCACCCCCGCCTCAAGCCCGATCACGATCGCAAGGGGCGCCAGAAGCGCCGCCACCGCATTGTTGCTGATCACCTCCGTCAAGACCGCCGTCAGAAGATAAAGCACCGCAATCAGCAGAAACGGATTCTCCGGACCCACCGTGCCCACCAACCCGTGCGCCACCAGCGCCGCCAGCCCCGAACGCTCCACCGCCAGCCCCACCCCCAGCATCCCCATGATGAGGAAAACCACCCTCCATTCGATCGCCTCGTAGGCTTCCTGCGGCTTCAGACAACCCGTCAGCAGAACCAGCAAGGCCGCTCCCATCGCCAACGCCACCACCGGAACCGTTGGAACCACCCCGAATCCCATCAGCGCGCCAAGGACCATGAATCCCGCCATCGCCGCCACCGCAAACGGCGCCTTCCGAACCCGCGGAACCTTCCCCTGCGGCTGCGTCAGATTGATGAAGTCCTTCATCTCGAACAACGCCCGCATCTTCTCGGCCGGCCCCTGCACCAGCAGTGTGTCGCCAAAGGTGAGCTTCTCGTCCTCGAAACGCTCCCGCAGGTTCCGCCCCCGGCGATGCACCGCAAGGATGATCACCCCGAACCGTTGCCGGAAGTTCAACTCCTTCAGGCTCTTGCCTTCGAACGAGGAGTCGGGGCCGATGATCCCCTCCATCAAGAGGGCCGACTCCGTCCGCACCCGTTCCAACCCCAACTCCTCCTCCCCGCGAAGCTGGATGTCCTCCGTTTGCGAAAGCCCCATCAGCCCCTCGACCTGCCCCTTGAACACGATCTCGTCCCCTTCCTCGAAAACGATCCTGTCGAGCGGCACCGTCAACCGCTCCCCGGCACGCAACACCTCCAGCACCCGCGCCCGCCGCATCTTCGGAAACTGGCTTTCCGAAAACGGCTTGCCCGCCAACGGCGAACCCTTCCGAACAAACGCGTGCGTGATGAACTCCCGCCGCTGGTCGGCATCGATGAGCGCCGCCAGCGTCACGCGGTCCGGAAGAAGCCGCCTCCCCACCGTCAGCATGTAGACCATCGCCACCCCCACGAAAATCATCCCCAACGGCGCGATCTCGAACATCGTGAACGGCGCCAACTGCGATTGCTCGACCGTCCCGGCCACCACAAGGTTCGTCGAGGTGCCCACGATCGTCACCGTGCCCCCGACGATCGCCGCATACGAGAGTGGAATGAGAAAGCGCGACGGCTTCCAGTCCTTGCGACGGCAGATCGCAAGCACCAGCGGCAGGAAAACAACCACCACCGGGGTGTTGTTCATGAACGCGGACAAAAACGCCACCACCACCATCAGCATCCCCAGCATCATCAGCGGACTCCGCGCCGCCACCGACTCAAACCCATGCCCGAGAATCTCAACCACCCCGGTCCGCTCCAGTGCCGCGCTCAGAACAAACATGCACGCCACCGTGACCGGCGCCGGATGCGCAAAAACACCCAGCGCCAGAAACCGCTCCTCGCCCGCCGCAGCCGCAGGACCCACCGACAACGGTAAAATGCCCGCCGCCACGCACGAAAAAAACGCCCCCAGCGCCACCAGCTCCACCGGAAGCCACTCCCGCAGAAATGCCACGAACACCAACGCGATCAAGACCCCCAGAAAAATCTGCTGCTGCCACGGTTCCATCTCCCCCTCACTATAACCACAATCCCCGTCCCGCCCGCCAGCAAATCGACCGCCGCCGCCACGCCAACGCCCCTTGATGACGCCGCCGTCCCCGGAGGTGTCCACCAACCCGCCCTTCCGAGCCCATCCCCGACTTGCTTCCAGCGAGGCAAGCCCCGGACCGGTTGACCAGCGGCCACAACGCGGAACGATTGGGTGCCTCTCCCATCGTCATCCGCAATCGTCGCCCGTCATCGTTCGCCGAAACCGCAGATCGCAGAACTCGGCTCATTTGTGACGAGTCCCGGATTCCAAGGACTCTAGCCGATCCGGTACACGATGCGCGCCTTGGTGGTGTCGTATGGGGACATCTCCATCTTCACCCGGTCCCCTACCACCAGACGGATGAAACGCTTGCGCATCTTTCCCGAAATGTGGGCCAGCACTTCATGGCCGCTGGCCAGCTTGACCTTGAACATGGTTCCGGCGAGAACGGCCGAAATCGTCCCTTCAACCTCGACAGCCTTGTCCTCCCCGTCCGCGCCCTTCTTCGGCCCGCTATACTCCGTGCGGCGTCTTCGTCGACCGCCCCGCCGTCGTTTTCTCGGTGGTCCTGCGATAATCTCTCGTCTTCGGGTTTCCCCCGCCCGCGCTGCGGCCGGGGGCGCATCATTGGCGATTTTTCCGATCCCGCAACAGAAAACTGGCCCCGCGATTCCTTTTGTCGAAAACTAACATTGACAGGCTGGGGGCTCGCTCCTACGTTTCGCGCCCTTTCCGCCGCCCCCTCAATCCTCCTGCGGCAACCCGCCATGAAGACGTTTTCCGCGAAGCCCGCCGATATCACGCGCAAGTGGTTTCTCATCGATGCCGCCGACCAGATCCTCGGACGCGTCGCGGTCGAAGCGGCCCGCCTCCTCCGCGGCAAACACAAGCCCGCCTTCACTCCCCACATCGACACCGGCGACCATGTCGTCATCGTCAACGCCGCCAAGGTGCGCCTCACCGGCAAGAAGGAAACCGAGAAGATTTACGCCAGCCACTCCGGATACGTCGGGGGCAAAAAGGTGGAAACGCCGCGTAAGATCCGCGCCCGGAGACCCGAACTCCTCGTCGAGCACGCCGTCCGCGGCATGATTCCCCACAATCGCCTCGGCCGCGCCCAGTTCCGCAAGCTTCACGTCTTCGCCGGCCCCGGGCACAACCACGAGGCCCAGCAACCGGAGCCCGTCACCCTCTGACTTTCCCCGCTTCTCCCGAAAATCTCATCCTCTTCATCATCATGGCCGCCACCGACTTATCCGCCACCGCCACCGGCCGGCGCAAGACCGCCGTGGCCCGCGTCTGGCTCACCGAAGGTTCCGGCGCCTGCACCATCAACGGCCGCCACTTCGAGGAGTATCTTCCCACTCTGCCACTGCAGAACGAGGTGCTCGCCCCGTTCCAAGCAACCAACCTCCTCAACAAGTTCGACCTCAAGGTCGTCTCGCGCGGCAGCGGTCTGCACGGCCAGGTCGGCGCCATCAGGCTTGCCGTGGCCCGTGCTCTCACCGCCATCGACCCCGAGCTGCGAGCCCCCCTCAAGGCCGCCGGTCTCCTTCGCCGCGACCCGCGCATGAAGGAACGCAAGAAGTCCGGCCAGCCCGGCGCCCGCAAACAGTTCCAGTTCTCGAAGCGGTAGTCCGCCCCTCACCACGTGAGGCTCGTCTCATGGAATGTCAACGGCTTGCGGGCCGCCCTGAACAAGGGCGCCGCGGAATCCATCACCGCCCTTGACCCCGACGTCGTGTGCCTCCAGGAGACCAAGGCCCGCTCCGAGCAGGTCGATCTCCCGCTGGAACTGGGCCGTTACAAGAGCTACTGGAACTCCGCCGCAAGACCCGGCTATTCCGGAACCGCCGTTTTTTCCCGCAAGGAACCCCTCACCGTCATCCGGGGCATGGGCCGCGCCGCCCACGACGGCGAGGGCCGCCTCCTCACCGCCGAGTTCGCCGAGTTCCTCCTCGTCAACGTCTACACCCCCAACGCCGGAGACGGTCTGCGCCGCCTCGACTACCGTCTCTCATGGGACCGGGCTTTCCGAAGCTTCCTGAAGCGAATCGCCATCCGGCACGCCAAGCCGGTCGTGTTCTGCGGCGACCTCAATGTCGCCCACAAGGAAATCGACATCGCCCGCCCGAAGGAAAACCGCCGGTCCGCCGGCTTCACCGACGAGGAACGCGCCAGCTTCACCAGACTCCTCGAGTCCGGCTTCGCCGACAGCTTCCGCCACCTCCACCCGGACCGCGCCGGCGCCTACACATGGTGGTCGTTCCGCGCCCGCGCCCGCCAACGCAACGTCGGATGGCGCCTCGACTACTTCGGCGTCTCGCGTCAGCTCCTCGATCGCGTCCAGAGCGCTACCATCCACCCCGGGATCCCCGGCTCCGATCACTGCCCGGTCGGCTTGGAACTCGAAGCCTCCTGAGCAACAACGTCCGGAGGAGCTTCGCTTCGCTCAGCCAGCCGCCCCCGGACTCCATGGAACTACCCCCCCCGGAGACCGCCCGGTTGCTGGATTCCGGCGTCGAGGCCCGGCAATGTCCCGCGCTTCCGCAACTGCGGAATTCGGAAGCCGTCCCCCGGACCCCTCTGACCGGGCACTATTCCGCCTCGAGCACCTTCACCGCCTTTGCCGCCTCTTCGGCGCTGTCGAAACCGATGTAGAAAACGGACCGCGGTCCCGCCGCCGCTCCCGAGAATCCCCGGAGGTTGATCCCGGCCTCCGCCAGCTTCTTCGCCACGTCCGCCGCCGCCCCGGGGTGGTTCTCCCCCTCGATGCGCAACGACTTCACGCTCGTCACGACGTCGAATCCCAACTTCCGGGCCGCCTCGATCTGCTCATCTCCCTCGAGGGGGGTCACGAACACGACCCCTTCCCCCGGTTGGTCGGGCGCCCGCCGGGCCAGCAGGAAGTTCAGGTCCGCGCCCGCCTTTTGCAACCCGTCCAGCAGTTCCGCCAGCCCCCCCGGCCGGTCCTTGATGCCAGCCACCCAGACATCCGCCATCTCAACTTTCATGTCCTTCATGTTCTTCCTCCATTTTCTTGTGCGAGCATCCCTCGTAACACATCCGGCCCCCGCCATGAAGAAGAATCCTCGTCCGGCCCGGCCGCGGCGATCACCACGGGCGGGCGCCGCCGCGGGACGGTTGACGATCACGCCGAAGAGAACGGCCAACGAGTGACCGAAGCGCGTCTCGTCATCCGCCGCCGCCGCCGCTATCGCTGCCCGAACCTGCCCAACCGGACGTACGTCCACCGCCGCCGTCCGAACGCGCCCTGCATCAGGTGGTAGACCGCATGCAACTCGAGCGCGAACGGCAGGTATCCCCCGTATCCCAACAACGGCATCTCGAAGACCCGCAACACGTCCACGAAGGGCACCTCGTAAACCCACTTCGGATACGACCAGTAGTTCCAGAACTCCCAGAAGAACCCGCAGACCAGGCTGCCGGTCCACAACGCCACCACCGGCCTCCAGTCGCCCTCGCGCGTGAACTCCGCAAGGGAGCGGTTCCCCCGCCAGACGTTCACCGGCTCCAGAATGAAATACACCGACACCCAGACAAGGGGGAAGAAGTAACGCGGCCAACGCAGCAACAGGGCCAGCATCAACCACCCGCCAAGGAAAAACCCCCACAGGATCCCCCGGGTGGGCGCAATCCGCGGACCCCGCCTCAGCCGCCGAATCCACCCAAACGACCCAGCCAGCTCCGCCGTCCCGAATACCGCCGGAATCACGGTCGAGAAATTGAGCGACGCCAGCAGGGCATACTCGAGCTTGCCGACCGGCGTGCCCACATAGAACCAGTTCTGCGTCCGAAGGTTGATCAGCTCGAACAACCACCACGCCGGAATCGAGGCCGCAAACAGCCCCGCGTATCCCCGGGGACTCCGCGTCAGCAACGAACTGCCCGTCCGTCGCAGAACCAGCCCGTCCACCGTCAGCGCATATCCCAGCCACATCGGAAAGAACCCCCAGTGGGTGCGCATCCCCTCCAGCCCCCAGTTCAGAGCCCAGAACACCGCCATCAGGACCAGCCCGATCCACCCGTGCCATGGCCACCTCTTCGCCCGCTCCGCCACGCCGTCGACCGTGCAAGCTCCCCTTCTGCCTGTCAACCGCCGGCGGCACAACCGGTTCACCACCGCCCTCCCTTCATCCCATGCCTCACAAATATCCTCGTATCGAAGCCTCCCAAAGCGGCGAATGATCCCAGCGAGGCATCGCCCGTCACGGATTCGAGAGACCGTGACAGGAATCGACAGGAGGGGCCGCACCCGGGCCGGGGGCCGCTTCAGTGCGGCGCCAGCAGGCTGAACGGCCAGAACGGAATATTCCGGAAAATCCATGTTTTGTTCCCATGAACATTCTTTTCTTGCTTTGGGACCGAAGGCACCCTAACTTCTTGGCGAAGCATCATACCCGCCCTGCGATCCGAGGGTAAAGTCCCGGAAACCCACCAATATCGATGATTTCGCCTCCGCTCTACAAGCTCCGACAGGAGACGCCGAACTGCTCTGCAGCCTCTACAAATCGTAAGCCCCCGCTCTCTTTCTTCGTCTGCCGCGGCAGTCCTTCCGGGGATCCCGCCTTTCCGCGGAGCTAACACCAAGACTACCGTCCTTGCGTCTCATCCGTGACGCCGGTAGCTTCCCACTCGCCGACGCAACCTCATGATAGAGCACCGATTCGACATACCCTTTGTGGCTGGCTTGGCTCTGCGCGAGAAGCAGATTCAACAGAACTACCGTCCCCCAATCGCCGTCCACAAGTGGTTTGCCCGGCGTCCCGGAACCCTCTTCCGCGCCCTCGTCCTCTCTGAGTTCGTGGACTCCGCCCTTCGCGAATCGTTTTACGAAAACCACGATCTAAAGGGAGTGCGCGTCGCTGACCCGTTCATGGGGGGTGGCACGCCGCTCCTCGAGGCCAATCGCGTCGGGTGTGATGTGGCCGGCTGCGACATCAACCCCATGTCCTACTGGATCGTGCGGCAGGAAATCGAGCATCTCAACCTCAAGGCGTATCGCGAAGCTGCCGAGGCGCTCCGCGCTGCGCTGGAAAACCAAATCGGCGCTCTCTATCGAACAACCTGCCTCGAATGCGGAAATGAAGAAGCACATGTGAAGTATTTCCTATGGGTCAAAGTCAGCCCTTGCAGCAACTGCGGCCGCGAACTACGCCTCTTCCCCGGATATCTTCTCGCTCAAGATCGCCGCCACCCCCGCAACGTCTTCGTGTGCGCCGAATGCGGCGGCCTCACCGAGTGCGAAAGCCGATCGCATCCCGGTGCATGCGGAAACTGTGGAGCCCAACTTCGGCAGGAAGGTGTGGCGCGACGGGGCAAGTGTGTGTGCCCGGCCTGTTCGACGCCGAACCGCTTCCCCGATCCCGCTCAAGGCCCGCCGGCGCATGCGCTGTTCGCGATCGAGTACCACTGCCAAGCGTGCCGCGCTACGCACCTCGGCCGTTATTTCAAGAAGCCCGACGACGCCGACATGGCAAACCTTGCGGACGCCGAACGCAAATGGTCCCACATGCGCCCACGATTCATCCCGATGGAAGAGATCATGGCTGGTGACGAGAGTGACAGACTGCATCGCTGGGGATACAAATACTATCGCGAGATGTTTAACACCCGTCAACTCCTTGGGCTCGAGCTGAGTTGTCGACGAATCGAGTCCGTTCAGAATGAGCGCATCCGTAACGCTCTGGCCACGAATCTCTCCGACCTCCTGCGCTACCAGAACATGCTCTGTCGTTATGATGCAATGGCCCTCAAATCCCTGGACATCTTTTCTGTCCACGGTTTCCCGGTGGGGCTCATCGAGTGCGAATCCAACCTGCTTGGGATACCGAACGGCCGGGCCGGCGGCAACGTCGGTAGCGGCGGATGGTCGAACATCATTGAGAAATACGCCAAAGCCAAGGAATACTGCGACGCGCCGTTCGAGTACCGGCACGAGGGACGACGCAAGGTCCGGGTTGAACTCACTCGCGAGTGGATCGGGGACACCCCTAACGGCCGCGCAGGAGCCCGGCCACGCCGCGTGACCCTCGCCTGCGGGGACGCGTCTGCAAACGGAATCTCGCTCAACTCGTTGGACGCCGTCTTCACCGATCCGCCGTATTTCGGAAACGTGCAGTACGCCGAACTGATGGATTTCTGCTATGTCTGGCTTCGCAAACTGGTCAGCAGGACCGAGACAAACGGCGCCTTCGTGCGCGTCTCCACACGGAGCAAGGACGAGTTGACCGGCAATATCAACATGGGCCGCGACCTCGTCCACTTCACGCAAGGGCTTTCCAGCGTCTTCGCCCGAATGAGCGCAAAGCTGAAGCCCGGCGGGCCGTTTGCGTTCACCTACCATCACAACGACATTCGCGCGTACTACCCCGTTGCGGTCGCGATTCTTGACTCGGGTTTGGTGTGCTCGGGTTCCATTCCTTGTCCAGCCGAGATGGGCGCTTCAATTCACATCAGCGGAACCGGTTCGTCCATCGTCGACACGGTGTTCATTTGCCGATCCACGGGCACCGTGCCGAAGCGCTGGATCACTAGGAGCCCGGAGGCTATTGCCACGCTGGTGCGGGACGATCTGGAAGACCTCCGGCTCGGCGACGTGAAGCCAACTCCGGGCGATACGCGTTGCGTTGTTTACGGCCACACGATTCGTCTTGCAATCTGGCATCTTCGGAAAGGCTGGGATTCCCTTGCAGAAATCGACGCGAAAATCGACAAGGTCGCCGGTTGGATCGACGGAGAGCTGGGTGGTGCAGCAGCCGTGCTTGGGCACTTGGATGACGATTTGAATACTGTTCCCGCTCAGCAATGGATGGTTTTGCGCGAAGCACGAGAGAACTATGGGCCGAAAGAAAGACAGATTTCCTTTTGAGGCTAGCGTCAGCGAGCTGCGGGAGCATACTGACCAGTTCGTCGATTCCGTCTTCGCGTGCCTTGGCTCCGAGTTCCTTTTGTTGCCTCGTGGGCCAGGCTTCGTTGACTACCCGACATTCGAGACCGGTTATGAGGCACTTAAGCAGGCTACGCAGGGTTTCACTCTGATCTCGACCGAGAACGCACTTCCCGTCGTCCAAGCCACGCCTATCGCTTTGATTGTGCTCCGCTCCATTCTCGGGTTTAGCCCGCCGGAATGGGCGTATATCACCACCCAGCGTACCGGGATCGCCGTGAGTCAGAGCGCCGTGCGCACGCTCGACAGGAGGGCTCGGGTCGAACCTGACGGACAACTCAACGCGAAGGGCGTTACGGCCGAACGGCTACGGGCGCTCGTGGCAGCAGCGTGCGAGTTGCTGAATGAGGGCGCGCCGAAAGTGGAGGCCGAAAAGATCCATCGTCTCGAAAAGGCCGACACTCGAAACGGCCCGGAGGACGTTCAACGCATGTCGGAGCTGGGCGTGCCATATGCAATGGTCCTATACGAGCGCTTCCTTGGTCGTCCGTTCGCCGGCCACCGTGATTCGGTCAGCGAGTTGATCGGCGACAGTCTGGAATCGGCCATTGAAGATGTTCTCCACAAGGCCGGCGTCAGCTACCGCAAGACCAGACGTGCAGAGCGAATACAAGGCTTCGACCAGGCCCCTGACTTCATCATCCCGAGTGAGTTCAACCCACAAGTCGTGATCGAAGCTAAACTGACCGAGGATGACGGTACAGCACGCGACAAAGTGGCACGGATTCAGCGGCTCGATGCCTTGCGGCGAGAGGGACAACGCGGCAGAAAGGCGAAGTATGAACTCGTCGCCTGCATCGGCGGGCGGGGCTTCGGAGTCCGCCGTGAGGACATGCGGAGGCTCCTTTTCGCGACAGACGGGAAGGTATTCACGATGAGAACGCTTGGGAAGCTGGTGGTATGCACGTGCATTGGAGATTTCGCCACACGCTGACCCCGTCTGAACGAGGGCTGTCCCCTCTTGCCTCAAACAACGGGAGACGATTCCGTCAACCGCCTCACCCTCGTCATCCGTAGTCGTCGCCGTCGTCCGCCGGCATTGAAGCCCAAAAACCTGTATCCCTGCCACGGATTCGTGAAAAAGAGACCGTGACAGGAATCGACAGGAGGGGCCGCACCCGGGCCGGGCCCGCTTCAGTGCGGCGCCAGCAGGCTGAACGGCCAGAACGGAATATTCCGGAGAATCCAGTACAGCCCGATCACCCCGAGCAGGACCCACCCGCCGGGCGCCGGGACCTTCGCCCGCGGACCCCGGTAGCTTTCCCCGAGGACCCACGCCGCGGTTTCGAGCGCCGCCCCGGCGACGAGAAACGGCAAGAGCAGAACCATCAGAAGATTCCTGCTCAAAGCCGCCACGAGGTCGAAGCTCAACAGGGCATGCAGGGCGCGGGTCGACCCACACCCCGGACAGTGCAGGCCGGTCAGCTCATGGAAAAAACAGGGCGGATACAGGCCGCCCGCGCCGGGCTCGTGAACCGCAATGAAGACCGCCCCGCCCGCCAGCGCCGCCGCCGCCAGCCCCGTCACCGCCAGACGCCTCTTCACCGCTGGCTCAGGATACCCGTCGCCATGAGAATCACGTAGAGCACCACGATGACGAAACCCGAAACCCCCGCAATCGTGCTCCACATCTTCGCCTTCTGGGAAGCCTCGTGCGCCTCCGCGATCTGGCCTCTCGCCACCAGCCCGTCCACCTTGGCCGCGAAGACGATCGCCGGAATGCCGAACGGCCAGCAGCAAAGGATCGTCACCAGAATCGCGGGCACGAGATAGTTTGGAACGTGCTCATGCTGAGCCTGAGTAGCCGCCGCCCGCGAAGCCGGTCCGTAGGACCCGCCCGCTCCCGTTTCCGGGGCTGGCGGCCCCGCCCCCGGAGCCGCGGGCGGGGCCGGTTGGGGCTGGCTGAGCTCCGGCACGCTCGAAGCCGGCGCCCACTCCGTCATCCCCTGCCTCCACACAAGGTCGTTCGGAGCCAACTGGCCCGTCCGCAACATCTCCTGAAGCCGGGCGAGGTCCACCGGGCCCTCCTGCTTCCCATGTTTCCCGTAATACCATTCCATGATTCGCTGCTTGGTTCTGATTCCACTGCAATGCGCCGGGAAATCTCACCCTCCCGGCATGACCAGCATGATGAGGAGCCCCGCCGCCGAGAAAAGCTGAAAAGCCAAAACAAGGTATCCGGTGATCAGACCTCCGAGCGCCATCCCCCGCCCCGTCATCGGAACCGGCGCCTCCCGGATCTGCTTCAGCGCAAGGTGCCCGCACACCACCGCCGGAACCGCCGCCACCACCCCCGCCGCGCACAGCAAAAGGCTCGCCATCCCGCACACCAGACTCGCCGTCGCCATCGCCGAGGACGGCGGCGGGGCCGTGATGACCGGCGCCGTCCCCCCGGACGGCACGGGCGCCCCCTCCCCGGCCGGTGTCAATTCCGAAACCTCCCCGGCCGGCGTCCATTGCTCCATCCCCGGCCGCCACACAAGGTCCGTCCTTGCCAGCCCTCCCTTTCCCAGCTCTTCCTGAAGCACCCCCAGTTCCACCGGCCCCACCTGCCGCCCCTGCTGCGCGTAATACCATTCCATCGGTGCAAAGACTCAAGGCGCGAACGGGGGCGCAGACGACGTTGCGGTCGCCGTCGGGGTGACCGTCATGGGAATCCCCCCCGGCGGCGTCGCGGACGAGGCGGCGTTGATCGCGATGACGACAAACACCACGAAGAACACCACCATCACCACGCTCAGAAGAATCGAGAGGTATCCCGTCACCAGCCCTCCAACCGCCATCCCGTCCCCGGACTGCGTCAGAGGATTCTCCCGAATCTGCCGCCTCGCGATGTGCCCGCAGATCACGGCCGGAATGCCCGTCAACGCCAAAGCCCCCATCACAAAGGACACGATCCCCAGAATCAGGGAGGCCAGCGCCATCCCATTCATCTGCGGGGGAACGGCCGTCACCATGCCCGGCGGAGGTTGCCGCACCGCGCAGGTCGCGGGCGCCGCGCGCGGCGCCAGTTCCGCCACCCTCGCGGGGGAACGCCATTCCTTCATCCCCTGCCGCCAGACAATGGTCCGGTCCAAGGCAAGCCGCCCGTCGGTCAGCATGGCCTGCAAGACCTCCTGCGACACGGGCCCCTCCTGCCGGCCGTCTCTCGCGTAATACCACACGACTCTATCTCAACCTGTGGAAACCCATGATCGACCCCCGGAGGTTGCACCTCGTCCCCGCCGCCGGTGCGTCACATTCCCATGATCTGATACCCTCCATCGACATATATCACCTGTCCCGTGATCGACGCCGCCCCCTCCCCTGCAAGGAAGGCGCCCAGCGCGCCGATCTCTTCCGGACTGCACGACCGCCCCAGCGGGGCATGCTCGCTGTAGTGCCCCAGCATCGAACTGAACCCCGAGATCCCCCGCGCCGCCAGCGTTTGCACCGGCCCCGCGCTGACACAGTTCACCCGGATCTTTTTCGGCCCGAGATCATACGCAAGATAGCGCACCGACGCCTCGAGGCTCGCCTTCGCCGCCCCCATCACGTTGTAGCGCGGAATCACCTTCCGGGATCCGTAGTAGGTCATCGCGATGATGCTTCCGCCTTCCGTCATCAGGGGCGCGGCCCGCTGGCACATCGCCACCAGCGAATACGCGCTGATGTCGTGCGCAATCGAGAAGGCGCTCCGGCTCGTGCCCAGAAAGTCCCCCTGCAAAGCCTCCTTCGGGGCAAACGCCACCGAGCGCAACAGGAGATCAAGCCGCGGGACGTGCTTCGAAACCTTCCCGAAAAACTCGTCCAGTTCCTCGTCCTTCGTCACGTCGCACGGGTAGATCGGGGTGCTCGCGCCGAACTCCGCACACAACTCCGCCACCGTGTCCCGGAACCTCTCCCCCTGGTAATTGAAGATGAGACTCGCCCCGGCGTCCGCCCACGCCCGGGCGATCGCCCATGCGATGCTCCGCCTGTTCGCAACACCGAAAACGACCCCGGTCTTGCCGGTCAGGGGTCCCCTCTCGCTCATCCGTGCAGCCTCCCTCACGCTTCAGGCTCTGGCAATGCCAATCTCGCCCGGCCGCCGTCACCGCCGGGGAAGCTCGCTCACCGAGAGGAGCTGCTCCGGAGTGGTCTCCATCCGGAACCCCTCCCCGCCTTCTCCGGCTTCCTCCCGGGCGCTCCCCGCCTCCGCCACTTCCCGGTCCGGTTCCTCCGTGCCGTCGTCGCGCCGTTCAAGTTCATCAAGAATGGCCACCCGCTCCGGCGGCCCCTCCGCCGCCGGAACCTGCACGATCAACGGCCCGTTCGCCCGCGCCGCCGTCAGCAACTCCCGGTTCTCCTTGAACATGAATCCCACCGCCACGATCGAGAGCAAAAGCATGCTGCACACCGAGACCATCGCAAACGTCCCCCGCCGCGAGGCCCGCGACACGTAATCCGTAAACTCCCGCTCCGCCTCCCGCAAACGCGCAAAGGTCTCGTTCATGAAGCGGTCGGAATCCTCCACCCGCCGCCCCAGTTCCTCCATCGCCTGCACCGTCCGCTGATTCGATTTCCCGAACTCTCCCAAGGTCCTGTCCATTCCCCCGAATGTCTCATCGACCTTGTTCATCGTTTCGCCGATCCGGTTCAGCGATTTCAAAAGAAAACCGTCCTTCTCCGCGCTGCGTTCCATGGACGTCTTCAACTCCCCGAGCATCCGGCCCGTCACGGCATGCGACTCGCTCATGCTCCGGAGACTCTCCACCGCCACCGGAAGCGGACTGAGCGACTCGCTCAACCCCCGGCGCTCCGCGCGTTCCCCCGCCAAGTGATCCCGGATCGAACGCATCAGGCGCACCATCTCCGCCGTCCCATGGCGAAGCGTCTCGAGTTGCTCGCTCCGCGGATCAGGCTGCGGACGCCTTTTCTTCCAGAACATCCAAAGCGGCCGCCGCCCCTCCTTCCGTGTTGCCGGGACTCCTCCCTCCCGGATCAACTCCGTCCGCAAAACCGCCGGCTTCGCCTTCTCCCCGCCCCGGGCCTCCCCCCCTCCCTCCTCGGGATTCTCCTGCGTCGCAGGCAGCGGGCTCAGCGGCTCCGTAAAGGGCTCCGCTCCATGATCCGTTTCGCTCGTCTTCATCGCTCCTTCCATTTGCCTGAAATTTATTAAGAATACTTAAATAATGCAAGGACTATCTCGGCCGATGAGTCCGTTTTCCCGGCCTCCTGCCCGCAATCCCATGCCCCCACCGGCCTCGTGCCGATGGAGGCGATGGCCGCAGAGCTGGAATCATCAAAAACGAAAATCTGTTGCAAATGAGCCGGGTTCTGCGCCGCAGTGCCGGTGAACGGTCACGGCGGCGACGACGGATGACGATGAGAGAGCCTCCCAATCGTCCCCCGTTCTCGTCGCCGTAATCGTCAATGAGCCTTGAACAGCGTGGACAGCCGGGTGCGCTGCCTCCCGCGGGGCCTTATCGGCCCCCGAGCGGATTCATCCACTTGAGCGACGGGAAACGGCCGAAATCACGGTCGCTCGAATACAGCGTGCAGCCGTGCCCGATCGCCAAGGCGGCGAGGTGGGCGTCCGGAACCAGGTTGGCGGTGGCCGCAGCTTCCTGCATTAGCCCGCGCAGGATCTCCCAATGACCGGCAGTCGCCCCGACGATGCGCACACAGGGCTGCGCGAGCCAGCGGTCCACCCGCGTGGCGGCCTCCTCTCGGGTCAGCGGACGCTCCATGATCCGCGAGTTCGTGCTGATCCGCAGGAAGGCGGTCAACACCGGCCAGCAAAGGCATACCGGATCGCCGCCGGAAAGCTGCGCATCCCACCAACCCCGCGCCGCCCCGTGGTGCGGCGATAGGCTGTCCTCGGCATACAGGATCAGGTTCGCATCCACCAGAATCATCGGAAATCCTCCGTCTCCGCCCGAACCAGCAACTCGCCGATGTCGTCGTAACTCAATCCCTCCCGCAGCCCCATCGGCACCGCCTCGGTCCGATACGGCCGCCCCTGCTCCGAACGCTGCGCCAATACCTCAAGCCCCACCCGCATCGCCTCGTTCACAATCTCCTTGAACGGCCGCCCAAGGCGCGCCGCGTCCGCCCGCGCCCGCTCAGCCACGTCAGGATCCAGTGTCAAGGTGGTTCGCATGAAGACATCATGATGCCTCACGCTGGGATGTCAAGATCTAGGACCGCGAGAAATGGAAGCCGCTACACGATGCCGCCAACCTCGCGCAGCGGCATCGCGGACAGCGGAATCCGTCATTCCACAGCTTCGGTGAAAAGCTGCAGCCGAGTGTGCGGCTCCTCCACTCGTCATCGAACCGCTCCTCGTCCTGCGCCACCAGCGTGCCCACCATGCCGCGATGACCGGGCGCCGTTTCGGTCGGCTCCCTGTGCCAAAGCTGCTCGCCGCTGCCAAGATCCATATAGACCACGCCCGCATCGTCGGAGAAGAACACCCGCCCCGCACGGGTGGCCAGGGTCAGCGGGGCGGCTTCGCGAAGCTCGGATCGCCACCGCTCCTCGCCGGTCTCGGCGTCCATGGCGACGATTCGGGCGCGTGCCCGGCCGCCCGCGGTGTCCCAGACGTCCTTCTCGGGCGGGCTGTCCGAAACCCGAACGCGCAGCACCAGTGCCTTGCCCTCGATAAGAATCTCATCGGTCAGCGCGGTCTGCTTGAACTCGCCGATGCGCCGGGGCGGTCCGACGGCCGTGTCGCGGGCCACCGCGTTGTTGTCGGCCCCGTGCAGAGAGTGGGACCAATCGTCGATGCCTCCGGGCACGGGCTTGAAGGTCTTCTTCCACGTCCCGCCCGTCTTCACCCGGGCCACACCGCGCGGGCACAACACGCGGAGCACCTCGGCCATGGGCACCTCGCCGGGTTCTTCGGCGACGAAGAGATTGACGAGATTCTCCGCGTAAGACGAGATTCTCCGCGTAGGGCAGATGCCGGCCGTCGAACCTCGCCACGGCAACCCGGCCGGCCAGGCCGGATTCCGCGATACATGGAGAAATGACCTCCAGCGGGGCAACAGGCACCCCGGTGATCGGGGCGCTCCTCGGCCTCAACCAATCCCTCGACCAGCGCAGCGTCCAGCCAGAGGAGCGCGGCCCGGCCATCGTTGCCAATATGACTGCTCCCCGGCGCATTTCTGCGCCACCACCTGTCACAAGGACGCCGATTCTGCATAAAACTTTTGATTTCCAAAATAAATCGGCCCCGACGTCACGAGACCGGCGAAACTCCGCAAAGTTCTGATTCGCGAGTAAAAATACAAATCCCTCTCCCCGGCGGACCGGCGTGCCAGCCAATGAGATACGCTTCCGGGGGCCTTCCATTGGACGGCAACCCTTGATTTTCAGGGATCAGCGAGATCGTATCCACCCGTTTAGTTAGGA
>Ga0180429_10002117_pt1 | contig 16568 bp, 10 predicted proteins | sample SS_ome_FD_132428 | JGI IMG/M metagenome (GOLD analysis project Ga0180429, IMG submission 132428) | Hypersaline lake sediment archaeal communities from the Salton Sea, California, USA - SS_1_S_1 metaG | ecosystem: Environmental > Aquatic > Non-marine Saline and Alkaline > Hypersaline > Sediment ...
CGGAACCCGGCCAGGATGCGCCACCACCGCCTTAGGATGGACCCCGTCGAGTAGAACGTCCGGTTGACGTTGCGGAAGGCGTCGAAGACCTGCTTGGGCGTCACGTTCTTCGGTTCGACGACCAGGTGGTCGCCCTCGTAGTGAGAGAGATCCTCGTCGACGAGCCTCCCCTCCTCCTTGACCTTCTTGTGGAAAGGAGTCCCCGGTATGGGGATCGATATCGAGACGAGGATGGCGGAGGGGTCGATCTCCTCGAGCCGGCTCGGCATCGACTCGTAGTACTCGGGTGTGTCCTCGTCGAGCGCGAGCATGATGCCGGTGAAAGTGAGTATGCCGCGCTCCTTGAGCTTGAGGAACAGCTCCTTGTACTCCTCGACGCGGTTGTGCTTCTTGTGTACCGAGAGCAGGCTCGGCTCGTTTAGCGACTCGAGACCGATGAACGCCATTACGCCGCCGGCCTCGGCCAGGAGGTCTATGTACTCGTCGTCGTGCAGGCAGTCGAAGCTGAACTGCGTCGCGAGCCCCCAGAGCTTGAGCTTCGCAACCTCGCGCAGCAGGTCCTTGGCGTACTCCACGTCGCCGCCGAGGTTGTTGTCGTAGAGCATCGCGAACTTCCGCTTGTGCAGGGGCAGCCCCTCGGTCGCGGCCAGGTCGGCGACGACGTCCTCGATGGGGCGCTTGCGGTAGGGCGCCGGCTGGGCCATCAGCTGGCAGAAGCTGCACTTGTACGGGCAGCCGCGCGTGGCCTCGGTGACGACCGGCGTCAGGTAGCATGGCTCGACGAGGTCGTAGCGGGGCGGCGGGATGTTGTCCAGCGGCGGCGCGAACGGCGCGTCGTACCGGGCCTTCTGCTTGCCCGCAACCAGGTCGTGCACGACCTCGGGCCAGATGCGCTCCGACTCGCCGCAGACCGTGACGTCGAAGTGCGGCTGGACGAGTTCCGGGAAGGTCGAGGGGTACTTGCCGCCCGCGACCACGATCTTGCCTCTATCCCTGAAGCGCCGCGCCACGTCGTAGGCGTGCGGCGCGCAGAAGTCCATGAAGGAGAGCGCGATGATGTCGGCGTCGGTGTCGTAGTCGATCGGACGCACCATCTCGTGCAGCACGTCGACCTCGACGATGTCCGGGGTCTGCCCCGCGACGAGTATGCCCGAGAGCGGCGGCGTCGGGGACTGCGCGTAGTAGGTCGCCTTGTCGCCGAGGTTCTGGAACAGGACTATGATCTGGATCTTGGGCTTGCCCATGTCCGCCCCTCTTCCTTCACGTATGGCGCAGCCATCCGCCCCTAGTCGTCCGGGGGAGCGTCGTCTCTCAGCTCGTCAGCGAGGGCCTTCATACGGCGCTCGACCAGTCTGGGAGCCAGCCTGCTGAGCACCGAGAGCCGCTTCCCCCTGCTCGACAGGATGAGCTCGCGCGCGCCGGACTCCATACCTCTCACTATGGCCTCGGCGACCTCACGAGTCGGCGCGTAGGGTCCGGGAGGTCGCACAGCCCCGCCGACCTTCAGCTCGTTCTCGTAGATCGCGCTCTCGGTGTAGTCGGGATACGCGAGCATGACCTCCACGCCGGAGCCGGCCAGCTCGACACGCATGCTCTGGCTGAGTGTGACAAGCGCGGCCTTGCTCGCTCCGTAGGCTCCGAGGTACGGGACGCCGTGGAGCGCCGCGAGCGACGAAACGTTGACGATGAGACCGTGCCCCTGCCGCCTCATGAACGGCAGCACCTCGAGCATCGCCTGCGCCGCGCCCACGTAGTTCACATCGAGGAGCGAGCGCATGTTCGAGACAGACGTTTTCTCCACCGGACCGTAGACGCAGATGCCGGCGTTGTTGACCAGCACGTCGAGCGTTCCCAGGGTTTCGATGCAGGTCCCGATGAGCGCGCGTACCGACGTCTCGTCACTGAGGTCGCAGGCGACGGGCAGCGGCCGTGCTGCGCCCGGATTCCCCGACGCGAGCTCCTCCGACACCTGCTCGAGCCTGTCCTGACTGCGCGATGCAAGCGCCAGCGCCGCTCCGCGCTCGCACAGCACGCGCGCCAGCTCCAGACCGATGCCGGACGATGCCCCGGTGACGAGAACGTGCCTGCCTTCCAGCCTCACCTGGCACCTCCCTCCGAGCCGCCCCCGCGCAGCTGCTCGCCCTCGATGCGGTCGTAGAGCCGCTCTATCAGACCCTCGTGGACCATCGATATCCGCCCTCGCCGCGGTTTGAGGGTCGGGGTCAGGAGACCGTTCTCGAGCGTGAACGGTTCGGGCAGAATGTCGAAGCCGCGTATCCGTTCGTACGACGGCGCCCCCTCGTTCACGGCTGCGATCTCACCGGCGATCAGCTCGTGGACCTCATCGCGCAGAATAAGCGACGCGTAGTCGTCGGTGGGCATCGCGCGCTCACCGGCGTACTTGACGAGAGCCTCCTGCGCCGGGACGACCAGCGCAACGAGGTACTTCCTGTCGTCGCCGTAGACCATCACCTGCTCAATGTACTTGCTCTGGGCGAGCTTCTCCTCGATGGGGCGAGGCGAGATGTTCTTCCCGTACGACGTGACGATCAGGTCCTTGAGACGGCCGGTGATGGAGAGGTACCCGTCCTCGTCGATCGCTCCCTGGTCGCCCGTGTGCAGCCACCCCTCTGCGTCCAACGCCTCGGCGGTCTCCTCGTCGCGCCCGAGGTATCCCCGCATGACGTTCGGACCGCGCACCAGTATCTCTTCGTTCTCCCCTATCCTGACCTCGATGCCCTCGAGCGGCGTTCCCACCGTCCCGAGCTTGATGCCCTCGACGGGGCTGCACGCGATCACCGGAGAGGCCTCGGTCATGCCGTATCCCTCCAGCACGTTGAAGCCGACGATGAAGAGGGTCTTCGCGATGGTCCGGTCGAGAGAAGCCCCGCCCGAGACGATGATGCGCAGGTGGCCGCCCGCGGCATCGCGGAAGCGCTTCGCGACCAGACGGTCGTAGAGCATGCACTTGAAGGAGAGCCAAGGCGAGACGCTCTCCCCCCGGTACCTCCGGTTGGCGATCTCGTTGAGGTTCCTGATTGCGTTCTCAACGAACGCCCGCTTTCGCGGCGAGTCGCCCTCGATGCGCCACCGCGCCGCCGCGTGCGCCTTCTCGAGCACGCGGGGCACCGCGATGAGGACGGTCGGCCTGGCCGCGGCAACGTCCCTCGCGACGGTCGTCATGTTCTCCGCGTAGGTGATCGTGGCGCCCGCGAAGAGGAACGTGTAGTAGCCGCACGTGCGCTCGAACATGTGCGACAGTGGCAGGTACGAGACGGTCGAGTCCTCCGCGCAGATCCCGTAGCGCTCCGTCAGGGCCTTCGCGTTCGAGACGATGTTGGCGTGCGTGAGCACCACGCCCTTCGGGGCGCCGGTCGTCCCCGACGTGTACACGATGGTCGCCACGTCGTCGCCGCCAACGTTCGGGTAGGCGACAGGCCGCCTCGCCATATCCTCGCGGGTGTCCGACCTGAGGTCGGAGGAGAACCCGCTCGTCCCGGACGCGATGGCCGCGTCGTCCAGAAGCAGCGTCTGCCGAAGACTCGGGGCCTCGTCGACCACTTCCGATATGGACGTCAGGAGCAGCGGGTCGCCCGCGACCAGCGCTGTCATCCCGGAGTCGTTGATGATGTACTGCAGGTACGACGGCGGCAGCGTCGGATAGAGAGGCACCACGCTCGCGCCGAGGCTCAGCGTCGCGAGGTCGGCGATGGCCCACTGCGGGCGGTTACCGGACAGGATCCCGACCGCGTCCCCCTGCTTGACGCCCAGCGACACGAGCTTCGCTGCGACCGCGTCCACCCACTTGTCCAGCTCACCGAAGGTCATCCGTGCGACACGTCCGTCCCGGCCCCACCTCAGCGCGACCTTGTCCCGGTGACCCGCGACAGCTTCCCGGTACATTCCGTGTATGGTGTCGGCCACGTCGTTTCCCTCGCTCTGCGTTCCGGCGGGCCCGGTCCCGTGCCAAGGGCAGGCGCCGCCGGTTCCTAGTCCAGACCCCAGTCCTTGCCGGCAGCGACGAACTCCCGAACGTACCTCTCCATGTCGCCCTCGACCTCGAACAGCAGGTTCCTCAGGCGGGCGATGTCCACGTCGACCGTTCCGCCCGCCGTCGTCGACATGGTGACCGCCTCCTTCTCCTGGACGGTGCCGAGGCTGACCGGCGCCAGCCCCTCTCGCTGCGTGGCCGCAAGGAAGCCGGCCACCTTCTCCGGAGGCACCGTGAACAGAAGGCGGAACTCGCCGTGAGGTCCCGCCGCCATCAGCCAGTGCGGCGTCCCGTTCGCCTTGCAGAACTCGAGGACCTCCGGCGCCAGCAGACGGCCGCAGTCGCAATCGACGACGAAGCCGGTCCCGTTCAGCCTCATCATCTGGTCGAGCGTTGTGAGCACCCCGTCGCTCGTGTCCATGCACGAGCTCGCGAACCCTCGAAGAAGACGACCCATCGCGATCTCGGCAGTCGGGCGGTACCCGCTCTCCGGGAAGACGTCGTCGGACATGCCGCCGAGACGTGCGAGGCCGAGCGCGTTGCCGGAGCCGGCCTGGCCGCTCAGGAAGACCGCGTCGCCGACGGAGGCGCCCTTCCGCCTGAGCACGCGCTCCTTGGGAACCTGTCCGACCGAGCAGGCGGTCAGTGATGCCGTCGCAGACTCGTTCGTGTCGCCGCCCAGAACGAAGACGCCGTGCGCCCGGCAGGCGTACTCCAGTCCCTCGGCGACACCGCGCACGAACCCCTCGTCCACGCCGGGTGGTGTCGCGACCGACACGACCATCCCAACGGGATCGGCGCCGACCGCGGCCAGATCGCTCAGGGACGAGACGGCCGTCACCCACCCCATCGTGTGCGGCTCGCGGTACACACCGTGCGCAATCTCCTCACACACGGTGTCGACCGTGACGGCGAGCAGTCGCTCGGGCTCGCCCGGGAGCTCCACCAGCTCCGCGTCCGTCTCGTGTGGTTCGTTGTGCTGGTCGGGCGAGCGTCTGAACCGCCTGGCCCACGCGTCGATGACCAAGTTCTCCCGAATCGCGTCCATCCCGCTCATCTCAGGCACCCCGTCCTTCCCCGCGGCGTCCCTGGCACGTCGCGTGTCTGATGGCCCCGGCCCGGGCCGCTCGCACCAGACCTAGACACAGCACTCCAGCCGCCTGCCGTGGACCGCCAGGCGCATTCCTCGCGCCCGGACGACCTCGCCGTCCATCTCCAGCGCGAACTCCCGGTCTCCTCTGACCTCGAGGCCGCGGGCCGTCCACGTCCTGGTCTTCGGACGACCCGCGAACGAACCCCGCCTCAGACCGGAGACCGTCCGCAACACCTCGAGCGCGTTCATCCCCTCGCACAGCGCCACGCCCAGCAGTCCGTCGTCGCGTTCCACCGGTTCATCGTAGCGAAGCTCGCCGCCGAAGTGCGGGCTCTTGTAGACGCCTAGGTTGGTCACGCTCACCATCTCGGCCTCGCGGCCGTCCGTCGCGACCGCGGCCGTGATGTCGCGCCACCGCGCCAGCACGCTGAGGATGGCCGCCGAGATGGCGGCGTCGACGGAGAAGGGACGCGCCAGCCTCACGACCCAGTTCGGGTCGCTGAATCGCGCGTTCGCGGCCGCGGTGACGCCGATGCTGGCGTTGATCAACGCGTAGCGGGTCGTCTTCCGGCCCGACGTCTCGAGGTCGATGCGAATGACGTCCCGCTCCCTCGCGCTCTCGAAGTCGACGTGCGCGGGCATTCCCTCGATCGTGTCGCTCGCGCCGTAGGGCTTGTGGTAGTCGTTGCTCGAGCCCAGCCCTACCGCACCGAGAGTGGGAGCCCCTCCGCCCGCACGTGCGGCTTCGTCCGTGCCGACGTCGCTCGCCATGATCGCGTTGACCAGCAGGTTAACGGTACCGTCGCCTCCGGCCGCCACCAGCCGCATCTCGCCTTCATCCAGGAGTCCGCGAACTCGCCGCGCCATGTCCTCGAGCGGCCGCGTCTCCTCCACCTCCAGCGGACCGAGCCGCCGCTCGAGCTCGGGCTCTACGCGCGCCCAGCGCTCTCGCCCCGACCCGAACGCCGCGCCGGGGTTCAGGAAGACGTGCGCGCTCGCCATCAGACCTGCCCCTCCTCCGGCCGCACCCGCAGCACGAGTTCGAACGCGCCGTACAGCAGGACGGCGAAGACGATCCAGTCGGGCCTGCGCGCCAGCATCATCGCGAGGCAATAGAGGACCAGTGCGCGGACCCCGTCAGCTATCGGGCGACCGACCGCGGACTCTTCCCTCGTCCGGTGCACCCCGATCTGCGCGGAGAGCTGGAGCGCCGCCGCCACCGCAAGCACCGTCCATGCCAGGACGTTCGAGCCCGAGAACGCAAGAACCGCCGCGGTCGCACCGACGGCCAGGAGCGCCGTCGCAAAGGCGTAGAGCGCGTTCGCCCGCCATCCGAAGACGACAGGGAAGGTGTTGTAGCCCGTGGCTCTGTCGGCGGAGATGTCCTTGAAGTACCCCATGACAACGAAGTTCGCGTAGCCCGCGAAGATCGCTACGACCGCCGCGCAGAAGGCCGGCGTGCGCGCGTCGCCGTAGCGCACGAACTCCCCGAGCGTGTAGTCCGGGTCCGTGAACCTCCCCATGACGGGGAGCAGCGCGACTATCCACGAGTTCCACGGCGGTCCGCCCCACCACCTGCGCTTGAACCACGTGTAGGTCAGCAGCCCGAGCATTGCGAGCAACCCGAGCAGCAGTATGCGGGGGTTGAGGTAGCCGAGGATCAGAACGACCACTGCCAGCCCGACGAGGCTGACCCAGAAGACCTGCGCGCGCGACACCAGTCCCCTGACGAGAGGTCTGTAGGGCGACGACAGCGTGTCGGTGTCGGTCTGGAACGTGTCGGTCAGCGCTTGACCGAGACCGTATGAGAGAAAGAGGGGCGCGAACGCAAGGGCGACGCGCCATAGCGGCGGCTCGTGGATGAACGCGACGCCGACCATCCCCGCCGCGCCAGAGATGAAGAGGAGGTACGGGCGCATCGTCACGACGTAGGACCTGAGGAACCCCCGGCTCGCGAGCCTGTATCGCTCAGCCACGCTCCCTCCAGATCGGGCACGCTACGATGACGGGCGAAGCGGCCGCCCCTCTGCCTTCAGGACTGCCCCAAGCCGCTGGCCGAGCCCCTGCCTGCCGGACGAACCGCGATCACCCGGCCGAGCCCCTGTCTGCCGGACGAACCGCGATCACCCGGCCGAGCCCCTGTCTGCCGGACGAGCCGCGATCACCCGGCCGAGCCCCTGTCTGCCGGACGCTCGCGGGCAGCCCCTGCCTGCTAGATGAGCCCCAGCCTCGCGCCGACCAGCTTGAACCTGTCGAGGGCCCTCTCCAACTCGCCCCGGTCCATGCTGGCCATGACGCTGACGCGGATGAGAGCCCCTCCCCTGGGCACGGCCGGTGAGACGACTGGGTTGACTATGACCCCCTCTTCCTCGAGCCCCCCGGCCATGAGGAACGTCCTCTCGTCGTCTCCGATCAGTATCGGGATGATGGGCGTCACCGTCGGCTCGAGCCTGAACCCGGCGTCCGCGAGCCCCTCGCGCAGAAAGTCGGTGTTCGCGCGCAGCCGGTCCATCAGCTCGGGCTCCCGATCGATGACCTCGAGGCACGCGAGCACGGTCGCCATGGAGGACGGAGGCGGGCTCGCTGAGAAGATGAACGGGCGCGAACGCAGCTTCAGGTAGTCGACGATGTCCCTCGTCGATGCGGTGAAGCCGCCGATGGTACCGAGCGACTTGCTGAACGTCCCACAGACGAGGTCGATCTCCCCTTCCATACCGAAGTGCTCGAGCGTCCCCCTGCCCGTCCTACCGATCGCTCCGGTGCCGTGCGCGTCGTCCATCATGACCGCGGCGCCGTACTCGTCCGCGAGCTTCCTTATGCCCGGCATGTCGCCGAGCGTCCCCTTCATGCTGAACACGCCGTCCGAGACGATCAGCTTCTCGCCGGAGTCCTCGCAAGCCGCGAGTTCGCTCTCCAGATGGGCCATGTCGTTGTGTCTGTAGACCCGCACCTCGGCGCCGGTGAGCCGGCAGCCCTCGACGATGCTCGCGTGGTTGAACTCGTCGCTGAGGACGACGTCGCCCTCCTCCGTCAGGGCGCTGATGGTACCCATCATCGTCATGAAGCCCGTGCTGAAGACGACGGCCGCCTCCGTCCCCTTGAACTCGGCGAGCTTTGCCTCCAGCCGGTTGTGCAGGCTCGTTGTGCCGGTCAGCACTCGCGAACTGCACGCTCCCGTTCCGTACTCCTTGAGGGCCGCAACCGTCGCCTCGACCACGTACGGGTGCGTCGCGAGGCCAAGGTAGTTGTTCGAGCCGAGCATGATCAGCTCTCGACCGTCCATTACTACGACCGGGCTCGCGGCGGGATCGACCTGTCTCAAATAGAAGAACTGGTGGGCTGCCTTGAGGGAATCGACCCAGGCGTTGAATTCACGGCACTTGTCGGAGATTGCCAACGGGCACCTCTGCGTGCGGGCTTCCTGGGCCTTGCGCGTCCGAACGGCGTTTTCCGCCAGGCCGCCCCCCGAAGGCCTCCAAGCGTCACTGACGGCCGCTTGCCAACGATAAGCGCAAGTCCGCGAGTCGTCAAGCCTTATCCGTTCCGACATAGTGAGTGCCGGCTCGCGTTCGTCGGCCGGCCGTGGCCGCCGCGGGCCCGGCCTCCTCCAAGACCTGGTCCACCATGGTACGAGAAACCACTTGCCAGCTTCGGGGCGCTGGACTTAGTATGCACGCCACGAACCAGCGTTGAGCACGGTTCGCTTCCGGGGGTATGAGGCCTTTCGGTCGCGCGGTGCCGGACGGGGCCTGCTCAGCCAAAACCAAGGGGGGTGGACCGGTGAGAGTTCTGATGTTTATCATCGCGATAGCGGTGTTTGCGCTTGTTGGCTGCCAGCAGGCGCAGGAGACGGCCGAAGAGGTCCAGACCGAAGCCGAGGAGATGGTCGAGGAAGCCATGGACGAGATGCCCATGCTCGACCCGGTGTCCGGCGAGGAGATCACTGAGGACTCCGAGTGGACCGCGGAGTACGAGGGCATGACCTACTACTTCTCGTCAGAGGAGAACAGGGACAAGTTCCTCGAGGAGCCGATGGCCTTCCTGAAGGACAAGATGGGAGAGGCCGAGGGCATGATGGACGACGCCAAGGAGAAAGCCGGGGACATGATGGAAGAGGGCCATGAGAAGGTTGAGGACATGGCCGAGGAACTCGGCAACACCTAGCAGGCGACGTGCGAGCAGCTGACAACGGGCCACCTCGTGTAGAGGTGGCCCGTTTCTGTTGCCGGTCGGGCCGCGCCACGGTGGAACCGCGCTTGTGCGGGCGGAGATCGGCGGACCGCTACCCCCCGCTCTGGACCCCCGCCGCCGAGTCGTGCGCGGACGTCGATACCGCGCTGCGCTTCGACGCCTCCCGCATACCGATCATGAGCGAACGAACTCCCGCCCGGTCGACGGGCTCTACTCGGATGGTCCTGGCAGAGTCGCCGCCGACGCGGCGGCACAGTACGGTAGTGGGCGCACGACCGCCCGACTTGCCGTAGCGCGACGTGATGGTCGCGGCCAGTCTGAGCTCGCTCTCGTCCGCCTCCCCCCTCACCAGTGTGAGCGGCCCAGGCTGACCACTTATCTCCAGGGCGTGGTCGCCGTCCTTGAGCTCGTTGCCGAGCTTGAGGTTCTCGTCCCGGTCGCGCCCCACCACGGCCTTGGCTCGGGGGCTGAGCCGGAAGTGGCGTCCCAGCTTCAGGAGCTTGATGTCCGACCTGTGCAGCCTGCCGGTGTTCTCGAGGAGGTCCCGTACGCGCTCCGAGAAGATGGGGTCCGTCAGGAGACACCCGCCTGCCGGACAGGGGTAATCCCGGATGCCCATCTCCTCCGCCAGCTCCATCTGGGGCCTTCGTGAACGCCCAGTCACCTTCAAGAGCTTCTCGCGGTCGACCCAGCCCTTGATCTCGGGAACGCTGGGCTCCAGAACACCCGCGGACAGAGGCCTGACGACGTACCCCTCCAGACCCGACTCCCGGTCGATGAGAGCCATGGCCTCGCGTCGCTGAGACATCGGACGCTGGCCCAGTACGTCACCTGTCACGACGAACGACGCCCCGATCTTCTCCATGTACTCCCTGGCCTTGCTGTACATGAGGATCCTGCAGTCGAGGCAGGGGTTCATCCCGCTGCCGTAACCGTGCTTGGGGTCTGCCACTATCTCCAGGAACTCGTCGGTTGCGTTGACCACCTCGAGCTCGATGCCCAGCTGCTTGACAGCGCCGCGGGCCGCCGAGCACGACGACTCTTGAGGCGTGCAGCAGCAGAAGGCGGTCACGATATTGAAGGCCGAGACCTCGATGCCCTGGTCAAGCATCATCTGGATGGCCACTGTACTGTCGAGGCCACCGGACAGCAGTCCGACTGCCTTCAAGGTGTCCTCCCATGTCTGCGGCGTCAGACGCGCAAGTCGCTTTCAGGTGGTTTTGATGCCCGCTTCCGGCCGGGGTCGCTGGAGCGAACCGCGCCCCGTGGCCCCCATGTTGACACGCGGTCTCGACGGTGGTATCGCCGGGTCGTCGCGATGACGGTATCGAGCTGAACCCGCACGAAGGGGGAACCGAGCATGCACGGAAGAAGGACGCCCCGTTCGGCGAGCGGGGCCACACAGAAGGCCTAGGTCGAGCGCATCATCGCTGAGTGTGGGGAGCGGGACGCGGTCGTCGACCGAAGCGGCATCAGCCCGTGGCGGCAGGTGCCGGGGGGGGGACCCTGGGGGACGAGACCGATCAGACCGCCGATCTCTGCGACTCCGGCTTCGCGTCGCTGGCCGGCCGGCCCTCCAGGGCAGCCGCGCCAGCGAACCTGACGTCCCAGAGCCTCTCGGCGCCCGTTACAAGCCCGCCTGCACACAGAGAGTGCCACACGACCCTGCGCACGATGTCACCGTTCATCTGCGAAGGGTAGAAAGAGAGAGCCGAGCGCTTGTGAAGCGGCATCGCCCTGTCGGCCACCAGGCGGGGCACGAGGAACAGCCCCGACCGCTCCGCCAGATCCCCGATGCTCCTCTCCAGCTCACGCTCGGACATCCTCGCCGCGTACGGCAGGTCCTCGTAGAGCAAGAGACGGCACCCGCTCTCCCGGGTGAAGCGAACGCCCGCCTCGTGGACTATCAGGTGGTCGCGATTCTTTCCCAGACCGGCCGGAGCAAGCAACGCGGAGAAGCGCGAGACGTGCCGCCTGCACGAGTCCGCAGTGAGTTCTATGAACTCGCGCTCCCGCGGCGAGAGCGGGACGGGGACGTACCAGTACTCCGGTTCGTCGGACAGGCGAACGGACGGGTCCGGCAGGTCGCACCACACGCCCGTCGCCGAAGCCGAGAGCGACGCCAGGAAGGCGTGGTCCTCCGCCTTCCTCATCGCTGTCACTCGCTCCTCGTCGTCCTCGACACCGCCGGTTCGGGTGCGGCGCGAGCGCGAGAAGACTGTGATGATGGTGATGTCGCAGCCCTCGGCGGCCGACAGATGGAGGAACCCGGCCAGCGACAGCGCCGCGTCGTCGGAGTGTGGTGAGAGAACCGCTATCGATTGAGAACCGACCGCGGACGTGACCGTGCTCACTCAAGCCTCCCTGGGTCCAGAGGACACTACGTGAGACGAGTCCGGTCGTCAACCTCCGGAAGCGACACGAGTGACTTCACGTGCCGCCTCACCGGGTGTGGCCGTGCCGGCGCAGTGCGCGGCCTACCGCAGCAGGACGAGCTTCCTGGTCACGGTGGACGTCGGAGTGGTCAGGCGGTAGAAGTAGACGCCCGCCGGGACCTCTCTCCCGGCGTCGTCGACACCGTTCCAGCCCACCGAGTGGCTGCCGGCCGGGAAGTCTCCGTCCTCGAGCGTCGCGACCCGCCTGCCGCGAACGTCGTAGATCTCGACCGTGGCAGCGGCGCCCACGGGCAGCGCGAAGCGTATCCTCGCCTCCCCCCGCGCGGGGTTGGGCGAGCTCTGAAGCAGCGAGGGGCAGCCGAGCACTCCGTCCGTTCCCGTCTGCGTCAGGCGCAGGACGTAGTACTCGGAGCGTTCGATGTCGGCGTTGCCGCCGCCGGACGGGGCCTGGTCGGCGAGAGCCTCTCCATCGGCAGTGCCGTAGCCGCCCACCGCAATGAGGATCGAGTCCGGCACCGAGCCGTAGAGCGCCTCTAGGTCGAGCGCGCCCTCGAGGTAGGCGCCCGACGCCTTCTCGGCACTGGCGGAGCTCATGACGCCTTCGCCGGTGTCGAACCACCCGCTCCAGTTGTTGCCGTCCTCGTTCGCGAGGAAGTAGTCCCAGCCCGCTACCGTGCCCGACTTGGCCCACGGCGCGCTCCTGGAACCGGACGGGTCATCGTCGACGAGTATGAAGTGGTCCCAGCCGGTCGTCGAACCGACGCCCTGCGCCGCGACGTAGAGCCACGCGTCGGAGAAGTCCACGTGCAGCTCGAGCGTGGCGCCCGAGCCCACGAGTTCAGCCTCCGCATCCAGGGACCCGTCCATCTCGTAGGTCGTCCCTCCGCTGCCGCCCTCGACGGGGAAGCTCCAGTCCGCGCCATCGTTGTTGTCCCACGAGCCCGCGCCGTCGTTGAAGACGAACTCGACCGAGGTCGCCGAGCCGGGGATCAAGTAGGTGTAGCGCCACGCTTCCTCGCCGGCGTCCCAGGTCATCGCCGGGTCGGGCTGGATTACGTCGGACCAGTTGCTGTGCCCGATGTGGATGTAGACGGGGTCCGTGCCGGGGTCTAGCACTGCGCGGCAGTCGAGGTCGTAGTAGACGGTCACTGCCGAGCCGGCCTGCGGCTCCTCGGGCGTCCACCATACGCACGTGTCGCCGGGCGAGCCTCCCCCGCTGCCCACCCAGACGTGCTGTATCGGCGAGCGCTTGACGAGTCCCTCGGTGTCGGTCGCCTCGACGTAGTAGTCGAGCAACACGTCCTCGAAGCCCGTCATGTGCGCGTAGTACTGGTCCGCGATGTAGTCGGGCATGACTGAGAAGTTGATGCCCGGATCGCTGTGGAAGTTGCCCGCAGGGAAGTCGCGGTAGGTCATGGCCACCGTCTGCCACGCCCCGACGCCCGCGCCGCCCGCGTAGGTCTCGTTGGCGTCGTCCGTCATCGGGTTCGTTCCGTCGGCGTCGACGCGGTACTTGAGGTCGACAGACTCGAGCCCCGAGACGTCGTAGGCGAAGGTCCAGACCCAGAAGTCCTGGCTCATCACGGCTCCGGCTCCGCCGGGGTAGCCCCAGAGCGAGCCGCCGCCCCGCCCACCCGGGTTCCACGGCAGCCGCTGGGGCAGCCAGACCGTGGGCGGAGTAGTGTCCGTGCCGCCGGCGATCACCGGGTCCGCGTGGTCGACGGCGTTGTTGCACGCGAGCGTCGCCTTGATCTCCATGTCCAGCGACGTCCCGTAGTACATGTAGCCCGACTCGTACCCGGCCAGCAGAAAGTGCCAGGCGCGCTCGACGGCGTCCGCCCCGAGCGACGGCTTCTGGATCATCGCGGGGTCCGCAGGCCCGGATATGGCCTCGGCCGTCTCGACGCGATTCTGCGCCGCCGTCAGGACCGCCCAGTTGCGCTCGTCCTCCGCCCAGCCGCCGGGGATGTCGAAGTCACCCGAGGAGTCGAAAAGCGGCCAGTTCCAGTTGATGAACTGGGGGGAACCGAAGTCACCGTCGGCGTTGACCCACCCCCCGTCCTCGACGTGAACAACGTCTGCGGGATCGACGGGATGGTCCGCCAGGTACTCGGCGACCGTCGTCGGCTCGTAACCCTGGGACGCGGCCGCGTGGCAGAACTGCGAGACGTTCTCGTACCAGTACGAGTACCCGCCCGACCACGCGTTGTCGCCGTCGTGCGCGAACAGGATGAGCATCGGGTGCGCCGGGTCGTTGTAGGATGCAATGGCGTCGATCTCGCCCGTGCCGTAGAGACCGTAGCCCTCGTTCCACGACATCGCGTTCGCCGCGGGGACGACGACCATCTTGGACTCGGCGCCCGTGTCCGGGTCCACGTAGCGAGCATAGTGCGGGCGGAACCCGTAGGGCGGCGGCACCTTCACCGTGACACCCCTAGGGATGAACTGGTCGTAGTAGTAGCCCTGCGCGGGGTTGACCTGGTCGGCCGGGTTCGGCGGATCGCAGTTGTCCTGGTTCGCGTTGTATGGGTAGTCGGCGCAGGCGCGCGCGATGTGCAGGTCGGGAACGATGACCCACTCGACGCCCTCTTCTACCAGCACGGGTATCAGCCGCTCCGAGAAGCACGTCTCCGCCGGGAAGAAACCGAGAGAGTAGTTGGAGTCGCCCCAGGCGGACGGGTAGGCCGCCTTCTGTATCTGGACCTCCTTCCGGAAGGCGTTCTCGTCCATGAGCGGGTTGACGGCGTGGTGGTGGCCCACGAGCACCATGTCGCAGCGCGACCGTCCGCCCGACGTGGTCCAGCCCCTGGCCTCACGGTAGCCCGCGTACCAGTCCGCAGCGTAGGCGCCGCCGTTCCATCCGGCGTCACCAAGGCTCGTGATGTTCTCGATGAGACTGCCGGCGAAGCTCACCTGAGCGCCTGCGTCCGGCAGGTCGAGGATCGAGCTGATGGCGTCACGCGGGTAGTACTGATAGTCGCCCAGCCGGTCGGCCTTGCCGAAGATCTCCGCCTCGTCGTTCTCCGAGTGCCCGAGCACGATGGTCTCGTAGGCCTTCTCGTACTCCCCCGCCACCCAGGTGGACTCGTCCGGCCAGTAGATGGGCTGGTGCATGTGCCAGAGGTAGGTCGTGTGGACGGGCGCAGCGGCGGAGGCCGTGGCCCAGATGACTAGTACGAGTGCGACGGCTGCGGCGGTGCGTCCGGCCACGTTCGGGCCCCCAGGTTGGTTCGTCGTGTGGTCCCCGCTCTTTCGGGACATTTTCACCATTCTCCTCATTATATCATGACTCGCGGCTCGCCCAAACCGCCCGTCTGTGCATGCCCGGAAAGACCCCTTGCCAAGGCCATCTTGACCTTGATTAGAGACCGCAAACGCGCTACCATGGTAAGGAATCACGACAGGTTGGACGTCACGGGGCGAGCGCGGGAGACCTAGCTCGCCTGCGGGCGTCTTCGGTTTCGCTGCGACGTCCGGGCGCGCACCATTGAGGAAGCGCATCTGGCCGCCCGGTCCGACCAGCGTAGAAACGGGCTGCCCTCATGAGAGGACAGCCCGTTCTCTTTGCCCAGGGGTCTCGCGGCGGCCTCGTCGGCGGGCCGCGACGCCTCCCCGCTTCTCCTAGTACATCTCCCCGCCCGGCATCGGCGGAGCCTTGTCCTCCTCCGGCATGTCGGTGAGGATGGCCTCCGTCGTCAGGAGCAGGCTCGCGACGCTCGCCGCGTTCTGAAGCGCTGTCCGGACCACCTTGGCCGGGTCGACGATGCCCGCCTTCACGAGGTCGGTGTACTCCTGGGTGGCAGCGTTGTAGCCGAAGCTGGCCTTCTTCTGCCCCCTGACCTCCTCTACGACGATGGACCCCTCGGCGCCCGCGTTCGTCGCGATCTGCCGGATCGGGGCCTCGAGCGCCGAAGCGACGATCTCGATGCCCGTCTTCGCGTCGGCCTCGGGCTCCTTGATGCTCTTCAGAGCGGACGCGACCCGCAGAAGCGCGACGCCACCGCCCACGACCACACCCTCCTCGACGGCCGCACGGGTAGCGTGCAGCGCGTCGTCGACGCGCGCCTTCTTCTCCTTCATGGAGATCTCGGTCGCCGCGCCGACGTTGACCACGGCCACACCGCCCGCAAGCCTGGCGCGTCTCTCGGACAGCTTCTCCTTTTCGTAGTCCGACGTGGAGCGCTCGATCTCCGCGGCGATCTGCTCTATGCGGCCCTTGATGTCGGCCTTCTTGCCGCCGCCCTCGATGATGGTCGTCGAGTCCTTGTCGATGACGATGCGCTTGGCAGTCCCGAGGTCGTCGAGGTTCGCGGCCTCGAGCTTGAGACCCTTCTCCTCCGAGATGACCTGTCCGCCCGTCAGGGCGGCCATGTCCTCGAGCATCGCCTTGCGGCGGTCGCCGAAGCCCGGCGCCTTGACCGCGGCGCCCTGGATGGTGCCGCGAAGCTTGTTGACGACCAGCGTCGCCAGCGCCTCACCGTCGATGTCCTCGGCGACGATCAGGAACGGGCGTCCCATCTGGGCGATCTTCTCGAGCACGGGTACCAGGTCCCGCATGGCCGAGATCTTCTTATCGTGCAGGAGAATGTAGGGGCTGTCGAGAACCGCCTCCATCCGCTCGGCGTCCGTGACGAAGTACGGCGAGAGGTAGCCGCGGTCGAACTGCATGCCCTCGACGACCTCGAGCGAGGTCTCGATGCTCTTCGCCTCTTCGAACGTGATGACGCCGTCGCGACCTACCTTCTCCATGGCGTCCGCCAGGAGCTCGCCTATCTCGCTGTCGTTGTTGGCCGAGACGGTGGCGACCTGGGCGATCTCCTCGCGTCCCTTGACCTCGTGGCTGAGCTTCTTGAGCTCCTTGACCGCCACTTCGACGGCGCGCTCGATGCCGCGCTTC
>Ga0180429_10002118_pt1 | contig 16567 bp, 13 predicted proteins | sample SS_ome_FD_132428 | JGI IMG/M metagenome (GOLD analysis project Ga0180429, IMG submission 132428) | Hypersaline lake sediment archaeal communities from the Salton Sea, California, USA - SS_1_S_1 metaG | ecosystem: Environmental > Aquatic > Non-marine Saline and Alkaline > Hypersaline > Sediment ...
ACGGCGAGCGGGCAAGCTCGGTGGCAGCCGCAGCGAACCGGTGAACACATTCCCCGATAGCTCAATTGGTAGAGCGAGCGGCTGTTAACCGCTAGGTTGTAGGTTCGAGCCCTACTCGGGGAGGTTTAAGAGTTTTTCACAAGCGATACGCTCCCACCCGTTAACTGCAATGGGCGGGAGCCTGTTTTTTTTATTTGTGCCGTAAGTCGCTATGGCAAAAGAGCTTACAAATAAGCACGCCGACACCGCCGCGCTCTCGGTTTTGATAGTGAGACTTCGGACCGCGAACCGAACTCTAGGAGTTGCGTTCGCACCCCAAAGCGAACCGGCGAAACTCTCGGACTCTCTGCCGAAATTACCTCTCCTATTTAACAAGTGAGTTGCATTCGCGGCCCTAACGGAACGAGTAACAAACATGTCGTCTGGGTGAGACGCGGGGGACGGGCACTTTCTTCTGCCGGCCTAGTTCATAATTCTGCGAACCTTCGACCCTGGCCTGCGTCTTCAATAATGGACAGATTAATTTTCCTCCTCCTTTGGGCGAGGTAGAATGCCCCTCCTCATTCTGCCTCGCTTTTTTTTCGCTTGGGCACTGGCCAGCCTGCGGTGCTGTCTGCAAGTAACAGGGCCAGCATCCTTCAATCCCCACCGCCATTTCAAACTTTCGCCGGGTAATTGATAAGTAGCTGAGGATTGTGACCGTCGCTAGGCGACGGTCATCCTGGGTACATCCGCAGTGGATGTGCTGAACTGGTTTTTGCCTTTTTGTATGTAACGTTTTTTCCATTCCTGCAGATATAGTCAACAGCCAGACAGTCTATCCCGGTCCCCAGGGGGCAGGTCACTGTGGGCGTTTTCACCCGCTACCAGGAGACCTGTATGCGCATGATTCACGATCCCTACCATCCGGCCAATATGACCGAGCAGCAACGCCGGTCCGAGCTGGCCAGCATACTGGCTCGTGGCCTGCTGCGTCTGAATGAAAGCCGCACCCGCAACCCGCTGATAAATTCCCCAGAATCTGCCCGGAATTGCCTTGAGCCGCACGCCGAAAAGAGGCTCAGTGGGCTCACTGGTTAACTCGCCTTGAGAGCGCATGTTACGGAGGACAGGCCCATGGAGCCGAATGTTGAACGTGAGCTGGCCGCTCTGGCCAAGATGACCGCCGGCCAGCTGCGTCAGCGCTATGCCGAACTCTTTGGTGAGCCCTCCCGCAGCGGCAATCGCCAATGGCTCTTTCGCCGTTGCGCCTGGCGGGTGCAGGCCTTGGCCGAGGGCGACCTGTCCGAGCGGGCCCGCCGCCGAGCGCGGGAGTTGGCGCAGGATGCCGACCTGCGACTGCGCCCACCGCAGCGTGAGCCCGTCGAACAAGCGTCTGGCACAGTCCAAAGCGCCCCTTTGTCTGTGGCTCAGGATGAGCGACTGCCGATGCCCGGCACCGTCATTACCCGCGACTTCAAGGGGCGTCGCCACTACGTCAAGGTGCTACCCAACGGTTTTGAATACGAGGGCCAGTACTACCGTTCGCTGTCATCGGTGGCCAAGGCCATCACCGGCTCCCATTGGAGTGGCTACCGATTCTTCAACCTGACGAAGGAGTCACGATGAACCGACCCCGCATTCGCTGTGCCATCTACACCCGCAAGTCAACCGAGGAAGGGCTCGAACAGGAGTTCAACTCCCTGGATGCCCAGCGCGAGGCGGGCGAAGCCTACATTGCCAGCCAGAAAGCCGAAGGCTGGGTTTGTCTGGAGCAGCGTTACGACGATGGCGGCTTTACGGGCGGCAACTTGGAACGGCCCGCCATGCGACGATTGCTGGCGGATATTGAGGCGGGCAAGGTGGACTGCGTGGTGGTCTACAAGGTGGACCGTCTTAGCCGCAGTCTTCTGGATTTCTCCCGGATCATGGAGATATTTGAAAAGCAGAATATCTCCTTCGTCTCGGTTACCCAGCAGTTCAACACAACCCATTCCATGGGCCGGCTCACGCTCAACATACTGCTCTCCTTTGCCCAGTTTGAACGGGAGATTATCTCGGAGCGGACCCGCGACAAGATTGCCGCTGCTCGGCGACGGGGTAAATGGTCCGGTGGCAAGCCGATCCTGGGTTACGATCTGGACAGGGCACCCAGCGGCTCCAAATTGAAGGTCAACCCAGAGGAAGCCCGGCAGGTCCGGGAGATCTTCACCCTCTATCTGAGCACGGCCTCGCTCATCCAGACTGCCCAGGAGCTGAACCGTCGCGGCTGGCGCAGCAAAGCCTGGGTGAGCCAAAAAGGTAGGTCGTTGGGAGGCAAGCCTTTTGACAAGTCCAACCTGCTGCGATTGCTGACCAACGTGGCCTACGTCGGCAAGGTCAAGTACAAGGTCGAAACGCACGAGGGTGAGCAGGAGGCCATCGTGGACCAGCAGGTATTCGAGCAGGTCCAGGCCGTCTTGCGGGCCAATCGCTCCTCCGGCGGCGCCCATGTCAGGAACAAATATGCCGCCCTTCTCAAGGGGCTGGTCCGCTGTGGCTCCTGCGGGCGAGCCATGACGCATCATTTTACCAGCCGTAAAGAGAAACGGTATCGCTACTACGTCTGCCAGACGGCCCAGAAACAGGGCTGGGCCAGTTGCCCCACGGCCTCGGTACCTGCTGGTGAACTCGAAAGGTTCGTGGTTGAACAGATTCGCCTCGCCGGACGAGACAGCAGTGTCATCCAGGATGCCCTGGCGGCGACACAGCGTGAACAGGAGGCCAAGCTGGAAGGGCTCACCCAAGAGCGCCACGCTCTGGGCCGGCGTCTGCAACGAATCACTTCGCGCCTGCGCCAACTGGTGGGCAAGACGGGGGCCGCGGATGTACTGGCTGATTTGCAGGACGAGCTGCGTCAGGCCGAACAGCAGGCCAGTCATCTGGATGACCAGATTGCTAGGGGCAAGTCCAAACTGATAGACGATCAGCAGACCCAGGCAGCCATGGAGCAGTTCCAGCCGGTCTGGGCTTCACTCAGCCCGAGCGAGCAGGCGCGGGTAATACATCTACTGGTCCAGCGGGTCGAATTCGATGGTGAACAAGGGCGGGTGTCGATTACGTTTCGGGCCAATGGCATCAAGACGCTCGCCCAGCAGCCTAAGGAACAAGTAGCATGAGTAGTCCTCAGCAGGGTGTGACCATCACTCAATCGGTACATTTTGCCCGCCAGCACCGTGGTCGTAAGGTGCTCAGACAAGTAGTAGAAGACGAGGCCCCCGAGCCCGCAGAGGCCGGTCGGGTGCCCCGTGTGTCGCGGCTGATGGCCCTGGCCATCCGGTGTGAGGAGCTAATACGCAAGGGACTGGTGAAGGATCAGGCGGAAATCGCGACGTTAGGGCACGTCAGTCGGGCCCGGGTTACCCAGATCATGAACCTCTTGCACCTGGCGCCGGATATCCAGGAACAGATCCTCTTCCTGCCGCGGGTAGGCAGTGGCGGTGATCCCATCCGGGAGCCCACAGTACGCCCCATTGCCGCAGAGACTGAGTGGGGCAAGCAGCGGCGGATGTGGCGAGAGCTGCTGAAATGCCTGCTGGACCGGTGACGCCACGTAACTACTGGACGGCGGGTTAGGAACATAATCGGTCAAAGCAGAAATCAGCCCGTACTGATCCCCGGGAGCCACCGCTATCAAACACTAATCTCAGAGAGTTATGCTACCACGAGACCCCACCGGATACCAAGAACCTGTTAACCAACCCGGCGATTTGCGAGTACAGCCACACTCGGCATCCAGATAGGTAGCGGCCGGAGCTCGCTGCCTGATGCCACCGGGTGGGAACGTGAGACAACTTCCAGCCCAGTAGCCACAAGGACTTACGAGCGTAAGTCTCAAAATCGGCTGTTTTCGCTTTCTGCGCCTCCGCCTGGCTTACGACAGGCTTGCGACACGACTTGCGGCATGGGGGGCATCACACTCGCGGTTTGTCGCCGCCATTTCTCGCTTGCGAACATCTGTGAAATACGGATAATATCCGGGACATTAGCGTTCATTACAATGGAGCAACCCTAGGAGCGGCCATGGCGGCCAAACACGACAACATCATGACCATGGACGAACTGGCGGAGTACTTGAAGATCTCCAAGTCCACGCTCTATAAGCTGGCGGTGGAGAACAAGCTGCCAGGCCAGAAGATTGGCAAGCGATGGAGGTTCCACAAGAACGCAATTGACGAGTGGCTGCGGGAGATTCCAGCCAACAAAGCAGAAGGATGACATGTCAATAACTGATATGGATATAGATCGGCGGCCGAAACAGAGGAATGAGCACGAAGCGGCTACGCGGGCTGGTTATGAGGCCATATATCGCATACCCATGCGATCTACTCGTGGTGGGCCTTTGTATAACGCGTTTCCATACCCTACCAAGATATCGCCAGAGGCCATCGCCTTGTTCATAGCGGCTCACACGGCTCCCGGGACAACCGTACTGGACGGCTTCGCGGGGAGCGGCACGACCGGCCTGGCAGCCGTCCTCTGCGGCCAACCCACAGACCTCATGCGCCAGGAAGTCGAAAGGCTCGGCCTCGAAGTCCGCTGGGGTGCTCGTCGCGCCGTATTGTACGAACTTGGCGTACTGGGGGCCTTTGTCTCGGACGTGCTGTGCAACCCGCCCGATCCGGATGAATTCAGCCAGGCGGCGGAGCAGTTGCTTGCCGAGGTTCGCCGCGAATGGGCGTGGCTCTACCGATCCTGCGATCCGGACGGCAACGAGGGCGAGATTCGCTACGTCGTATGGGCAGACCTCCTGCGATGCCCGGATTGCCGCAAGCATGTTAGCCTTTGGGATGCCTGCGTCTCGCGCCAGCCCGCTTGCATCTCCAGCACCTTCAGTTGTCCGCATTGCGGGACGGATGCGACCATCGACTCGGTCTCCCGTGTTCGGGAGTCCGTCGCCGACGACTTACTCGGCGATGAGCGGACAACGCGCCGTCGGGCGCAGGCGTGGGTGTATGGCGAGACCAATGGCAAGTCGTGGTCACGATCGGCAGATACGAGCGACCAGAGGAAGTTCAAGGAGATTCAAGGCACGGCAATCGTCGGGCCTGTGCCCGTGCAGCCGATTCCCTGGGGTGATCTTCACCGATCCGGCTACCATGAGGGTATATCGCACGTGCACCAATTCTACACGCGTAGGAACCTGTTGGCGTTCTCTGCGCTGTGGAAAGCGACGGGCCGCTTCCCCGAACGGTTGCGGCCATCACTGCGGTTCTGGTTGCTCAGCTACAACGCGGCTCATTCGACTCTGATGACACGGGTTGTGGCGAAGAAGAGCCAGGACGACTTGGTCGTGACGAGCGCCCAGCCCGGCGTGCTCTACATCAGCGGATTGCCCGTGGAGAAGAACATCTTCTCCGGGGTGCGCCGCAAGATCGGCACGATGCAACGAGCGTTTGCGATGGTGCATGGCCACGACGGGCTGGTTAAGGTTCGCAACGCCTCATGTCTCCAACTCGACTTGCCGGATGAGTCGGTAGACTACGTGTTCACGGACCCTCCGTTTGGTGGCAACATCCCTTACGCAGAGGTGAACTTCATCAACGAGACGTGGCTTGGCCAATTGACCGACGCAAGGGAAGAGGCCATCGTCAGCCCGCACCAAAACAAGACGGCGGATGATTACCAGAAGCTTCTTCGCAGAGCATTTCAAGAGGCACACCGAGTCCTGCGTCCCGACGGCTGCGCGACGGTCGCATTCCATTCCGCATCGGCGAGCGTCTGGAACGCCCTGCGTTCCGCGTGCGAAGACGCGGGTTTCCATGTGGCCGCCACCAGTGTTCTCGACAAGGCGCAGGCGAGCTTCAAGCAGGTGAGGACCAGCGGTGCCGTCAAGGGAGACCCCTTGATTCTGCTCAGCAAGGCCCTGCCATCGAGCAATGGCCGCGAAGGCAAGGTCTGGACCGTCACAGAGGAACTGGTGAAGCAGGCTGCCAAGTCGAGCGATCCGGCCGAGGCGACACCCCAGCGACTCTACTCGCGGTTGGTGGGGCGCTACGTTGCAGCGGGCCAGAGCGTGCCGATTGACGCGGGAGATTTCTACCGAGGACTCAAAGAAAGGCACAGCAGGTATGCAGAACAGGCAGTGTGACAACTCGGCACTGTCCTTGGCTCGCAGCAGGGCCGCTTCGCACGAGGCATGCCTGCCCAGTGCCCAACGCAAAAAGCTCGGACAGTTCTTCACCGGACTACCGCTTTCTCGTCTCCTGGCGGCTGTCAGCATTCCTACGACCTGCAGAGCGGCCATTGATACCATGGCCGGGACTGGCGACCTACTCGATGCGACGATTGAGCGATCCTTCCGTCAAGGACTTGGCCTGGAGCACGTCGACGCTATCGAGGTCGACAAGAAGACCGCTAAAGCCTGCGGAGAACGACTGGCTGCGTGGAAGGAACTGTCGCCTTGGGTGGAGCAGGCCGTCGTAACCGGCTCCACATTCGACCCGGATGTATGGTCTCAATTGGCACTCGCCAGCTACGACCTGGCGATCACGAATCCACCATACGTCCGCTATCAGACAATATCGAGCAACGGCACCGGAGGGCTGGACTCCGCCTCTCCGGAAGACACTCGTCGAAGCCTACTTGCGGCAATCGACAGCATCCCGTGGGCTTCGGAGAGGCACGTATGGCAAACGCTGATCCGAGGATATTCGGGCCTGTCCGATCTGTCAGTCCCATCGTGGCTTCTGGCCGCGATGTTAGTGAAACCGGGAGGTGTCCTGGCTCTGGTCGCACCGGCAACCTGGCGAAGCCGCAACTACGCCGACGTTCTGCAGTACCTGCTCGTGAGATTCTTTCGACTGGAAGCGGTCATCGCTGACAGGCAGCCCGGCTGGTTCTCCCAGGCCCTGGTGAGGACACACTTGGTCGTCGCCACCAGGCTCTCACCTGAAGAGGCCTGCATACCCCTTGCCGAACGCAGCGGAACAACCAATGGTTTCCCATGGGTCGAGATCGCACCCGAGGCGCAAGGCAGCGACAGCCTTGTAGGATCAGCTTTCCCTTCGGACGATCCCGAAGGAAATTTCGCTCAATGGCTTCAGACGACGGGCGATGGTGTTTCTGGCATCAGTCGCGTCGAGCGGCAGTTGGAGGATGAGGTTGCTGCGGTCATCTCCAGGTGTGGTTCTGCGAAGTGGTTCTCCCGCCTGGAGCCAGTTACCGGGAACGCACCATTGTTCGACGGCTCAACGTCGGCCGTTGATTGCAGCGTACCCCATGCCCTTGCTGATGCACTCGATGTCGTTCCCGAATCCCTGACAACGCTGGAGCATCTTGGCATCAAAGTCAGCCAGGGACTGCGAACGGGGTGCAATAACTTCTTCTATGTCGACCTCGTTGAAGCTACCGATCAGGGCTGGGCACGGATACAACTGAGCGAACTCTTCGGTGGCAACCACCTCGTGGTTCCAGCGGATGCCCTCATCCCTGCCCTACGGCGGCAGGCAGAGCTGAAATCCTATGCGGCGGGCCTCCCGATGCCGGGTCGGTTGCTGAACCTATCGGGATACGTGCTGCCTGAAGATCATCCGGCAGTGGAAGAATCGGGGGCGATCTATAAGCAACTCTCCCAGCCCATGCCTGCCATAATGCCAACGGAACTGGCGGCGCATGTTCGGTGCGCTTCCCAGTCACGAACAGACAGGGTCAAGCGAGCCGTGATCCCGGAGCTTTCGGCCGTAAAGACAAATGTACGATCAGCCGTGCAAGGCCGAAGACCGAGGCCCCAGAGATTCTGGTACATGTTGCCGAACCTCGTTCGGCGTCACGTACCCGATGCCTTTGTGCCTCGCATCAACCAGCGAACTCCAATGGCCATGCCCAACCGAAGTGATCCCGTGGTCGTCGACGCCAACTTCTCAACGGCTTGGTCTGAGAGCGGCCGATGGACGCCATTGGCAATCTGCGCTCTGTTGCTGAGCTCATGGTCGCGGGCATGCATGGAGACCATCGGCACGCCCATGGGCGGCGGAGCACTCAAACTAGAGGCGACGCACCTTAAGCGACTTCCAGTGCCCAGGCTCACTGATCAGGAGATCGGCCAACTGGCGTCCTTGGGGAACAGTAGCGCCATCACGGCGATAGACCTCATCGTTACCAAGGCAGTGCTTGGCGGTCGCGCAGGCATGCCTTCCATATCAGCAATGAATGAGCGATTACTCACCTTCATCGAGAATGCTGAGCAAGCTCGGCAGAGGGGATAGTATGTCTGACCACCTAACATCAGCGAAAGAGATGATCTCTCGGTGCCGTCGGCTGCGGGATGCAGGGCGTCCCGAGGCTGTGCTTCGCAGCGAACTGGCCTCTCGCCTTCGGCAGATCTTCCCGAGCCGAGAGGACCAGTCTTGGATTGACCACTATACCGAGGGAGAGGAAGCGTCGACTCGCGTAGGTCGAGCTGGCGGCGGAACGTCTCAAGGGTTTATCGATACGCTGATACGCTCCACCGTGATCGAGTACGAGCCCGACCTTCGACTTGAGGCTCGTTGGAATCGGGGCTACCAGCAGGTGAAGGAATACGCCGCCGGTGCCCTTCGGGCCGAGATGGCCGTGAGCCAGGTCCGTGGAGTGCTCTCGGACACCGTGGATTGGCACGTCTACGATATTCAGCTCGCGGGCGGCGTGACACCGGCGGACTGCACGGACGAAGACGTGACCTTGCTGGAAGTCGAGTCCTTCCGGGCGAAAGCCGCTGATGATGACACGGCCCGACGTCTGCTCGGCTTCCTGAAGAAGCACCTTGCCAGGGAGCAATCGCGCCCAATCACTGCCGATTTCATTGCGGGCGACCTGGGCTTGGAGAGCACTGCCTACGGCAGGAACGTCAACTCGCTTGTCCAGTTCGTCGAGGACGGGCGGTCTTCAGATGATTCCATCGCATTGGCTACTGACCTGTGGTCCCGGTTCGTGGATTACCTTGAACACCAAGAAGGCGAGTTCCGAACATCTGCCTACGTTGATGAGGCCTACGTGGCCATCCTTGCCAGGCTGCTGTGCGCCAACATCCTTCAGCAACGCGCGTGTCTGAGCACCGACACGGAGCTCGCCCAAGTCCTCAACGGTCAGCACTTCGAGACGCGATTCCAGCTTCGGAATATGGTCGAGCAGGACTATTTCGGTTGGATGCTGCGGCCGCAGCACTTGCCTCGCCTCCTTCCAGTCGCTCGGGAGATGCAGCGTGACCTGTATGCGTATGACTTCTCGGTGATCCGGGAGGAAGACCTGTTCGGCCGCTTGATGGCTCAGTTGGCGCGAAAGACGCAACGTAAGCTCCTGGGCCAGGAGTGGACGCCCGAATGGATAGCGCGGGCATTGGCCATGAAGGCGGTATCTTTGGTTGGCAAGAAGCCTCCCTGTTTCGTGGACATGTGTTGTGGATCGGGATCGATCATGGCGGAGGTAATCAAGGCAGCCAAGGTAGCAAGACCTTCCGCAGGCTTGGCGGAATTGGCCACTGCCGTGACGGGGTTTGATATCGATCCCCTCGCCGTCATGCTTGCAAAGACCACGTGGGTTGTCACACTCGCTGGAGACATCCGGACGTCCACTGTGCCGGTAACAGTTCCTGTCTATCACGCCGACTCGCTGTTCGCGGTAACCCCGATTACCGACAGGATGCCGTCACCGGGGGAAGCTGCGGACATTCTCGTTGATCTGGACGGCGAGCGGATCACATTGCCTGGCATGCTCGTGACGCCAGCGTTCAGGTCCATGTTTGACGACATCGTGGACTGGTGCTACGACGAGGCGCGGAAGGCTCAGGATGACGGCAACGCGACGGCAATCACCAGAGAACGGGCAGATCAGCTTGTGACTGCCCTGGCTGGTCGCGGCGATTACGAACTGTCGGATGGGGACAAAGAGAGGATCGCCGAATCGGTTCACGAACTCGCCCTGAGGATGGGCGAGCTTGCGGTGAACAACAGGAACGGCATTTGGGCATTCATCCTGCGCAACACATACCGCCCAGGCCTACTGGCTGGCCAGTTCAATGGGCTGGTGTCGAATCCACCGTGGCTTGCGATGAGCCAATTCGCGGATAACCCCTACAGGGAATCCCTCTCCAACCGGGCATCGTCCTATGGCATCAAACCTGGCGGAGCAGCACATCTGCACGTCGAATTGGCCACAACACATCTGCTCCACGCTGTGGATCGCTACCTCAAGGCGGGGGCAAGCGTTGCCTGCCTCGTCCCGGGTACAGTTCTCGACGGCATGAACCATCAGAAGCTCCGCGACGCCAGCTACTTGGAAGCGGATCGCCCAGTACCCTTCGAGCTTCAAGAGGTCTGGGGCATTGCACCAGGCACATTCAAGATTCGGTCGGTGGCTTTGATTGGCGTGAAACACCCCTCTATTGCGCGCGTTGTTCGGTCATGCCCCAAAGGTGCCATCGCCGCAGACACCACAGTCCAGGACACGCCGCTCAGTGCGAGGAATCTTGGCCGTCGAACTGCGTGGGTCCTCGGCGGATCGACATCAGCGGTTACATCGGGAACCGACGAGGTCCCTCCTCAAGGTGCAGACCTGATGCCTCGGCCTGGCGTTTGCGCCGAGATCGAGGACCGCAGAGGAAGCGAGTGGCGCGTGCGGACGCCAAGACGGGACGACGCGGGGTTCTTCGCGGTCAAGGACGCCAAGAAGCTCAAAGACGAGACCTTCGGAGGCCGTGTCGCCCCGTGCTTTGTTCACCGCATGGCCCAGTCGCTCAACCTGTTGCCCTTCACCTTGGACGGCAACTTTGTGCATATCGGCATCCCCGCGCGGCGCGACGACGATGGCCAGTGGGAAATCATGGACACCGCCGCAATCCGCACCTCCGGCTTTACCCAGACCGCTCGGCGATTCCAGCGGATCGACCGCGCAATGACCGAGGCAAATGTGGTCAAGCCATTGCATGAGAAGATCGACGAACGGCGGAAGCTCCGCATGCAAGTATTCCCGCCGGACCAGTACCTGGTATTGAACGGAGCCGGTGGAGGCGTGGCGTGTGCGGCCGTTCTATCGCTGGCGGAGTTGCCTGACATCGTAGTCGACCAGACGCTGTATTGGACGCTGGTTGCAAATATGGACGAGGCTTGGTATCGAGTGGGGCTGATCAATACGGATGCTCTCACGCAGGCGATCCGCGAGTTCAATCCCGAGGGCGAACTTGGACCACGGCACCTTCACACACTGCCGAATCGGGTGATCCCGACATTTGAGCCTGCGAACCTCGACCATGTCGAGATACGGAACCTCGCAGAGCAGCTTGCTGGTTTGGCAGCTCCGCTGATCGCTGCCGACCAGAACATCGCCGACCCGAGCAAGCCGATTGCTGCACGTCGGCGTCGATTGCGGAGAGCATTGATAACACACACGGAGTTCGGTGCCTTGGAAGACATCGCTGGAGTTGTACTCGGTATTCACACCTGACGGGGGCGTGGTTCCATGGGACATGTTAGGCTTGGACAACTACCGAGAACGAGAAAGTGGCGTGACGTTGTGGAGCTCATTGCCGCCGGGGCCGACGTGCCTCAGGTTGCCAACGCCACCATCAAAGCCGCTGACGACGCATTCTCCTTCGTCAACGACGATTCCGGTTACAACCAGGCCGTTTGGCTGATGACCCAACTGGGCCTTGCTGCCAAGCAGGAGAATCCTCTTGAGCATCTGCGGGTGCAGGGCGTGAACATCCCGGACAACACCTCGCTTCCCGGCGTCGTCGCGGCGTTTACGGAGGCCTTGGACAATCATGCTGCGAATAACGGTGGGCATTCAGATCTCGGCGAGTTGGCCCAGCGTGCCCTGGTTGATGCGGTGATCCATAGGATGGAGCCAAAGTTGCAGCAGCAATCGCTGTTCAATATGCAGGTCAACGACACGCAGCAAGCGTTGACGGAGTTTGGGAAGCAGAAGGAATTTGGGCGGCTGTCGCGGGATTTCTACTCCCGATTGACGACCGAGTGCATGAATTACTTCTTGAGCCAGACGCTGGCGACCAATCTCGGAGAGGGCCAGCGATTTCCGACAACCAACCAGATGGCACAGTTCGAAGGGGCGCTCTCAACGCACTGCCGTGAGGCGTCCACGATTGTTGAGCAGTTTTCAGGAGAGTGGTTCTCAAAACACCGTTATGAAGAAGGCGGCGACATCTCTCGCGACTCGGTTCGAGGCTTTGCTTCCTGGGCGTTGAAGAAGATGAAGGATGAACTGAAAGCGGGAGCCAAAGCCGATGCAGAGTAAGCGATACATAGTTTGCGGCGATGCCGCCACGGCACTACCCGCCGAACACGAGGCCGATTCTTTGCGATTGCATCTGTACGGGCCGGATGACGATAACAAGATCACCTTGCAGATCGATGACATTCGGACGCAGATGTACAAGGACGTTCCCGATCGCTTCCACGACCTGCTGGATATTGCCACGTATGTATTTTCGGCGGATCAGGCAACCCACCGGGGAGCGAAGGACGTCGACACTTTCGGCAACAACTGGCGACGCCATTTTCATTTCGTCGTGCCTGTTCGCGACTTGGAGTTCTGGCAATCCGGCGAAGTAACGCAGCGATTGCGGGGCACGCTCGGTTTCCTGTCAGACGACCACTACGAATTCGACTTCGTTAAGATCAAGCAGCGAACATCATTCCAGGCGTTCCTGAACTTCAACGACAATGGACAGATACTCGGGTTCCCGGAGCAGGTGGTCATGTTCTCCGGTGGCTTAGATTCGCTTGGTGGTGCTATCGAAGAAATCATCAACCAGAAGCGTCGTGTGGTTCTGGTCAATCATCGGCCAACGCAGAAACTCGACAAGCGATATGCCGCCATCCGTGAACTCCTCGATGCCAAGGCCGCAGGCAACCCGCCGACTCATATCCGGGTCATGATCCACAAGAAGAAGTGGATGAACAAGGAGTACACGCAACGGACGCGGTCGTTTCTGTTCGTGTCTCTCGGGGCGGCTATCGCCAATATGCTGGGCCAGTCGAGCGTGCGATTCTATGAGAATGGTATCATAAGCATGAATTTGCCGGTCTGTGCCCAGGTGGTAGGCGGCAAGGCAACTCGGACAACTCATCCTCGTGTTCTGAATGGGTTCCAAGAATTGCTGTCGCTCATGGCTGGGGAGAGCTTCACGGTTGAGAATCCATTCCTCTGGAAGACCAAGGGCGAAGTCGTCGATCTTGTCGCCAAGGCCGACTGCCAAGCTATGATCGCACCGTCGATCAGCTGCACACATACCTGGGAAATGACAAAAGAGCATTCGCATTGCGGGACATGCTCCCAGTGCATCGACCGTCGGTTCGCGGTCATTGCTGCAGGCATGGAGGCGAATGATCCGCTTGGTCATTACAAGGTCGACTTCTTCACGGAAAGCCGCACCAAGAACGAGAAGGTTCACGAAGACAAGACGATGGTGGCAAGCTACCTGGAACGTGCGAACCAGGTGGACAACGTGGACGGGGTAACTCAGTTCATGGCGAGATACCCGGAAGTCGCCCGGGCCTTACCTTTCCTCAATGGTGATCCTGGTGCCAGTGCCCAACGTTGCTTCGACATGTTCAAGCGGCATTCTGCCGAAGTGAACGGCGTCGTCGAGAAGATGTTCGCCATTCACGGCAAAGCCATCCGACAACGCATTATGCCAGCGGATGCCATGATGCGGATCATCTACGAATCGAATCTGCCCACTTCGGTTCCGGTCGTTCCCGTTTACCAGGAGCAGATGCCGGACAACATATTCCGGCGATGTGGTGGCGGGTGGCAGGTCCGGTTCAGAGGCCAGAACGTCTTTACCGTGATCCCCTGGCTTGGGGCCAGCTATATCCAATACCTGCTGTCGTCCCCAGGTGAGGCACGACCTGCCATCGACATCGTGTGCAGCACGGCTATCGATTTCTGCGATCATACCGTCAGTGCTCACGAGGCCATCGAGGCAGGGCTTCAATCGGCGTCGAATCCGATGCTTGCGAGCTTGGGGAATATCTCTGACTGGGATGCGATCAAAGAATACCGCGCAAAGGCTCAGGAACTGCTCGTCGACATCGAGAATGCCCGCCGGGACAACAACAACGTCCTTGAAACGCAATATGAGAACGATCTGGCCATGATCACAGCCAAGATTAACGAGGCCGTCGGCATAGGCGGGAGGCTCAAGCAGGCCAAGGACAAGCGAAAGAACATCCGCGATAGTTTCCGAAACAACGTGAAACGAGTCGTTGAGAAGCAGATCAAGGATACTGACCCCGCTCTGGCCGAGCACTTGAGCAAGGCCATCAAGTTTGGGAACGCGCCGCGATACGTCCCCGAAGATGGGCTGGTATGGGAGACTCGCCCAGTGAAGAACGACTGACGCGAAAAAACTGAAGAAAATCCGAGGCTACGCCAAACGTAGCCTCTGCTACGCCGGATGACGCCCCTTCAGCCATGAAGGCGCATCCGGCGTTTTTCATGGCCTCAGGTTGGGGCCACGCCGAGCGCCAAAAACCCGTTACCTCCTGAAAGGAGAACGAGTTATGGCTGATCGGAAAACTTCTCTCTCGCCCTCCCAGCAACAGCTTCTCGCCGAGATGCAGCGGATCAACTTCGGCCGCATCGAGGGGCTCGCGATCCGCCGGGGCCAGCCGGTGATGGACCCGCCGCCGCGTATCGTCCGCGAGATCAAGTTCGGCGGCGACAACGGACCGCGTCCCGAGATGGCCAAGGCTGACTTCGCGCTCAAGGCCCCGGTCCGCGAACTGCTGGCCCAGTTGGAGGCACTGGGCGACGGCGTCATCCGCTCCATCGAGATTCAACGCGGTCTTCCCTTCCGGATGACCGTCGAGGAGGTGTACGCCTGAGCAACGGGGGTCGGCTCCCCAGACAGAATGTAACTGAACATGTAAAGACACAGCACAACTGACCGGCCACGAAGTGGAGGCGTTGTGGGTGCCGCACAAAGCGGTAATCCTGCAACGCCTCCACTGTATGTGGTCACCGCTTCGGTTGGCACCCACGCGACGTCTCCCGGCCAAGGGAGATTCCAAATGGACACCAATCGAAGCGCGTATGAACTCAATGATTTTGCCCTGGGACAGATTAACCGCAAGGCCCGCCAGCTCGTCGGCAAGGCAGGGTCCACCTTCGACGACCTCGAGGATATCAAACAGGACATGGCCATGGACCTGCTCGAGCGGCTCACGAAATTCGACCCCAGCAAATCGAATTACAAACTGTTCGTCACTTGTGTGGTTGATCGCAAACGCCGCAATCTGATGCGGCATCGCCAGATGGCGATGCGGGATCGCCGCCGCGAGGTCTGCTCAATCAACGATGAGATTGATGTGGGCCAAGACGGACCCGTACAGCGACTGGCCACGATCAGCCAGGACGAGCAGGACATCCGCAGAGGTAAGTATCGACGCCCCGCCGAGGAGCGCGGGCACCTTCACCTGGATATCGAGGCGGTGCTGGCTGACCTGCCACCTGATTTGCGTCGGGCCGCCGAGATGCTGCAGAGCAAATGCGTCTCGCAGGTCGCCCGCGAGTTGAGGGTGCCGCGGCGGACGTTCCGCGACAAACACCTCGCGCAACTACGCGAAATATTCTACGCCAAAGGTCTGGGCGAATACGTACCCAAAAATTTGCGACGCCAGTTTGTCGCTGCGCCGGGTAATTGACTAATGGGAGGCCAATGGCAAACTGCCGCGGCCACAGAGACGGGAGCAAGCAGTATGGATTTGACCATCGACCTGAACATTTTGGACGTCGAGCCGGCGGAGCAATACCACGCCCGGGCGTGTGCGTTTCTCTCCAGCCATCGGCTATTGGATTTTATCAAGTGCCCGCTGCTCTTTCGCAAGAAGGATCTGGGTCTGATTGCGGACAAAGACTCGCCGGCCTACCTATTGGGCCGCGCTGCCCATACCCGCATTCTCGAGGGCCGTGATGTCTACGAGGCCACCTTTGCCCTGGGCGGGCCCATCAATCCGAAAACAAATAGACCCTTCGGTTCGACGACCAAGGCCTTTGCCGCCTGGGCCCACGCGCAGGGCAAGCCGGTACTCTCGCACGAGCAGGTCGACTTGATCGAACAGATGGCTGGCGGCGTGGCCCAAAACGACGAGGCCGTCGATCTGCTTCTCTACGGCCGGGCCGAGGGCGTCGTGCGGGCCGAGTACTGCCACACGCCCTGTCAGATTCGCCTCGACTGGCTGCATCCCCATCGGGGCCTCGTGGACCTTAAGACCTGCGATGACCTCACATGGTTTGAGTCCGACGCGCGGCGCTTCGGCTATCAGCGGCAGCTCGCCTTCTACCGGGCCGTGCTGGCCCGACATCTCGATGGCCTGCTGGTGCCCGTTCACCTCGTGGCGGTCGAGAAGAAAGAACCCTTCCGCTGTGGTGTCTGGCGTGTCGGCGACGAGACGTTGGCCATCGCCCAAAGCGAAAACGAGGCGGCGATGCGGCGGCTATTGCTCTGTCGCCAGCGCGATGAATGGCCCACTGGGTACGAGGAAATTCGCATACTCGACGTTGCGTGAGCCTATCTGGCGCCCGGGCGGCTGGTGGCGGGTCCATGAAC
>Ga0180429_10002119_pt1 | contig 16553 bp, 17 predicted proteins | sample SS_ome_FD_132428 | JGI IMG/M metagenome (GOLD analysis project Ga0180429, IMG submission 132428) | Hypersaline lake sediment archaeal communities from the Salton Sea, California, USA - SS_1_S_1 metaG | ecosystem: Environmental > Aquatic > Non-marine Saline and Alkaline > Hypersaline > Sediment ...
AACGCGACGAAGGCGGGCGCGTGCGCGGGCGCGCCGCGCAGGACGATCACGTGCTCGGTCGCCGTCTCGTGCATGTCCCAGGTCTGGCCGAGCATCGCGTGGGTGTCGGCGCTTCGCTCTCCGGGCACCAGGAACGCGGTGCAGTCCATCGCCTCCTCGGGCGTCGGGGCCGCGGCCGGCGGCGGTGCCCCGGGCGGCGACCCGCCGCCGACGGCGTACACGGTGTCGACGAAGTCGGTGAAACCGTTGGCGATCAGCGCCTCGGCGGGCGTGAGGCCGGCGGCGTCGGCCATCGCGGTGATCTCGGTCGCCAGATCGGGGGCGTAGGCGCGGTGGGCGTCGAGGCAGCGTTCGCCCAGGGCGAGCACCTGTGCGCGGTCGAGCTCGCGGCCGGTCCACGCGGTCGTGCCGGCGAGGCGCACGCGCTCCTCGGCGAACGCGCGCAGTTGCGCTCGGGCGACGCGCCCGTGTTCGGCGCCCATGGCCTCAGGGCTGCCGGCGACGTCGAGGACGGGGAGGGCCATCGCCGGCTCCGCGGGCGCCGCCACGGCGTCCTCCTCGGACGGCCTCACGCCAGCACCGACGCGTGGTCGATGCGCCAGCGGGCCACGACCTCGGTTCCGTGAGGCAGCATCCCCTCGTAGCCAGTGAGCTGGTTCTGCACCCGCACGACGAGCCGGATGCCGTCGCCGCCGGCGATCCGGTAGCGGGTGTCGGTGCCGATGTAGTGGGCCTCGACGACGCGGCCCCGCAGTTCGCTCATGCGGAGGCCCGCCTCGAGGTCGCGGTGGTCTGCCGCGCCATCGCGGCTGGCCTCCGCGGCGGGTCCGGACGTCGGGGTCAGGTCGATCTTCTCGGGACGGACGGCGACGGCGACGGCGCCCGCGACCTCGGCGTCCGGGTCGCGCAGCGGGGCGCGCAGCGTCCGACCGTCCGGCAGGCGCACGATCCCCAGCGATCCGTCCCGTGCGTCGAGCACGCCGTCGATGAAGTTGGTCTCGCCGATGAAGTCGGCGACGAAGCGGCTGGAGGGACGCTCGTACACCTCGTCCGGCGGACCGACCTGGAGGGCCTTGCCCGCCGACATCACGGCGATTCGGTCGGCCATCGTCAGCGCTTCCTCCTGGTCGTGCGTGACGTAGACGAAGGTGATGCCGACCTGCTGCTGCAGCTGCTTGAGCTCGTACTGCATCGCCTTGCGCAGCTTGAGGTCGAGGGCGCCGAGCGGCTCGTCGAGCAGCAGCACCGCGGGACGGTTGACGAGTGCGCGCGCCAACGCCACCCGCTGCCGCTGTCCGCCGGACAGCTGGCCAGGACGGCGCTCGCCGACGCCGGGCAGGTGCACGAGCTCGAGCGCCTGGTCGGCCCTGCGGCGGGCCTCCTCCGCGGCGACGCGCGCCATGCGCAGGCCGAACATGACGTTCTGCCGCACGGTCATGTGCGGAAACAGGGCGTAGTCCTGGAAGACGGTGTTGACCGGCCGATGGAAGGGCGGCACGCCCTGCACGGGCCGACCGCGCAGGAGGATGTCGCCGGAGGTGGGGTCCTCGAAGCCGGCGATCGAGCGCAGGGTGGTGGTCTTGCCGCAGCCCGAGGGGCCCAGCAGGGCGAAGAACTCCCCCTCGCGCACGGCGAGCGAAACGTCGTCGACCGCGCGCACCACCTGGCCTCGGCGGTCCACGAACTCCTTGATCAGCCGACGTACCTCGACGGCGGGGGTCGCCATGCTGGGCACGAGTCTACCGCCCGGCCGCGTGTGCGCTCGCGGGCTACGCGCGCGAGCACGTGCGTGCGCGAGCTCGAACGCTCGCGCACGCCACTCACCGCCCAATGAAGATCTTCAGCTCGTCCCAGGCGTCGTTGTAGCGCTGCTCGAGCGCGCTGTCCTGGACCACGCGGAACAGCCGCTCCTCGGTCTCCGCGTCGGGGTAGATGCCGGGGTTGGCCAGCAGCTCCTCGTCGATCAGGCCCGCCTCCACGGCCGCCTGGTTGGGGCTGCCGTAGGCGGTGTAGTTGGCGATGTCGGCGGCCACCACCGGATCGAGCAGGTAGTCGAGGAAGACGTGGGCCAGGGGGACGTTGCTGGCACCGACCGGGATGACCAGGTTGTCGACCCAGAAGTTGGCGCCCTCCGAGGGGATGACGAAGGCGAAGTCGTCGCACGCGCATTCGTCGATGATCTGGAAGATGTCGCCGGAGTACTCGACCACGATGTCGACCTCGCCGCGCAACAGCAGCTCCTGGCCATCGTCCTGGTTGATGTAGACCACGTTGCGACCGTTGTCGATCATGAAGCGCTGGATGGCGTCGATCTCCTCGGGGTCGCCAGTGTTGGGGTCGAGGCCCATCGCGACGGCGGCGGAGCCCATCATCGCGCGGATGTCCTCGATCCAGCTGACGGGCCCGTCGTAGGTGAACATGTCCATCCAGCTGGTCACCTCGAAGCCGACCCGGCCGACGTGGTAGCCGATGCCGAGGGTGCCCCACTGGTAGGGCACGGAGTAGCGGTTGCCGGGATCGAAGTCGAGGTCGAGGAAGGTCGGGTCGAGGTTGCCCCAGTTGGAGACCAGGTCGAGGTCCACCGGGACGAGGAGGTCCTCCTCGACCATGATGGCGACGACCCGGTCGGAGGGCACCGCGATGTCGTAGCCGGGGTTCCCCTGCCGCATGCGGGCGAGCATGTCGTCCTCGCTGGGGTAGGTGTCGTAGATGACGCGAGCGTCGCAGGCGGCCTCGAAGTTGGCCACGGTGTCGTCGGCGATGTAGGTGGTCCAGTTGTAGACGGACAGCGTCTGGCCGGCGAAGCCGGCGGGGCAGACCCACTCGGACTCGGCGTGGGCGGCGGCGCCGAGCATGAGGGCTGCGGCGACGGCGGCGTTCAGCAGGGCACGTGGCGGCATGGCGCTCCTCTCGACCGGGGGCGTCCCGCGTCGGGTGACCCGGCTGGGTCCGGTGGACCCCGTGACCGGTTCCTCACGAGTTGAGCATGATAGCAGCCCCGCCGGCGGACGCGAGGTCCGAGGCGGGGCCGCGTTCGAGACCGGGCTCAGCGCTTCGTCGGGACCGGGCAGGTCGAGATGCCGAACACCCGGTAGAGCGGGCAGAAGCCGACGATTGCCGTGGCCATCAGCACGAGCCCGACGATGCCGAGGACGACGGCCAGGGCGCCGCTGAGCCAGCCGGCGATCCAGGCGATGAGGAGCGCGGCGCCGACGATCGCGCGCAGGATTCGGTCGGTGTTGCTCTCGTTGCGGACCATGTGTGCCTCCGAACACCAGCGTAGCGCCCAGTTATCACCATGTCGATGGTAAGAATGGTGTCAACCATGGAGACCCGAGACCGCGTGCTCCGCCACCTGAAACGCAACGGTCCGACGACGGTGGCCGAGCTCGCCGCCGACCTCGACCTCAGCGCCAACGCCGCCCGCCACCACCTGCGGCGCCTGGCCCGCGCGGGTGCGCTGACCGGCGCGCCCGACGGACGCCACCGCGGTCCGGGACGGCCGGCGATCCGCTACGCCTTGACGCTGGCGGCCGAGGGGGCTTTCCCCAAGCGCTACCCGCAGCTGCTGGCGGCCCTGCTCGACCAGGCCGAGCGACATGCGGTGCTCGACCGCCTCCTCGACGGCGTGGTCGAGGCATGGGCGGCCCCGCAGCGGGCGGCGTTGGGTCGGCTGCCGCCACGCGAGAGGCTGCGTGCCCTCCTCGAGGGGCTCGACTACGGCGACATGCTGCCCGTGTTGACCCAGGAGGCCGCCGGTTGGCGGCTGGTCGCGCACAACTGCGTCTACCGCGACGCGGGCTGCCAGGCGGCCGGGGTGTGCGACCTCCTGCCGCGGGTGATCGAGTCGGCGACGGGCCTGCCGGCCGAGCGGCTCGAATGCCAGCGCGACGGGCGCCCCGGATGCATCTTCACAGGCGGTTGGCGCACACGCCCGTAGGATGCGCGGATGGATCCGCCACAGGCTGCGGCGCGTGCCCGCGCGACCCGCGCCCGCACCCCCCGACCCGGCGTCATCGCGCTGGTCTTCCTGCTGGCGTCGGTGCCCTACATCCTGTTGTCGGACCGGCTGCTGCTGGGGATCGTCGATGACGCTGCGTCCCTCACGACCTGGCAGACGGCCAAGGGCTGGGGCTACGTCCTCGTGGCGGCGGGCGTGGTCTACCTGCTCGAGCGCCGCATCGCCCGCCGGCACCACCGAGCGCTGGCCCAGCAACGGGTGGCCTACGACGCCGCGATCGAGGGGTGGGCACGGGCCCTCGACCTGCGGGAGCACGAGACCGGCGGGCACGCGCGACGGGTGACCGAGCTCGCGCAGCGGCTGGGTCGTCGGCTCGGCCTCGGCCCCGACGAGCTGGAGGACCTGCGGCACGGCGCGTTGCTGCACGACGTCGGCAAGATCGGCGTGCGGGACGCGGTGCTGGGCAAGCCGGGGCCCCTCGACGCGGACGAGTGGACCGAGATGCGGCACCACACGCTGCTGGGGCACGAGTTGCTGCTCGGGTTGCCGGAGCTGCGCGAGGCGACGACCGTCGTGCGCTCGCACCACGAGCGCTGGGACGGCGGCGGCTACCCGGACGCCCTGGCCGGCGAGGCGATCCCCCGGCTGGCGCGCATTTTCGCCGTCGTCGACGTGTACGACGCGCTGCGGAGCGACCGGCCGTACCGCCGCGCCTGGACCGAAGACGCGGTGGCCACCCACCTGCGCGCGGAGCGGGGCCGCCAGTTCGACCCCGAGGCGGTCGACGCCTTCCTCGCCATGCTGGGCGAGGGAGACGCCTGACCAGGGTCGCGGTGCCCGCCGCCCCACCGAGCGGGGGTCGTCACGCCAGGTTCGGTACGACCTCGGTGGCCACGCCCCAGGCGGCGATGCCCAGCAGGAGCACGCCCGAGATGCGGGTGAGCAGGCGGTGGCGGCGGTTCAGCCAGCTCGTCCAGCGCCGCTGGCGCGCGCCCGTCAACCACGGCAGCAGAACCAGCGGCCAGCCGAAGCCGAGCCCGAAGGCCAGCACGTAGCCGAGCTCGACGCCCAGGGCGCGAGGATCGCCGGCCCCCAGGACGAAGGCGGCCACGACGACGGGACCGGTGCACGGCAGCGTCATCGGGGCGAGCATGAGGCCGTAGGCGAACGCCGCCGCCCGCGGGTCGCGCAGGGCCGGGCTGCGCCCCGCGGCCAGCCGGGTGAAGGGGTTGCGGTCCGCCAGCAGCGCGAGCCCCAGGGCGGCCACCACGGCGTAGGTCAGCGGCAGCAACCACGGGAGCCACGCGGCCACCGCGGCTCGGGTCGCCATGAGGACCGCGCCGAGCAGCAGCATGAGCACGAGCACGCCCGCCAGGACGAAGAGGCCCAGCCAGCGCGCGTCCGTGGCGCGGGCGTCCGGCGCCGGCGCCCGCTGGGCGGCGAGGAACGCGATGAGGCCCGGATAGAGCGGCAACAGGCAGACGTTCGTCAGGATGGCGCCGTTGCCGAGCACGAATCCCTGCAGCAGGAGTTCCACCGCCTCAGGCCCCGCGCGCTCGGTCGACGGCCGCGCTCAGGGCGCCGCCGCGGCCGTCAGGCGCGCGACGAGCTCGGCCGGCGACGAGAAGCCGGTCGTCAGCGGGCCGACGGCGCCCGTCGGCGACACGATCACGTGGGGGGTCGACGGCGGGTTGAGCACTGCCCGCCCGAAGCGCTCCGCGAGCAGGCGCAGGAGCGTGTCGTCGGCGACGGCGAAGCGGAAGGGCAGGCCGTGCCGCTCCGCGTAGGCGGCGAGGGCGGCGGGGTCGAGCCCGCGCTCGACGCTGACGACGAGGTAGGCGATCGGGACGCCGGGGGCCGCCTCGCCGCCGAGCGTGGCCGCCGCCTCGGCGAGGTGACCGAGCTGGCGCCGGCAGTTGCCGCACCAGGTGGCCATCGTCTCGACCAGCACGACCGAACCCTCGAGGCCACGAACGGTGAACGTCTCGCCGGTGGCGGCGTCGATCAGCGGATGGTCGAGCCAGGCGTCGGCGCCGGCCTGCGACGCGGTGTCCGACTGGCCGACGGCGGTGCCGAGCCAGGCGGCGAGCATGAGGGCGGCGAGGAGTGGGGGGATCCGGTTTCGGGTTCGGCGCATCGCCCCATCGTGCCGAGCCAGGGACCCAACGTCGGTCTTCCATCGAACGTGGGCCGGGCCGTCCATGCCACGCGGACGGGGTTACGGTGGCGCGATGCCCGACCCCACCCTCCGGTCCCGCACGATCGAACGGTCGCCCGTCCACTACGGCTGGGTGATCCTCGTCGTCGGGACGCTGGGCCTCATGATGACGACCCCGGGCCAGACGGTCGGGGTGTCCGTCTTCCTCGATCCGATCATCGACGAGCTCGGCACGACGCGGCAGACGGTCTCGCTGATGTACACGCTGGGCACGCTGGCCGGGGCGCTGGCGCTGCCCTTCGTGGGCCGCTCGATCGACCGCCGCGGCCCGCGCCTGGCGGTCGGCTGGATCGCCGCCGGCCTCGCGGCCGCCTGTGTGTTCATGGCGACGGTGAGCACGCTCCCGGCGCTGGCGCTGGGTTTCGTGCTGCTGCGCGGCCTCGGCCAGGGGGCGCTGGGCCTCGTCAGCCTGCACGTCATCAACGTCTGGTTCGTCCGTCGGCGCGGCCTGGCCGTGGGCGTGACCGGCGTGGGCATGGCGCTGGCCACCGCCGGCTTCCCGTGGCTGATCGAGACCTGGATCGGGGCGTTCGGCTGGCGGGCCGCGTACGCCGGGCTGGGCGCGCTGGTGGCCGCCACGATCCTGCCGCTCGGCATCGCCTTCTACCGCGGCCACCCGGAGCGCTTCGGCGCGCTGCCCGACGGCCGCGCGCCCTCCTCCGCCACGGTGCGGACGCTGCCCGCCGAGCCGCGCTTCAGCGCAGCCGAGGCGCGCGGCACGCTGACCTTCTGGCTGCTCGCGGGCGCGGTCGCCTGCATCAGCGCGCTGGGCACCGGCCTGATCTTCCACCACTACGACCTCATGGGCGCGCGCGGGATCGATCGGGCGACCGCCACCACGGCCTTCGCCTGGCTCGCGTGGGTGATCGCAATGACCCACCTCGGCATCGGGGCGCTCTCGGACCGGCTCGATCCGCGCGTGCCCGTCGTCGCGGGCCTGGTCCTGCAGGCCGCCGCGCTGCTGTTCGCCGGCCACGTGACGGCCGCCACGCTGCCGCTGTACGGGGTCGTCATCGGCGTGACGCAGGGGGTCATGGGGAACGTCTCCGGGACGGCGTTCGCGCGCTACTTCGGCCGCGCCGCGATCGGGGGCATCAAGGGCACCGCGCAGACGTTGTCGGTGGTCGGTGCGGCGGCCGGACCGGTGCTGCTGGCTTGGGGGCCCGATCTCCTCGGCGGCTACCTGCCCACGCTGTGGGCCCTGATCCCGGTGCCGCTGGCGCTCGCCCTGATCTGCGCGATCGCGCTGCGGCCGCCCGTGCCGCGACGCGCGAACGGGTCGCCGGCGGCCGGCTGAGCGAGGATCCCGGGTCCGGGTTCCTCGCCGCCACCCGAACGTCCGGACCCCGCGACCGTACGCGTCGCGGGGTCCGGTTGCACGGGATGCGTCGTGCTTCGTGCATCCCGTCGAACGATCTCGCCGTCGGGGCGTCACCCCGCGCCGGGCCCATCCCAGCGCTGCCTTGCGGGTCTCTCGCGTCCTTTGGCCCGAGGAGCCTTGCGCTCCACGCCCCTCGGGTTCAGGGTGACGCCGCTCGACGACGGCACGTCGGGTGGGGCTCCTTCTTGACCCTCCGGTCCACCGGAGCGATCTAATCGGCGCGCGAACCACCTTCGGTGCAACTTCAGGTTAGCGACACCCCCCCAGGGGGGCCGGGACATTCGTCCCGATTTCGGGGTGTTACCCTCCCGCCCCTCCAGCGCCCGGCAACGGCCCGCAGAAGGGCGCCAGACGCGCTCGCAGGTCCTCGGGGACCGGCACCGAACGCTCCTGGCGGTAGTCGTAGGTCACCACCACGGTGGCGATGTCCGCGACCACCTCGCCCCTGGGCGCCTCGGCCATGGCGACGGCCCGGGCGGGCCCGTGCCCGGCCTCCGGCGCGGCCGGCCGCAGGAGCGCCTGGCGCATCGCGATCGAGCTGCGGCCGATGCGCTCGATCCGGCTGAGGACCAAGAGCGGGTCGCCCACGTGGAGCTGGCGCCGGAAGTCGATCGCCATGTGCGCCAGGATCATCCCCCCGAGCGGGTAGCCGAGCGAGGTGATCAGTTCGATGCGGGCGCTCTCCGAGTAGGTCGCGAAGCTGGCGTTGTTGATGTGCCCGAAGCGATCGGTGTCGCCGAAGCGCACCTGGATCGGCGTGACGTGCAGCAGATCGCCGGTCACCCCGCGCCTCCCGCCGCCTGGCGGCCGCCCCGCCCGCGCGGGCTCCGGCCGGATCTCGCACGCCGCTGACAGCGCGGGCAGTGGTGCGTCCCCCGCTGCCCGACCACGCTGCGCACGAGCGGCGTGCCGCAGCGCGGGCAGGGGTCGCCGTCGTGACCGTACGCGTCGAGCTTCTCCAGGTACGCGCCGACCTCGCCGTTCACGGTCCGGTAATCGTAGAGGGTGGTCCCCTGGAGTTCCACCGCCGCCGCCAGGACCTCGCGGATGGCGGCGTGCAGCGCGCGGACCTTCGGGCGCGACAGCGCGTGCGCCGGCGACGCCGGATGCACCCGCGCGCGCCACAGGGCCTCGTCGGCGTAGATGTTCCCCACCCCCGCCACCGGCCGCTGCGACAACAGGAAGGCCTTGACGGGCTGCGCCGACCGCGCCAGCGCCGCTGCGAAGGCCGCGACCGTGAACGCGTCCCCGAGCGGCTCCGGACCCATCGCCGCGAGTGTCGGCAACGTGCGGTAGTCGCCTCTCGCAACGACCAGCACGCGACCGAACCGACGCGCGTCCTGCACGTACAGCACGTCGGGCGCCGCGCCGTCGAGGCGAAGGAGGAGCCGCAGGTGCGCCGCGGGCGGCCGCGGCGACAGCACGCCCGTCATGCCGAGGTGCACGACCAGCTCGTCGCCCGCCTCCGATGAACCCGGGGCCGGCGTCGACGGTCGCAGCGGCAGGACGAGGAACTTGCCCCGGCGCGTGACGGCCTCGATCCGCTGGCCCACGGCCCGCTCCAGGCCGGCCGTCTTGGGCCCCAGGGGCGCATCGACCCGCTCGACCCCCAGCACCGTGCGCCCCGTCAGCCAGGGTGCCAGCTCGCGGCGCACGGTCTCGACCTCAGGGAGCTCGGGGATAGCGGACCGTCCCCTCGTACAGCGCGCGGCCGACGATCGCGCCGTCGAGCCCCAGGCGCTCGTAGAGATCGAGGTCGGCGTCGACCGCCACGCCGCCGCCGGCGATCAGCCGGTGCGGGAAAGCCGCGCGCACGCGCGCCACCGGCTCGGGATCCACGCCTTGCAGGGTGCCGTCGCGGCTCACGTCGGTATAGATCAGCTCGCGCACGCCGAGGTCCGCCATGCGGCGCGCCAACGCCGTGGCCTCGACCGCCGACGTCTCCACCCAGCCGCGCACCGCCACACGGCCGCCGCGGGCGTCGACGCTCACGACGATCCTCTCCGGGCCGTAAAGCTCGACGAGCCGGGCGACCAGCGCCGGGTCCGTGACCGCGACCGTGCCGAGGACCACCCGCTGCACCCGCGCCAGCCAGGCTTCCGCCACCGCGAGCGAGCGGACGCCGCCGCCCACCTCGACGCGGGCGTCGTGCTCGCCCGCCTGGGCGGCCAGGGCCTCGATGGCGACGCGGTTGTCGCCGACGCCGAGCGCCGCGTCGAGATCGACGACGTGCAGCTCGCGCGCGCCGAGGTCCAGCCAGTGGCCACCGGCGGCGACCGGATCCGGGTAGTAGACGGTCTCGCGGGTCGGGTCGCCCTCGGTGAGCCGCACGGCGCGCCCGCCCTGGACGTCGACGCAGGGGACGACGGCGAAGGCGCGTCCGGCGTCAGGCATCGCGGATGGCCAGGACACGGTCCCCCTCCTGGAGCTTCTCCACCCCCGAGAACAGGCGCACTACGCTGTCGCGGCGGACGAGGAGCGGCAGCAGGTCGCGCGCTCCGACGTCCGGATCGACCTCGCCCAAGCGCTCGCGGGCCTCCGTGGGCGTCACCTCGACGAGCTCCGGCCCGATCCGCCGGGACACCGCCTCCCAGCGCGCGTAGTCGAAGGGCGCGCCGCACAGGGGCGAGGCGCCGCAGGCCGCCAGCACGTCGAAGAGGCCGCCGTCGCTGTCGGGCTTCAGCATCGCCCGCACGGTCGGCACCAGGAAGTCCTCCCGCGCGCGCTGCGCCACCAGCGCGTTCACGGCGGGGTTGGGCGTGACGGCCAGCACGGTGCCGCAGTCCTCGGCCCCCGCCACACGCAGGGTGGCGCCGTCGAGCGCATCGCCCTGCAGGACGTGGAGGCCCTCGGCCCGAGCCGCGGCGACGTTGGCGGCGTTGAGGTCGAGCAGGCGGACGGAGCGGCCGGCGGACAGCTGGCGCGCGACGCGCCGCGCCAACGAGCCGGCGCCCACGACCAGCACCGGCTTGCTGCTGTCATCGGCGCGCACGAGCTCGTCGCGCCGCTCGAGCCAGCCGACGCCCCACTTGAGCAGCACGGGCACGGACGCGGTGGTGAAGATCGCCATGAACACCAGGATGGAGAAGATCTCCGGGCCGATGATGCCGAGGTCCAGGCCGATGCCCGCGATGATGATCTCGACCGCCCCGCGGCCGTTCATGCCGAATCCGACCACCATCCCCTCGCGCCAGCCGTAGCCTGAGGGCAGGTAGAACAGCACCGTCCCCAGGATCTTGCCGACGGTCGCCACCACGACGATCACCAGCAGCAGCCCCAACTGCTCCCGGAAGACGGAGAAGGTGACGGCGTAGCCGGCGGTCACGAAGAACACCGGCGCGAGGAAACCGACCGAGACGTCGCCGATCGCCTCGGTGACGCGGTGCGACAGGCGCCGCGCGCGGTAGCTCTCGCGTAGGAACATGCCCGCCACGAACGCGCCGAGAATGCCATGCAGCCCAGCCAACTCGGCGCCCTCCGCGAAGCTCAGACCGATGACCAGCGCCAACGTGAGGTGGAACGTGCGGCCGGTGAGGCCGCGGCGCTCGAGGAAGCGGTAGAGCCGCGGCAGGCCGTAGGCGCCCACCACCCAGGCGACCGCGATGAAGATGGCGATACCGCCCAGGACGGGGCCGAGGGTCGCCAACTCCAGCGAGCCGGCGGTCCACACACCGAACAGCCCCGCGAATACGACGAGCGACAGCGTGTCGGCGAGCAGGGCGCCGGCCATCATCACGTGGGCGATGCGGGTGTCGAGCACGCGCAGGTCGAGCAGGATGCGGGACTTGGTGGCCAGCGAGGTCACCCCGGTCGCCATGGCGACGAAGACCGCCTCCCAGGCGTTCCCCCCCATGACGATCACCGCGCCGTACCCCATGGCGAACGGCACCACGAATCCGCCGATGGCGGCGAGCAGGCCCACGCGCGAGGCGCGCCCGACCTCGCGTGGGTCGATCTCGAGGCCGATGTAGAGCATCATCAGGATGACGCCCAGTTCGGCGACCACGTGCAACCCGTCGACCGGCCGCAGCAGGCCGAGCAGCGGCGGTCCGAGCAGGATCCCGACGCCGATCTCCCCCAGGACCGCCGGGTAGCCGAGGCGCGAGATGAGGTTGCCGGCGGCCCAGGCCGCGAGCAAGACCAGGACGAGTTGGAACAGGAAGGCGTCGATCACGGCATCCGGCCACACGGCGCGTCGCCGCGGCCGCGGGCTCGCCGCGGGTGGGGCCGGGAGGTGGCGATGCGCGAGGTCATGCCGTGGAGTCTAGCCGAACGCCCCGGCCGCAGGAGCATCGTGTGGTGCGGTGCGGCCGGCGGCCACGGTATCGCGGCGATCGGCTAGAGCGACGCCTCGAGCCGCTGCTCCGCCCGCCGCCTGGCGGCGGGATCGGGCGCGCGTTCGACCGCCGCCTCGAGCAGCGCCAGCTGCAGGTTCTCCAGCACGCCGCGGTGGCCGTCGACCCAGGGGCCGTCGAACGCATCGAGCGACGGCCCCGCGTACAGCGCCAGGGCGGACTCGATCGCGCCGGCGTCGCCGGCGTCCAGCGAGCGCTGCGCCACCCGCCGGAAGGTCGCCGCGTCCCAAGCGACCCGGGTCTCCAGCGCCAGGCGCACCTCCTCGTCGACGACCGTGACGGTCCCGAGGTCGCCCAGCGTCTTGCGCAGGCGGCTGGCGAGCACGTGCAGGTGGTTCGCGCCCACACCGGGCTCGAGGAGGTCGGCTCGGACGCGCGCTGCCGGCACGACCTCGCCCTCCTCGAGGAGGTAGGCCAGCAGCAGCACCACCCGCTTGGCCTCCCAGGTGAGCCGCCGGTCGCCGTAGGCCAGCGTCAGGCCGCCGAGCGTGGTCAGGACCAGGCCCTCCGGCGCGGGCTGCGGGGCCCTCAGCGCCCGGCTGCGCTCCAGGCGCACCCGCACCGCCTCGCGCAACTCGTCCGGGTGGAAGGGCTTGGTGAGGTAGTCGTCGGCGCCGAGCTCCATGCCGCGGCGCACGTCGTCGCGGCGGTCGAGCGCCGTGAGGTAGAGGAAGGGGACCGAACGCAGCGGGGCGAGCCGCCGGAGCTCGACGTGCAGCTCGAACCCCGACATCCCCGGCATCTGCACGTCGCTGAGGATGAGGTCGGGCCGCAGGCCGCCGCGCAGCGCCGCGAGCGCCTCGTCGGGCCGCGCGAAGGCCACCACGCGGTACGCCGCCAACACGCTCGCGACCAGCGCCAGCACCGCCTCGTCGTCGTCGACCGCCAGGAGCAGGGGCGCTCGCTCGCCCCCGTCGGGCGTAGGGTCGTTCGCGGCGTGGGTCTCCGTTGGCGTCGCCATGTCGACCCCCATGGTACGGGAGTGACGCCGTCCGCCGGCTTCCTTGACATCGGCTCCGCCGCCCCTATACTTTGACGGGATGGTCGCTCGGCGGGACGCCAGCATCAACCTCACGGCGCTGCTGCGTCAGGCCCCCGGGTCCGACGACGAAGTGGCCGACGAGGGACTGCTGGAGCCGGGACCCGAACTCCTCGCCGCGGACGGTCTGCGCCTGGCCGGACCCCTGGACTGGTCGCTGACGGTACGACGCACCGGTGGCGACGAGGACGACTTCCTCGTCGAGGGTGAGATCGAGGGCGAGGTCGTGATGGAGTGCCGCCGCTGCCTGGTCGACGTGCCGGTGCCCGTCCACACCGAGCTCCTCTACCCGATGAGCTACCGGCCGTCCGACGACGCAGAACTCGAGCTCGCGGAGGAGGCCGGCGACGAGGACGTGTTGGTGTTCGGCCAGCCGGTCGTGGACTTCGCGCCGCTCTTGGTGCAGGTGCTGGCCATCGACGTCCCCCTCACGGCGCTCTGCCGCGAGGACTGCAAGGGGCTCTCGCTCGACGGCGTGAACCTCAACGAACACCCCGAGCACGCCGCCGCGAGCGAAGCCCGGAGCGAGAAGGAATCCCCCTTCGCGGCGCTCAAGGACCTCGACCTGCAGGAATGATCCACGTCCCTGCGCCGAAAGGAAGCCCCCGATGGCCAAACATCCCGTCCCCAAGAAGAAGACGTCGAAGAGCAGCCGAGACGCGCGCCGCAGCCACCACGCGCTGACGCCGCCGACGCTCGTCGAGTGCCCCTCGTGCAAGGCGATGAAGCCCCCGCACCAGGTGTGCCCCGAGTGCGGCGCGTACGCCGGCCGCCAAGTCGTCGAAGCCTGAGCGGTCCCCTCGGATGACGCGGCCGCGCGCGGGCGTGACCGCCCTGGGTGCCTATGCGCCCCCGAAGGTCGTCAGCAACCACGACCTCGAGAAGATCATGGACACCTCGGACGAGTGGATCACCACCCGAACGGGGATCCGGCGTCGCCACGTGGCGGCCGACGACGAGTTCACCAGCGACCTCGCGTTCCGCGCGGTCGAGGACCTCGTGCGCCGGCACGGCGAGGCGGCGCTCGACGGCGTCGACCTGGTGCTGGTCGCGACGAACACGCCCGATGCGCTCTTCCCCTCGACCGCCGCGCTGGTGCAGGCAAGGTTCGGCCTCGAGGCCGCGGCCTTCGACCTGCTCGCGGCCTGTCCGGGCTGGCTCTACGCGCTGTCGGTCGCGCAGGCCTACGTGCAGTCGGGCCAGGCCCAGCGCGTGCTGGCGATCGGCGCCGAGGCGCTGACCAAGGTGATCAACTGGGAGGACCGCTCCACCGCCGTGCTCTTCGGTGACGGGGCCGGCGCGGTCGTCGTCGAGGCGGTGCCGGACGAGTTCGGCCTGCGCTCGCTCATCATCGGCGCCGACGGCGAGGGCGGCGGGCTCCTCCACCTGGGGTCGGTCGGACGCTGCCTGCCCGACGGCACGCGGCTCTCCGACAAGATGTTCATGAACGGCCGCGAGGTCTTCAAGTTCGCGGTCCGCGTGATGAACACCGCGACGCTCGAAGCCGTCGAGAAGGCCGGCCTCCACGCGGACGACATCTCACTGTTCGTGCCGCACCAGGCCAATCTGCGCATCATCGAGGCGGCGCGCGAGCGGCTCGGGCTCGCCAGCGACCGCGTGATCGTCACCGTCGACGAGTACGGCAACAACTCGACCGCGTCGATCCCGCTCGCGCTCGCGCACGCGCTCGACGAGGGCCGCATCGCGCCCGGCGACCACCTCCTGCTCGTCAGCTTCGGCGCTGGGCTCACGTGGGCGGCCGGGGTCCTCACCTGGGGCCCGTGGACCACCCCCACCCCGTCGCCGCTCCCCGCCCCGGTGCCGCCCGCGTGACGCCCGACCCCGTGTCCGCAAAGGTCGGCGCGGGCGCGCCGGTCGGCGCGGACCTGCCGTTCGCGGCGCTGTTCCCGGGCCAGGGCTCGCAGGCCATTGGCATGGCCCGGGCGCTGCACGACGCCAGCCCCGCCGCCCGCGCGGTCCTCGACGCCGCCGAGGCGGCCCTCCCGGGCCTGCTCGCGCTGATGTGGGCGGGCCCGGCCGAAACCCTGCAGCTCACCGCCAACCAACAGCCCGCCCTGGTCGCCGCCGGGGCCGCCGCCTACGCCGCCTACCTCGAGGCGGGCGGTCCGCCGGCGACCTACGTGGCCGGCCACTCGCTCGGCGAGTTCACCGCCCTGGTGGCCGCCGGCGCCCTGTCCATCGGCGACGCCGTGCGGCTGGTGCGCGCCCGCGGCGAGGCCATGCAGACGGCCGTGCCCGCTGGCGAGGGCGCCATGGCGGCGATCCTGAAGCTCGGGCGCGACGAGGTCGAGGCCGCCGTCGAAGCCGTGCGGGCCGCGGGCCTGGTGGTGGACGTCGCCAACCTCAACGCCCCGCAGCAGACGGTGATCTCCGGCAGTGCCGCCGGCGTGGCCGCCGCCGCCGAGCGGCTCAAGGCCGCCGGCGGACGGGCCATCCCGCTCAAGGTCTCCGCGCCGTTCCACTGCCGCCTGATGCGGCCGGCCGCCGCGGCGCTGCAGCCCCACCTGGCGGCCGCCCGACTGCGGCCCCTCGCGGCCCGGCTGGTCGCCAACGTCACCGCCGAGGTGGTCGAGGACCCGGAGGTCGAGCGCGCCCTGCTGCTCGAGCAGGTGACGGCGCCCGTCCGCTGGGTCGAGACCCTGCAGCGCCTGCATGCGCTCGGCGTGCGCCGTTTCGTCGAGTTCGGCAGCGGCAGCGTCCTGACCGGCCTGGTGGGGCGCACGCTGGCGGGTGACGAGGTCGAGGCCCTCGCCGCGTCCGACCCCGACGGTGTCGCGGCGGCCGTCCGCGTGACCGCGCGTCCGGCACCGAGACCCGACGCCGGGCCCGACCGCGGTGCCGGCGATCCCCCCGAGGAGGCGAGCGCATGACCGCGACCCCCGAAACGCCCGAGCCCGCGCCCGCGCCGCGCGTCGCGCTGGTGACCGGCTCGAGCCGCGGCCTCGGCCGCGCCACCGCGCTCACGTTGGCCGCGCGCGGCCACGGCGTGGCCGTGCACTACGCCCGCGGCGCGGCGGCCGCCGCCGAGGTCGTCGGCGAGATCACCGCCGCCGGCGGCCGGGCGCAGGCGTTCGGCGCCGACGTCGCCGACCCCGACGCCTGCGCCGACCTCATCAAGCGGGTGGTCGCCGACCTCGGCCGACTGGACGTGCTCGTCAACAACGCCGGCGTCACCCGCGACACGCTGGCGCTGCGCATGAAGCGCGAGGACTGGGAAACGGTGATCGACACGGACCTCTCGTCCGCCTTCCACCTTTCGAAGGCGGCCCTGCGCGGCATGCTGCGCGCCGGCTGGGGTCGCATCGTCAACGTCGCCTCGGTGGTGGCGCTCATGGGCAACGTCGGCCAGGCCAACTACGTGGCCGCCAAGGCCGGCCTGATCGGCCTGACCAAGGCCCTCGCGCGCGAGTACGCGGGCAAGGGCGTCACCGTCAACGCCGTCGCGCCCGGCTTCATCGAGTCCGACATGACCGGTGGCCTGCCCGACGAGTTGCGCGACGCCTACCTGAAGCAGATCCCCGTCGGCCGCTTCGGCCGCCCCGAGGAGGTCGCCGCCGCCATCGCCTACCTCGTGTCCG
>Ga0180429_10002121_pt1 | contig 16540 bp, 20 predicted proteins | sample SS_ome_FD_132428 | JGI IMG/M metagenome (GOLD analysis project Ga0180429, IMG submission 132428) | Hypersaline lake sediment archaeal communities from the Salton Sea, California, USA - SS_1_S_1 metaG | ecosystem: Environmental > Aquatic > Non-marine Saline and Alkaline > Hypersaline > Sediment ...
CCTGCTCCGGTGCGTGAAGAAGCAAAACCAAAACCTGCACAGACCAGTCAGCCAACTGAAGAAAGCGGTTTGATCAAGCGAATTTTTACCAGTATCTTCACCAGCAAGCCCGCTGAAAAAGAAGAAGAAAAAGAACAGGAAAAATCTCCTGCTGAAAAACCTTCCAGCGACAGTCGCTCACGCAACAATCGTCGTGGTGGCAACCGCAACCGCCCCAGAAACGCCAGCCAGAAATCTCGCAGACCAGCTTCAGGCAAAGTTGCCAGCAAGAAAAAAACCTCGCAAAAGAAAGACAGCAAAGCGGAAAAGACCGAAGATAAAAACCAAAAATCTGATAGCCCACAGTCAGACGAAGAAAACAAGCCTCAGGGTAATCGTCGCGCTAATCGTCGTGGCAATCGACGCAGACGCGGACCAGGACGCAGCAACCAGGAGAACACTCGTAACACTGACAAACAGGGAAGCACTTCGGAAAATACCGGGAGCTCCGAGAAACAAAGTGCACCGCCACAGGATAAAAAGAACACTCAAGGCCCTGCTGAAAAACGCCAGCGTGCCCCACGAAAAAAACGCGTCGCAAGAAGTGATAAACCTGTAACGGAGAAAGCAGATCAGGCCACTGAAAAACAGCAAGTTCAAAAATCCGTAAAGCCCGTGACTGAACAAGCTGAAAAGACCAGGCCTGAATCCAAAACAGCTGTAAGCGAACCGAAACCTGTGAAAAAGACTGAATCGAAGCCGGCCATTAGTGAAGCCAAAGCTGTGAAGAAGCCCGAAGCGAAGCCGGCCGTTAGTGAAGCAAAAGCAGTAAAAAAGACCGAAGCGAAGCCGGCCGTTAGTGAAGCAAAAGCAGTAAAAAAGACTGAACCGAAGCCGACTGAAAAACCAGCTCCAGCTCCCAGGCCAACGGCAACAGATAAGGGCTCAGAATAAAATTGTAAAAGCATCACTCCCGCGAAATTAAGCGCGGGAGTGAATGCATCGAGCGGTTCTTAGAACTACAGATGTTTTTGCCGGATATCCGCCAGCAAACCTCTTGAAGCAGCATCCACCATATCAAACACAGTCTCGAATCCTTCAGGACCACCATAGTAAGGATCCGGTACTTCACGCTTCCTGATTGAAGGCGCAAAATCCAGAAACATGTAAAGCCTGTCCAACTTGCCCTTTGGGCTGATCAGTTTCAGTGAGTGATAGTTATCCTTATCCATGGCAATCACATAATCAAACTCATCAAAATCTTCTGACCTGGCCTGCCTGGCTCGCAAATCACTCAAGTCTATCCCACGTGAATTGGCAGTTTGTTGAGCTCTTGTGTCCGGTGGATTTCCAACATGGTAGGCATGTGTTCCCGCTGAATCGATTTCAATAAGATCAGACAGCCCTTCGTCGATGACCATGTTCCGAAAAACACCATGTGCAGTTGGTGATCGGCAGATATTGCCCATGCAGACAAAAAGGACCTGAACCTTTTTTTGAGTTCCCATAGAAAGCAGCCTCCTTTTCAATAAAGCAAAAAAAACCGCGCTTCCCTTTCAGGATAGCGCGGTTTTTCTAACGCACTTAGGATCAAGGGCGTTTTGGAGTCTCGTAAGGAACTTCTTTCTGAAAAGATTCCCAAATAGTTTCGTAACCGACATAACCTGTTTCAGTAGCAGCTTTCTGCTTGGTTACGTAAAAACGCGCCTTACCATCAGGAACTTTTGGTCGAGTTGTTGGTTGCCCACTCATAAATCACCTTCTCTAGCAAATATAATAACGTTGCAGCAGCTGCCACAACAGAAAAATTCAAAGCGCGTGTAAAATATCATATGGACTGACGAATTCCTACTACCAGATACTCCAAAATCATCGATATGGCAATTAACTCTATTTATTGATAATCACTAATATTACAATATTAAAGAATTAACATCCTAATGAGAATCATTCTCATCATAAACCTGACTTGGGGCGTATAAAAAATTTTATACCGAAACAAAGAATGTTAATTAGTGTGCGCTAATACTAATCTATATTATTCCCCGCGCCGTAGAACCTTTAGGAGAGGAAAAAATGACTAACCCATTTAGTGAATTGTTTCCAGAGGGAATCATGCAAGGATATGTAATCCTTATGATTCTGCTTGTTGTAGCTGGAACCGTTATCGATATGATTCATAAAAAGAGTGCCAAGTACTTTTTTGAGAATTCAAAGAAACAAGAAAAAGCTGCAAAACGCACTGTAAGTGGTGGCGAAAAAGCTTCTGCTGCTGTTGCAGTTCTGGTAAACGAAGTGCTGACTTCAGCCGAGTTTGCTAACCCACAGCGCAGACTGTCTCATCTGTTTACCATGTATGGCTTCATTATATTCGTCGTTTCTACGGCCGTTTTGATTTTTGCCTACCCTACTACTGCTGACGCAGGCATCTGGGGCACTCTGTGGCACCTGGGCGCTGCTTCACTGGCACTGGGTGGCTACTGGTTCTGGTTCTTTATCCGCGTAGATGTCTCTTCAGAAGGTCATCAGTGGTATCAACTGGCAAAAGCTGACCTGTTCATCGTTTCCGCGCTGATGATGGTTACCTGGGGTCTGATCTGGTCTCTTGCTGGCGGTGGTTATGCTGGCGTGAACATGCTGTTCCTCGCTCTGTTCATCATTTCTGCTACCTCACTGTTCAGCACAGTATTGTGGTCTAAATTTGCTCATATGTTCTTCAAGCCAGCCGCTGCTTTCCAGAAGCGTATGACAAAACTTGACGGTTCACAGGAAAACCTGCCAGACGTAGGTGAAATGAATGATCCTGCAATTCAGGCAAAATTCCCTGATATCCCTGAGTACATGGGTACAAACCCACCGAACATGGGGCTTGGTATCAAAAGCGAACCCCCTCGCCACTATTAATTAATTATCAAAAGTAAGGAGAAACGAAATGCCAACTTTTGTATATATGACTCGCTGTGACGGTTGTGGCCACTGTGTTGATATCTGCCCATCAGACATCATGCACATCGACCCGACTTACCGCCGTGCATACAACATCGAACCTAACATGTGCTGGGAATGCTACTCATGTGTTAAAGCCTGCCCTCACCACGCGATTGACGTTCGTGGTTACGCTGACTTTGCTCCACTGGGTCACTCTGTACGTGTAATCCGTGATGAAGAAAAAGGTGTTATCGCCTGGCGCATTAAGTCACGTAACGGTGAAACTGACCTGAACCTGCTGGCTCCAATCACTACCAAGCCATGGAGAGAGCACATTCCTCAACTGGCGGACGCTCCTGCTCCAACTCAGGAACAGCGTGATAGCCAGTATCTGTTCAACGAACCAAAATACATTCGTCTCGACGATGGTGAAATCCACACTCTCGAGTCCAATGGCCTCGAAATGAAAGAAGGAGTGTACTACTAATGGCTAAAACTATCGTAGAAGACAATATTGATATTCTTGTTGCCGGTGCCGGTCTTGGCGGTACAGGTGCTGCCTGGGAAGCTCGTTACTGGGGTCAGGACAAGAAAATCGTAATCGCTGAAAAAGCGAACATTGACCGTTCCGGTGCTGTTGCACAGGGTCTGTACGCGATCAACTGTTACATGGGTACCCGCTTCGGTGAGAACAACCCTGAAGATCACGTTCGTTACGCTCGTATCGACTTGATGGGTATGGTTCGTGAAGATCTGCTGTTTGACATGGCTCGCCACGTTGACTCTGCTGTCCACCAGTTTGAAGAATGGGGCATGCCTATCATGCGTAACCCGAAAACAGGTTCTTACCTGCGTGAAGGTCGCTGGCAGATCATGATCCACGGTGAATCTTACAAGCCTCTCGTTGCTGCGGCGGCGAAGAAATCTGCTGACAAGGTTTACAACCGTGTTGCTGTGACTCACCTGCTGATGGACGATTCCAAAGAAAACCGTGTTGCCGGCGCTGTTGGTTTCAACGTTCGTACTGGTGATTACCACGTTTTCAAATCCAAAACTGTTATTGTAGGCGCCGGTGGTGCTTCCAATATCTTTAAACCACGTTCAGTTGGTGAAGGTGCTGGTCGTGTATGGTACGCACCTTGGTCTTCAGGTTCTGCTTACGGCCTGATGATTCAGGCTGGTGCAAAAATGACCCAGATGGAAAACCGTATCGTACTGGCCCGTTTCAAAGACGGTTACGGCCCGGTTGGTGCTTACTTCCTGCATCTGAAAACCTACACCCAGAACTGTGATGGTGAAGAGTATGAATCCAAGTGGTTCCCTGCTCTGGAAAAAATGGTTGGTAAAGCCTACCTGGACACCGAAGCGTCTCACGTTTCTCACAGACCTATCCCTACATGTCTGCGTAACCACGCTTTCATCAACGAGGTAGCTTCTGGTAAAGGTCCTATCCACATGGTAACCATGGAAGCTTTCCAGGATCCGCATCTTGAAGAAATCGGATGGCACAACTTCCTGGGTATGACTGTTGGTCAGGCTGTACTGTGGGCTGCAACAGACGTTAACCCTAAACATGAAAATCCGGAACTGACAACTTCTGAGCCTTACGTTATGGGTTCTCACGCTACTGGTTGTGGTGCATGGTGTTCGGGTCCTGAAGACATTTCTCCACCTGAGTATCAGTGGGGCTACAACCGCATGACTACTGTTGAAGGTCTGTTTGGTGCTGGTGACGCAGTTGGTGGTACTCCACACGCCTTCTCTTCAGGTTCATTCACTGAAGGTCGTCTGGCTGCTAAAGCTGCCTGTAAATACATCGACGATGGTAAAGCTGAAGGTATCCGTGTTTCTCAGGAACAGATCGATCGCCGTAAGGAAGAGATCTTTAAACCAATGGAACACTACAAGATCTACCGTAATGAAATCGTTGCCGGTACTGTAGCACCTAATTACATCAACCCACGTCAGGGTCTTGATCGCTTGCAGAAGTTGATGGACGAGTACGCTGGTGGTGTAACTGTTAACTACATGACCAACGAAAAACTACTGCAAATCGGTCTGAAGAAAATGAAGACCCTCGAAGAAGATCTCGAGAAAGTAGCGGCTGAAAACGTTCATGAACTGCTGCGTGCATGGGAACTGAAGCATCGTCAGCTTGCTTCAGAATCTGTAATGCAACACACTCTGTTCCGCAGAGAAACTCGTTGGCCTGGCTACTACTACCGTGGTGACGCCATGAAGGTTGATGATGAGAACTGGCATGTACTGACTGTTTCTCGCCGTGATCCAAAGACTGGCGAATACACGATGGAAAAAGCCCCTCTTTATCACCTGGTTGGTGATATCGAAGATAAAGCTTTGGCTGACCTTAAAGCTAAAGGCGACGCTTAAGCCAGAAAAACACCAAATGGAAGTCCCTATGGGACTTCTGTTTGGATTTTCGAAGAGGCCAATAGTAATATTGGCCTTTTTTCGTTTTTAAGTGTTGGTTTTCAGTACAAATAGTGAGTTAAATATGAATATTATTGATGAAACTGATGAAAAACTGTTGGAAATCGGTATCCCCTGGTGGGAAGATCTGATCAAGTATTCCAACAAGGGACAGTACGGTAAATTTATCCGTAACTTTTCCTATGACCTGTTACTTGGGCTGAATGAAGTTGAAGTGGGCAACCAGTTTGCAAAAAGCGAGCTGGCACGCAACCTCTCGGAAGATTACGATTTCCTGGGCTTTATCCGTCGCGGTGAGCATGTCACTTTCCTGTTCAGGGTAAAAAACACTCAAAAAGAAGGTGAATGGTTGGGAAGAATGGTTATAGGCTATGAAAGAGGCGAACCAAAAATATTCGCTGCTTCTATCTTCTAGTATCGGGTTACTGCTATGAGTGAAACAATTCAAGACAACAAACTGGTCGAACTGAAATACAAGGTTCTTGATGAAGAAACCGGACAAGTGCTTTCGACAGTTGAATTTCCCCTGAGTTATGTACATGGCGTTGATCGTACCCTTTCCACCATTGTACTGATGGAACTTGAAGGCAAGTCAGCTGGCGATATCATTGAAGTTCCTATTGATGGTAACCAGATCTATGGCCCTCGTGATGAAAAACTGGTTTTTACCGATCACCTAGAAAATGTTCCAGAAGAATACCGGGAAGTCGGTACCAAAATTCTGATGGAAAATGAAAAGGGTGAGACCAAAGAGTTCTTTGTTACCCGTGTAGACGATGAAACCCTGACAGTTGATGGAAACAATCCCCTTGCTGGACGAGACCTGATTTTTAAACTGGAAGTCTTAGGTGTCCGAGATGCTACTGATGCTGAAATAGAGGCCGGAACCAAAGTCACAGATGGGCCTGACCTTGGTGGTATTAACCCGGACAATATGGTTCCAATTCAGTAATGAGCTCTCTGACTATCCAAATCGATTTTACAGCTAACCTGGCGCTTGAAGTCATAAAACAGATTCTTGCGGAAAATGAGAAAACTTCTAAGATTCCGGAAGACAATATTGCCGGCCCCTTGACTATCGCTAATGCTTTAGCCGACTATTTTGAAACTGCGGCCGGTATCGAACACCAGGATATGGAACTGGAAACTGAGGCCATATCAGATTTTGGTCATCAGGGACTGGATCTACTGGACCGCGTTTCCTGGCAAATCAGACAGCTGGATATTCATGACGAACGTGACCGTATCGCACGTATTTATGCCTCTCTGGCCGTGTGGCTGGCTCGCCGTGGTGCTGTCATTGATAACATGGAAACGGTCGCTGACAGCTTTGCCATCATCGTCAATTCGGAAAATGATACAGGTGAACTGGTCAACTTGTGCCAGTTAATGGAAGAAACCTTGCAGGCCGCATCTGAATCCATCAAAAAGGATGAAGATCGCAGCGATCCATGGCGTCCATGGCGCGTACTCAATCTCAATACTGGCATTGCAGCTACCAGGGCGCTCGATCCGGAATTGATGAAACAGGTTTTCTCAGAACTGGAAAAGCGTCTGCCGGAAGATGTCTCCGGCTTTTTTGCCGATGGCAAACGTCAGATGGATTCGCAGGATGTCCCCCAGGAAGTCCGTGATGTGTTGAATGAATTTGCTGGAAAATGGCCAGCTATCAAGATCGGGGCAAAACTGGATTTAAACAACTTGCAGTAATTGCCCCTATCCTGAAATTTACTTTTATAAGCGAATTTCACTCAGCGTTTGAAAGGATCATCTGCCAATAAGATACTGATATACGGTGCATAGGTAAGAACTGCACCCTGTGTCGGACCCAGATTATGAAAAGCACTGATCAGCTGTTGCATCCGTGCTTCACTTTGAGGTTCTGCTCTGAGACCCTGCAGAGCATCAAGAAATTCTTTAATATCTCCTGAATCCAGGTACTGCTCGAGCATACCTGTCGCTTCATCCAGTCGCTCGATATGCACATTACTCATGAGCTCACTGATTTCAGGGCCGTCCGAATCATTGAATTCAGGTGGCTCCTCATGAACGTTAGCAGCAAAAGCTCCTCCATCAGACTGCCCGGAAGGTTTCAGACCAGCAAAAGCATTGTACTCGTCAGTTGCTCTTTGTTTTAAGGTTGAAACAAAAGCATTAAATGCTTCTGCATTGGGATTTTCCATGAACAGGGAAATCAAGGCCTCACCATTAACACGGCTGTTAAATTCCAGGCTGGAGCGCCGGATCATAGGTTCAGGATTCAAGACAGTCAGCATCACTGTCAGTGTTTCTTCCTTTTTCAAGGGCGCCTTGATACGAATCTCAACGTGATCATCTACGATTTCAAATTCCTGGGTGCCTTTGAACAAATGCTTTTGTAAAAGTCTGGTAGTCATGATAATTATTTTATTTGCTAAACATTTGTTTATTGATATCGGCTACAACTTCATGACCATAGGAATTCTCACCACAATGCGTCAGTTCTTCATCAGCTGTGCGGAATGTCAGATATGGACTGACTGCCACACCATCAACTTCGATCTTTGCAGTATCATCGATTGAACTGGCAACACTGAAAGTAATTTCAAGAGTAAGATCTCTTAACTGATCACCGGTGATACCATTTTGTGCAAGCTTGAACCTGACCTGCTCGGATAATTCCCGCACGAACAATTGCTGAAGTTCATCAAATTTTTCAGTATCCAGTTTGAGTTCCATTTGTGTTTCCTGCTTTCTCTTAAAAAAACTATTATACCTTCGCAACAATCTTCGCGAAATATTACCCTAATTAATATGCTGGAAAATGCCCTTCAGGAATCCTAATAGTCCTGATGCGCCCTTTTCCGCTTTTTGCTGCCTGCCACAGTATAACCCCCAGCGTTCTCTGCGCTCAGTCATCCAGTCCTGCTTGTAAGCATCATTTCCCATAAGAAAATCTATTTCTTCAACGCCATCTGTCTCAATCACGTATTCCATCATCTGCCTGATCAGAATCGAACCTGGTGAATACTGTTTCCAGCTTTCATCATAAGCCAGTTTGAAGATATTGGCTTTTGCATGCACAACAAACCAGAGCTGTGCAGCAGCAGGCTGTTGATCGATATAAAGCACGCCAAGGCGCAACCAGCCCTGATGTGCAAAGTTCATCACCAGGCTCTCGACGAGTCCATCAAAAAGCTCTTTGGCCTTCCAGCTGGACTGATAAACCCTGTTGTAATCAGTCAAACCCGTAGCAATGTCTTCATCTGAAAATAATCGGAACTGAACGTCATGTTCACGAGCCAGTTTGCGCTGTTTACGCGCTATGGTATTTTTTACCCTTGAGGGGCGAGCCGACATATATTCATCGATTGTATTCTCTATAACCGGATGGAACCAGTTATAGAATCGATATTGACGATTACAGTAAAAGCCTGCTGCTTCCAGTTCAGTTTGTAGCTTCAATATATTCTGATCATCCTCGGCAACCGGTTCCAGGCGCAAGGAACGACATGATGATTTTTCAATACCCTGTGCCAGGCATTTAAGCACCTCATCACTGGCCTGCTGTTGCAGCAAAGGGGTATACAGCCAGCTATACAAATGCCCCAGCGAATACCAGTCATTGTTTAAACCCTGTTTCAAAGGCAAGATGGCTAAAACACTATCTGCTTCAATGACACAGGCTAAAAGAATACTCTCATCGTTCTGCAAAGCGTTCGCACTCAGAGTTTCAAACCACACCCGTGAGAAAAACATACTGTTTTGTGCGGCAGAAGCAAAAATCGACTCGGCGCTATCTGGGAGCTGATTCCAGCTGTAAAAACACTTAAACTCCATGATTCTGAACTTATTGCTGACCTATAGATGACCCAATGAAACTGATTCAAAATAATTTACTGAAAGGCACATTCGAATACGAACTAACCGATGAAGAAGTCAAGATTCACATCAAAACCTTGATGAATGAAAAATTCAAATCTGTTCCATTAGAAATACTCAATCCGGAACCCGTTATCAACGGCAAGCAGCTGGATTTTCATAGCCGTGTAAAATGTGGGCCACTTATTTCATTGCAACTTAACAAGCCCGATGAAAAAACATTCAATACATTCGTCGATGCGGTAAAACAAAAGGCACTTGAACAATACAATGATTTTGCAGGCCTGAAATAACCAGCCAGGCTTTTAGGCATTAAAGGCGCAATGCACGCATTGCGCCGCTATCAGAAACTACCAATCGTTTATGAAGCATAATTTCACAGGGTTTCATTCAGCGAGACATTTACTGCCAGTTCAGTTGTCTGATTACGATATGATGTCATTTAATATAAAAAAAAACGCAGCCAATGGCTGCGTTTTTTAATGTACTGAATGGCAATCGTTTTTAAACAGCTACGACTTCCTCAGCCTGTGGGCCCTTGGCGCCATCAACAACCTTGAACTGTACAGCCTGTCCGTCTTTCAAAGACTTGAAACCGTCACCCTGGATAGCACGAAAATGAACAAAAACGTCTGGACCGTTTTCCTGCTCAATGAAACCAAAACCCTTTTTGTCGTTAAACCACTTAACAACACCAGATACTGTATTATCAGACATAACTTCCTCAAAAAAACAATTGCCGGTAACCGGCGACAAACACGATACGAATCATCTGGATTACGTATCAACAAATACAGTTACATAAATCATAACCGCAATCCTGCATAAGAATTTATTTACTCAGGATGCAGGCAGTATAACACCCCCCCCGGACACTACCAGTTTTTAAGGTCTATTTTGTAAAACGAATGCAATAAAGCCTTTTTCATGGCCAATGCCACTGAATGTCAAAAAAACGGCAAAATCTTGCCGCCTGCGATTTTTACAGTAATCTACAGTTGTCGAAAAAATGACAACTTTCTTATAAGTAATTTATATTATTGTTTTTATTATGTTTTTTAATGTTGGCATGTGATTCGCATAATCTTGAACAGATTTTTTCAATCAGGATAAACACGATGAACACCTTGGTTAGAAATACGGCGCAAAATTTAAGACTGGTACAGGCTGATGGTACTTCAAAAGCCATTCCATCTAAAAAGGTCGGCAATGTTCACGAGCATGAAAAACGCCTGCTGGGAAAACTTCAGACCACGCTCGACTACGAACAGTTAATCGCCTTTTTCACCGAAGAAACTGCCCTGGTTGTTGATTTTGATGGCATGGACTACTTACAGGCAGAACAGGAGATTGCAATCCGTAGCGGTAGGAAAACCATGCACCGTTGCAGCTATACGCTGAAGGTTGAAGGTGCTCAACTGGGCGATATTGTCTTCTATCGCAGCAAGCGCTTTCAGGAAACTGAACTTAAAAATATTGAAATCCTGTTAAGCGCACTGGTGTTTCCATTAAAAAATGCACTGACTTACAAGGAAGCTCTGGACTCTGCATTCACTGACCCTTTGACTGGCGCAATGAATCGTGCCGCCATGAACCAGGGATTGAATCGTGAAATTGAACTGGCCAAACGCCAGGGTACCCCGCTTTCCATCATTCTGCTGGACGCTGACCATTTCAAGCAGATCAATGATACATACGGTCACAGTCATGGTGATGAGGTCCTGAAAACCCTGGCGCGAATAGCAAAAGAAACCATCCGCCAGTCGGACGTGCTCTATCGTTTCGGCGGTGAGGAATTCATGGTATTGCTGGGTCAGACTGACACTTCAGGTGCCACGCAACTGGCAGATCGTATTCGTGAACATATCGAGGCACTGGACACCATTAATGGCAAAAAATCTGATGTCACCGTCAGCCTGGGGGTAACCACCCTGAATGGAAAAGATGATTGTCAGAGCCTGTTTGATCGCGCTGATAAAGCACTGTATCAGGCAAAATCCGCAGGAAGAAACCGTACAGTTACCATGCTCGAGTCATGAAAACCTGTTGTTTAATGAACACCCGTTAAATCAAGTTGATTAACTCCGGCGTTTGCCGGAGATTTTTTTTGTGGGTTTCTTTTTTCCGTAAACACTTTTTCTGGGGGTGGCGGATTTGGCAGGCTTGTTCTCTTCTTGCAGTCCGGCAAGCTCCAGCAGTCCAAGGGTTTCTTTGTCATCAAGATCACGCCATTGCCCTGCTTTGACGCTGCTATCGAGAATAACATTACCAAAGCGAACACGCTTGAGGCGGTTTACTTTCAAACCAACCGACTCCCACAGCCTTCTGACTTCACGTTTACGGCCTTCCATGATAACCACATGAAACCAGCGATTGATGCCTTCACCGCCCGATTCAACAATATCTTCAAAACGCGCAAAGCCATCTTCCAGTTGTTTACCATTAACCAGTTCATCAAGTATTTCATCAGTGACTTCACCCATCACCCTGACAGCATATTCACGCTCAATCTGTTGTGAGGGGTGCATCAGGCGATTGGCCAGTTCACCATCAGTGGTAAAAAGCAGTAGCCCGGCGCTATTGATATCCAGCCTGCCAGCGGCAACCCAACGACCTTTATCGAGTTTTGGCAGGCGCGAAAAAACAGTTTTTCTGCCCTCAGGATCAGAACGGGTGACCAGTTCACCCTCAGGCTTGTTGTAAATAATAACGCGGCGCTGGATGTTGGTAAGACGTTTATTGGACAATGGCCTGTTATCGAGACTGATGACATCATCTTCGGTGACACGGTCGCCAAGTTTCGCCAACTGTCCATTGATTTTCAGACGGCCTTCGGTAATCCAGCGCTCAATCTCACGACGTGATCCGTAACCTGAGGCCGCCAGTTTTTTTTGCAGGCGCTCCCCCTGGGGAGCATTGTTGCGGGAATTATTCATAGATACAGGAGCTTACTGCCTGGCTTGTTCAACTGTTGAACCATTCTCTTGGTCTGATTCATCTTGTTGCAGCGACTCGTCTTGCGGCTTTTCAGCAGCAACCTCAACCGGCTCAATATCCTGCGCGGAATATTCAACCTCGCCTGTATTTTCTTGCTGGTCTGCTTTTTCTTCGAGCTTGTCAGGATCATTGAGTTGCAGTTCCTGGTTTATGGAATCAAGGTCACGGATCTCTGCCAGGCTTGGCAGGTCATTGAGGCTTTTCAGATTAAAGTAATCCAGAAATATCTTGCTGGTAGCATACAATGCAGGCTTGCCAGGCACATCGCGATGACCTACGACCCTGATCCATTCACGTTCCTGTAATGTCTTGATGATATTGGAACTGACACTGACACCACGAACGTCTTCAATCTCACCGCGGGTGATCGGCTGGCGATAGGCAATCAGTGCCAGCGTTTCCATCAGTGCACGGGAATAACGCGCAGGTTTTTCTTCCCAGAGGCGTGAAACCCAGTCTGCATATTCTGCCCTGACCTGAATGCGCCAACCGCTGCCAGTTTCAGTAATCTGCATACCCCGGCCTTCGTAATCATCAGCGAGTTCTGCCAGCACTTCACGAAGTGCTTTCTTTTCCGGCATGGAGTCTTCTTCAAACAGTTGCAGCATCTGGTCAAGCGACAGGGAACCACCTGATGCCAGTAATGCAGCCTCGATAATTGATTTGAGTTTCTGGTTATCCATCTTATTCTACCGACGAGGTCTTTGACTTGACGTGAATGGGCGCAAATGCCTCTGCCTGCACAATTTCCAGTAATGACTGTTTCAACAGTTCAAGAATTGCCATAAAGGTAACCACAACGCCATCACGCCCTTCTTCAAAATCAAACAGTTCAGTAAAGGGGGTAAAGTTTTCACAATCAATCTTGTCCAGCACGATAGACATACGTTCACGCAATGACAGCGCTTCACGCTCTACATGATGACTGGAAAACATATCCGCACGATGCATGACTTCCTTGAGCGCAAACAACAGCTCCTTTAAATCAACGTCAGGTTCTTTACGCTCAATGATACGATCAGGGAAATCTGCATTTGCCTGAAAAACATCCCGCTCCAGCCTGGGTAAAGCATCAATATCTTCTGCCGCCTGTTTGTATCTTTCATATTCCTGCAACCTGCGGATCAATTCAGCTCTTGGGTCTTCTTCATTTTCCTCATCTTCAGACGCACGCGGCAATAACATTCTCGACTTGATTTCTGCCAGCATGGCTGCCATGACGAGATAATCGGCCGCCAGTTCCAGGTTGATCTCACGCATCAGCTCAACATATTCAACGTACTGGGCAGTAATATCAGCAATGGGTATATCGAGAATATCCAGGTTCTGGCGCTTGATCAGGTAAAGCAACAGGTCGAGTGGCCCTTCAAAGGCATCCAGAAAAACCTCAAGTGCTTCGGGTGGAATATAGAGGTCTTTCGGAATGGTGAACTGCGGTTCACCCTGAACTACCGCAAAAGGCATTTCCTCCTGGGTAGGAACACCAACCGGCTGTTCTTCCAGGTCAGAGGCATTTTGCTGTTGCTCAGTGTGTGGTTCGTTCATTAATAATCCAGAGACATGGCGTGGCGTACATCGCTCATGGTTTCACGTGCGATCTCACGGGCTTTTTCACAACCTTCGTTGATAACACTTCTGACAAGGTCAGGCTGCTCTTCATATTCACGGGCCCTGTCCTGAATAGGTTTCAATTCTGCCAATACCTTGTCAATAATGGGCTGTTTACATTCTATACAGCCGATTCCAGCAGATTTACAACCTTCTGTCACCCAGTCCATGGTGGACTGATCCGAATAAACCTCGTGGAATTGCCACACAGGACATTTCGCAGGATCTCCCGGATCAGTACGCCGAACACGGGCAGGGTCGGTTGGCATGGTCTTAAGCGCTTTTTGCACATCAGCAGGATCATCACGCAATGAAATGGTATTTTCATATGATTTGGACATTTTCTGGCCATCAAGTCCCGGCATTTTGGACGCCTTGGTCAGTAACGACTGCGGTTCAGGCAAAATCACCTTGCCACCGCCTTCGATAAAACCAAACAGGCGTTCGCGATCGTTAACCGTTATATTCTGCTGGCTTTCCAGCAAGGCACGTGCCGCATCCAGTGCTTCAGTATCACCCTGCTCCTGGTATGTCTTGCGATATTGCTTATAGAGCTTGGAGGTTTTCTTGCCCATCTTTTTCATGGCCTGCTCGGCTTTTTCCTCAAAGTCCGGTTCACGACCGTACATGTGGTTGAAGCGACGCGCCACTTCACGAGTCAGTTCAACATGGGCAACCTGGTCTTCGCCCACGGGAACCTGGCCTGCCTTGTAAATCAGAATATCTGCCGATTGCAGTAATGGATAACCGAGAAAACCGTAAGTCGCCAGATCACGTTCCTTGAGCTTTTCCTGTTGATCCTTATAGCTGGGTACTCTTTCAAGCCAGCCAAGCGGTGTCATCATAGATAGCAACAGATGCAACTCGGCATGTTCCGGCACTCGGGACTGTATAAACATGGTGGCTTCGGAAGGGTTGATACCGGCAGCCAGCCAGTCGATCACCATGTCCCACACACTGTTGGGAATAATCGTTGGGTCATCGTAATGAGTCGTCAATGCATGCCAGTCTGCGACGAAGAAAAAGCATTCATATTCATGCTGTAATTCCAGCCAGTTTTTCAGAACACCGTGATAATGTCCAAGATGCAGACGTCCGGTAGGACGCATTCCGGATAATACGCGCGTGTATTGACCTGCCACAGAATTCAAAACCAGTTTCCTCTTTTTTTAAAATTAAGTAATTGTACGAAGTTTTACAGAAAAATGCCTGCAATCAGTGCAGAAAATCGCTGTAGACCTTGAATAAAGGGCCAGAGCATTACCTGCAGCAGACCTGTAACCAGGAGTCCAATCAGAATCAACAAACCCCAGGGTTCAGTTTTCTGGAAAACCTGCGACAGGCTGGCTGGCAACAGGGTATTGAGTACTCTGCCACCATCCAGCGGCAAGATGGGCAGCAGGTTCAATGCCATGAGGACAGCATTGATCAGAATGCCGTAACTGGCCATGTAATAAAGCGGGACGGCTGACCACTGCCCCAGCTCCAGCAGCGAAGGCACAGCCAGCATCATCGACCAGAATATCAGCATGACAAGATTGGCACCGGGACCCGCCAACGCAACCAGTGCAGTATCACGGCGCGGATTGCGCAGGTTTCTCCAGTTCACCGGCACGGGTTTGGCCCAGCCAAACATGAAACCCGAGAGCACGAACATCGCCATGGGTAAAATCACCGTACCCAGCCAGTCAATATGTTTTAGAGGATTCAACGTTACTCTGCCAGCCAGACGTGCGGTCTTATCACCCAGTTTGTCAGCGACAAAACCATGCGCCGCTTCATGGACAGTAATGGCCAGCATCACCGGCACAATGGCTACTGCGATTGTCTGTATTGTTGTCAGGGATTGCATTAAATATTCTTTGGCTTACTCAAAGACTGAAACATCGCCCTTGCCCTGGCGTAATACCACCGGAAAATCATCTTCGAGGTCAATCATGGTAGTTTCATCCATACCGCAATAGCCTCCGTCAATGATCAGATCAACCTGGTTGCCGACCACATCTTTCATATCGTAGGGATCGGTCAGGGGATATTCATCACCGGGTAGTAACAAGGTTGAGGTCAGCATCGGTTCACCCAGTGTTTCCAGCAAAGCCAGTGCAATACGATTATCAGGAATACGAATACCGATAGTTTTTTTCTTGTCATGAAGCAGGCGCTTGGGCACCTGTTTGGTTGCCCTGTTGATAAAGGTATAGGCACCCGGTGTAGAGTTTTTCAATATACGATACTGGTTATTATCCACCTTGGCGTAAATTGAAATTTCTGAAAGATCTCGACAGGCCAGGGTAAAATCATGCTTGTCGTCAACCTGGCGAATACGTCGCATGCGCTCGAGAGCACCCTTGTCACCGATATGACAGCCCAGCGCATAACTGGTGTCAGTCGGGTAAACGATGATGCCGCCCCGGTGAATGATATCTACCGCCTGACGAATCAGTCGTATCTGCGGGTTTTCAGGATGAATAGTAAAAAACTGCGCCATGTTACTTTAGAGAAACTCTGATTAATTGCGATATTATCATCTCGACTTTATGGAGAGATCTATGCAATTTCAATAAAACAATCGCCTATGATAGCTCGAAATGACTATATGTCTGTGTTTAATTAAGTAGGAAATTCAGTGCCAACTGTTCCAGATCGGCTCACAGCCCGGTGGTAATTCCGGCAAGCGACCTAGCTCGATCCATGGGTTTTCCGGTCCATGAAAATC
>Ga0180429_10002122_pt1 | contig 16535 bp, 14 predicted proteins | sample SS_ome_FD_132428 | JGI IMG/M metagenome (GOLD analysis project Ga0180429, IMG submission 132428) | Hypersaline lake sediment archaeal communities from the Salton Sea, California, USA - SS_1_S_1 metaG | ecosystem: Environmental > Aquatic > Non-marine Saline and Alkaline > Hypersaline > Sediment ...
CTGGTTGGCTGTCTTTTTCTCCCGGCAGATAAGCTCCAGCAGCCTCAGCCCCATTATCATGCCGTCGCGTTCCGGGATATTGCCGTATGACCACAGGCCTCCGCTTTCCTCGCCGCCCATTATAACTCCGCCCTCCAGGATCTTTTCCCCGATATATTTAAAACCTACCGGGGTGGTCTCCATTTCCAGGCCGTTTCCGGCACATATCCTGTCGATAACCGATGAAGTGGTGACTGTCTTTATGACCCTTCCCTTTAGCCCCCTTCTGACGGCAAGGTCCCTGAGTATCATGGCAAATATGTGATGGGAACTTATATAATTGCCTCCGTCCCCCAGCGCCCCTATCCTGTCTCCGTCTCCGTCCAGGCATATTCCGAAACTGCAGCCGGTGTCTTTCATGACCTGGACCGCCTGGTCAAGATTGTCCCCTATTGGTTCCGGATTGATGCTCCCGAATCCGGGATTGACTTCTGAATGCACCAGGGTCACACCACCGGGTCCAAGCCGGGAAAGGATCCTGTTGAATATATCCTGGGTGGCTCCGTACATGGGTTCGAAAAGAAGCCCGAAGCCGAAGCCCTTAATAATATCCATATCCACCTGGCCCAGGGCATGGTCGATATATTCGCCGGAAAGGTCATCCAGGGTTATATTTCCCGGCCTGGAGCTCCTGTTTCCGGACAAAGCTTCATGATGCCGGGGGTCCCTGTTTACCTCTTCTACATATGCTTCTATCTCCTTTACCATATCCATTGTGGCAGATCCCCCGAAAGGCCCCTTTATCTTGTAGCCGTTATAATAATAGGGGTTATGGCTGGCGGTTATCATTATGCCCAGGTCGGCTCCGGCCTTTACCACCGCAGTTGAAACCGTGGGAGTAGGAGTCATCTCTTTAGCCAGTATGACCTCTATATCATTCAGGCTGAATATATCAGCAGCAGCGGCAGCGAACCTGTCCGACATGAACCGTGAGTCATAGCCTATTACTACCAGGGGAGACTTTTTATTTGTGTTCCCCTTGAGATATCCAGCTGCCCCCTGGGATACGATACGCACCCTTTCCATGGTAAAATCATCGGAGATAATACCTCTCCAGCCATCGGTGCCAAACCTGATTTTGCGGTTATCCATGCTGTTTATACCTGCTTTCTGGTCATGTGCTGCTTATGCCATTTTCTTCAGAAGATCATAATCTGCTTTTACCATAAGGTCCACCAGCTGGTTGAAGCTTACCCGGGGTTTCCAGCCCAGGACCTTTTTGGCTTTGGTGCTGTCACCTACCAGCAGATCCACTTCGGCCGGCCTCAGGAAACGGGGATCCTTTTTGACATACCTGGTATGATCAAGGTCCAGGCATTTGAAAGCGGCATCAACCCATTCCCCTACAGTATGGGTCTTTTCGGTGCTTATGACATAATCATCGGCATTTTCCTGCTGCAGCATCATCCACATGGCCTCCACATAGTCCTTTGCATATCCCCAGTCCCTTTTGGAATCAAGGTTTCCCATATAAAGGGCGTCGGCCATGCCCAGCTTTATCATGGCCGCATGATAGGTCACCTTCCTGGTAACGAATTCAAGACCCCTCCTGGGCGATTCGTGATTGAACAGTATGCCGCTGGAGCAGTGCATATCATAGCTTTCCCTGTAATTTACGGTCATATAATGGCCGTAGACCTTGGCTACCCCGTAGGGGCTTCTGGGATAGAAGGGCGTTGTCTCTTTCTGGGGAACTTCCCTTACCTTGCCGAACATCTCCGAGCTAGATGCCTGGTAGAACCTTATCTTCCGGTCAAGATGCCTTATAGCCTCCAGCATCATGGTAACTCCTATACCGGTACACTGTCCTGTAAACACCGGCTGGCTCCAGGAGGTGGGCACAAAGGACATGGCTGCCAGATTGTATATCTCATCCGGCTTTGCCTCCTTCAGTGCATCTATTATGGAAAGCTGGTCCAGAAGGTCTGCCTGGACGAATTTAAGCCTGTCTTTTATGTGTTCTATCCGGTTTAAGTTCTCAACCGAGGACCTTCTTACCATCCCGTAGACATCATAGCCCTTTTCCAGCAGGAATTCCGCCAGGTATGAGCCGTCCTGACCCGTTATTCCGGTTATCATAGCTCTCAATATATCCCCCTTGATCTATTTCTATGTTAAAAGCTAGAATTTTATCTGCCCTTCCTCCACGGCAGAATTTATATTTATCTTTATTCCGTTTTCCAGCACATTATCCCTCTGGATAACGGTATTGTCGCCTATGACCGAAAGCCCGCCTATATGGACGCCTTCGGCCAGCTTTACATTATGAGATATTATAGAATCGTTTATAACGCAGTTTTTGCCTATGGTGCAGTTATCGAATATGACTGCCCCCGATACCCTGGCTCCGCTGCATATGCGGCAGTTTTTCCCGATGACCGACAGGGGCGCCACGCTGGCTGCTTTTTCAATAACAGTACCTTCTCCCACTAACAGCGGTCCCGACTGGAAACAGCCCTCTTCATATGTTACTTTCTCTCCCAGGTAGATCTCATCCTTGAACTCTGCATAGGGATATCTGTATTTTATCTTTCCCAGGGCTATATCATGATGGGCTGCCAGGTATTTTTCAGGAGTGCCCACATCCAGCCAGTAGTCATCAGACACATAGCCGTATACCTTGCGGCCTTCCTTAAGGGCCTGCGGGAAAAGACCTCTCTCGAATGAATAATTCTTTCCGGCAGGCGCCAGATCCATCATATAAGGCTCGATAATATAGGTGCCGGCGTTTATGAGATTGGTGACTACCTGGTCTGTGCCGGGCTTTTCCAGGAATTGTATTACCCTGCCTTCATCATCGATGGGTACCAGTCCGTATGCCGAAGGGTCTTCTACCGGAGTAAGGGATATGGTTATATCGGCGCCTTTTTCCCGGTGGAACTCCTGCATGGCGGCAAGGTCCAGGGAAGTCAGGATGTCGCCGTTAAACACCATAAAAGGTCTGCCTTCCAGCCAGTCTTCCACATTTTTTACTCCCCCGCAGGTGCCCAGCGGGCTTTCTTCCGTCACATAGGTAAGGTTCAGGCCGAACTTCTTTCCGTCATCAAAATAATCACTGAATATGTCCGGCAGATAGCAGGTAGAGAATATTATGTCTGTCAGTCCATGCGACTTGAGCCAGTTTACAAAACTATGCATAAAGGGACGGTTCATAAGCGGAAGCATGGGTTTGGGATTAAGGCAGGTTATGGGCCTCAGCCTGGTGCCCCGGCCCCCTGCAAGTATTACTGCCTTCAACTTTTCTTTCCTCTTCCTGTTCTTATCATTTTCCTCCACCAGTCCAGTATATCTGACAGCGATTCATCCAGTTTATACTGGGGCTGCCATCCTGTCTCAGCCGCCAGCCTGGAATTGTCTCCATAGATAGCAGGTATGTCTATGGGCCTGAACTTATCCTTGTCCAGTTTTATCTCTATATCTTTCCTGCGGGAAAGAGCGATCAGCATCTCCAGCAGCGAAGACACCTTGACCGGTATTCCCGAGCATACATTATATGCCTGCCCCGGCTTCCCCCGGTTCATTATATGCCAGTAGGCTTTCGCCACATCCCTGACATCTAAAAAATCCCGGCTGGAATCCAGGTTTCCCACTTTTATCACCGGTTCCTGCTTCCCGGCTTCTATAAGCGCCACCTGCCTGGCGAAGTCCGAGCATACGAAACCCTCGGACTGTCCCGGTCCTATATGGTTAAAAGACCTGGCCACCGTTACCTTTAAGCCATATGCCTTATAATATATGGAAGCCATGAAATCCATGGCAGCCTTGCTCACGGCATACGGGTTCCCGGGGGATATCCTTTCAGATTCTTTTATGGCATCTCCTTCTGCAGACTCGCCATATACCTCTGCCGTGCACACCACCAGTATGGCAGTCCCGGGATTACCAGCCCTTATACTCTCCAGCAGGTTGATACCGGAAAACACATTGGACCTGAATGTTCCCACCGGGTCTTCCCAGGAGCGCCTGACCGAGCTCTGGGCCGCCAGGTGGTATACCTGGTCAGGCTGTACCCTGTTTATTATCCTGTCTACTTCATCCCTGCGGGCAAGGTCAGCCTTTTCTTGGGCCAGACTGGAATCCCCGGTATTAAGACTGCTGCTGCATCTTTCCAGGTCTACCCCGAAAAACTCATGGACCCCTCCAAGTGAAAGGTATTCTATAAGGTGTTTCCCGGCAAATCCCGACAGGCCGGTTATAAGTATCTTCAAATCAGGCTTCTCTCCTAAGGTGTTTTCTTTTTTCCTATTTTAATATAAATCAGCATTATAACAAACTTAAAAAAGGACAAAACCCTAAAAGTCAGTACCCTGCCAGGCTTTTTAGGCCGGCAATGGAAAACCTGATCCCCAGGGCAATGATTATAAAGGGGATAAGCAGCATCCGGGAGGTCCCCCGGTAGTTCTTCCGGAAGAAATAGAATACACTCTTCTGCATCCGCCAGCTGGCCCTTATGTGGGCACGCCTGCTTTTTTTCTCCCTGGACTTTTTCTTGCGGCTGCTGCCGGCTATGTGGTGAAGCACTTCTGCATGAGGCACATAATGGACTTCCCGGTCATTCTGCCGCATGCGGTAGCAGAGGTCTATGTCCTCCACATACATGAAGTATTTTTCATCAAAGTTACCCGTATCCTCCAGCGCAGCCCTCCTTATCATCATGCAGGAGCCCGATACCCAGTCTACCCTGAAGGGCTTATCCCGGCCGGCATCCATCAGCTTATACTTCCTGGTAACCGGATTATTGGGATATATATGGGCCAGCAGGGTGTGCACCGCAGCCTCAAGGAATGATGGAAAGGTGCGGCAGGAATACTGCAGGCTGCCGTCACTGTTAAGTATCCTGGGCCCGGCCACCGCAACCCGGGGATCACTGTCCAGATAATCCATAAGCCTGTCTATGGAATGCTCATAGACCTGGCAGTCAGCATTTATAAGGAGGATGTATTCCGAACCGGAAGAATCTATACCCTGGTTTGCGGCAGCGGCAAATCCCCGGTTCTTATCATTGGCGATAAGCTGGATACGGGGGTATTTTTTCCTGATGTGTCCAGGCGTCCCGTCTGTGGATGAATTATCCACAACCACAATCTCACAGCCGCAGCCAGGGGGATTCTCATATATGGAATCGATGCATTCAGATATGTATCCGAGGCTATTGTATGTGACTATTATTATGCTTAAACTTTTTATGGCATCTCCTAATGTTCCCTGTAAAGTATTGATTATAAATCTAAAATAGTTAGGAATATAACCAATATCTTATTCAATATCTAAAAAAACCCTTATGGACTGCTTTATTTTTTCCATCACTTCAACAGATTTGATCTCGCCGCATTTTTCATCTAACCTGTTCTTTGATAATACTCTCAGCTGATGTGACATAGATATTGAGTCCCGGTCAAGACCTGTATCCTTTTTTGACAAAAAGACTTCGGTGCTGTAGATATTTCTTCCCTTTTTCATGGAAGTAAGGGGCACGACACCAACAAGCTGCAGCCTGGTATTGATCTCTTCTGAAGAAATGATGATCACTGGCCTTATTCCAGACTGTTCAGAATCCCTGACAGGGTCCAGATGAGCCCAGTATATATTCCATTGAAATTCAGGCATAAGTGTCCCTATGTTTACCAGTCAGGTATCAGGTCTGCTGTTTCCTTATCAGAAGTCTTAAAACTATCCATTGATTCCTCTATATCTTTCAAGAAAAGAGGGTCTTTTGATGCAGCTTCCATTTCCTTCTTTAATTCTTCTTTGTTTATTTTTGCAGTGTATATTTCGACAGCTTCCCTGACGGCCGAATTAAGTGATCTTGCATACCCTTCTTTAACTGCTTTCCTGAGGTTATCAATAGACTCGACTGGTAATGAAAACGTGGCATTTTTTAATTTTTCTTTCATTAAAAAGAATTAATTCATATTATGGTGATCCTTATTATATATAATTATTGTAATTTTACAATAATATATTTATTTTATTTTTTGCCTGAACCAGAGGTCCAAGATTACAGGTCTAAGCTTTCAGGACCTCCATTATCTCTTTCACAAATGCTTCCAGATCCTCAAAGCCTTTATCAATGTCGTCTTCCTTAAGCAGTATGTCCAGTATCCTGCTTCCCATTATGATACCGTCGCATCTATCCTTTATAGCCTTTACCTGCTCCGCAGTGGAGATACCGAAACCCACTGCCAGGGGCAGACGGGTCACCGGCCTCAGCCTGTCAAGGAAACCGGCCAGCTCACCTGATAGTCCGGAACCGCTCCTTGCCCCGGTCACTCCCTTAAGTGATACGCAGTAGAGAAATCCCCTGCCCATCCTGCCTATGGCTTCCAGTCTTTTGTCATCCGATGTAAGGGATGCTATCATGATATTATCAAGGCCGCTGTCTTCGAAGCATTTGATATAACTGCCGTACTCTTCCAGTGGAAGGTCGGGGATTATGACCCCATTGGCGCCGGCATCTCCCGCATTTGACAGGAACTTTTCTACCCCGTATCTATAGACCATGTTGAAATAGACCAGCAGCGCTATGGGGGTGCTGCTTTTCTTCCTGATCCTCTTTACCGCATCAAATGCCGTATCGGTATTTGCGCCGTTTTCAATGGCTATTTTAGAGGTCTTCTGGATCACTGGCCCGTCAGCCAGAGGGTCGGAAAAGGGTATGCCTATCTCTATTATATCAGCCCCGGCATCATCCAGGAGCTCATAGGCGGCCAGGAATCCATCCATATCAGGATAGCCGCATGTAAGGAAAGGGATAAAGGCCTTTTGCCCCTTTTGTTTCAGGTCTTCAAATGTCTTTTCTATAAGGCTGGCGCTGTTTTTCATATTATCTGCTTTTCCTGTCTATTATCTATGTCCTTATCTCCCCTGCCGGAAAGATTTACCACTATCACCTTGTCTCTGCCCAGTACCGGTGCTATTTTTGCCGTATATGCCAGGGCATGGGCGCTCTCATAAGCCGGTATTATGCCCTCGGTCTCCGAAAGCAGCCTGAATGCATCCAGTGCTTCTCCGTCTTCTATACTCACATAGCGGGCGATCCCCTGGTCCCTGAGATAGGAATGCTCCGGCCCCACGCCGGGATAATCAAGTCCGGCAGAGACAGAGTAGGCCTCCTCGATCTGGCCGTATTCGTCCTGGAGCACATAGCTGCGGGCTCCGTGGAATATGCCCCTGGAGCCGCAGCCCAGGCTGGCTCCGTGCCTGCCTGAATCGACTCCTTTTCCACCGGCTTCCACCCCCACAAGCTTTACCTTTTCCGCATCCTCTAAAAAGGGATAGAAGATGCCGATGGAATTGCTTCCGCCCCCCACGCAGGCTATTATATAGTCGGGGAGCCTCCCCTCATATTCATCTATCTGCCTCCTGGCCTCCTCCCCTATTATTTTCTGGAAATGCCTTACCATCAGCGGATAAGGATGGGGGCCGACTACCGAGCCCAGCAGGTAGTATGTGTCGTCTACTCTGGATACCCAGTATCTTAATGCCTCATTTACCGCATCTTTTAAGGTCTGGCTGCCTGATGTGACCTTTATGACTTCCGAACCCATGAGCTTCATCCGGAACACATTGGGAGACTGCCTTTCTATATCCTTTGCTCCCATAAATACTTTGCAGTCCAGGCCGAAAAGGGCTGCTGCCGCTGCTGTGGCTACCCCGTGCTGGCCGGCGCCTGTCTCAGCTATGATATGCTTTTTGCCCATCCTTCCGGCCAGAAGGCACTGGGCTGCGGTATTATTTATCTTATGGGCCCCCAGGTGGCACAGGTCCTCCCTTTTCAGGTATATTTTTGCCCCGCCCAGCTTTTTTGTCAGGCTCCGGGCATAATACAGGGGTGTGGGACGGCCTACATAGTCCTTCAGGCAGCGGCCTAATTCCTCCTGAAAATCAATGTCACCGGTATACTTAAAAAAGCTTTCTTCAAGCTGCTTTAAGGCATGCACCAGTATTTCCGGTACAAACATGCCGCCGAAATCACCGAAATATCCCGATGTGCCGTACTGGCTTTTTTCTTTATCTGTCATATCTTTTCCTGACCCTGCCTTTCAAGGATTCTCACTGCTTCTATAAACTTGCGCACCTTTTGCAGGTCTTTTATCCCCGGGGATGTCTCCAGGCGGGAAGATGCGTCTACCCCGAAGGGATCCAGTGCCCCCAGTGCTTTGCCCACATTTCCGTGGTAAAGGCCGCCCGATATTATGATCCTTCCCGGTTCCGCGATGCCCTTTGCCTTTTCCCAGTCCATGGTCTTTCCCGTGCCTCCGTATTGATGCCTGTCATAGCTGTCAAGCAGTATAAAGTCTGCATATCCCAGATACTTGTCCACAATTTTGGACGCCCCTTCATCTGCGGGCTTTTTTAACCTTAAAGCCTTTATTATTATTGCTTTTTCCGCTATATGCTTAAGCCTTATTATATATTCGATATCTTCATCACCCGAAAGCTGTACATGATCAAGGTCCAGGAGATCAATATGGCTTTTTATCTTTTCGATCTTTTCATTAACAAATACCCCGGCCGCAGAGACGCCTTCCAAACCTTCCAGTATCTCGCCTGCCCGGTCCGGCCCGATCCGCCGGGGGCTGTCGGTAGAGAAGATAAACCCCAGGCAGTCAGCGCCCATATCAGCAGCAGCCTCCGCATCATGCCTGCTGGTTATGCCGCAGATCTTTATCCAGACCATCCTAGGCTAGCCCCCTCTCTTTAAGGCCTTCCCCCAGCCGGGAAAGTGTCTCCTCCAGTACCGGACTTGTCATAAAATAGGTGCCTATAAGGAAGGCATCTACCCCCATAGCATGTATCGTTTCCATATAGGAGATGTCTCCCACCCCGCTTTCGCATACCAGGGTCCTGCCCTTAAGAATTTCCGGCGGCACATCCTTAAGGACTGATATTATATGGCTGTTGTCTGCTTTCATATTTCTAAGATCCCGGTTATTTATGCCTATGAGTCCTGCGCCCAGCTGGACTGCCTGCAAAAGTTCCTTTTTGCTGTATACTTCCACCAGCACATCCAGCCCCAGGCTCCCTGCATATTCATATAGTCTTTTAAGTCTTTTAAATCCCAGAAGCGGCTTTATAAGGAGTATGCAGTCAGCCCCCAGGCAGGCGCTCTCGTATACCTGTTTTGGGCTGAATATGAAGTCCTTCCGCAGTATGGGAAGAGAAGCTGCCCTCCTGGCCTTTCCTATATCATGCCTGTCTCCCCTGAAATATAATTCTTCTGTGAGTACGGAGATACCTGATATGAAACCGGAAAAGCTGCCGTAGACCGAAGCTGTCCGCGACACGTCAAGGTTTTCATTTATTATCCCCCGGGAGGGAGAAGCCTTTTTTATCTCGGCGATCACATTAACCCTGCCATTTACTATATTGCGCAGGAATCCCCTGCAGCCATACCGCTTTATGTCCATTTCCGCTTCAATACCGTCAAGGCTTTTTTTCTTGTTTGCAAGTATTTGTTTTAAAAACCTGTGAGCCACTATTATCCTCCTCCGGCCAATTCATTGGAGACCTGTATCAGCTTTTCCAGCTTATCCAGGGCCCTGCCTTCATCAATGGAGTCTTCCGCCAGCCTCAGGCCGTCCTCCATGCGGTCAGCCAGCCTGCCGGCAATAATGGCTGCTGCTGCATTGAGTACTGCTGTATCCCTCATGGGACCGGATATTTTCCCTGCCAGGATGCCCCTCATGATCTCTGCATTCTGTCCTGCATCCCCTCCCATGAGTTCTGATATATCCGCCTTTTTAAATCCAAGCCTGGCCGGGTCCAGCACATATCCGGTCATACAACCGTCCTCCAGGCAGACAACCCTGCTTCTGGCAGAGGTGGAAAGCTCATCCATGCCGTTTTCGCAGTTTATAATAAATGCCCTATCCACGCCCAGGTTCCTCAAGACGCCTGCCATGACCTCCAGAAGACTGGCGTCATATACGCCCAGCACCCTTCCGCTGGCGCCGGCGGGATTGGTTAAGGGGCCCAGTATATTGAATACTGTCTTTATCCCCAGCTCCTGCCTGACCCGGGCCGCATGCTTCATGGCGCTGTGGGCCATACGGGCATATATGAATCCAATACCGGTCTTCTCTATGCACCGGGCTATTGCTTCTGGCCCCAGCCCTATATTAACCCCTGAGCTTTCCAGGACATCGGCGCTTCCGCTTCTGCTGGAGACACTCCTGTTGCCGTGCTTGGCAATGCTTACGCCTGCCCCTGCGGCTATGAATGCAGCCGTGGTGGAGATATTGAATGTTCCCAGCTCATCGCCGCCGGTGCCGCAGGTGTCCACCAGACGCTTCCCCCTTACTTCTACTTTTTTGGCTTTTTCCAGCATGGCATCCGAGAATCCTGAGATCTCCTCTATTGTCTCTTTCTTTATCTTTAAGGCGGTAAGGAATGCCGATATGAGGGCATCGCTTACCCCGCCCCCCATTATGGCATCCATGGCTTTGCGGGCCTCCTCCCGGCTGAGATCGCCTGAATCCATGATCCTGGCAATATATTCCCTCATGTCACTTCCTTTATCATTTTATTACATCCACAGCCTTAAGCAGGGCTGCTGCCTTGTTCAAAGTCTCCTGGTATTCATTTTCCGGCACTGAATCATATACTATGCCGGCTCCCGCCTGGACATATACGGTGCCGTCCTTTACTACAGCTGTCCTTATGGTTATACAGCTGTCCAGGTTACCGTCATACCCGAAATATCCCACAGCTCCCCCGTAAGGGCCGCGGCAGTCGGGCTCCAGCCCGCTTATTATCTGCATGGCCCTTATCTTGGGGGCTCCTGAAAGGGTCCCTGCCGGAAATACGCTCCTCAGGGCATCATATATGGTGGCATCCGGTTTAAGCATCCCTTCCACATGGGATACCAGGTGCATCACATGGGAGTATTTCTCCACCTTCATATAATCCCTGACCCTGACACTGCCGTACCGGCAAACCCTGCCCAGGTCATTCCTGGCAAGGTCTACCAGCATATTATGTTCTGCCATCTCCTTTTTATCGCTCAACAGGCTTTTTACCAGCGCATCCTCTTCTGCCTGGGTGACCCCCCTTTTCCTGGTACCGGCTACAGGACAGGTCAGTACATGCCTGCCGCTGATCTTTACCAGGGGCTCCGGCGAAGCCCCTATTATATTGAATTTGCCGAAATTAAAAAAATACATATAAGGAGAAGGGTTTATGGATCTCAGCCCCCTGTATATATTGATGGGATCCCCCTTATCTTCCAGGCTGAACCGCTGGGACAGCACTATCTGAAAGGCATCGCCGTCGACTATATGCTGCTTTACCTTTTCCACGGCTCTCCTGAAGCTCTCCGGAGCAAAATTAGACTTCAGTCTTTCCTGCTTTCCGGTCTTATCCTCCTTATGGCGCAGGCTTACCGACAATGAGGGTATGGTATTATAGGCTATCTTTTTCTCCAGGTCCTCTATTCTTTCCGCGGACAGCCTGTATGCATCTTCTGGAGTTATGCCTTCCCCCGTCTTTATGGTAGAGATTATCTTCAGCCGGTTCATCAGGTGGTCAAATACCACTACCAGATCGGTAAAGCAAAGGATCATCTCCGGTATGCCGGTCTTTTTATGCGGAAGGGTTATGCCGTCAAAATATTTTACCAGGTCATAACCCAGATAACCTACGGCGCCTCCTATGAAATGGTCCAGGCCCGGGTCCCTGTACAGCCTGAAGCCCTGCATGATACCCTGGATCTCTTCAAGAGGCCTGTCTGTCTTTTTGCCCGGCACATCCTTTCCGCTCCTTATGTATTTAAACCTGCCGTTTTCCAGCAGCGCCTGTCCCGAACACCCTATCCCAATAAAGGAGTACCGGGAAAGGTTTTTGGACCCTTCTATGCTTTCCAGGAGGAATCCCTGGCTGTGGAGCCCGCAGCCCTTAAGGAATATGGAGGTGGGGGTCTCTGTGTCCGCCATATATTCCCTGTATACCGGGACCAGGTTGTATTCTGATGATAGCTTTAGATATTTTTCTTTATCCGGGATATTCATGTCTTTTCAAAACAAAAGAGTATTCTCTTATTGTCTGCCGTTTTAAGAAAATACTCCCTTTTTGCTGTATTTGGTTTTTTTTTATTATTATGCAGTCATATTTCTTCCTGAAAAAGAGTCTTTGGCAGGCATTTTTTTAGCTTTGCCAGCATGAGTTGTCTTTCAGCCACATAATGCGGCTGATAAGTTTTCTGGATAGCCTTTCCCCTGTCTTTGCTGCCATTGATCTTGTATCATCTGTTTCTAGAAGCATATATGATAACACAATTGCCGTTATTTTAAAATGCTGTCAGGACTGTACTTTCCCGGTTTCTCCATACAGCCTGTAGCCGTCCCTGCCATGGTTCTTGACCCAGTACATGGCTTTATCTGATTTCTTTATAAGATCCTCCAGCTCCCGTCCGTCATCAGGGTATATACTGGTTCCTATAGACAGGCTTATCTTTATCTTATGGCCCCCTATCAGGAAATAATCCCTGAAGAAACGCTGTATCTTCCTGGTTATCTTATCTGCATCTTCTTCGGTCTTTATATCACTTAGAAGGATTATGAACTCATCCCCTCCCAGCCTGGCAACCGTGTCATTGCCCCTTATGCTCCGCCTGAGCCTTCTGCCCACTTCGATAAGTACCTGGTCGCCCACCTGGTGCCCGTAACTGTCATTAATATCCTTGAAGCCGTCAAGGTCCATCACCAGTATGGCGAGCCTGGAATTGTTCCTGTCGGCGCCGGAACAGGCAATGTGGAAACGGTCATCAAACAGGCGCCGGTTGGGAAGACCGGTAAGGGAATCCTCGTATGCCATGTTCTTTATCAACTCTTCTGCATGCTTCCTCCTGGTGATATCCCTGGAAATCGACACTATGGCCTTTTTGCCGGCAAACTCTATGACCCTGGCATTTATCTCTACCGTTATCTCCCTGCTGCCGCCGTCTAATAATACTGTCTCAAATACCAGGCTACCCTTATCCCTTATGTCCTTAAGTCTTTCTTCTATCTTTTTCTGCTCGGGCTTTCCTCCGGAATGGGCAATATCCTTTATGTTCATGCCTGTAAGGACATCCTTGGGATATCCGTACAGACTTTCAGCGCTCTTATTGGCATTCATGATATTGCCGTCCAGGTCATGCATTATGATCACATCCCTGGCTGAGTCAAATATGGTCCTGCACTTCTCCTCGGACTGGAACAATTCTTTTTCAAACCTTTTTGACTCGGTTATATCCAGCATGATGCCTATGAGACCGGCTTTCCTGCCATCCATTATATATACAGCCTTATAGAACCGGAAATCCCTGGTATTCCCGTCAGCGCATTTTACCGGGGCTTCATATGTCTGGCTGCCGCCTTTTTTTATGAGCTCCATATCCTTTTGGTGATACTCTTTTGCCAGGTGCCCGGGAATGGCGTCCTGGAAGTCAAGCACTGAATTGCCTGCTATCCTGTCTTCAGGCATTCCCAGTATAAGGTCGGCAAAAGCCTTATTGCATCCCCTGTATATTCCCTCAGGGTCCTTGTAGAAGACGGGATTGGGGATGGTGTCCATGAGTATGGAAAGGAAGCCGGCCAGGTCCTCTGACTTTTTCCGGCCCTGCCGTATCTTTTCCTCATCTGTCTTTTTTGATGTTATATCCCTGGCAATTCCCAGCACCACTCTTTTCCCCTCCAGGAATACGGGATGGGTGCTTACCTCCAGGATGCCCTCACTGCCGTCTTTTTTTATTATCTCGATCTCATCCGGTCCGGTTGACATTCCCAGGGCATTTTTTGCCAAAAGCTTCAACGCCCTGGCGATCCCGCTTTTTTTAAGGAGTCCGGAGCCAAAGAGGCCTTTCCCCATAAGTTCTTCCCTTTTATACCCGGTTATCCTCTCCGATGCCGGATTTCCGTCAAGCAGGACTCCTTTCAGGTCCATTATATAATATGCATCAGGGGCATACCTGAAAAAGATATTATTGATATTGCTATTTATATCATTCATAATATTTTTATTTATTTAATATATATATTAAACTTTATTTTATATAAAAAATTATAAAATAATCAATAAATAATATCAATAAATAAGTACCCCCCCCCAACAGGGATATGGCGCCGGCAGGAAACCTTATTTTCTCCAGTATGGCCTGAAGCCTATCCATGTGTCCTTTACCATACTGCTGAAATCATCCTTATCCCGGTCCCACCGGGAAAGAAGCTCTTCCCTCCTGACGCTGGCCCGGGAAAGGCTCCTGCCGAAAGTTGCCATGTATTCATCCTGTATAGCATTTATGATCCCGGGCTTTTCTTCTTTTATGGCCCTGCCCATGATGTTTGAGATAATAAAGGCTGAGAGTACCGCATTATATATGCCGGCACCGGTTATGGGATTGCACAGTCCGGCAGCATCCCCTGCCAGCACCAATCTTCCCCTGACGGCATGTTCGAGCATGCCTGACGAGGGTATCAGGCCGGCAGCCGCTATACCGCGGGGCAGCCCTTTTTCGTAGCTGCCTGCCTTCACCAGCCCCATGGAATATATCTTATGCTTAAACAGGCTGTATATACCCTTAAGGTCCAGGCTCCGTTCTGACCTTCCGGGAGGCGCCTGGCAGCCTATGCCCAGGTTTATACTGTCCTTTTTGGGAAAAAGCCATCCATACCCGCCAGGTATATCAGGCGAGAAGAATACCATGGTCCTGCCCTTTTCCACGGCTTCAGCCGGGATGTTCTCATTCAGTCCCAGCACATATGACTTATTTATGCTGCCTATATGCCTGCCCACGGCTGAAAAGGGCCCGTCGGCCCCCACTATAAACTTTGGATATATCTGGTACTCTTTTCCTCTGAATATGACACTGGCACCTGCCGTACCTTTTTCCTCCCAGAAGCGGTAAGCCCTGGCGCCCCCCAGGAATAATCCTTTTTTTTCCAGGAAGCTCTTGATAAGCCAGCCGGAAAACCTGTGCCTGTCCAGCATAAGCCCGGGAGCCCTGATGGTCTTTACTTCCCTGTAGCCGATAAATGTAGTCATAGCGCCAGTAGCAAGGCTGACACCGCCTGCAGGAGTGTCATACAGCCTGCCGATGGCGGAAGGCACATATTCAGCGCATCTTACCGGGCTGCCGGCATTGATCTTCCTGTCAATAAGTATGGTGTCGATTCCGTCCCGGGCCAGATAATAGGCCAGGCTGGCCCCGGCGGGACCGGCTCCTACGATAAGTACATCACATTTTTCTTTTATATTCATTTCAGGTCATCAATTTAAGCACCTTTTCCAAAAGGCCCAGCTTGATGCTGGTAAAACCTTCAAACTTCCCCCTGTAGGCATCTTCTTCCTTTCCCAGGTCATAGCAGGTGGTGCTGTCGATATTTAACAGTATGCCCGGAAGGTCTACCTTTTCAAAGTCCTGTTTATGCTTATTATAGAAAGCCTCGCAGCAGCATCCGGCATAATACCTGACACCCCTGCCTTTAAGGGCGGTAAGTGTCTGGTGCAGGTGCTCATAGCTTACTATGGTCATATGCTCTATGCCGTATTTTTCTGCCATATCCATGGTATCCCCGATGCTGCATCTGCCGCAGCGGCTGCAGCCCTGCTCATACCTGAACCGGCATTCCGGGAGCTTGGCGCAGTAAGGCAGGAGAAGCATCTCTATCTTATTTTTATCCGAAAACGGCTTATGCACCATATATATGTCATTAAAATACTTAAGGGGTATCCCGTACTTTTTCAGGGACGTCCTTTCAAAACAATCCCTTACCACCGCTTTTATATCCCCTGCATCGATCCCGGATATGGGTTCCGGATAATTTTCAAAGAAATCGTCGATCAGCTCCTGGGCGCAGCCGTGCCTTATGGATATGTTCTTGAGCCGCGACTCCAGGTCGAATACCGCCCTCCGGGGGTAGACAAAGAAGTCCCCGGTAAAATACAGGTTCTTTAGCTGCCCCCGCTTCATATCGATATTTGCCGAGCATTTTATCACGCTCTTTCTGGACTTGGTTATGGCCTTTATATAATGCTGGTGGCTGTTTTGGCTTATGCTGTATATATGGCGTCCGCTTTTAAAGAAGCCTTCCTTCTCTTCCAGCAGCTGTTTTTCCCTGTAGTTAAGGTCTCCGGGATAAGTCTCTATACCCAGCTTTTCCCTGAAGCCCTTAAGCAGATTTTCAATTATTTCCTGCCTCTCCGGGAGATAACCTGCCTCCCGGGATAGCCAGGTGACCCGCTCCTTCAGGGAATTTACCTCGCTGTAGCCCAGCTTCTCGATAGGGACCCTCAGGCATCTCAGCATCACATCTATATCCAGGTCTACCAGGAGAGTGCCCTGGAACATAAAAGCGTTTCCCAGGGAAGTCCCCCCGGAACCCGAGATCTTTTTGCCCCCGCATTCTATATCATTCCTGGGCCTGAAGGCACAGTGTATGCCGAAGCGGTTTATGCCGGCAGAGACAGCACTGCAGAAGAGCCGGTAATAATCCTCCACTTTTGATACCTGCGGGAAA
>Ga0180429_10002123_pt1 | contig 16528 bp, 10 predicted proteins | sample SS_ome_FD_132428 | JGI IMG/M metagenome (GOLD analysis project Ga0180429, IMG submission 132428) | Hypersaline lake sediment archaeal communities from the Salton Sea, California, USA - SS_1_S_1 metaG | ecosystem: Environmental > Aquatic > Non-marine Saline and Alkaline > Hypersaline > Sediment ...
ATATCGTACCGCAGGAACGCGACGGCAAAAAGTAGAATGTCCCCCTTTTCCCTTGGGGGGGGGAATTTGCCTGCAATTCTCGCGACCCTTGGTATTCTAAAACGTATGGCGTTCGAGTTCGTCCCCGGCGTGCGCCGGGGCTTGAACGGCTACCACTTTGCGACAAGGAGATGATGCGATGAGAAACGGCTCCATTATACTGGCCCTGTTGGCCGCGCTGGTTGTGGCGCTGGGCACATCGGCCCAGGCGGCCATCATTACTGTGCCGGATCCCTTGCCTGCGGGCGGCCAGTACCGTCTTGCCTTCGTGACGAACTCTAAGGCGAATATTAAAACGATACTCATGAGCGACTATAACACGTTCGTCACGGATGCGGCCGAAGCGGTTTCCGAACTGGACGCCCTTGGCACCACATGGACGTGTATCGGCTCAGTTCCCGGTACAAATGCCAAGACGAATACCCAGACCGACCCCGACGTCCACGGCACTGGAGTTCCCATCTATAATCTGGCTGGTTTGCTGGTCTCGGCTGATTATCCGAATTTGTGGGACGGAGCCATAGACAATCCAATTAATATGACGGAGTTGGGCAATAACTACTACCCCGGCGGCGACACCTATCGGGTTGCCACAGGTACCAATGGTAATGGGACCACACACGCCAAATCGTTGGGTGGGACGTACTCCAATGGCCAGGTGGCGTGTGCCAATGGCAGTAATTGGTTGGTAGGATGGGGGACGTACGACAGTACGAGGTATGTATATGGCATGTCCGGCATAATCGGCAGCTCGCCCGGCGGCGCGATCCCCGAGCCGTCCTCGCTGGTGGTGTTCGGAGTCGGCCTGCTGAGCCTGGCCGTTTTCACCCGCCGTCCTCGCCGGAGACGGTAGGCAGCGTAACCGACAGATGAAAAAGGGGACGCAGCTCTCTTATGGGGATTTAGGCAAGATCATTGAGCGCCAATGCCAGCAGGGTGGAGCGGCCGTCGAGTGGGGCGACTTGTGGGCGGGAGATTCTGTCGGGTGTGGCGTTGCTCGCCCGGGGAAATAGGCTTGAAATTGTGCCAGCGGAGTTGGTGTGCTTGTACATGCGTCCACTGTCGGGCGAGGGTCTTTGATAACTTGGGAATCGGGTGTCGGGATTCCGTGGTCCGCGCCGCGGGCGGCCGGTTTGCTGCAAATGCGATGGCCTTCGAAGGCTGTCGAGGGCTTGAATACAACGGCGACGGGCTTGGAAGCCCGTCGTACTTCGGACGGCTGCGGTGTTACGCCCGGACAGCGAGCTGATCGCACTTGGATGTCATATCAAGTTGAAGCCGTCGAGTTCGAGCAGGAAGTCCACGGCGGCGATCTCGGCGGTGTTCTGGCCGCCGCCGGTGCCTTGTGCGCGGACGTACTCGAAGCCATAGAGCCACTCGACGGCGCCGCCGGCGGCGAGCCATGCCCGGTCGGCCGCGGCCTGCAGGTGATCGTCTCCGCTGGAGTCGTACAGGTAGGCGCGGTCGTCGCCGCCGATGCTCTCGGCGTGGAGCTGCTCGAAGAACTTCGCCCGGTTGTAGAACCCGGCGCCGAACATCGCGCTTTCGACCGTGTTCGAGTAGAACGCATCGTTTTCCGCCGAGTCATAGAGCCAGGCAACGTCGTGGCCGCCGGCGGTGGCGAAGGCGTGCACCTCCTCGAAGAACTTGGCGCGATTGTAGAAGCCTGTGCCGCAGAGGACCGCTTCGATGGGATTGGCGTCGAAGGTATCGTCTCCGGGCGAGTCGTAGAACCGCGCCGAATCGTGCCCGCCCGCCGTGGCGAAGGCGACCACCGTGTCAAACCCGTGGACATGGTTGGCCGAATCCGCCGCGAACATTCCGGCGTAGCCCGGCGTGGCCACGAAGGTGTCGTCGCCGGCGGAGTCGTAGAGCCGGGCGGTGTCGTCGCCGGCGGCGGCGTAAGCGGTGATCTGCTGGCAGTCGAACGCCTGGACCTTGAACCCCGGGCCGAACATCCCGCCATAGCCGGGCGCGGTGATGAACAGTTCGTCGCCGGGCGAATCGAAGAGCACGGCCGAGTCGTTTCCGGCGCCGCCGTTGAAGGTAATCGATTGCACTGCGGCGGCGGCGAACTGGTACTCGACACCGTTGATTTCAATCTGGTGACGGGTTCCCGCCGCGAAGCTGAAGACGTCGTCGCCGGCGGTTCCGGAGACGTATACGTTTTGGCCGTCCTGCCGCACGAGGTTGGTCGCCCGGAAATCGACCGCGTGGTTAACACCGCCGCCGTAGGTGCTCGCGCGGAGTGTAAAGCTATCTCCGGCGGCGGCGGCAACGTCGATTCGTTCGTAGTCGCTGCTGGAGTAGCTGGCGCCGAGGAGCCGTCCGGCGGCGTCGAACAGTTCCAGGTCCACGTCGCCGTCGGCGTGTGCGAAGAAGGCCTCGACGCTGAGCAGCCCGTCGGCCGCCGCTGTGAGCGTGAACTGCCGGCCGTCGGCGTCGATCTGGTATCCGTCGAAGGTGCCTTGGCGCACGGTACCCCAGTCGGTTTCGGCAGCGGCCGGCTCGATGGAGACCTCCAGCGTGTAGTGGCCCAGGGCGGCGCTGGTGGCCAGCCCCACGGCGTAACTCTGCCCGGCCGTAACGCTGAACGAGAGCAAGTCGCCTTCGGCCGTGGCGGTGTTCGGCACGGCGGCGGCAGTTTCCCAGCGGGCTTGCATCTCGCCGGTGGCGGCGACCTGGAAGGTTACCGACCCGGAGACCGTGGCGGTGAAGCTGAACCAATCCTGGTCACCGAGTTGGGCGATCGAGCCGCTGAGCGAGGTGGTTTCGCCGAAATCGCCGAGATCGTAGGCGGCGGCGGCGGTAGAGCCGAACTCGTCGGCCGGCATAGCGGCGTCCAGCGCGGCGTCGAGGTCGAGCCGGTAGTAGTTCACCCCGGTGGCCGGGTCGCAGATCGTATCGGCCGTCGAGACCATCAGCTCGTAGAGCATCTGCTGGTCGATCTGCTCGAGGCCGGCGAACTGGCAGGCCTCGCGGAGCAGGACACTGGCGCCGGCCACGTACGGCGAGGCCATGCTGGTGCCGGAGTACTGCACGAAATCGTCGTCCAGGCCGTTGCGGTCGCCGAGGTAGTCGGGCACGGTGCTGCGGATGCTTCTGCCCGGGGCGGCGAGCACGCCTTCGGCCCGCTGCGAGTAGTAGCTCAGCGTTGCGTCGGCGTCGAGCGAGGCGACGGGTACGACGTGGGTGCTGACGGCCGGATAGCAGAGTCCCGGCTCGCCGGAGGCGGCAAAGCCGTTTCCGGCCGCCACGGCGATGAATATCCCGTCGGCCTGGAGTTGGGCCAGTTCATCTTCCAGGGTGGCCCACTGCGGCACGGCGTCGAGGTTGGAGTGGGTTCCCAGCGACAGGTTTACGGTGGTAATGGGGTTCTCGAAGGCTAGGCGGTTGTCGTGGACCCATTGCAGGGCCTCTTCGACCCGATCGAACGACCCCAGTCCGGCGTCGTCGAAGACCCGCAAGGCCACCAGATCGACTCCGGGCGCGACTCCGGGATCGGCGTCGTCGCTGCTGCCGATGATACCGGCCACGTGTGTGCCGTGTGAGCCGGCGGGCCCGTCGTCGTAAGGGTCGGCGTCGCGCTCGTCGGTAAAGTCGTACCCGCCGACCACGCGATAGCCGGTTCCGAATCCGCCGCCCAGCGCATAGTGCTCGTAGGCGATGCCGGTGTCGATTACCGCCACCGTCTGTCCGTCGCCCGACAGGCCGTACTCGGCCCGGGCGTCGGCCAGGCCGGTCATTTGATGGGCGTCGGTCAGGGCCGGATAGGCGATCTGGGCGGTGTGGTCTTCGACGTAGTAATCGATCCAGAAATCGGCGCATGCATCGCCGGACAAAAACAGCCGAGGCTCCATCGACTCGAAGCGAGCAATGCGATTCGAGCCGCGGCGTCGCAAGGGCGACCCCATGGTACTCCCCTCCCGGTCATTAATGTACTCAGGGGCGGCTTTGAGGAGAATAGGTGCCGGCCGAGCGGCGCGGCGAAACCGTCCGAGACATCACAGGTGCTTAATAATTCAGTCAGTTCTCGTAAAGGTGGGCCGTCGTGGAAGACGGCCCGGTGCGTCGCGAATGGACGCTGTTTTTCGAAACCCGGGATATCCCTACTCCCGGACAGCAAAATATAGGTCGTATTTCGGCCCCGGTCCGGTCTGCCGGCGGCAATCGGAAGAGAAAACAGTCCGAGCACCGTTGCTGATAAGAAGAACCGATCGGACCGGAACCGGACGTTCCGGCGATGCATCGCCGCCGGTGGCCAATCGGCAACCGCGTCGCGTTCAGGCAACGGTACGCAGCCGGACGGCAAAAGGGTCGCAAGATACCGCCGGCAACCGGGTACATTGCCTGCACTGCAAGCGGTCGGCGCACTTGGACTTGACACCCCGTGGGAATCTTGCCAAACTCGCCGCCCCGCAAATTGCGGCCGGAGGCGAGATGGCATGAACATACTGGGCTATTTTCACGGCATCGACCCGGCCGCCGGTCTGCTGAGCAACGGCCGGCTGGTGGCCTTTGTCGAGGAGGAGCGGCTGATCCGCTTCAAGCACGCTGCCGGCGTGTTCCCGGTCCGTGCGATCGAAGCCTGCCTGCAAAAGGCCCACTTGAGCCTCTCGCAGATCGACCTGTTCGCCTACGGCTGGGACGCACCCCGGTACGGCAACGGGCAGATGCAATCGTTCTACGAGGAGGTAAACCGGCGGTATCCGCCCGACGGGGCCACGCTCGCCTGGCAGCGGGGTACACTGTCCTGGTTCCGCGAGGAGAACCTGCGGCGACGGCTGCGGCAGGAGTTGGCCCGTTTCTTCGGAGACACGCACGCGCCCGAGTTGCGGTTCTATCCGCACCACAAGTCCCATGCAGCCACGGCGTTTTACTTCTCACCGCTCGACGAAGCCCTGGTCTTTACGATCGACGGCTCCGGCGACCACCAGTGCGCCACGCTCTGGCACGGCAAGGGCACGCAGTTGAAGCTGCTCTACGAGATCCCCATTCCACATTCGCTCGGCTGGTTTTACGCCGCCGTGACCGAGTACCTGGGGTTCGACGCCTACGACGGCGAATACAAGGTGATGGGATTGGCGGCATACGGCCGCGAGAACCCGCCGCTGCGCGACGCGCTGAGCCGGGTAGTCCGGCCGGGACCCGACGGGTTCGATTACGCGCTGGAGCCGAAGTACATCCACCACGGCCGGCACACCTTCTCCGCCCGCTTCACCGACGCCCTGGTCGATCTGCTGGGCATCCCGCCCCGGCAGGGAAAACAACCCTTGCAGCCGATCCACGAAGACCTGGCCTTCGAGGCACAACGCGCGTTGGAGATGCACGTGCTGCGGCTGCTGGCGCATTTCAGAAAGCAGACCGGGCTGAAGAACCTCTGCATGGCCGGCGGAGTCGCCCTGAACGTGAAGCTCAACAGCCGGATCCACCAGAGCGGGCTGTTCGACGAGCTGTTCATCTTTCCGTTTCCTTCCGATTCCGGTTGCGGCCTGGGCGCGGCGGCCGGGCTGTACAGCGAACTCTGCGGCAAACGCCCCGAACCGCTGCGGCACGTCTACCTGGGCCCTTCGTACAGCGACCGGCAGATCGAGGACCAACTGAAATCCTGCGGCCTGCCCTACCGCAAGGCCGATAGCCCGCAAGACGAAGCCGCCGAAATGCTCGCCGCCGGCAAGGTGATCGGCTGGTTCCAGGAGGGGATGGAGGCGGGGCCGCGGGCGCTGGGCGCCCGATCCATCCTGGCCGATCCACGGACCGCCGATGCCCGCGACCGCGTGAACGCGGCGATCAAGTTTCGCGAGTACTGGCGCCCGTTCTGTCCCAGCGTAACGGCGGAGTCGGCCGGCCGCTTCCTCGATCACCCGGCCGACGCGCCGTACATGATTCTCGCCTTTCGCGCCACGGCCGAGGCCGCCCGAAAGCTGCCCGGCGTCGTACACGTCGATCGGACCGTGCGGCCGCAGACGGTCGATCGGGTGAGCAATCCGCGATACCACGGCCTGCTGCAATCGTTCGAGCGGCGCACCGGCGTGCCGGTGGTGCTGAACACGTCGTTCAACGTCAAGGGCGAGCCGATCGTCTGCTCGCCGAGAGACGCCTTGCGAACTTTTTGGACGACCGGGCTCGACGCGCTGGTGATCGGCCCGTTCGTTGTCGAGAAACCGCAAACGCCCGTTCCGCTGGGACCCGAAGAGGTCATCCGTTGAGCAATGACAGCAGTTCCAAGTTGGCCCCGCTCCGACATAGTTTCACATTTAGCCCCGGCTGAATACGCCCGGAGCCGAAGCTCAAAAGTGCCGGCCATGTCCACCCGCCGTATATTCACGGCGGGCTAAATACGAAAACTTGCAACTACTGAACGAGGAATCGCATGAGAGTTTTGGTTGTTGCCCCCCATGCGGACGACGAGGTGCTGGGCGTGGGCGCCACCATGGCCCGATACGCCGACGAAGGTCACGAGGTGGTCGTGGCGATCATGACTGGTCACGGGGCCGGGGGTCCGCATCCGGTCTTTCCCAAGGAATCCTGGGACATCGTCCGGGCAGAGGCGCTAAAGGCCCACGCCATCTTGGGCGTTGAGGAAACGCTGTTCGAGGAGATTCCCGCCGCGATGGTCGCCGACCAGGCCCTCTGGCGGCTGAACAAGATCACGCTGGCGATGCTCGAGCGGGTGCGGCCCGACGTGCTCTACGTGCCGTTCCTGTACGACCTGCACCGCGACCACAGCGAGCTGACCCGCTCGTTCTCCGTGGCCTGGCGCCCCAGCGGCGAGGTCGGGCGCCGGATCACCGAAATCTACATGTACGAGACCGTCTCGGAAACCCACTGGAACTTCCCGTATCTCGAACAGGGCTTTACGCCGAACCAATGGGTGGACGTGGGGCCGTACCTGGAGAAGAAGCTCGATGCGCTGCGATGTTTTCGCAGCCAGATGCGGGCATTTCCCGACGCCCGATCTCTGCAGGCCGTCGAGGCGCTGGGGCGGTGGCGGGGCTCGCAGGTAAACGTGCCGGCCGCCGAGGCGTTCGTCGTGGTGCGCCGCATTTGGCAGTCCGACCGGGTTGAGCAGCCACCGCAACAACATGAAGTCTCGTATCAAAGGTTGACGGTTGCCGCCCAGCCGGGATCTTGATCTTCCGAGTGCTCCGTCGCACTTTGATTGTCGCCTTCGCCGTTTAGCGGGGCCGCAAGGACCGAGCAAGAAATAACTGTCCGGTTTGGGAAAGGGACAGTCCCATTTTCCCTGCGGGAAAATCGGGACAGTCCCCCAGTTATTCCTGGATTGATACTAAGCATCGTTCGAGAAATTACTGTCGTAGAACGGGCACTCTTGCCCGTTCTTGAGCCGGTGACGGGCAAGAGTGCCCGTCCTACAAACCTGACAATTATTTCTCGAACGATGCACGCGGCCCGTGATGGGTGTGCTCACCAGTGCGGATGCCGGGGCAGTCCGGCACACTCCATCACAAGGCGGGCGGTTCTCGGGGCCGGCGTGGGCCGCTGGGCCGGGCTTTTTCCGACAAGGCCCAGCACCCTCACGCGGCGTAACGGGTCGCGGTGGTTCATCCAGGCCTGCGTGGTCTGTGCGTTTATCGCCAACACCGCCGGAAGGATGTACTGGCAATGCCTGAAACGCTCGGTCCGATGGTCGCACACAAAAATATCCATTACCCGATCCGCGTCCGGCGGCAACGATTCCTGGCGCTCCAGCAGCGCGCCGTTGAGTCTCGCCACCGAGCACCAGGTAAGCCGGGCGTGGACTGCGCGGCTGAGCAGGCCGTAGGCCCCGATCGAGAAGACAAGCAGGATTGCTATTGCAATGACCGCTCTTGGAAGACTCGGCAGGGGCGATAGGGGGACAGTCCCATTTTCGCTGCGTGAGAATCGGGACAGTCCCCAGGTTGTTTTCGGCAGGCGCAACTGCCACAGCCCGACCGCACCGATCGCCACCAGCACGGCCGCCCCGGCGTTGGGACCCATCAGGTAGACCTCGGCGATTCGCCTGGTAGGGAGCGTTGCCAAGAGGCCCAGAAACGTAAACAGGGCGACGGCGGTCACCGGCTTGCCGGGGGGTCGGTCCGGCCACGACTCCGGCCGGCGCCACGAGAGCGCCCAAGGCGCAATGCACACCAGGCCGCCGAGACAGATACCCAGCAGGGGCACGATCCTCAGAAGCGGCGGGGCGTGGGGGTTTCGCAACACGTGGACCGGCACGGCCGAGAAATAACCCGCCGCACCCAGCACTAGGTTGCCGATCACGTTCCAGCCGAGTTGCGGGCGATATCGGCCGGCTTCGGCCAGGGCCAGTTCGCCCAACCCGCCGAACGTGTGCCGCAAGAACAAGTAGCCCACTGGAACAACCGCCACGGCCAGCAACAGCACAGCCAGTGCGGGCAGTGCGCGGGAGTTTCTTTGCCGGGCCGCGGCAAGGGCCGAAAGGGCAAGCATCACGGCAGCGGCGGCGATCCAGCCGAGGAATACCTCCTTGGCCAGCGAACCCAGCGAGCCGAGCAGCACAAGCAGGATCGCTTCGCGCAGGATGGGCCGGCCGCCCAAGGCGTTCTCCACCGCCTGCCACAACACGATGCCCAGCCACAGACCGCAGGCGGCCGACCAGGTCTGTGAGATCGTATCGTGCTGCCAGAGCGCGTTGGACGTCGCGGTATGGACGGCCAGGTAGACCACGGCTATCGGGAAGGCGAGCCGCAGGGACGCCCGACCGCCGCCGAGTCGTCGCAGCGCTGCCCAGATGGCTGCCAGGATCGCCGCCAGCGCCGGCAAGTGCAACAGCAGCGCCGGCCGCGCGTCGAGCGTGGCGGGGTTTACCAGGTAGCCGCCGAGGATGTCGATCGGCCGAAAGAACCGGTGCCGCCAGAAGGCGGCCAGGTTCTCCGCGTAGTTCTCTCTCAGGTGGATCAGCCGCGAGTAGGTCATGTCGTCGTTGACCGACGCCATGCCGCCGAAGACCGGCCACAACAGCAGGAAAAGCACGCTGCAGCACGCCGCCGACCAAAGCGCAATGCCGATCGCCGTACTGCCGGGGCTGTTCATGGTCGCGTCCTTCGGCTGATATGCGAACTCCAGTAGTGCCAAGTGTTCCTGTTTAGTTTGTGTTGCGGAAACTCGGGTGCCATGCCCACGCTTGCGTGGGCATGTGATGAATGCCGCAAAAAACCGCCTCATGCCCACGCAAGCGTGGGCATGCCACCCGGGGGACAACGTCCCGCGGGAACGCAGCCACGGGCACCGGCAGCAGTATCGCCGGGCGAGTGTAGCGACCGGCGGGCCGCCGGCCAAGGCCAGTTTTTGGGCTTGACACTCCGGGGCGATTCTGACACACTCCGGCCCCGATTTTCCGGGAGAAGTTCAGGGAGATTGGCCATTGAAGCAGTCCGCCGCCGGTTGCCAGCATTTCCGAGAGCCGGGCTCTTTCAAGCGGCTGTCGCTGCCGTTGAACTGTTCCTGGATCGCCGCGGGAGGAGCGGTCGATACGGCGTCTCAGTGGCTCCGAGTCGTAGTCCTGCTGCACCTCGGCGGCGAGACCATGGTCGGCGCACTGGCCCTGGCGTTCGCCGTCTGCGCCCCGGTCTACGCCCTGACGAATCTCGGCCTGCGCGGCGCCGTGGCGACCGATGCCCGAAACCAGTACCAACTCGCAGATTACCTGGCCTTGCGCCTGGTCACCTCGCTGCTTGCGCTGCTGGTGGTCGGGGGTATAGTCTGGGCAACGCAACACGATTTTTCCACGGCGCTGCTGATCCTTCTGGTCGGCGCCGCAGAGCTATTCAAGGCCGTCAGCGACGTGTTTCACGCGCTTGCGCAGCAGAACGAACGGATGGACCGGTTCGCAATCTCGCTGATGATTCGCGGTCCGCTGATGGTGGCGGTCCTGGCGCTGGGTGTCTACGCGACCGGCAGCCTGCTCGGCGGTGTCGCCGCCTTGCCGCTGGTGGCCGCCGGAACGCTGCTGCTCTACGACGTTCCCAATGCGCGGCGGATCATCGAGGCGTTGCGGTCCGACGCCGCACGCACTCCCGGCGGCCGAATCCCCCACGCCTCGGGACTGGCGCCGCGATGGCGCCTGCCGACCATGCTGCGGCTGGCACGCCTGTCAATGCCCCTGGGAGTTGTCATCACGATGCTCGCCCTGCAGGTCAGTATCCCCAGATACCTGATCAGCTACCACCTGGGCAATCACGCGCTGGGTGTATTCGTGTCGGTCTTTTACCTGGGAATGATCGGGTCGCGCGCGGCCGGGGCGATCGGCCAGTCGTCCGGTCCCCGGCTGGCAAGGTATTTCGCCGCGGCCGATATACGCGCTTATTCCAGGCTGCTCGGCAAGCTGCTGGCGCTGGTCGCCGCCGTCGGTATCGCGACCGTGCTGGGAGTGGCTTTGCTGGGTGGTCCGATCCTGGCGCTGATCTACAAACCGCATTTCGCGGCGTATGCCGAACTGGCCGTTTACCTGATGGCGGCCGCGGCCGTCGGATACCTCGCCCATCCGCTGGGAATCGCCCTGGAGGCCATGCGGCGTTTCAAGACACACATGGCGATCCGCGCGTCGGGCATTGCCGTGCTGCTGGTCGCCGCCGCGGTGCTGATTCCCGCCTACGGACTGAAAGGAGCCGCACTGGCGATGATCCTCAGCAGCGCCACGGCTGTGGCCGGATGCGCCTACGCCGTTGCCGGCGCACTAAGCCGCAGCAATGCCGGCCGCCGCGCAGAACTGCCGATCTCCGCTCCCCTGAGCCGCGCCGCCTGAGGACCGATCGAAGAATGACTTATTGTACTTTGAACTCGGGGACTGTCCCGATTTTCCCGTAGCAAAAATGGGACTGTCCCCCTCGCAAACCAAGAATCGCAATGTCCGAGCCGATCAAGATACTCCAGGTTTTCAGCCGCATGGCACGAGGCGGGGCCGAAATGCGCACCGTCGAACTGCTGCGGCGCATCGATCGCCGCCGGTATCGGCTGCACTTCTGCGCGCTTTCCGGCAGCGGCGGCGAGCTGGACGACGAGATCCGCCGGCTCGGCGGCCGCGTGCATCTGCTGCGGCGCAATCTGGCGGGCTTCCCGTCACGCTTCCGCCGGTTGCTCGACGAACACAACTTCCAGGTGGTTCACTCGCAGGTGCTCTATTATTCGGGGTTTATCCTGCGGCTGGCGGCGCAGTGCGGCGTACCGGCCCGCGTGGCCCAGTTCCAGAACTCGCACGACAGCCGGCGCACCGGCCCGGCGCGATGGCTCCTGCGAAGAATTATGCGCCGCTGGATCGATCGCTATGCCACCGACATCGTGGCCGTCAGCCGCGGGGCGATGTCGGCCGTTTGGGGACCGGGCTGGCAGTCCGACCGGCGATGCCGCGTGATCTACAACGGCGTGGACGCTTCGAGATTCGCCGGGCGGGGCGATCGCGGCGGCGTTTGCCGCCAGTTCGGCCTGCCGGCCGACTCGCTGCTGTGCATCCACATCGGCCGCATCGCCGAGCAGAAGAACCATCTTCGCCTGCTGGCCGTCTTCGGCGAACTGCTCCGCCGGAGACCGCAGGCAAGGCTGTTGCTGGTCGGCCGCGGAGGCAACCCGCTGGAAAAGCGGCTGCGACGCCGTATCGCCCAACTGCACATCGGCCCCTATGTCACGTTTTGCGGGGAACGTGCCGACGTGCCGCGGCTGCTGAAGGCGGCCGACGTAATGATCTTCCCTTCCCGCTGGGAAGGCCTGCCCGGCGCCGTCCAGGAGGCCTGCGCCGCCGGTACGCCCGTGGTGGCGGCCGATTTGCCGGGCGTGCGCGAGATCGCCGCGCGACTGGCCGGTGTCCACTGCCTCACGCTGTCGGCGTCCGACCGGCAGTGGGCCGAAACCATCAATGCGGTCGCGGCGCAGCGGCCCAGCGACCACGCCCGGCGGCGGGCGGCCGAAGCGTTCGCCGCCGGTCAGTTCGCCATAGATCGCGTCGCGCAGATGAATTGCCGTTTGTGGGAAGGTAGCGCCACTGCCGAGCCCCATTGTTTAGCGGGCGGGCTTGCCCGCCGTTCCAACAGCGGAGTTGTTCGGCTAGTCAGCGGCGGGCAAGCCCGCCCGCTAAACGCTGCTTGCCGAGAGCAACGCAAGTAATTGTCGAATAACCGGTTACCACAGATGACCAGGCCGATCGCGATTCTCCACATTCACGGACGCATGGGGCGCGGGGGCGCCGAGCTGCGCAACATCGACCGCCGGCGATACCGGTTCGATTTCTGCGCACTTTCGCCGGGGCGCGGTGAACTGGACGAGGAAATCGGCGGGTTCGGCGGCCGCGTGTACCGCATCCGCGCCGGCCGGGGCGACTACGACGTGGTCCACTCGCACGTTCACCACCGGTCGGGTCACCTGCTTCGGTTGGCCGCCGCCGGCGGAGTGCCGGTGCGGATTGCACACTTTCGCAACTCCCGGGACCAGCGCTGCGGCACCCCTGCCCGGCGGCTTGCCCGGTCGCTGCTCTCGCCGTTCGTCGAGCGCTATGCCGGCCGGCGCGTGCTGTGCAGTTGGATAGACCGCTACGCGACCGACATCCTGGGCGTCAGCCAGGGGTCCTTGGCCAGCGCATGGAGTCCGAACTGGCGCCGGGACGGGCGTTGCCGTGTGGTATACGACGGGCTGGACCCGGAGCGGTTCCGCCTGGCCGGCGGCGGGGACTCCGTTCGGCGCGGGTTCGCAATTGCCCAAGATGCTCCGCTTTTGATCCACGTCGGCCGCACCACGCCGGAGAAGAACCATCGGCGGCTGCTGTCGATCTTTCGCGCGCTGTGCGACCGCCGCCCGTCGGCGCGACTGCTGGCGGTCAGCCGCGCCGCCGTCACACGCGACGAGAAGGCCGTCGAGGAGCAGATGCGGCGGCAGGTAAGGAAACTCAAGCTGGCAGGCAGGGTGATCTTCAGCGGAGAGCGAACCGACGTGCCGCGGCTGATGCGAGCGGCAGATGTGCTGCTGTTTCCCTCGCTTCACGAGGGCCTTGGCGACGTGGTGCTGGAGGCCTGCGTGTCGGGCACGCCGGCGCTTTGCAGCGACTTGCCCAGCATTCGTGAGATCGCTGCCCGGTTGCCGGAGGTGTACTGCCTGCCGCTTTGCCGGCCGGATACGCATTGGGCCGAGCTGGCGGCGGCGGTGGCCGACCGGCGGCCCGACAACTCCCGGCGGGAGGCCGCCCTGGAACTGTTCGCCGAGAGCGAGTTTACCGTCGAGCGGTCGCTGGAGGTGCTTTGCGCAATCTGGCGTCGCAGCCGGGAAGAAACCACTTTGCATTTGTCGATGCACGGTGACCGCCGCGGGGCGAAAGGGGGTGTGGCCCATGGCTAAACTCGCGCTGCGACTGGCGTTCTTCGCCGTGGGAATGAATTTCGTTATTCCCCGCTTGGCGGATGGCTACCAGATGTACATCTCGTCGGCCTCGGTGGTGTATCTCTGTCTGCCCGCCGTGCTGCTCGGTTCGGCGAGTTTTTGGGCGGTGCGCTCCTTTGCCCGATCCTGGCCGGTGATCCTTTGTATTGCGGTCGCCTGGTTCGGTTTATGTTACGGGGGCGTGCGGACGAACCACCGCGGCCACCTGAACGTGGCCTACCTTACAATGTTGCTGCCGATGGCCGCGCTGATCGTGGAGCAACGCTGCTGGTGGCTTTGCGCGAGGATGTACGTGCTCGGTTGCGTGGCGGGGTTGGCCCTGGCCTTGTGGTTCGAGTACGTGGTGCACTTCTCGGGAATCGCAGGGGCGTTCTACCGGTTCGGCAACCTGTTGAACGCGGCGGGGACCTTTAAGCTGGCGAATCCGAACCTGTTGGGCGATCAATTCGCGCTGGCCGCCGTGCTGGCGTTCATGCTCTACCTGCAAGGCGACACGGCGAATCGGCCGAACCGGAGTACGGCCGCCGCGACCGGCCGCTTCGGCCTGGGTTGGATGCTCTTCCTTTCGCTCGGCTGCGTGCTGACGGCCTCGCGAGGCGCGTTTCTGGCCTGGCTGGGCGGGATATCGGTATTGCTGCTGGGCGGTATGCGGGGGCAGAAGTCGGAGAGGCTCCAGGGCCTGGCGGCACTGTGCAGCGTGTTGATCTTCGCGGTGGTATTCTCGGTGGCGGCCACCGGTTTCCGGCCGTGGCAGACCCTGCAAATGCGGATGGAAAGCCCGGCCGCCGTGCTCAGCGCCTCCGGTCGCGTCCCGATCTGGATTGCTGCGTTGGAGGTTTGGCTCTCCAACCCCCGGAATTTCCTGCTGGGACTGGGCACCGGGTTGGCGCCCGAAAGCCTGGGCGCACACATGGGGTACTTTCTGGCCGACGGCCTCAGCCCGTTCCCCACCGACTGTCACAATACGTTCGTGGAATGGGGATTGAGCTTTGGGCTGGTCGGGATGATTTCCGGTGCGTGTCTGCTGTGGCAGACGTTCGACAAAGCCCGGCGACTCGACCGCCGGGACGGAACGGCCAACCGGCTTGCGGTGCTGGCGTGCATTTCACTGGCGTCGATGGCGTACGTGACGGTGTTTCAGACGTTTTTTTTGGCGGCCGGGCCGCTGATCCTGGCGATGCTTTCGGAGCCGTCGGGGCATGCCGGCCGCGCGGAAAAACACAAAGGAGTTAGTGATGATCGTAATACACGCAGCCCCCATTTCCTGGGGCAAGATCGGCGGATTGCAGGCGAGCATTCCCGCCCTGGTCTCCGCGCAGAACCGGCTTGACGCCGTGGAAGCGGCGATGCTGGTGACGATTCCCAACACGGCCGGCCCGCCCGCCGGGGCGGATTTCCCCATCTTCGATCAACAGATCGCCGTCGACCGCCGCGGCCGGATCAACCTGCCGGCGCCCTTCGACCGGCCGGACCTGGTCGTTTTCCACAGCACCTACATTCCCGCCCATGCCAAGATCGCCAGCCTGCTGAGCAAGGCCGGTATTCCGTACATCGTCTGCCCGCGCGGAGGGATGACCCGCAACAGCCAGACAAACAAGCGCTTGAAGAAGCGAATCGGCAACCTGTTGTTCTTCAACTACGTGGTGTCCCATGCCGTGGGGTTGCACTACTTGACCGAAGGCGAATCAAAAGCGTCGGTCCCCTGGAAGCTTCCGCAGTTCGTCGTGGGCAACGGCGTCGAAATGCCCGACGCCGACAAGCTGGCCGCGCCGGGGAGTTGCGCCGGGCGGCAATTGCTGTTCGTCGGCCGCCTGCACGTCCTGCACAAAGGGCTCGACGTGCTGCTGCAGGCCTGCGCCGAGGTGGGAGACCTGCTGCGCAGCGCCGACGCCCGGCTGGATCTGCACGGACCGGACTACTTCGGCAGCACCGGCGCGCTGATCCGACAAATCAAGTCGCTCAAGTTGCAAGACGTCGTCGAGTTGCACGGGCCAGTCGTCGGCGAAGTAAAGGCCGAATTGCTTCGCCGCGCCGACGTGTTCCTGCATCCCTCCCGCTGGGAGGGTCATCCCTCGGCCCTGCTCGAGGCGATCGCCCACGGCCTGCCCTGCCTGCTGTCGCCCGACACCAACATGGCCGAGCAGTTGACGGCGGCCGGGGCCGGGTGGCGGGTCGAGCCGTCGGTCGAGTCGATCGCCGAGGGCCTGCAAAAAATCCTCACCTGCGACCGACAAGTGCTGCAAGCAGCCGGCGCCAACGCCCGGCAACTCGCCCTCGAACATTTCGATTGGACGCGCGTGGCCGATCAGTGCGTACGCCACTACCAGAAGTTCGCCGCATGAAGATCGTATACCTGCACCAGTACTTCAACACGCCCGATATGCCCGGTGGCACTCGCTCATACGAGATGGCCCGACGACTGGTCCTGCGCGGTCACCGGGTGCAGATGGTCACGTCGGATTGCCGCGGCGGCGGGAGAGGCTGGCGGCGGACGAACGAGTCGGGGATCGAGGTGCACTGGTGTTCGGTGCCTTACTCGAACCGGATGAGCTACCGGCGGCGGATGTGGTCGTTTGCACAGTTCTGCCGGCTGGCGGCCGGCAAGGCGGCCTCGCTGCAAGCCGACGTGGTCTTCGCCACCAGCACGCCGCTGAGCATCGCGGTGCCGGCTGTCTACGCCGCCCGGAAACTCTCGGCGCCGATGGTCTTCGAGGTCCGCGACCTGTGGCCGGAGATCCCAATCGCCGTCGGCGCGCTGCGCAACCCGATCACCATCGCCCTGGCCCGCCGGCTGGAGCGGTTCGCCTATCGCAACGCGGCGCACGTCGTGGCGCTGTCGCCCGGCATGAAATCCGGCGTGGTCGCCGCCGGCTACCCGGCCGAGAACGTCACGGTGATTCCCAACGGGTGCGATCTGCCGCTGTTTCAAGTGGGCGAGGAAGCGGGGCGACGGTTCAGGGCGGAACATTCCTGGCTGGCTGACCGGCCGCTGGTGGTCTACACCGGGGCGCTGGGCCTGCTCAACGGCGTCGATTACCTTGCCTGTCTCGCCGCCGCCGTGCGCCGCCGGAATCCGGAGATCTGCTTCCTGGTGGCCGGCACCGGCGGC
>Ga0180429_10002124_pt1 | contig 16527 bp, 11 predicted proteins | sample SS_ome_FD_132428 | JGI IMG/M metagenome (GOLD analysis project Ga0180429, IMG submission 132428) | Hypersaline lake sediment archaeal communities from the Salton Sea, California, USA - SS_1_S_1 metaG | ecosystem: Environmental > Aquatic > Non-marine Saline and Alkaline > Hypersaline > Sediment ...
AAATGCCCGGCTTGTCGGCCAGGATCGTCAAGGCTTCGACACACTCGGGCGCGCCCAACCGTTCTGCAGCGTAGCACACGCTGAAGATGTAGCTGAACATCGTGCCGGTTTTGCCGGTCTCAGGTTCGACCTTCTTTGCGATGTCGGTCAGCAGCGGGATGATGCGGCGGTCTCCGAGTCGAGCAAGCGTATTGATCAGGTAGGTTGCGTCGGGCGCGAAGCCATGGTCGGGCAAATGGTGTGGTGTGACTTTGCCCCGCGAGATGCCGGGAAGTTCTTCGTCGGACAGCAATCGTTGAAGTTCTGCGAGCAAAATGGGCGAGCCGCTTGTGTCGCCCAGAAAGCACAACGCGCGGGCCAGTTCGACTCGGCCTTTCCCGTCGGCTTCTGCCAGAGCATCTTTCAGGAGCGGAATTGCAGCTTCCGGCCGGGCGAGGATCTGGACCTGGCCGTCGAGCGGCAGTTGGGCTGTGGTGAGCCCGTCGATCCGTTCGCGCAGTTCTTCAACGCTCATGGCCGGCAAGGCGTTGTCTTTGACGCCTTCGATGGTGTCGAGATCCTGTTGCGACAACACGCCCAGTGCGAGTAGTCCCTTCTGCATCTGCCTGCAATCGACGTCGGCGAACGATACGCCGTCGCGTGCACATTCAGCCGCGATCAGACCGGCGGCACCGCCCATGGCCATCAGGTCCCGTTGCATGCGCGCCAGCGCGAGGACGTCGTGGCTCGCCGAATAGGCTTTGCCGACCACCAGGATGTTTTCCAAGTCGACCGGCCGAATGGCCCGATAAGGGATCTGCACCGAATATTCCTTCAGACGCGACCATTCGACGTACCCGCTGAAGGTTAGGTCGCTATCGCCGATCCCTTTGATGTCGAAGTTCGACCGGCAGATCAGAAGCAGGTCCTCAAACCGCCGCTCGGCCAGAATGTCGGCGACGGTGACGCGATAGCCGCCACGGATGTGGCGAGATTCACGCGGAGTCAGGTAGTATTGGGGCGCGGTAACGTCACGGCTCTTCTTGTAGCGGCGGCCGGCGAGGATCGCCCGAGTCATGTCGGTCGGGTCACGCGGATCGACGACGTAGGCGAAATGCCGTCGTGCCTCGGGGTTCGTCCCCTTATACTGAGCAAAGGAGTACCACATCGTCATCGCATCGCGCCGGGTTCCATAGGTAATATCGCTGCCGGCGCGAGCCGCGATGTCGCCGTCGCCGGTGGCGTCGATGATCCGCTTCGCCTTGATCGCGCCCAGGCCTTGCGGAGTGACGACCACGATGCCGGCAACGGTACGGTCTTCGATAAGCGCCCCCACGGCCGTGCAGTGGGTCAGCAGACGGACGCCGGACTTCATCAGCGTGCTCAGCTTGCCCATGCACTTGGGCATGCGGGTCCGCTGCATCATCTTGAAGGCGTCGGCGTCGAGCCGCTTGAAGAACTCGGGGCTGCGTCCATACCAGTACTTCGAGACGCCGCCAATGGTGTGCGTGCCGCCCACGTCACCGTATTTTTCGACGGCAATGGTGTCCGCGCCGCGCCGCGCCGCAACCACTGCCGCGGGCATGCCGCTCGTGCCGGCGCCGACGACCAGCACGTCGCAGTCGGCAACCACATCCAGCCGTATTCCGCCAATCGAGATGACGCCGCTCGTGCGATAAATGGGGCTCAGTTCGGTGAACATGGCCTGGCCCTTGACGGCCTTCCCCGACCTGGGCGGCGTACAGGACAGCCGCACCGTCCGGGGCTGCTCGGATTGTCCCTTGCTCCATTTGCTCCACGGCGCACCGGCGATCACGTCGGCAAGCGACGGCCCGCCCAGCAACGGCCCGCCCAGCGACGGCCCGCCCAGCGGCTCGACGAGAGCGGCGGCAACGGCGTCGTCGACGTCGACGGTGGGGCTGCAGACCAGAAGGTTGTCGATCCCCTTGGGCCGGCAAGCGGCGAGAGTTAGCTGTCCCCCCGCAGAGCGACTGACGATCCGCCGTGTCGGGTCCGCCAGCAGGACGTCGCCGCCGCGGGCGAAGGTTCCGCCGCCCAGGGCGCCGGATTGCTTGAGCTCGATCGCGGCCGTGGCGGCAAGGCGTCTGGCGCCCAGGTCACGCACCGATTCGGTAAACTCACTACCGTCTTCCGCGAGGCGCAGGCGAAATTCCGCGAAATCCCCGTGCATCACCACCCGGCCGTCTACGAGCTGGGGCACTGTCTTGACGGTCAGGGCCGGCCGCTTCGGCGGATTCTCGCACAGCATGCTGTACCGTACGACGGTCCCCTTGGTCGCCGGTTCCCGCCTGCGTGTCTCGGCCCCCGCCAGGGCGGCCAGCGATGCATCCGGAGTGCAATCGACGACCGTACCGGCTTCGATCGCCACCAGCCCGCCCTTGCAGGCGAAGATGACCGCCGACACGTATTGCCCCGCCATCTGGACGCCGCACGGATGCAGGTCGTAGTACAGCCCAACGCCCTTGTCGAGTATCCGGTCCTCCAGTCCCTCGGTGAGTTTGATCATGTCGAGGATGATCTCATCGCCGGCGCTGCTCGCCTTGCAGGAGGTCAGCAGCGATTTCACGTCGGCTGGGGCTCGGGTAAGACCGTCGTGCGAGACCCAAGGCCGCAGCGCCATGGCCATTTCTCGAGGCAGTGACGTTCCGGCTGACGTGAGGACAACCCGGCGCTGCGGCGTGGCGACGCGCTGGGCAAGGAAGCATCCGTCGAAGCTCGATCCGACAATCAGCACATCCGCCCGCGCCAGTACGGGCGCGACCTGCTTGGAAGCGGTGACCACGGTTCGTCGCTCGCCGCCGCCCGCGATCGGCCTGCCCGCCGGCCAGGGAGACCGGGGCATCGGCTTCTCGGCCGCTATTGCGCTGCTGCAGCACATTGCTGCAAGGATCGCCAATAGAATCGTCGTTCTCTTGCTCATTGTCTTCTTCCTTCGCGATCGATCGATTCTTCTCCATCTCCAGCGTCGCCTCGGCGAACGCCTTGCCGATCAGGGCGAAGGTCTTGGAGCAGCCGAGGTAGTGGTAGCCGGCGTTGGAGGCGCCGCGTTGCTGGAACTTCCTTTCAGGTTAGCGGGTTGCCTTCCCGTCGGCAATTGTGTATTGCGTGTAAATGGAAAATAATTTTGCCAAAGATGAAGCCATCACGCTGAGATTCGTGTACACTGACAGTGATCGAACGGCGTCCCGTTGCACAACTCACTGCTCGACGCCGACCGAGAGCGATAAGTAAGGGAACCGGCTGGAGTGCGTACGGAGGCGAACCATCGCTATGAATCGCCACGAAGACGAATCTGGTACTGCAAACCGGCAAAGCGCGGGCTTCCCCTTGAGGAGGCTACTTGCGTCCATCGGCATCATGAGCATCCTGATGACGCTGTGGCTGCTAGCTGCGTCCTCGGCGGTGCCGGAAGGGATTCCAAGCCGAGTTGTTCCACTTCGGGCAGGTATCGCGGCCGATGCGCGCGGAATGGTATCTGCTGGACCCCGGAGAGTACCGGCTAACGCTGGCTGCCGATGCAGGGACGCTCCATGAAGCTTCCGTGACCGTCTCCGGCCCGCGAACGCGGGTGACATTCGAATTGCCGGCCCGGAAAGTGTGCCGGTTGAAACTGACACCCCATAACCCGTGATAAAGGAGATCAGTGATGAGTTGTGTGAGATTGAACGACAAACGGTTCGTTCGATGGAGAGGACGAGTCGCCGAATTGGCCCTCGTGGCCGTCGTGGCGCTCGGGGGCACGGTCCAGTCGGCTACGCGCGCTGCTGAACTGTTGGTTGGCGCGGCGACGATCGACATCACGCCCGAGCGGCCCGTGGCGCTTTCCGGTCAACGGCGCGTGCGCATCGCGAAAGAGGCGGAAACGCCGATTACCGCCACGGTGCTGGCACTGGAGTCGCGCGACGGGGAGAACTCGCTCGAACAGGCCCTCGTGGTTTCGTGCGACCTGGCGGCCATCCGCCCGGGCATCCTGGACAAGGTCCGCGAGAAGGTAAAAACGCGGGTGCCGGATTTCGATCTCCAGAAGCTGTTCCTCAGCGCCACGCATACGCACACAGCGCCGGTGATGCTCGAAGGCCGCTACACACTGCCCGAAACTGGGATCATGCAGCCGGGCGAGTATGCGGAATGGATGACCGGTCGCGTGGCCGAGGCGGTTGCCGAGGCTTGGCAGAAGCGAGCCCCCGGAAGAGTCGCCTGGGGGCAGGATCATGCGGTGGTGGGGCGCAACCGCCGCGCTGTGTATGCGGACGACACGGCGAAGATGTACGGCAGTACCAATACGCCGAACTTCCGCGGCATCGAAGGCTACGAGGACCACGGCGTCGACGTGTTGCTTTTCTGGGACGAGCGGGATCGACTGATTGCGACGGCGATCAACGTCGTCTGCCCGGCCCAGGAGGTCGAGAGCCGGTCGGCCATCAACGCCGATTACTGGCATCCGGTCCGCCAGTCGCTGCGTGCCAAATACGGCGAACATCTGGCGGTGCTGGGCTGGATCGGTGCCGCGGGTGATCAGTCGCCGCACCTGATGTTCGATAAGGGGGCCGAAGAACTGATGTGCACGCGGCGCGGCCTGACTCGCTTGGAAGAGATTGCCCGCCGAATCGTACGGGCCTGGGAGGATGTCTACGAGGTCGCGAAAAAGGACATACACCCCGACGCAGTGCTGCGGCACCAGGTACAAGAGATCGACTTGCCCTATCGCGAGGTGACCGAGGCGGAGGCGTCCACGGCCCGCAAACAGGCAGCCACGTACGCGGACGACCCGGCTCAAAAGTGGAACTACCGCTGGCACCAGGCGGTCGTCCAGCGGTACGAGCGCCAGCAGGCCGGCACGCCAGATATCCACAAGATGGAACTGCACGCGCTTCGCCTGGGCGATGTGGCAATTGCCACCAACGAGTTCGAACTGTTCACGGACTACGGTATCCAGATCAAATCCCGCAGTCCGGCCGTCCAGACGTTTGTCATCCAATTAACCGGCTCGGCGGGTTACTTGCCCACGCAGCGGGCCGTGTGTGGTGGAGGGTACAGCGCGGTGATTCAGAGCAGCCGGGTCGGTCCCAAGGGCGGACAACTGCTCGTGGACCGCACGCTAGAGGCGGTCCGCGCCTTATGGCCGGAACGCCAATAGCACCGCCCGGACGCGAAAATCGCTATCCATTCAGCAAGGAGTAGCATTATGTATATAGGTCCTGCCTGCTTCGATCTGCCGCGCGGTGGAGGCGGCCCAGGCACCAGATCTGCTTTCCGTCGTGGAAGAACACACCTCGGTTGGTCACTGCGAACGACAGCGGCGCTACCGGCGTTTCGTGGTCCCAGAGGTGCCCGCCGGTTTCCGGATCAACGGCCCGGATCCACTTCTTCTGCCCCCGCCAATCGTTTCCGCCAAATCGCGTGGTTTCGGGATACTTGTTCGGTTTGTCGTTGGTCATCAAGTACAAGACGCCGTTGTGCAGGAGGGTCTCCTCCGTCGCCGCGGTCCGCTCGAGAACACGGAGGGTCTCGCCCGTGGAGGCATCAAGACCGCAGATCTGTGGTAGTCGCGGATGGGCGTTGCGAATATAGACATAGTCGCCGCGACGAACCATACGTTCATGAGCAATCTGCCCATGCCGGTTGTGTTCTGCAAATGCGCACTCCCGGATCGACGAGGTGGGGTGCCGCACCACACTAACGAGCCGCCGAAAGTCGCTGGGCCCCTACACAAGGCAGAAAGACCCTGGAAGGAGAGATCACGCGATAGTAGAATATTGGCGTTGGATTGCGTTCCCTACTCGTTGAACTCGACCTCAGGTTTGTGAAAGGCTGACATGACTCTGCAACGTCGCGCTTCGGTGATCCTTCTGATTCTGTTTTCGATGTTGGTTTTTGGGGCAACCGTTCCGGCTGCTGAGCGGCCAAACGTGTTGTTTCTCGCGGTGGACGATCTTCGGCCGGAGTTCTTCTGTTACGGCCTTGAGAAGATGGTGACGCCGAACTTAGATCGGCTGGCCGAACGCGGCGTGAAGTTCGAGCGGGCCTACTGCAATATCGCCGTGTGTGGGGCATCGCGGGCGAGCCTGATGAAGGGGCTGCGTCCAACACCGACTCGTTTCACGTCGTATTCTACCTGGGCAGAGAAGGACGCGCCGGACGTGCCGTCGCTACCGATGGTCTTCAAACAGAATGGTTACCATACGGCCAGCAACGGCAAAGTCTATCATCACGGCAGGGACGATTCTGCGGCCTGGAGCCAACCGGCGTGGCACCCCGACCCGTCGAGCATTTGGTGGGCGCTGCCGAAGAGTCGTGCGCTGAAGTCGGAATCGCGCGGCCGCGGGCCCGCCTACGAGGAGGCCGACCAGCCGGACGAGATCTACCCCGACCACAAGATCTGTGACAAGACGCTGAAGGACTTGCGGCGTCTGGCGAAGCAGGACAAGCCGTTCTTCCTGGCGTGCGGGTTCTACCGCCCTCACTTGCCGTTCGTGGCGCCTAAGCGGTATTGGGATCTCTACCCAACGAATAGCGTGACACTCCCGGACAACATGTTCTTTCCGTACGGCCTACCGAGTGCGTTCGACTATACGTGGGGAGAAATGAGGTCGTATTATGGCATTCCGAGCAAGGGACCCGTCTCGGATGAAACGGCCGTACAGCTCATCCGCGGTTATTACGCTTGTGTCAGTTTCATTGATGCGCAGGTCGGTCGGCTGCTCGACGAACTGGCGAAGCTCGGCGTAGCCGACAACACGGTCATCGTGCTTTGGGGCGACCACGGCTGGCAGCTTGGCGAACACGGATTCTGGTGCAAGCACACAAACTTCGAGGTTGCGACTCGCACGCCTCTACTCGTGGTGGCGCCGGGCATTGAAGGCGGTCGAGTGAGTCGGCAACTGGTGGAATACATCGACATCTACCCCACGCTGTGCGATCTGGCGGGGCTGCCGAAGCCTGGCCACCTGCAAGGCAAGAGCCTTTGTCCGTTGCTGGCAGACGTCGATGCAGAGCACAAGGAGGCGGTGATTACGCGTCACGGCGGCGGCGACGCGGTGCGGGCGGAGGCGTACCGCTATATGGAGATGCGAACGAACAACGGTGCCGGCCAGTTGCGCGGAGTCGGGCTATTCGATCTGGAAAAGGACCCGGACGAAAACCGGAATGTGGCGGAGGACCCGGCGTATACGGAGGTGCGGGAGAAGCTGAAGGGCATCTTGGATGCGATACGGGAGACCTGGAAGACCTTCCCGGAGCCCTGCCATGCCCGTTAAATCGTCATTGCCAGAAATTCCGTTACCCCGAGCTTGGCCTTCCCGGGTCAAGTCGGCAATCTTGCACGTGATCAGCTTGGCCCAGTTCAGGGTCCCCAGTTTACATGCGAGAACTTCAAGCCTTGGTGTCGGCGGAAAGGTATACGCCCGCGGTTCGGTGCAATCGGCGCGTTCGTGATGATCGTGGTCAGCTTCTGTCGTGTACCAAACTCCGGCGTGATCAGGAGGTTGTGCCAGCCGATCTGCCCCAGGCCGCAGGCCACCGCCACGTGCTTGTGCGAGATATCGCCCGGCCCCCCGGGATACTCCGCCGATGGTTTCAGCATGTGCGGCATATTGGCCGGGACGGGATAGGCTCGATATCCCTGTTCTTCAAGGAACCTTGCCCCCCGAAACGCGATCGTGTCGAGTTGCGGATTGACCATCGCAAGCGTGAACATCTGATACGAATGGTACGACGCCGGCCCGGCCCCGTCGTGGACACTCCGCTCGATCAGGTCGCAGCTCGCTTCGTTGATGTGCAGGCCGATGGCGATCATGGACTGCGCGTCCGGCAGATAGCGCCGGGGCTGCATGATCTCCGGGGCCCCCTCCATGTGCCGGACCGAGCCGAACCCGATCAGGTCCGCCCCTTGGGTCAGCAGAAAGTCTCTCAATTTGTCGCTCAGCCGGCCGTCGCCGTTGGGATCGTTCTCAGAATGGGACGTCGCATCGCGAATCGACATCTTGCTTTCTCTCTTTCGTATCCTTCGGAAACGCCTGGCGGCCGTGATGATCTCGTCCACTCTGGTGTCACGAAACCCCCTTCAGCGCAAACAGTCGCGACGCTTCGCGTAGAATCCGGTTGCGTGTTTCGATAGCGCGGGGCTGCTTGAGCGTGCTCACGAGACTCTCCAGAACAAAACCGAGTATTTAGTATGTTTTGGACTCTAACCAAATGTGACGCTTTCCGCAACGCCATGTTGGCACCACGTCCTGGAAAAGGCTGGGAGGGCTTCTATCGCATGTGAATCAAGGGAGCAGCGATTACTTGACTTGGAGGCCGCATGAACGGGGGACGAAGCAGTCTGCCCGCTTCCCGGAGGTCTCAGCAGGCCCCCCGGGATTGACTTGCTTTGACGGGTTCGCCGCAGTATACTCAGGCATTCGCTGTTGACGACGATTCTGTCTGAAGTGATTATGCGAGGAGAACAGACGGTGAGATACGCGATCAGCCGACGGAGGTTTCTCCATAAAGGCACGTTGCTTCTGGGGGCGGTAGGTGTTCCCTGCGTGGTTCCTTCGTCGGCCCTGGGTATGGCCGGTGCGGTTGCACCAAGCAATCGCATTGCGGTCGGTTGCATCGGCATGGGAATCCGGGGCACGGCACTCATGAACGGACTGCTGAAACATCGTGACGCGCAGGTAGTCGCCGTCTGTGACGTTTCCCAGAGTCAGCGTCAGAAGGTCAAGAACCTTGTTGAGCGGCACTACGACAACAAGGGTTGCGCCGCCGAGAACGACTTCCGGGAGTTGTGCTCGCGCGAGGACGTCGATGCGGTCAGTATCGCCTCGCCGGATCATTGGCACGTCTTGCACTCGTTGGAAGCTGCACGCCAAGGGAAAGATCTTTACACCGAGAAGGCCCTGGGACTGAGCGTTGCCCAGGACAGGGCCCTGCGTGCGGCGTGCCGGAGATACGGTACGGTCTTTCAATGGGGTACCCAGCAGCGCAGCAGCAGGAATTTCCGTTTTGGATGCGAACTGGTCCGCAACGGGCGGATCGGCAAGCTGCACACGATTCTGGTAGGTGCCCCCCACGATTTTGCCTTCCCGACTCAGCCCATCCAGCCGGTCCCCAAAGGCCTGGATTACGAGATGTGGCTGGGGCCCGCGCCATGGGCACCCTACACGTATCATCGTTGCCGGCCATGGACTCAGAAAGAGAGCTACGGCATCTGGTATCACATCTCCGACTACTGCCTGGGCGGCATCGGCGGATACTGGGGTATCCACCACGTCGACATTGCCCAATGGGGACACGGCCGCGCGGACGGCGGACCGATCGAGGTGGAAGGGACCGCCACGTTTCCGGAGAACGGGCTCGCCGATTGCGCCGTCAGTTGGAACGTCCGCGTCAAGTATGGCGACGGCGTGACGATGGTCTATACCGACAACAAACACAACAAGCAGGGGGTCGTATTTCAGGGCACCGAGGGGTGGGTATACGTCCGCCGCGGTCACATTGAGGCCGAGCCGAAGTCACTGCTGAACACGACGATCGGCCCGGATGAAATCCATTTGATCGAAAGTCCGGGCCACCAGCGCAACTTTCTCGACTGTGTAAAGACCAGGGGAAAGACCGTTGCCGACATAGACGACGCCGTCCGAAGTGATACGGTCTCCCATCTGGTTGATATCTGTACCCGGCTGAAACGCAAGATACGTTGGGATCCGAATCGGGAAGAGATCGTCGGCGACCCTGAAGCCAGCCGGATGCTGACCCGCTGCATGCGAGAACCGTGGCGGCTGGGCGGCTAGTCGCCCGTTGATGGAAAGCAGCCAGGAAGGTTGCACCGTGCCGCAGTTTCGGCCGCCCCTATCCAAAGCTCGAACTAGACAATGTGGCTCGGTGTAATCATTCCAGTTTCCGAGATACCGGTTAAGAGGAGTCTAAACGATGTGTGCAATGAAATTGTGTGCCGAGGCAGACACGTTCCGTCATGAAGAGAAGGATTTCTCGTACGCCATCGAGATGGCCAAGGAGTTGGGCTTCGAGTACATCGAACCGGAAGTGATGACCGGCCGATGCCTGTTGAACGTCTACGGGTACTGCAACATCACCAGTCTGGAAGACGATCCGATGGAAATGCGGAAGGCCGTTGAAGCCGCCGGACTGAAGGTAGCATGCCTGAGCGCTCATTCGAACCTCCTGGATACCGTCTACGGTGTCGATTATCTTAAGAAGGCGATTCGTTTCGCCCATATCCTGGGCGCGCCCATGGTCAATACGGCCGAAGGCCCCAAGGCGGATTGGATGACGGACGAAGACGCCTTTCGCATCATGAAGTACAATCTCGACGAGTTGTTGAGAATGTGCGCCAACTACGATATTCATTTAACGGTCGAGCCCCACGGTGTCTACACGACCAACGCCGAAGGATTGCTGAGGATCATGGCGCTGAGCGATTCCCCCTACCTGGCAGTCAATTATGACACGGGCAACGTGGCCATTGCGGGCAACGACTCGGTCGAGACACTCAAAGCGGTTGTCGAGCACGTGAAGCACGTGCACCTGAAAGACATCGTGCGCGAAAAGGCTGCCGGGCATGAGACGGGAGTGACTGCCGGCACCGCGGTCGGCGACGGCGAGGTGGATATCCGCGGATGTCTTGACGTGTTACAAAACGCCGGCTACGAGGGATGTCTTTCGATCGAGTGCAGCGGCACCGAAGCGCTGAAGAGGAGCATCGAGTTTCTCATGCCCCTGCTGTGACGCCAGCGACTGCAACCGCAACTCCTACACGTGGGACACCTCCATGCCGTTCGGTCTGAAGGTCGTGATGGAACTGTGCAATCGAAGGATCCAAGCCGGTGATAAGAGCCGGCCGTGTGTCGCGGCCCCAATGCTACTCCACGCTTACCACCACATTGACCGTCGGGTCATCATCTTCACAGATGATGCGGAAACCGACGTTCCAAACGCCTTGCCACGAGGGGTAGCTGAGACGGTACGTGTCGCGACTGCTGCCCGGTGCGCCAAACGCCTTCGCGCCGCGGACGACTTTACGGCCTCCGGCGGACCCGTCGTCGCGGCCATCGTCGGGTGCGTACGGGTAGGGGCGATGCGTGGTGCGGGTCCACTCGGCGATGTTGCCGGGCATCTGTTCCGCGCCCCAGGCTCGGCCGGAGCCGGCGCCGGCGCGGCAGGTGTACTCCCACTGGGCTTCGGTCGGCAAGGCGTAGCGGCGGCCGGTTTGGTTGGAGAACCAGTCGCAAAACGCCTTGGCCCGCTCCCACGAAACGCGGACCACCGGTTGCTCGGGCCGGTTCAGCGGGTTGCCACGGTTCGAGTGGTCCTTGCCGCCGCGGTCGAGGTAGCGGCTGTCGTGGGCCGGGTCGAAGAGGTTGAACTGCTGGTTGGTGATGATCGTCTTTGAAATCCAGAACGACCGTTCGATACGGACCCGACACGGCGGACTTTCGTCGGCGCGGCCATCGGCGTTGCCCATGACGAACTCGCCGGCCGGGACGCGGACCAGTGCTATCTGCACCGGGTGGTCGTTCACCGTGCCGAGAGTGATCACCCGCTCGCGGTCTTCGCCCTGGCGGGCCCGCGCCTTGGCGTCATCCAACGGCCAGTCGGGGCACTCGACGGTCACAAACTTTTTCGGCTCGGGTACCGTTGGGATAATCGGCTTGATCGAGCCGGTGTTCAACTCGGGGATGTCTTCGTAGTCCTCGTCGATGCCGGCGTAGAGTTGCCGCAGTTCGGCCCGGAGCTGGCGTTGGCCGTTGGGGATCGCGCGGAATTCGCCCCAGGTGCCGTAGTAGGGTACGTTCAGGTCGATCCACGTGTAGAGCCGTTCCGACGCCTCGCGGTCGAGCTTCACGCCATGGTGACCCTTGTGCAGCATTTGGATCAGTGGGCTGGTGTCGGCGTGGTACTCGGCCGCCGGGAACATGTGGTAGTCGCTTTCCGGGCCGGGTCGGCGGACGTGTTTTTGCAACTCCTTGTACGCCCGGCTGAACGTCTGCACGTTGTCCTGCCGCAGGTCGGACAGCTTCTGTCCTTTGTATGGCTGGTCGCTGTGGCAGCCGACACAGTGCTTATCGAGTACCGGCTGCACCTCGCGGTCGAAGCTGAATCCGCGGGCCGGACCGAACCACGGCACAATTTCCTGTGGCTTCTTCTTGGTGGCCACGGTCTGACGCGTGGGTGGGGCGTCGTTCGTGTTTTCGTGACAGCCGACGCACGAGAGGTTCTCGCCGGGCATGGCCACGAACCAACTCCGCATCAGTTGCAGGGCCTTGCCGTCTTCGTCCAACGGCTGCACGGCCAGCGGCGTGTTGGCCGGGACGCGGAACGCGGCGGAGCCGTCCGACTCGACCTTGACCGTGCCCACGATGCGGTGGACGTCCCAGGGCCCCTCAATGCCGATGTAGGTGTGGTTGGCCAGGCGCTGGTAGCCGTAGTCGAACGCGAACAGCCGCAGTTGCTTGACCGTACCGCGAGGTACGCCTTTGAGCCCGTCGCCGACGTACACGTCATTCACGTACACGATCGCGTCCTTGCGCGAGGTGTCGACCTTGTCGGGGATGGTCTTCGGCCGCGTGGTCTTCCGGAGCGGCACCGGCTCGAGCATTGCCACGCCCGGCTCGACGCAGATTGGCGTGAAGTTGTCGAACACGTCGACCAGGTACACGCCCCACGGCGATTGTTTGTCGAGTTGGCAGGCAGTGAGGAAGTACTTCTCGCTCAACGGGAAGGGGTGCAGGAACCGCGGCCAGGAATTGTTGACCAACTGGTCGCGGATGATCGGCTCGACCTTCTGGCCGTACCCGGGAATCCGCTGCACGACGCCGTCGGCCTCGTGTTGCCCGAGGGCGGGGTCGAAGACGATCAGCTCTCCCATCCGCGCCACGCCGTGGTGCCCGGAAATGACGCCCACGAACTTCGACGGGTGGCCCGGGATCGGCCGGGCGTAGAACGTCGAGTTGGGCCACAGCGAGTTGCTCCCGTACAGGGCGATCTGACCGGTGCCGTCGGGGTTCATCCGCATCACGATGCGGGTGAAGTAGTGCGGCGTGTCGCTGTACTCCCAGCGGGTGAACATCACGCGGCCGTCGTTCATCACGGTCGGGCACCAGTCGTGGTCCTGGTCGAAGCAGAGCCGGCGGATGCCGGTACCGTCGGGGTTCATGATATGCAGGTTGGCGACCTGGGTGTTGCCGCCCACGCACGGCACGCCCTGGAAACAGGAGGTCGAGTCGTAGATGATCCGCTCGTCGGGCAGATAGCAGGCGTCGTAGTTGTCGATGTCGGGCTCCGGCGGCGTGACCTGCCGCGGACCGCTGCCGTCGACGTCGATCTCGAAAACCTCGTAGCGGTTATTGTCGCCCTTCTGCGAGATGAGCATCTTCCGGGCGTCCCAGTGCAGGTCGACGTCGCCGACGAAGCTGTTGTTCTCCGGGCGGTAGATCGTGGTCAACTCGCCGTCGGGACGCACCGGCGAAAGGACGGCGATCTCGTTGTCGTACGAGCCCCGCATCACGCAATTGCCCTGCCAGTTTTGCGGCAGACCGAGGTTGCCACGGCGCTTGATCACCAAGAGCTTATCGAAATCCAACAGCGGATTGGCCAGCAGCGCTTCGCGGCGGAGCTTTTCGAGTTCCTCGTCGTCGTCGTCGTCGATGTCGTCGAGTCGAGCCAGGTACTCCTTGCCCTTGGGATATCGGTTGCCGAACGTGGCGATCAGGTCGTTGGTGGCCAGTCGCAACGATTCACTCGTGCTGATGGCTACGCCAGTGGACGAACCGCCAGTGATCTTCGCCACGGCCAGGCCCACACCTTTGGGCTTGGGGTAGTCTTTGACCGCCAGTTCCGTCGCGCCGGAGCCCGGTCTGGGCACGTCAACTCCCCAGACCACCTTGCGCCGCTCGTCCAAGACGGTGACGCGGCACCCGTGGAGCCGGCCCTCGTATCCGGTGCGATTCCAGATCACCACTTTCTCGATGGCGACGCTCTTACCCAGGTCGACTTCCCAGGCCGGGTTGTCGGTTACTTCGGCCGTGTGGGTGATGCTTCCACTCGCCCAATCGCCGCTGGTATTGCCGTCGACCGCGCGACTCGAATCGCCGTCGGAGCCGATACTGGTCTGATTGGTCTTCTTCCCCCGCGCCACATTCTTGCCGGCACTGTAGACCTGGACCTCGGCGAGCGAAAGGATTTTGCCTTGGCCGGGAATGGACACGTTGACGTATCTCCCGCTGACGGTTTCCGGGGCGGCCTGTGCAGTGCAGCACAATGCGGCGAGCAGAACGGCGACGGCGGTGGTCTTGTACATAGATCATCCCTTCGTGTTCACGTTGAGGTATGTCAGCGGGCGGCCCCCGACCCTTGAAACCGGCGGCGGGGCGGTGCAACTCGCGGCGCAGACTATTCTAACCACCCCCGTTGATGACGTCAATCGCGTTGATTCTCGTACAGCCACCGGCTGCGGGTGTTTTCTTGCAGCAGTCGTCGCAGGTAGAAGATCGAAAAGGCGATGACCGACCACATCAGCGCCAGAGAGACCATGCCACTGGAGAGACTGTACGTGTCGGCCGCGAAGACCTCTGGTGGATGTTCGACGCCGGGGTCGAGCCAAGCGATAGTCTCGAACACCACTGCGTAGACGAGCAACGCAACGAAAAGGACCACGAAAGCAGGACTCCTCGTTTCGCTCGAAGCACGGCGATCCAAGAATGGCAGCAGGAGGAGGAACAGGCCGGCTAGTGCGAAAAAGCCGACGCCGATCGCCTCGGGTACGAGTTTCAGCGTCTTGAACATGAACAGGAAGTACCACTCCGGCTTGATGCCCGTCGGGGCCGGTTTCAACGGGTCGGCCTTGAGGCCAATCTCCGCGGGGATGAGAACGGCCAGCGTCACGATCAGTCCGAAAAGGACCAGCCACACGCAGGCGTCAATCAAGATGAACTCGCTGAAGAACGGCCGATGGTCTTTGACCTTCTTTTCGGCCATGCCCAGCGGAAGACTCATCCCCTGCATTTGAATCAAGGCCAAGTGGATCACCAGGAACAGGCCCATCCCGATCGGCACGATCAGCACATGGGCGGAGAAGAAACGCGTGATCGTTTCCCCGGTCACCTGGCTGCCCCCGCGAAGGAAATGAACAACAAGATCACCGACCACGGGAACGGTGCCCGGGATTTGGGTACCGACCAGCGTGGCGTAGTAGGATAGTTCGTTCCAGGGCAAGAGATACCCGCTGAAGCCGGACGCCAGTGCCATCAGCAGCAGCAGAAAGCCGGTGAACCAGGTGAGTTCCCTCGGTTTCCGATAGGCTCGGCTGAACAACACCGTAAGGAAATGCACACAAACGACCGCGACGAAAAGATGGGCACCCCAAGCATGCACCGATCGGACCAGCCAGCCATACGGCACGTCGTGCATAATCTTCCGCACACTCTCGTAGGCCCCGGCTTCGGTGGGCTGGTAGTAGAGCATCAACAGAATGCCGCTTGCGATCTGCAGTCCCAGCAGGAACATCGCCGCGCCGCCGGCGACGTAGATCCAGCTATGGCGATGCGTGGGCACCGTCTTCTTGCGCGCAAAGGCGATCGCCGGGCCAAGATCGACTCGCTCCTGAAACCAGGAAACGGTGCCCGCCAGGAGGTTTTCAGGTTTGAGGTTCTTGAACGGCTTTTTCAAGATTTTCCTTCTCCAGCGCAATCACGAGCTTATCCCCATCATGGGCCCAGAAAAACTCGGCCAGCGGTCTCGGTGGCGGCCCGGAAACGACTTGTCCGTCCACGTCGTAGTAGCCGTCGTGACAGGCGCAATAAATCCGGTTATCGGCTTCCTGGTAGCCGACCGTGCAGTCGAAATGCGTGCATACGGCGCTGAAGACCCTTAGCTCGTTGTTGGGCGTATTGATCAGCAGTACCGGGATCTGTCCGTACATCAACATCTTGGACTTGCCCGGCGGGAGGTCCCAGTCGGCCTTCGCTATTTCCAGAAACGGCGGGGGCGGCTCGTCCTGGAGGTTCCCGACAAAGCTGGTCATCGGCGCCACGAATCCGGAGCCTAGCGCCACAATTCCACCGCCGGCCATGCAGCCGAGGAAACGCCGTCGGGCCACGTGAGAGTCTTTAATCTTCATTGCGTTGGCCTCCGAATAGGTGCTTGAACTTGTCGGAGAGGGCACGGCGCCGCAGGGCCGTGATGCCGTCGGTCGGACGCACGTTCTTCGGGCAGGCCTCGATGCACCGGGTCACCAGGTGGCAGCCGAAAACGCCGTCCTGCGTTGCCTCTTGCCGGAGCGTTTCGCTACCGCGATCTTCCCGCGAGTCGCCCATGAATCGCTCCAGCTTCGCCAAGGCGGCCGGACCCGTGAAGTTCTCATTCGATGAAACCACCGGACAACTCGCGCAACAAATCCCGCAGAGAATGCAATTGACGAACTGGTCGATCTTCTCCCGGTCCTCCTCGCTCATTCGGCTCTCCTTCTCGCCGGAGATTTCGGCATGGAGCCAAGGCCGGATACGCTCGAATTTCTCCCAAAAACCG
>Ga0180429_10002125_pt1 | contig 16521 bp, 10 predicted proteins | sample SS_ome_FD_132428 | JGI IMG/M metagenome (GOLD analysis project Ga0180429, IMG submission 132428) | Hypersaline lake sediment archaeal communities from the Salton Sea, California, USA - SS_1_S_1 metaG | ecosystem: Environmental > Aquatic > Non-marine Saline and Alkaline > Hypersaline > Sediment ...
ACGGTCGACGGCAACGGCGCGGACGCGACCGACCCGGAGTTCGACATCAACGACATCGTGCAGTGGGGCTTCGGCATCATGTGGCGCGACATCCGCGGCCGCCTCAGCCTCTTCGGCGCCGGCAACTTCATCGACGATGACGGCAACGCCACGATCCCCGACCACTGGCGCACGGGCCTGGCCTGGTACCAGGACGCCATGTGGCAGCAGGGCTTCTACCCGAACGGCCCCTACGGCAACAGCGCGCTGCTCGGCGACGGCAACTGGTTCGACTCGGGCAACCTGGCGATGGCCCAGACGCAGCTCTGGTTCGCCGGCTGCTGCATGTTCTCGGTCGCGGAGAAGAACGACTTCGACTTCGCCGCCATGCCCTCGTACGAGGGCCAGGTGACCGCCACCGTCAACGCCGACACCTTCAGCATCACCCGCGCCAGCCGCAATCCCGAGGCGGCCTTCGCCGCGCTCTCGTTCTTGCTCAGTCCCGAGGTCGCCGGTCGCCTGAACGCCCTCTACGGTGGCATGCCCGCGCGCCTGAGCCTGCAGGACGCGTACTTCGAAGCCTTCGAGGAGAACACCTTCCCGGGCCGCAACCTCAATTGGGACGTGGTCGCCGCCGGCCTGAGCTACCCCGACGTCCCCAACCACGAAGCCGGGCTGCCCGCCTTCCGCGAGGCCGAGGACCGCTACAACGCCTTCACGCAGCGTCTGGACAACGAGCCGGACTTCGATCTCGAGACCGAGATCGACACGCTGATCGCGGAGCTGCAGCTCATCTTCGACGCCGCCAGGGAGCGGAACTGACCACGACCGGGGGGTTCGGCCGCCCCATGCGGTGACCGAACCCCCCGGCCCCGCCGCTGCGCGCGGCGGGGGGCCGCGCCATCGGGCCCCCGCCGCGCCCGGATCCCTGGTTGCGCTCGGAGGAGGCCCATGGCGTTCCTGGATGAGATTCAACGCGCTCGCCGCGAGAAGACTCCGCGCGAGAAGCTCGGCCGCATGGCGCGCTGGGAAGCGCGCTGGGGGTACGCCTTCATCGCCCTCTGGATGGTGGGCTTCTCCCTCTGGTACCTGATCCCGATGGCCGCCTCGCTGGTGTTCTCGCTGTTCGACTTCGAGCTCACCAACCTGAGCGCGGCGCGCTTCGTCGGGCTCGGCAACTGGCGCCGGCTGCTGTTCGAGGACCCGCTCGTGTGGCAGTCGCTCCGCGTCACCTTCACCTTCGCCTTGATCTCACTGCCGGTCGGCATGGTCTCGGCGTTCTTCCTCGCCGTGCTCCTCAACTCCAAGCACCTGATCGCGGCGAACCTGTTCCGAACGCTGTTCTACGCCCCCGCCATGGTGCCGGCCGTCGCCGGTGTGCTCATCTGGAGCGGCGTGCTCGACCCCACCACCGGCTGGATCAACCGCCTCATCGCGTTCGTGTTCCAGGTCGATGCGGTAGGCCCCAACGGCATCCGTTGGCTCGCCGACCCGGTGCTCGTCTACGTCGCGTACACGCTCATCGGCCTGTGGGGTATCGGCAACGCCATCCTCTACAACCTCGCCAGCCTCCAGGGCGTGCCCACCGAGCTCTACGAGGCGGCCGACATCGACGGCGCCGGCTGGTGGCGCAAGCTCACGGCCATCACCGTGCCGATGGTGTCCCCGGTCATCTTCTACAACCTCGTTCTCGGGGTCATCGCCCTGCTGCAGTTCTTCGTGACGCCGTACGTGCTGACGGGAGGGAGCGGTTTCCCGCAGGGGCAGACCTACTACTACATGATCCACTTCTTCAAGCAGGCGTTCGGGTTCCTCAACATGGGCTACGGCGCGACGATCGCCTGGTTCATGTTCCTGATCGCGCTCGGCATCACCGTCCTGTTGTTCGGCACGGCCAAGTACTGGGTGTACTACGCCGCGGAGCGCCGCTGATGGCCGCCCCCGCCACCCGACCCTCGGCGGCCCCTGTCGGCACCCCCGCATCGGCCCCGCAGCGGGTCGATGGGATGCACGCCCGCAACGCCGTCGTCCGCGCCGCCATCACTTCACTGGTCCTGGTCATCCTGCTGCTGTACCTCATGCCGCTCGGCTACAGCATCGCCACGTCGCTGAAGAGCAAGGAGCAAGTGTCGGACGTCAATGCACCGATCCTGCCCTCCGCCCCCGAGCGCTTCGAGTTCGAGGGCCAGACGTACGACGTCTACCGCGTGCCCACCGACGAAGGCGAGCAGCGCTGGGCGCTGATCACGCCGGGGCGCAACTCGAGCATGTTCGTCGACACGGAGAACCCCGATGCCGGCCTCTTCGAGTGGGAGGGGCGCTGGCGGACGCTGACGCCGGCGTATCGCCTGGCGTTCCAGTGGAGCAACTACCAGCGGGCCTACGAGTTCATCGACTTCATCCGGCTCCTCGGGTTCACGCTCATGTACGCGGGCATCACCACCATCGCAGCGACCGCCTCGGCGGCGATCGTCGCCTACGGTTTCGCGCGATTCAAGTTCCCCTTCCGCAACGTCCTGTTCATCGTGCTGATCTCCACCATCATTCTGCCGCCGCAGGTGACGCTCGTTCCCACGTACGCGTTCTTCTTCCAGCTCGGCTGGGTCGGCACCTGGCTGCCGCTGATCGTGCCGCAGTTCTTCTCCAACGCGTACAACGTGTTCTTGTTGCGGCAGTACTTCATGACCATCCCGACCTCGATGGAGGAGGCTGCGCGCATCGACGGCGCCGGTCCCATCCGGACCTTCGTGTCGGTGATCCTGCCGCAGGCGGTGCCCGCCCTGATCGCCGTCTCGCTGTTCCACTTCTTCTTCGCGTGGAACGACTTCTTCGGGCCGCTCATCTACCTGGCCGGTAACGCCGACATCAACCCCCTCGCCGTGGGCCTCTTCCGGTTCAACGGCCTCTACAGCTCCGAGCCGCAACTGATCCAGGCGGCCTCGATCCTGACGATGATCATCCCGCTGCTCATCTTCTTCTTCGCGCAGCGCTTCTTCATGCAGGGGATCGTCCTGACGGGCGACAAGTAAGGCGATCCGACCGGAGGCGACGCGACCGGTCGCGAGACCGCCGCGTCGCCTCTCGGCCGCCCCCGGACCCCCTTCGCCTCTCGCCCCACCGAAGGATCCCAACAGCCATGTCGCACCTGGCAGTCCACCCCGGCCACGGGCCCCTGTGGCCGACCGGCGCCCCGGTCGAGGGCGGATACGTCACCCTGTCCGGCGAGCGCTTCCACCGGATCCGCCACGTCGATGGCATGCCGCCCTTCCTCATGAGCCTCGTCGGCGCCTCGGACCTGTGGATGTTCGTGGCGAGCAACGGCGGCCTCACCGCCGGTCGCGTCGACGCCGACGCGGCAGTGTTCCCGTACACCACCTCCGATCGCCTGATGGAGAGCACCGAGCACACGGGCCCCAAGACGCTCCTGTGGGTGACCCGCGGCGATCGCCGCGCCCTGTGGGAACCCTTCTCGGACCGGGGCTGCGGTGGGTACCGCGTCGAGCGCCACCTCTACAAGAGCGTCCTCGGCGACGAGGTTCACTTCGAGGAGATCAACCACGACCTGGGCCTCGCCTTTCGCTACGCCTGGCGCGGCAGCGACGCGTTCGGCTTCGTGCGCACCGCCGAACTGAGCGAGACGGGGATGGGGCCGTGCTCCATCGAGCTCCTCGACGGCCTGCAGAATCTGCTCCCCAGCGGCGTGACCGCGGCGATGCAGGGGAGCATGAGCAACCTCGTCGACGGCTACAAGCGCAACGAGCTCGAGCCGTCCAGCGGTCTCGGCATCTTCGCACTGAGTTCGATCTTGACGGATCTGGCGGAGCCGAGCGAGGCGCTACGCGCGACCACCGTGTTCGCGTCCGGCCTCGACGACGCCCGCCACCTGCTCTCCTCGTCGCACGTCGAGCGCTTCCGACGCGGTGAGGAGCTCGCGCCCGAAACCGACGTTCGCGGTCGGCGCGGCGCCTATTTCGTGCAGGCGGACGCGGTCCTGGCGCCGGGCGAGACGCGTCGCTGGCGCCTCGTCGCCGACGTGCGTCAGGACCACGCGTCGGTGGCCGCGCGCGTGAACGCCCTCCGGGGCCCAGCTCGTGACCTGGAGGCGCGCATCGAAGAGGACCTGCGTCGCAGCCGCGAGGCCCTCGCCGCGATCGTCGCCGGCGCCGACGGGTTCCAGTGGACCCGCGATCGTGCCGCCACCGACCACCACCTCGCCAGCGTGCTCTTCAACGTCATGCGCGGCGGGGTGTTCGTCGACGACGACCGCGTCGAGCGGGCCGACCTCGTCGCCTTCGTCAGGACGCGCAACCGGGCGGCCGTGCGCCGGCATGCGGCGTTCTTCGATGACCTGCCGGCGAAGCTCGCCTACCACGACCTGGTCGCACGCGCCGACGCCGTCGGGGATCCCGACCTCGAGCGCCTCTGCCGCGCGTACCTGCCGCTCGCGTTCAGCCGGCGGCACGGCGACCCCAGCCGGCCCTGGAACCGCTTCACGATCAACGTTCGCCATCCTGACGGCCGGCTGCGGCTCGATTTCCAGGGCAACTGGCGCGACATCTTCCAGAACTGGGAGGCGCTGGCGCACGCGTTCCCAGGGTTCCTCAACGGGATGATCGGCGCCTTCCTCGGCGCCACCACGGCCGATGGCTACAATCCCTACCGGGTCACCCGCGACGGGATCGAGTGGGAGGTCCCCGAACCCGGCGAGGCGTGGGCCAACATCGGCTACTGGAGCGACCATCAGATCGTCTACCTGCAGCGGCTGCTCGACGCTTCGGTGCGTTTCGATCCGGGCGCCCTCGAGGGCCTGTTGGAGCGCCGCATCTTCAGCCACGCGAACGTGCCCTACCGCATCGCGCCCTACGAGGCGATGCTCGAGGACCCCTACGACACGATCGCGTTCGACGAGGAGCTCGATGACCACATCGCGAGCGCCGTCGCGACCGAGGGGACCGACGCGCGCCTGCTGCAGGGCCCCGACGGCGCGACCGTCCACGTGTCGATGGCCGAGAAGCTGCTCCTGCTGCTGCTGGTGAAGCTGGCCAACCTGGTGCCCGAGGGCGGCATCTGGATGAACACCCAGCGCCCGGAGTGGAACGACGCCAACAACGCCCTCGTGGGCAAGGGCCTCTCGGTGGTCACGACGGCGTACCTCCACCGCAGTGTGATCTTCCTGCAGGAGCTGCTCGCGGGCCGCGACCTCACCCTCTCGAGCGAGGTCGCCGGCTTCCTCGACGCCGTCCACGCCGGGCTCGTGGCCCACGCCGCCGGCCTGACGGGGGGTTTCGACGACCGCCGGCGGCGCGCCTTCATGGACGCCCTCGGCGGCGCCGGCAGCGCCTACCGCCGTGCGCTGTACGAGCGCGGCCTCTCGGGCGGCCACAGTCCACGCGACGCGGCGACGGTCTCCGCCTTCCTCGAGCTCTCCCGGGCGTACCTGGCGCACACGCTGCGTGCCAACCGGCGCGACGACGCGCTGGTTCACGCCTACAACGTGCTGTCCCTGACGCCCGACGGCCGCGCGGCCGTCCGCCACCTCGACGAGATGCTCGAGGGTCAGGTCGCGGTGCTGTCGTCCGGCCTCCTCTCGTCCGCCGAGACCCTGGAACTGCTCGCGAGCCTCCGCCGGAGCCGGCTGTACCGCGCCGATCAGCACAGCTACCTGCTGTACCCCGACCGCGACCTTCCCGGCTTCCTCGCCAAGAACACGATCCCGCCCGAGCGGGTTGCCACCTCGGCGCTCCTGACCGCCCTCGTCGCGGCGGGGGACACGCGCGTCGTCGTGCGGGACGAGAACGGCGACACGCATTTCGCCGGCGGTTTCCGCAACGGCAAGGGCGTGCGCCGGGCGCTCGCCCAGTTGGCGAGCGAGGAACCTTGGGCCGCGCTGGTGGCGAACGACGGCGACGCCGTCGTGGCCCTCTTCGAGGAGATCTTCGACCACGCCTCGTTCACCGGCCGCTCCGGCACCTTCTTCGCCTACGAGGGACTCGGCAGCATCTACTGGCACATGGTCTCCAAGCTGCTCCTGGCGGTCCAGGAGTGCTACCAGCACGCGCTCGACGCCGGCGAACCACGCGCGACGTTGGCCGCGCTCGCGACCGCCTACGACGACGTCCGGGATGGGCTCGGCTTCCACAAGACACCCGCCGAGTTCGGGGCCTTCCCGACGGACCCGTACTCGCACACGCCCGCCCACGCCGGCGCGCAGCAGCCCGGCATGACCGGTCAGGTCAAGGAGGACGTGCTCGCGCGGCTGGGTGAGCTGGGCGTCGTGGTGCGGGGCGGTTGCCTCGGCTTCGCGCCGACGCTGCTGAACCGCGCGGAGTTCCTCGAGGAGGCGAGCGTGGCGACCGTCCACGCCGTCGGGGGGCCCGTGGAGTTGCGGCTCCCGCCCGGCACGCTGGCGTTCACCTTCTGCCAGGTCCCGGTCGTCTACCGGCTCGGCGACGACGAGGCCCACGTCGAGGTGACCGGGCGCGACGGCACGCTGCGGGTCTTCGAGGGCGCCTTCCTCGACGCCGACGTCAGCCGCGCGGTCTTCGAACGGCGCGGCACGGTGGCGCGCATCGAGGTGGCGGTGCCGGCGGCGGCGCTCGCCGTCCGCGAGGGCGCGCGCTCGTGAACCGTGCGCTCGCGTCGGCCCGCGGGCGGGCCGACGCCCTCCTCGCGCGCATGACGCTGCGCGAGAAGATCGGCCAGATGACGCAGGCCGAGAAGAACAGCGTCACGCCCGACGAGGTCCGGGAGCACGCGCTCGGGTCGGTCATCTCGGGCGGCGGCGGCAACCCCGAACCGAACACGCCCGAGGCGTGGCGCGCCATGGTCCTCGCCTTCCGGCGCGCCGCGGCCGCCAGCCGCCTCGGGATCCCGGCGATCTACGGCGTCGACGCGGTCCACGGGCACAACAACGTCGTCGGTGCCACGATCTTCCCGCACAACGTCGGCCTCGGCGCGATCGGCGACACCGACCTCGTCCGCCGCATCGGCCGCGCCACCGCGGTGGAGGTGGCGGCCACCGGCGTGCGCTGGAATTTCGCGCCGGCCGTCAGCGTGCCCGTCGACGTACGCTGGGGGCGCACCTACGAGGGATACGGCCAGGACCCGGCACTGGTGGGCCGCCTCGCGGCCGCGTACGTCGACGGGCTGCGCGGCGACCGCTCGGACGCCCCCGACGGCGTGCTGCCGTCGGTGAAGCACTACCTGGCGGACGGCGCGGCGCGTCACGGCACCTCCACCCGCTGGGACCGCGCGGCCGTGCAGAGCGTCGCGGACGACCCCACGCTCGCCAACGCCCGGCTGGCGGCCGGCTTCCTGGAGGTGCTCGACCGCGGCGCGTGGACGATCGACCAGGGCGAGGTCGACTTCGACGAGCGCACGCTGCGCGAGGCGTTCCTGCCGCCGTACCGCGCGGCGATCGAGGCTGGCGCGCTCAACGTCATGGTGTCGTACGGCAGCTGGTGCGGCGTGCGCATGCACGCGCACCGCTACCTCCTCACCGACGTGCTCAAGGGAGAACTCGGCTTCGCGGGCTTCGTCGTCAGCGACTGGGCGGCGATCGACCAGATCGACGACGACCACGCCGCCTGCGTCGAGCGCTCGATCAACGCCGGCATCGACATGGTGATGGTGCCCTTCGACTGGCGGCGCTTCATGGATGCCGTCGAGGCGTCGGTGGAGCGCGGCGCGGTGCCGCTCTTCCGCATCGACGACGCCGTCCGCCGCATCCTGACCGTCAAGTTCCACCTCGGGCTGTTCGACGAGGCCGGCGAACCCGACCGGGAGCCGCCGCTGTCCGTGATCGGCCACCCGGAGCACCGCGACCTGGCCCACGAGGCGGCCCGGCGCAGCCCCGTGCTGCTGCAGAACCGCGGCCAGGCGCTGCCGCTGCCGCCGTCGCTCCCGTCCCTGCTCGTCGCAGGCGCCGCGGCCGACGACGTCGGCCTGCAGTGCGGCGGCTGGACGATCTCGTGGATGGGGGCGGCCGGGCCCATCACACCGGGGACCACCTTCGTCCAGGGCCTGCGGCGGCTGCGGCCCGACGCCGACGTCGCCTTCGCGCCGGACGGCCGGGGCACGGCGCGGGCACCGGTGGGCGTCGTCGTGGTGGCCGAGGAGCCCTACGCCGAGGGCATGGGCGATCGCGACTCGCTGTCGCTCTCCGCCGAGGATCTCGCGCTGATCGAGCGCGTGCGGGCACGCGTCGACACCCTCGTGCTCGTCCTCTACGCCGGGCGCCCGCGGGTCCTCGGCGACGCCACACGCCTCGCCGACGCGATCGTCTGCGCCTGGCTTCCCGGCAGCGAGGGCGCCGCCGTTGCCGAGCCCATCCTCGGCGCGTCCGGCTTCGAGGCGCGCCTGCGCCTCCGCTGGCCGGCCGCCGACGCCGACCTGCCGCTGCATCCGTTCGGCCCGACCGCGGGCGGTCCCTTCGGGGACGGCCCGTGCGCCCTGTTCGAGATCGGGCACGGCCTGACCACGACGCCGTGGGCCGCGACGGAGGTCGTGGCGTGAGGCCCCCGTCCGGCTGGCGCCGGGGCGTTCGTCGCACTTGGCACCTCCTGGCGGCCGGGCTCGTCCTGGCGTGGGGCCTGCCGCCGGCCGCCGCGCAGGGGTCGACACCCGACTACCTCGACGCCAGCCTGGGCGTCGCGGCGCGGGTGGCGGACCTGCTCGCGCGCATGACCCTCGAGGAGAAGGTCGGCCAGATGACGCTGCTCGAGAAGGGCAGTGCCGCACCGTCGGACGCAACGCGGCTCGCGCTCGGCGGCGTCCTCAGTGGCGGCGGGGGTTACCCGGCGGGCGACAACACGGTGGCGGGGTGGGCCGCGATGGTGCGCGCCTATCAGGAGGCGGCGCTCGCGACCCGCCTGGGCGTCCCGCTGCTCTATGGCGTCGACGCGGTGCACGGGCACGCCAACCTCGCGGGCGCAGTCGTCTTCCCGCACAACGTCGGCCTCGGCGCCGCCGCGAACGCCGAGCTGGTCGAGGCGATCGCCCGCGCCACCGCGTGGGAGATGACCGCCACCGGCATCACCTGGAACTACGCGCCCGTCCTGGCTGTCCCGCGCGACATCCGCTGGGGTCGCACGTACGAGGGCTACGGCGAGGACCCCGCGCTGGTCACGCGCCTGGCGCTCGCGGCGATGCGCGGTCTGCAGGGCGACGACCTGGCAGCCGCCGACACGGTGCTCGCCACCCCCAAGCACTTCGTGGGCGACGGAGCGACCGCGTTCGGCACCTCGCCGCTCCCCGGTGGGCTGCTCGATCGGGGCGACGCCGACGTCGACGAGGCCACGCTGCGCCGCGTGCACCTCGCGCCCTACGTCGCCGCGGTGGCGAACGGTGCCCGCAGCGTCATGGTCTCCTTCTCCAGCTGGCGGGGCGTGCCGCTGCATGCCCACACCGACCTCATCCGCGACGTGCTGCGCGGCGAGCTCGGCTTCACGGGCTTCGTGGTGTCCGACTGGGCCGGCGTCGACGACGTCGCCCCGAGCTACGACGACGCGGTGGTCGCGGCCGTCGGCGCGGGCATCGACATGGTCATGGTGCCGACCGACGGCGAGCGCTTCATCGGCGCGGTGTTGGGCGCGGTCGCACGCGGTGACCTCGGTCGCGACCGGATCGACGAGGCGGTGGCGGCGATCCTACGGGTGAAGTTCGAGCTGGGCTTGTTCGAGCGGCCGTACGGCGATCCGTCCCTGCAGGCGACCGTGGGATCGGCCGCGCACCGCGCGCTCGCGCGCGAGGCCGTCGGCCAGACGCTGGTCCTGTTGAAGAACGAGCACGGTGCGCTGCCGCTGCGGGCCGACGACACCCAGACGGTGCTCGTCACGGGCTCGGGCGCCGACAGCGTCGGCGTGCAATCCGGTGGCTGGACGATCGAGTGGCAGGGGTCGACGGCCTCCTTGATCCCCGGCACCACGATCCTCGAGGGCCTCGAGGCGGGGTTCGGCCCAGGCACCTCGCTGCGGCACGACCCGCGCGCTCGCTTCACCGGCGCCGATGGACGGCCGCTGCGGGCCGAGGTCGGCATCGCCGTCGTCGGCGAGCCGCCTTACGCCGAGTGGTTCGGCGACAGCGCCAGCCTGAGCCTCGGGCGTCAGGACGCCGACGCGATCCGGCAGCTGCGCGAGCAGGTCGACCGGCTGGTGGTGGTGCTCATCTCGGGTCGACCGCTCATCCTGGGCGACGCGCTGGACCTCGCCGACGCCGTCGTCGCTGCCTGGCTGCCCGGCAGCGAGGGCGACGGCGTCACGGACGTTCTCTTCGGCGCGCGCGCGTTCGTCGGCACGCTCCCGTACACCTGGCCGCGCGACGTCGCGCAGCTGCCGTTCGACCTCGACGCGCTGCCCGCCGCGGGCCCCGACGCGCCCCTGTTCCCGCGCGGCTACGGCTTGCGCTACGCGGACGCCGACCGCGGCGTCACGACCCGTCCGCACGCCGTTCTCGGAAGGAGCCACCCATGACCCTTCGCCCCGCGATACCGCTGCCCCGCCTCTTGGTGATCGCCCTGGTCGCCGTCGCCGCCCTGGCCGAGGCGCAGGAGGAGCCCACGCTGCGGCTCGTCGACTTCGCCGACGGCGTCCCGGCCGCCCGCGATGCCTTCGACAACCCCATCGGCTTCAGTACCTGGCAGGATGGCGGCGGCGCGCTGACCCTCTCCGCCGTCGGGACCGCCCCGGGCGACGCCCTCGCGGTCCCCGGTCAGGAGGAGCCCGAGAGCGTGCTACGGGTCGATCATCGCATCGCCTCGTGGGGCGGCATCACCCATGCGTTCTTCGACGATGCGATGACGCGCTGGGTGCCCGTCGACCTCTCGGGCTACGCAGGTCTGCGCTTCTGGTACGCCGGCGACGGCCGCGGCGGGCAGGTGCAGGTCGACCTCTTCGACAACCGCAACCCGAACTCGACCGGTGACAGTGCCGAGCGCTGGTTCGTCCGCTTCACCGACGACACCACCGAGTGGAGGCTGGTCGAGATCCCGTTCGCCTCGTTCGCGCGCCGCACCGACTTCCAGCCCGGTGGCGCGCCCAACGACGGCCTCGGCCTGGACCAGGCCTCCGGCTGGGCGCTCGGCTTCCCGCCCGGCGAGGGGACGAGCCACGTCGCCCGGATCGAGGCGTACGGCGATTCCGGCATCGTTGCCGAGGGCGTCGTGACCGTCGAGTTCGCGGACGCACTGACGGTGGTCGACGAAGGTGACGACGACGAGCTCCGGGTCGTGCTCTCCGAGGCCAGCGACGAGGCCATCTCGGTGCGGGTCTTCGTCCGGGGTGACGAGGCACAGGAGTTCCGCGACCTCGTGCCCCTCAACGAGCTGCTGGTGTTCCCGCCAGGCGTCACGGAGGCCACCGTCGCGTTCCGCACGCTGTCGGACGGCCGCCACGAGGGGGATGAGCAGGCGGTGGCGCTGCTCGATGGCCCCCGCGGCGCCGCGCTCGGCTTCCAGCGGCGCGCCGTCGTCCTGATCGCGGATGCCGACCCCTTCGACCCCGACCTGATCGCCGAGTTCGGCGACGGTGCGGAGCCCTTCGAGGCGGGCCCCGGCACGACCGTGCGTGCCCTCGAGCTGCTCTCGTCCGCCGCCAACGCCCGGCCCGGACAGGCCCGCTTCGAGGGCGCCCTGTCCTTCGCCTGGGAGGCGTCGGGTGAGGTCAGCGCCGACTTCCCGTTGGCGCGCGACGCGAGCCACGCCGATGGACTCGAGTTCTGGTTCCACGGCGACGGCAGCGGCCGCGAGGTGGGCGTCCAGCTCCTCGACGGACGCGACGCCACACGCCCCTGGACGCTCGCCTGGTCCGACGAGTTCGACGGTCCGGCCGGCGCGCTGCCCGACCCGAGCGTGTGGACGCCCGAGATCGGCGACGGCACCGCCAACGGCATCCCCGGCTGGGGCAACGCCGAGCGGCAGGCCTACACCGACGACCCCGCCAACGTCGCCCTCGACGGCGAGGGGAACCTCGTGATCCGGGCGCTGGAGAGCGGCGGCGACGCGCCACCGTGCTACTACGGGGCGCCCTGCGAGTACACGTCGGCCCGCATCATCACCGCCGGCACCGTCGAGGTGGTCTACGGGCGCATCGAGGCGCGACTGAAGATCCCCACCGGCAACGGCCTGTGGCCCGCTTTCTGGATGCTGGGCAACGACCTCGCCGACGTCGGCTGGCCCGAGTCGGGCGAGATCGACATCATGGAGAACGTCGGGCGCGAGCCCGAGCGCGTGCACGGCACGATCCACGGGCCCGGCTACTCGGGCGGCAACGCGATCGGCCACAGCATCGACCTGCCGGATGGTGGGGCGTTCGCCGAAGACTTCCACGTCTACGCCGTCGACTGGACGCCCGGGGGCATCACCTGGTCCGTGGACGGCGTCGCGTACTCGACCGTGACCCCCGACGACCTCCCGGGCGGCGCGCGCTGGGTCTTCGACCACCCGCACTTCCTCATCCTCAACGTCGCGGTGGGCGGCAACTGGCCCGGCTACCCGGACGCGACGACCACCTTCCCGCAGGAGATGGTCATCGACTACGTGCGTGTCTACCAAGCGCCCGACACCTCCGCGCGCTTCGTGGCCAGCTTCACGGACGATGCCGAGGGCTGGACGCGGGTGCGGCTGCCGTTCTCCGCGTACGAGCGGGCCGCCGCCCAGCCCGAGGGCGCGCCCGAGGGCGACTTCGACGGGCGCGAGGTGTGGGGCGTCGGCATCGAGGTCGATGGCGGCGCGGGCTCGGCGATGATCGACGAGCTGCGGTGGTACGTGGGCGAGTGAGCGATCGACGGCGGGGCGGCGTACCCTGAACGGAGTGGCCCACGACCCGTTCACCGTCCGCCCCGCCGGTCCTGCCGACGTCCCCGCCATCGCGGCGGTCGATCCCGTGGCGACCCACGACGATGGCCGACGCGCGTTCATCGTCCAGCGCGTCGCGTTGGGACAGGCCCTCGTGGCCCTCGACGAGGACGCGGTCGTCGGTTACGTGGTACTGGAGCACACTTTCTTCGAGCGCGGCTTCGTGGCGATGCTGTGCGTGCATCCGGCGCGCCGGCGCGAGGGCATCGGGCGCACGCTGATGCGACACGCCGAGCGGGCGTGCCGCACGCCGCGGATCTTCACCTCGACCAACCGCTCGAACCTGCCCATGCAACGCCTACTCGAGGGCCTCGGCTACCGCCTCAGTGGCATGGTCGACGACCTCGACCCGGGCGATCCCGAGCTGTTCTACAGCCGCTGCTTGGGCGACGCACGGTAGGCCATCGCGGCCGCCTTGCTCGACCCAGCCGACGAGCAGGCGGCCGCCCGTGCCGAGCGGCCGCCGTCGCGCGATGCGTGCTTCGAGCCGGTCGCCTACAGGAACATCGGCTTGCCGAGCATGGCCCGCACCTTCGGGCGGTACGCCTCGGCGTCGTAGAGCTCGTCGACGTCGACGCGCTTGAGGCCCTCACCGGTGATCGAGATCGGCACGTGGGTGTACTTCCCGCCCTGCAGCGCCACCATCCGCCCCGAGGCGCCCTCGATGGCGAGATCGGCGGCCATGACCCCGTAGTTGGTGGCGACCATGAGGTCGAGCGAGTCCGGGGCCCCCGAGCGCATGAGGTAGCCCACCTGCTGGTAGATCATGTCCTGCCCGGTCCGCTCCTTGATCAGGGCGGCCGTCAGCGCGCCGATCCCGCCGAGCTTGCGGTGGCCGAACGCGTCGGCCTCGCCGCTCAACACCATGTCGCCATCGGCCAGCCGGGCGCCCTCGGAGATCGTCACCATCGAGTAGTTCGACGGGTTCTCCGCCCTGTCCGCGAGGAGGAGGCGGGCGAGCTTGTCGACGTCGAAGGGGACCTCGGAGATGATCGCGCGGTCCACGCCGGCGAGGTAGGCGGTGATCAGCGAGGTGTCGCCGCTGTAGCGGCCGAACAGCTCGATGACGGCGATCCGCTCGTGCGAGCCCGCCGAGGTGCGCAGGTTGTGGATGAACTGCACCCCACGGGTGACGGCGGTGGAGAATCCGAGCGCGTAATCGGTGCCGTAGACGTCGTTGTCCATCGTCTTGGGGATGGCGATGACGGGGAAGCCGGCGTTGTGCAGGTGCAGGCCGTAGGAGAGCGTGTCGTCGCCGCCGATGGGGATGAGGACGTCGATGCCCTGGCTCTCCAGGAGCCGCACGACGTGCGGCGTGAGGTCGTGCGGGCCCTCACCCGGGTACTGGTCGGCGAGGAACGCGGGGACCTTGTTCCCCTTGACCTTCGATGGGTTGGTGCGCGACGAGTGCAGGAACGTGCCGCCGGTGCGGTCGATCGTGCGCACGTTGCCGCGGGTGAGGGGCATCAGGTGGGTCATGACGCTCTCGGTGTCGTCCGGGTTCGTGTCGGTCAGCCCGCCCCAGCCGCGTCGGATGCCGGTGACCTCGTGACCGGCCTCGGTCAGCCGGTAGACGACCGCCTTGATGCAGGGGTTCAGGCCGGGTACGTCGCCGCCACCGGTGAGGATGCCAATGCGCATGTCGAAGACCTCCGTTCTGCCGACCCCATTCTTGCGCGTCCGGCGCGGGACGGGAAGGGTGCCGCGCGGCGCGGTCGTCAGCTCGGACGGTCTCGCTACACCCGCGTCCGCGGGTCGAGCATGTCGCGCAGGCCGTCGCCGATGAAGTTGAAGGCCATGACGAGGCTGGCGATGGCCAGGCCGGGGAACAGCCACATCCACCACTGATCGAAGAAGTGGATGCCGATCGAGATCATCCGGCCCCACTCGGGGGAGGAGGGCTCGGGCCCGAGGCCCAGGAAGCTGAGGCCGGCGAAGAGCAGGATGGCGTTGCCGATGTCGAGCGAGCCGTAGACCACGACGGGCGCGATCGTGTTCGGCAGCAGCGTCTTGAACAGCAGGTAGGGGTTCTTGGCGCCGAGGGCGCGCGCGGCGTCGACGTACTCGTGGGTCTTCGCCTCGATGATCAGCCCACGGGTCAGGCGCGCGTAGTTCGTCCAGCGGACGATGATGAGCGCCAGGACGGCGTTGCGGATCTCGGGACCGAGCGCGGCGGTGACGGCCATCGCCAGGATGATCGTCGGGAACGCCATGAAGAGCTCGGTCACGCGCATCATGACCTCGTCCCAGATCCGCCCGGCGAAGCCGGCGACGGCGCCGACCAGCCAGCCGATGATGCTGTTGATGACCACGACGGCGAGGCCCGCGGGGATGGTGATGCGTCCGCCGTGGAGCACGCGGCTGAGCACGTCGCGGCCGAGCTCGTCGGTGCCGAGGAGGTAGGTCTCGTTCGGCGGCAGCAGGCGCTGCTGGATGTTCTGCTCGAGCGGCTCGTAGGGGGCCAGCACGGGCGCGAGCGCCGCGAGCGCGAACCAGGCGGCGATGACCACGAGCCCGGCGATCACCGCTGGCTGGCGCCGGAGCTGTCGCAGGCGCCGACGGACGCCGGAGTCGGAGACGACCTTGGGCGTGGCGACGGGCGCGATCACGCGTACCGGATCCTAGGGTCGATGAAGAAGTACAGGAAGTCGACGACGAAGTTCGCCACCACGTAGATGAAGGCGATGAGCATGCTCACGCCCATGATGGCGGGAAAGTCCTGCGAGGTGGACGCCCGGTAGGCGTAACGCCCGATGCCGGGCCAGGCGAAGATCGCCTCGGTCAGCACCGCGCCGGCGAGCAGGTTGCCGTACAGCACGCCGAGCAGGGTGACGACGGGGATGAGGGCGTTCGAGAGCCCGTGGCGCAGGATGACGAAGGCCTCGCGCTGCCCCTTCGCCCGCGCGGTGCGAATGTAGTCGCTGCTCAGGACCTCCAGCAGCGACGACCGCGTGATGCGGGCGATGATGCCGGAGACGTACATGCCGAGCACCAGGCTCGGGAGCACGAGGTGCCACAGCGCGTCGCGCAGCGTCGTCCACTGGCCGGCCAGGAGCGCGTCGACCGTGTAGAGGCCGGTCACGTGCGGCGGCCGGCTCACGAGGAAGCCGAGCCGCCCGGGCCCGGCCGTCCAGCCGAGCTGCGCGTGCAGCACCGAGAGGCCGATGAGCGCCAGCAGGAAGACGGGGAAGCTGACGCCGATCAGCGCCAGGACGCGCACCAGGTAGTCGACCGGCGAGTTGCGCCACACCGCGGACACGATGCCGAAGCTCACGCCCAGCAGCAGCCCCACCAGGATCGAGGTGGTGGCGAGCTCCACGGTCGCCGGAAGGAACTGCCGGATGTCGTCGAGCACGGGCTGGTTCGTGCGGATGGAGACGCCCATGTCGCCCCGCAGCAGGTTGCCGAGGTAGGTGAGGTACTGGACGTGGAGGGGCTGATCGAGGCCCCACTTCTCGCGGAAGGCCTGCACCAGGCGCTCGTTGTTGAGCGCGCTCTGCGGCAGGTTGGCGTTGATCGGGTCGGCCGGGATCGCGTTGGCGATGAGGAAGGCGACGACGGTGATCCCGAGCACCAGCGGGATGGCGAAGAGGACGCGCCGGACGATGTACTGGTACAGGGGCATCGGGGATCCGTCGGGGGGACGTGGGAGGGGGGAGCGGGCCCGCGGCCCGCTCCCCGGTCACGAACGC
>Ga0180429_10002126_pt1 | contig 16518 bp, 10 predicted proteins | sample SS_ome_FD_132428 | JGI IMG/M metagenome (GOLD analysis project Ga0180429, IMG submission 132428) | Hypersaline lake sediment archaeal communities from the Salton Sea, California, USA - SS_1_S_1 metaG | ecosystem: Environmental > Aquatic > Non-marine Saline and Alkaline > Hypersaline > Sediment ...
TCCGTTCCTGTTCTTCCTCATTGCGGCCGGCCTCCTCTTCTGGGGCAGGCATGAGCTCCTATGGGGGGCCAAGGGATATCTCTTGGACGAGATTGATTTCTATCGAATAGAAGGTCAGTTGGACCTGCCGTCTTCAGCCGAAGCTCGTGTGCGGCCGGCCGAGGTGGTGGGAATCCCAGACTACAAGAATGCCCCCCGTTTTCCGAACGAGGGAAGGTCCCTGACCTGTTACCGTATGGTGAACTTCGGGAATCGGCTGTGCGTATGCACGGATAAGGGCCTGGCCAGGCCGAAAGCCATCGATGAGATCATCAAGGTCCGTACCATACGGGGGAGGCTCGAAGACCTGACCAAGAGCCGCATCAACGACGACCTGCGCAGGGTCTTCCTCAAGTCCGGCGGTATCCACTTGGCACAGGACGCATTTCTTCTGTACGAAGACCCGGCCCCCCTGCCTTCGAAGGCGAAGGTGGGTTTTCTTGCTTTCTGCGGTATTCTTTGCTGCCTTTCTGCCTACAGGCTCATCAAACAATAAGACACAAATGATACTGAAGTGGGGGATCCCCGCTTGTGCGGAATGACGGTCCGGCGGGATGTCATGGCAAAATTGCTACCAATCTGGTAGAATATCTATTACCCATTACCTAGACGAGGAGGATAGGCACCATGAGAGAGCAGGTTGAAAAGTCACTGCAGAAGATTCGACCCATGTTGCAGGCAGACGGCGGCGATGTAGAATTGGTGGACATTGTGGACGGGATCGTGAAGCTTCGCCTCCAGGGGGCCTGTGCGGGTTGTCCCGGTGCGCAGATGACCTTGAAAATGGGCGTGGAAAAACAGCTGAAGCAGGATATTCCGGACGTCAAGGCGGTGGAAGCGGTCTAGCTTGGAGCTATAACGTATTGATTCCAATGGATTCCCGTTTTCCGCCCTCACGGAGAAAGTCTTCACGGGAATGACGGAAAGTGGCTTTCGCGGAACGCCTTAAGAAACCCTCGGTGCACCCGGCAGAGCGGGACATTCGAGGGTTTTTTAGTGGGCGGCAGGCGTGTATTTCTTCGTTGACTCCCCCAACATGTTGTGGCTAAACTGAAAGGGGTACAACATGAGCGTGCTTGAGCCACTGGATTCACGCCTCGAGGCTGGAGATTCCGGGGCAGGCTTCACGGGTAGGATGACGTACGTTAGGAGAAGGAAGTGGGTACTGTAAGCCGGCTGGACAAGACTCAGGGCAAGGGCCCCGCAGAGGCGCAGAACAAGGGCGATTCGACAGGTGTTGTGCTCCCGGCTGGAGATACCCCCGCTGTTCAGCTCAGCGAGAATGCGGTTCGGGTGCTCGAGAAGAGGTATCTGCGGAAAGACGATGAGGGGTGTCCCATAGAAACGCCTGAGGAAATGTTTCGTCGCGTGGCCCGGGCGGTGGCGCAAGCCGATCTCCCCTATGGGGAGGACGCCGAGGTCCGGGAGACGGAAGAGCGGTTCTTCCGACTGATGACGAGCCTGGAAATGATGCCGAACTCGCCGACCCTCATGAACGCGGGACGAGAGCTCGGTCAGCTCTCAGCCTGTTTTGTCCTCCCGGTGGGCGATTCGATGGACAGCATCTTCGAGGCGGTCAAGGATACGGCCCTGATTCACAAGAGCGGCGGCGGTACGGGCTTTTCCTTCTCGCGCGTGCGGCCCCGAAACGATCAGGTCAAGTCGACCAGGGGCATCTCGAGCGGACCGATCTCCTTCATGACCGTGTTCGATGCGGCCACCGAGACGATCAAACAGGGGGGGATGCGCAGGGGCGCCAACATGGGCGTTCTGGCGGTGGACCATCCGGATATCCAGGAGTTCATCAGCTGCAAGCAGGAGAACTCCCGTCTCAATAACTTCAATATTTCCGTGGCCCTGACGGAGTCCTTCATGGAGGCCGTGGAGGCCGGAGAAACCTACGAGTTGATCAACCCCAGAACCGGCGAGGTGACGGGCCGACTCGGAGCTGCCCAGGTCTTTGACCGGATCGTGGAGTCGGCGTGGCGGAACGGTGAGCCGGGAATTCTGTTCATGGATCGGATCAATCGGGACAATCCGACTCCCGTACTCGGCAGGATCGAGAGCACGAACCCTTGCGGCGAACAGCCTCTTCTGCCCTTTGAGTCCTGCAACCTCGGGTCATTGAATCTGGCCCGGGTGGTCGGGGACGACGGGGGGGTCGATTGGGAGAAGCTCGCGGAAAACGTGCGCCTGAGCGCCCATTTTCTGGACAATGTGATCGATGCGAATCGATACCCCCTCGAGCAGATCGAACGGATGTCCAGGGCAAACCGGAAGATCGGCCTGGGGGTGATGGGTTTTGCGGATCTCCTGGTCCGGCTTGGAATCCCCTACGATTCGGAGGAGGCCACCCGGCTGGCAGAGAAGATCATGGAGTTCATCGCCTGCCAGGCGGCGAGCGCTTCGGAGGAACTGGCCGAGAGGCGAGGGCCCTTCCCCAATTTCGAGCAGAGTATCTACTCAGAACAGGGATTCCCTCCCCGGAGAAACGCAACCACGACTACCATCGCGCCCACGGGCACCATCAGCCTGATTTCCGGCTGTTCCAGCGGAATCGAGCCCCTCTTTGCGACTGCTTTTGTCAGGAATGTCCTGGACAACGAGCGCCTGGTGGAGATCCATCCTTTGTTCGAAGAGATTTCCCGGAAGGAAGGCTTCTATTCGGACGAGCTCATCGAGAAGATCCTTCGGACCGGCAGCGTGCAGGGCCTGGATGAGGTGCCGGAGCGCTGGAGAAGGGTCTTCGTTACCTCCCATGACATATCGCCGGAGTGGCACATACGCATGCAGGCGGCCTTTCAGAAGCACACCGAGAATTCGGTGTCCAAGACCGTCAATTTCCCGGAGGAAGCCACCGAAGAGGAAGTGAGAGAGGCTTTCTGGCTGGCATACCGTCTCGGCTGCAAGGGGGTTACCATATACCGTGACCGGAGCCGGGAGCACCAGGTTCTCCAGAAGGGGGTGGGCCCATCTGCCGGCCGGACCCTGATCGAGGAGGAATCGGGGGACAGGGCCCGTCTGACGCCCCGCCCCAGGCCCGAATTCATGCAGGGTCTGACGAAACGTATGGATACGAGCTGCGGGTCCCTGTACGTGACGATCAACTGGGACGAGACGGGAAGGCCCTTTGAGGTCTTCACTTCGATGGGAAAGGCGGGGGGCTGTGCATCCAGCCAGTCAGAGGCAATCGGCAGGCTCGCTTCACTGGCCTTGAGGTCCGGAGTCGATCCGGAACAGGTGGCCCGGCAACTGCGGGGCATCAGCTGCCACCTGCCGCGGGGAATCGGAAAGAAGAGGATTTCTTCCTGTGCAGATGCCGTAGCCCAGGCCTTGCAGTTCTTCCTGAACAGAAATCATCTGGGCTCCGGGGAGTCCCTGGGGGGGGGTGGCCCTGACTCCATGCGCCTCGATCAGGGGGGCGACGACATCGTTGAGAAGGAACTGGGCATGCTCTTCCTGCGGGGTGCGTGCCCGGACTGCCAGGGGCCCCTCGAGAGAGAAGGGGGATGCTCGGTCTGCCGGAACTGCGGCTACTCGGATTGTCTGTGACCGGCGTGCGTGAGAGCTCCGTTTACTCCTCCAAGTGTATGAGTTCTTCATTCTCCATTAAGAACGCGTATATAGACTCCGCATATATCTTGTGCGCCTCCTTGTTGGGATGTGCATCCGTGACTCCGACTCTGAGTTCTTTGGGTTGTCTCCCTTTCAACGTGGGAAACACATTCATGACGGCTGCGCCATTCTCGATAGAGAGTGAGGCCACCCGATCGTATACGTCGATATGCTCGTGTTCATCATCGAGGTGTTCAATACACGGCAAGATGATCACAACTGCCGGTATTCCTCTATCCCTACAGACAGTCAACAATTCCTCCCAGTACAGCGCGAACCTCTTCCAATCGTGAGAGTGGGGGCTGGTATAGGCGCGTGTATAAGCATCCCATCTTTCGCCCAATAAAGCAGAAGAAATACCGTAGTACGTATAGTGATATACAAAAGACACTTTGGACAATAGCCGGTGTAAGGGGCCAGGTAGGATCTCAGTCCTGGGCCGGTTCTCTTTGCTGTCTTCTATGTCGTTGAGAAAGAAGCCGATCATCACCAGGTCCGGCCCATAAGACAGTCCTTGATGCTTCATGGTACGTAGATATTCTGCAACATTGTAACCGCACTGAGCTGTATTGATTACTTCAATGCGATACGAGAATTGTCCTCGGTTCAGCTTCGTTTCGATAATTTCGGTGTACAAGTCATTTACGTCCTCCACCCCTTCTCCGAATGTCAGGGAATCACCCAACACAACTATGCGGAAGGTATTCTCGGGCTTGTCTGCTGCGAACTCGTTATCTCTATGTCCGAGAGCATTGAGATGTACATGCTTGTCCGGCCATGTCTTCTTGAAACACATATTTCTATAGTTGGGAACACTGTAATCATGCATGAAATATATTCTGAGACCGATTTCCAGAACAGAGACGGAAAAGATCATACTGAGTAGAGATACGAATATGTTCACTAGTTTTTGATGTCTCGTGGAAGACCCAATCCGGTGAATTTGACCCGTATGGTTCTTTCGTTGTTCATGGTTTCCGTTCTTCCTGGAAGGCACCGGAACATATCCTTCGTGAAGAGCCGTGCACTGGAATCGTGCGAGAGATTCGTTTTCGAGCCACGTCACACTGTCTCAGCAAAGAATATAGCACAATATTGTGGTGGCCACAACAGAACTCTATCATCTCTTCAACGCCCCTTGCTTATGACAGTCTTTTCGACTGCATCATTTTGAAACCCCTTGTGATGTCGGTTATAATTAATGGGATATGCTCCGGTCAGTTCGTGCCCGAACCGTTGTGTCCCTGCATCGGCCCTCGGCGAGTGAAGGACCGCGGGCTTCACACGGAAGGGATTGCGTATTTCAGAAAGAGAGCGAGGCACCAGGGAGTCCTTTCACGGGATGTTCATTACCTTTGAAGGCATCGAGGGTTCCGGCAAGACGACACACATGGGGCTCGCGGCGGAGAGACTGACCAGCCAAGGGTTCCGGGTCATCGAGACGCGGGAACCAGGGGGCACAAGAATAGGAGAACAGGTCCGCACCGTTCTCCTTTCCCCCGAGCACGGGAACATGAGCCCCGTGGCCGAGCTCTTCCTCTACGAGGCCTGCAGGGCCCAACTGATCGAAGAATGTGTCCGGCCGGAGTTGGAGGCGGGCAACCTGGTGCTCTGTGACCGGTACTTTGACGCCACGACGGCTTACCAGGGCTATGGCCGGGGGTTGGACCTGGCTCTCATCGAGCGCTTGAACGATGCGGCTGGGGAGGGGATGGAGCCGGACCTGACGGTCCTGCTCGACTGCGCCGTTGAAAAGGGGTTCGAGAGGATCCAGAGCAGGTATCAAGACGACGCGAGAGAAGGCGGCCGGGGTGCACCCGACCGAATGGAGACAGAGGACAGGGCCTTTCACGAGAGGATACGGAACGGGTATCTTCGCCTGGCCGAGAAGCACGGCCACCGGATTCGGGTCATAGACGCCTCCGGAGATGTGGGGGAAGTCCACGACAGGGTCATGGATTGTCTCCATCAGGCTCTGAAGGAACGAGAATAAGGATGTCCTTTGAAGATATACTCGGTCAGGAGCGGGCCAAGCGCGTCCTGAGGAGAGCCCTCGCAGAGAAGAAGCTCCCCCACGCATACCTGTTCTACGGAGCGGAAGGCCTGGGCAGGTTCAAGACGGCCCTCACCCTGGCGCAAGCACTCTTGTGTAAGGCCGGGGAGGAGGACGCCTGCGGGGACTGCTCGGCGTGCAAACGGGTGGCCGGGGAGAACCACCCGGACGTGATCGTGGTCAGGCCCGAATCCCGAAAAGGAACCAAAGAGTGGATCATCGACCTCGATCTTGGTACGATCCGGATCGAGCAGATTCGGGAATTCCAAAGGTGGATTTCTGTGAGGAGCTTCGAGGGGGGGGGGAAGGTGGGCATATTCGAAGGCGCGGACAAGATGAACCCGGCAGCCTCGAACGCCCTGTTGAAGACCCTGGAGGAACCCCCGCCCGCGAGCCTGCTCATTCTGGTGAGTCCCTCGCGGAGCCGGCTTCTTCCGACGATCGTCTCTCGCTGCCAGCCCGTGTATTTTTCTCCCCTTCCCCGGGAGGATCTGGAGGCGTTCCTTTCGACGCGGCCGGAGATCCCAGAGGAGGGCCTCTCCCTGGTGTCGGCCCTTTCGGGAGGAAGTCCGGGCAGGGCGCTGGCACTGGATTCGCAGTGGGTCACGGAGGTGCGGAGGGAGTGGATCGACCGCCTTCACGCCTTCCTGCACTCAGGGCCGGAAGGCGTCTTGATGGAGTTTGCAGACGACCTGAGCCGGTCGGGCGATCTTCTGGATGTGCTGGATATTTACGAAAGCTGGTACAGGGACCTTCTGGTCTGTAAGATCAACGTTCCGGAGCGTATCATCAATCGAGACTACATGGAGGAGCTTGCTGAGGCCTCTGTGGAACAGGAACCGACAGAAACGATTTCCAGAATCGAGTCCATTCGGCAAGCGAGAAGAGAGGTCCTGGGGCCCTTCAACCTGAACAAACAATCGGTCATGGAGGGCCTGCTCCTCAAGCTGAGCGGATATGCCCTTATGAATATATAGGAGAGGAACACCGATGAGCAAGACAGAGCAGTCAACTCCCTCACGCAAATCGGTCTATGAGATTGTAAACGTGCGGTTTGCGGATTTGCCGAACACATACAACTACAACCGCAACCAGCTCAACTTGAGAAACGGGGACGTGGTTGTGGCAGAGACGGATCGTGGGGACGGGGTGGGCACGGTCGTGATTGATGCCGTTGAGCCCTGCTGTGCCGCGCCGTTGGATTCCTTGAAGAGAATCTTGCGAAAGGCTACCCAGAAGGATATCGAGAGGGAGCGCGAACGCAAGGAACTGGAGCGGAAGGCCTATCAGCTCTGTGTGGAGAAGGCGAGCGGGTTCAGGTTGGAGATGAATCTGGTAACGGTACAGTACTTCTTCGACCGGAGCAAGGCGATCTTTTACTTCACTGCGGATGGAAGAATCGATTTCCGGGAGCTGGTCAAGAGCCTGGCGAAATCGCTCAACACCCGGATCGAGATGCGGCAGATCGGGGTGAGGGACAAGGCCCGGCTCGTGGGAGGAATCGGGTGTTGCGGCCGGGAGCTCTGCTGCCAGAGCTTCCTGCAGGATTTCGAGCCGGTTTCCGTCCGCATGGCCAAGGACCAGAACCTTCCCCTGAACCCATCGAAGATCTCCGGAGTCTGTGGCCGCCTGATGTGCTGCCTGACCTTCGAGCACGCCACGTACAAGAAGATGAGCAAGGCCCTTCCAAAGTGCGGGAAGAAGGTTCGCGTCGGCTCGGAAAGAGGCAAAGTGACCCGCCAGAACCCCTTGGAGGGCACGGTCGTGGTCGAACTGGAGGGAGGCAAGGAGGTGGAAGTGGGGCCTCGTGAGATCAAGAACGACTCGAACGGCTAGAGCGGCATACCCCGGATGACAAATTCCCGCCCCATCCTTATCGATTCGCATGCCCATCTGGATGCGAAGGCATTCGAATCGGACCGGCGCCAGGTGGTCGAGCGGGCCTGGGATGCAGGCCTGGGTGCCGTGATCACCGTCGGCGTGGGCGAAACCCTTGCCGAGCTTGAAGGGGCAGTGGCCCTTGCGGACGAGTACGAGCGGGTTTTTTGCACGGTAGGCGTCCATCCCCATGACGCCCGGGGGATACAGCCTGAATGGTTCGGGCGGATCGAAGGGCTGGCCCGTCACCCGAAGGTGGTGGGGATCGGGGAGACCGGGCTGGACTACCACTACATGCATTCGCCGAAGGGGGTCCAGCGGGATGCCTTTGAGCGGTTCCTCAGAATGGGGCGTGAAGTGGGCCTTCCGGTGGTCATCCACACCCGCGAGGCGGACGAGGATACGATTTCTGTTCTACGGGAAGCCCGGGAAGAGGGGGGTGCGCCCCTCTCCGGGGTCGTCCACTGCTTTTCGGGCGACTACCCCCTGGCAAAGCGGGTGCTGGACCTGGGCCTTCATATCTCTTTCACCGGGGTCATTACCTTCCCGAAGGCGGAGCCCCTTCGGGAGGTGTTGAAGAAGATCCCCATCGAGAAGGTCCTGCTCGAGACGGACTGCCCCTACCTCTCCCCTGTTCCCTTCCGCGGCAAGCGAAACGAACCGGCCCGTGTGGTCCATGTGGCGGAGACGGTGGCCGAAACCCTTGGACGGCCGATCGACGAAATCGCGAGGACCACGAGCGAGAATGTAGTCCGCCTCTTCCGATTGCCGGGGGGGCTATTGGAAACCGCCAGTCCATAGTGGAGTCGATTCATGGAAGGGATCCTGGGAATCGTCAATCTTGACAAGCGTACGCGCGTTCAAGAGGAAGAGGTGCGCCGGATGGCGACCTTTCTTGACGGCAGGGGTGGGAAAGGGGACCCGGCACTCCATGTGGATGACTCTTTCGGACTCGGAATCAACCGCTACTGTCACAATCCCCGCTATCAGAGATCCCGGGTGGGCGTGAACGGTCAGGGGGCCGTCTACGCCGTGCTCCATGGCGAGATCTACAACTGTGACGCGCTGAAGGAGGGCCTGTCCGGAAAGGACGAACCCGGGGAGGAAAGTGATCTGGACTTGGTGCTTCGGCTTTACGAGAAACACGGCGAAGACCTGGCGCAAGAAATCAACGGCCTCTTCTCGGCTGCCCTCTGGGACAAGCAGAACGAGAAACTGCTCCTGCTGAACGATCGGTTCGGGCTTGCCCATCAGGTCTATTGGATGCGCCGGGACTCCCGATTTGTCTTTGCCACTCACCTCCGGTCCTTGATGACCCTTCCTGACTTCAACCGGGAGATCGACCACGAAGCCCTGAATCTCTTCCTGAAATACTCGTACATTCCATCGCCTCACACGATCTTCAAGGGCGTGCAAAAATTGTCTCCCGGCGAGATGATCGTATTCTCGGCAGAGGGCGTCCGGCAGAAGAGACACGTGGGTTTCCCGATCCCGGAGCAGAAGGTCGGCGATGAGCCGGCGGCGGCGAAGACTTATCTGAACCTCATGGAAAGGTCGGTCGCAGCGAGGATGGAGTCCGACCGGGATGTGGGTGTCTTCTTGAGTGGAGGTCTGGACACGAGCGCAAACGTGGCGTTGGCGGCCCGTGCTTCGGGCAGAAGGATCAAGACCTTCACGATTGGGTTTGACGATCCGGTCTTCGATGAACGGCCGGCCGCGGAAGTCGTTGCCAGGCAATTCAACACCGAACATTTCGAATATGTGATCACAGGCCGTGAGATCGATGATCTCCCGGAGTTGATATGGAACCTGGAAGAGCCCTACTTCGAGCTTGGCCTGTTTCTCACCTACCTTGGCTTGAAATCGGCGAAAGAGAAGGTGGATGTCGTCATTGGCGGTGAGGGGGCGGACCAACTCTTCGGAACCGGCGGCTTTGCGAAGACCTTGCCCACCACCTTGAGGTTTCTTCTCGACAGGGTTCATCTGCGCGGCCTCTCTGCGTCGATCACCAACTCCATGAGAGGCGATTTGTTCTACAATCGCGACAACATCCTCTTCAAGACGAGGTTGCTCCTCAACCGTGTCAATGACTTGAACGATTGGTATTTCTACGGTTACGACGCCCGTGAACTTTCGGATCTCTACAAAGACAAAGCACTGGGACACGTTCCGCAGATCATCGACAATCGCCTTCGTCTGCCCGGTCGCACCTACGAAGACATGTACAACTTCGTTCTCGTGAATCAGGATCTGCTCCACTATGCAAATGAAAACGTCATGGTGAAATCGGGGCGAATGGCGAATTCCTTCGGAATGACGATAAGGGAGAGCTTTCTCGACAAGGAGGTCGTCGACTTCCTGCTTTCTCTCGAGCGCCAGCTGAAAAGGAAGGGTTCGATCGTCGATCTGTTGCGGGGCGCCTCCAAGGCCAAGTATCTTCACCGTGTCGCCGTCGGGGAACTGCTGCCGGGCGAGATCATGAACAAGCCGAAGCAGGGTGGATTCGTCCCGCTTCGCGTGTTCATGGGCGACTCGTCACTGCGCAAGAGAATCTACGACTACCTGTTGAATTCCGAGTTGATGAAGACCCACTTCAGGATGGACTACCTGAAGTCGATGTTCGATGCCTACGAGCAGGCGGAGACCCGTCCCGCGTACTGGTACAATTACTACAGTTCCAAGGTGAACCGAATCATGTTCCTGCTCGTCTTCGATCTGTGGTACAAACAGTTCGTCGAGAACGATTCCCTTTCTGCCCCGCCGCCTCGCCTGAAGGACTACCTCTAGGCCTGACATGCCCCATTCGGGGCGTTACAGTCTTGTAATCACGTCATTTGCTTGGCACCGAAAGGGTACACAGGGCCTCGACAGCCCAGCCTGCCCGGCTGGCTGTTTGATGTTTTGTCCTTTATATACAGCCACTTGGAAGGTCATCTTCTGTTGGAACGGTGAGACATCAAAGGTGGTACGCTCCTTGCTAAAATATTCTTAAAGGTTGTGTGGGTCTTTGCTCGTGGGAAGATTCCATGGTATGTCATGGTATGTGTTGATACAGAAAAGGGGTCTATGAAATGTCTTGGTTCTGTTCTTCCTCCTCATGCTCATGCAGGAAGCCTTTCCCGGAGATCCATTCGCCCAGGGTGATATTCGGTATCATGGCGCTTGCATTGCTCCTGTTCTGCCCGGCAAGGGCCCTCACCGACGTCTATCTCAAGTTGGCCTGGGATGCAAACGATGAGACGGATCTCGACGGCTACAGGATCTTTGTCCGAGCGGAGGGGGAATCCTACAACTATGCTGATCCTGACTGGGAAGGGACTGCAACCACCTGTACGATTTATGGTCTGGCCGACGATACGAACTACTTTTTCGTGGCCAGGGCCTTCGACATTGCGGGCAACGAGAGTGGTGATTCCAACGAGGAATTCTATGATGCCGCGGCGAATGTGCCGCCCACCGCGGATGCGGGACCGGATCGGGCCGTGGGCGAAGGAGCATCGGTCACGCTCGACGGATCGAATTCCTCGGATCCAGACGGGAGTATTGCTTCCTATGCGTGGGCCCAGACAGGGGGGACAGCGGTAAGTCTCTCGGATCCGGCATCGGCAGCGCCCGGGTTCACTGCACCGCTCGTTGCCACAGGTGGAGAGGCGCTCACCTTTCAGTTGACGGTTACAGACAACGGAGCCTTAGCTGCCGCCGATACCGTGATCATCAACGTCTCGGGCGCGAACCAGGCACCGACTGCGGATGCGGGATCGGATCGGACCGTGGGTGAGGGAGTTTCGGTTACGCTCGACGGGTCGAACTCTTATGATGCAGATGGGACCGTTGTCGCCTACGCTTGGACACAGACGGGGGGGGGCACCGTATCGCTCTCCGGTTCCTCCACGGCACAACCGTTCTTCACAGCGCCGGATGTCGGCCCGAATGGGTCCGCCCTGACCTTCCAGTTGACCGTAACGGACAACGGAGGACTCCAGTCCTCCGATTCCTGTATCGTAAACGTCTCATGGGTGAACGTTGCGCCTACGGCGAATGCGGGGTTTGACAAGACAGTCAATGAGGGGACCCTGGTTGCTCTGTACGGTCTGGGTTCGAGTGACCCTGATGATGGGATCGATGCCTACCTGTGGAACCAGACCGCAGGTACGCCTGTTACGCTTTCTTCCCCGACCTCACCCACACCTCAGTTCACGGCGCCGGATGTAGGGCCGGGAGGAGAGACATTGAGGTTTCGATTGACTGTGACGGATGGGGGCGGGTTGTCGGACACGGACGCGATGATCGTCAGCGTCTTGGACTCGAACCAGGCACCGAATGCGGATGCGGGGCCGGACCGGACCGTGAGCGAGGGGGAGTCGGTCACACTCGACGGGTCGAATTCCTCGGATGGAAATGGAAACATCGTCTCCTATGCGTGGGTTCAGACAGGGGGGACGGCGGTAAGCCTCTCGGATCCGGCATCGGCAACGCCCTGGTTCACTTCACCGCTCGTCGGCGTAGGAGGGGAAGCGCTCACCTTTGCACTGACGGTCACAGACAACGACGATCTCACTGCCGACGACACGGTGATCATCAATGTCTCGGACGTGAATCAGGCGCCCACTGCAGATGCAGGCTCGGATCGGACGGTGGGTGAGGGAGAAGAAGTAACGCTTGACGGATCGAACTCTGATGATGCAGATGGGACCGTTGTCGCTTACGCCTGGACCCAGACAGGGGGACCCACCGTATCGCTCTCCGGTTCTTCCTCCGCACAACCCGGCTTCACGACACCGGATGTCGGCCCGAACGGGACGGCCCTGACCTTCCAGTTGACCGTGACGGACAACGGAGGACTCCAGTCCTCCGATTCCTGTATCGTGAATGTGTCGTGGGTGAACCTCGCGCCCACAGCGAATGCAGGATTGGACGAAACAGTCGATGAGGGCACCTTGGTTGCCTTGGACGGGACGGGTTCGAGCGACCCTGATGATGGGATCGACGCCTACCTGTGGAGCCAGACCGCAGGTACGCCTGTTACGCTTTCCCCCCCGAGTTCACCAACGCCTCAATTCACGTCCCCCTACGTGGGGACCGACGGAGAGGCATTGATGTTCCAACTGACCGTGAGGGATGGTGGCGGGTTGTCGGACACGGACACGGTGATCATCAACGTTTCGAACTCGAACCAGGCTCCGACCGCGGATGCGGGGCCTGATCAGGCGGTGATCGAAGGGGAGCCCGTCGTACTCTCCGGGGCGGGTTCGCGGGATAGGGACGGAACGATTGTTTCTTTCATCTGGACGCAGACAGGCGGGACCACGGTTTCCCTGGCCGGTCCTTCGTCCGAAGAGCCGACCTTCACGGCTCCGGATGTGGGGCAGGGTGGTGCAACGCTCATCTTCGAGTTGACCGTCAGGGATGATGGCGGCCTTCAATCCTCGGATACTTGTGTGGTGAATGTTACCTGGGAGGATGACGTACCCCCCGCACCTCCGGGAGGCATCACGGTGACGGTGGGTGATTGACGCCTATGGCGGCGGCACCGGCCGGCGGATACAAAAAAAACCGAAGGCGGCATCCACAGGAGCCGCCTTCGGTTTTTTTACTGCAAAACGAGATCTGGAGTCTGTTTCGTCGATCAGCCGGTTTGGCCTAGCTGTAGTGCTTCATGATCTCCATGGACTGGTCCATCACATTCGCAAGCTGCTTCAGCGTTTTCGTCTTGTCCGTGATCTCGGCCCAGTTCTCAGCTACAGCCTCGGGATTCGAAGGTTCAGGGCCGAGAAAGACACCGTCATTGACAAAGATGCCCGCGGCCTGGACCAGGCCCGCTCCGGCACAGAGGATCTGTCCGCTGTCCTGGCAGGTCTCGGAACAGAGGTACAGCACCACGGGGGTCACGTACGCGGGGTTCAGCTTCTCGAAGACCTCGGGAGGCATGATGTCTTCGGTCATCCGGGTGCCGGCAACAGGGGCAATCGTGTTGCACTTGATGTTGTACTTCTCGCCCTCGATCCTGAGCGAATTCTGGAGGCCTACGAGCCCGAGCTTGGCAGCGCCGTAGTTCGTCTGTCCGAAGTTACCGAACAGGCCGGTCCCGGAAGTGGTCATCACGATCCGGCCGTAACCGTTCTCCCGCATGTTCAGGAACGCAGGCTGGGTAACATTGTAGGCGCCCTTCAGATGTACTGCGACGACCGGGTCCCAGAGGTCTTCTTCCATCTTGGTGAAGCTCTTGTCCCGCAGGATCCCGGCGTTGTTGACGACGATATCCACCTTGCCGAAGGTGTCGATGGCCTGCTTGACGAGGTTCCCGCCGCCCTCTCGGGTGTGGACGCCGTCATAGTTCGCAACCGCCTCTCCCCCGGCAGCCTTGATTTCATTGACCACGTCGTCGGCCATCGTGTTTCCACCGCCGGTCCCATCCCGGGAGCCGCCGAAATCATTCACCACCACCTTGGCGCCCCGCTTGCCGAGTTCCAGGGCATAGGTCTTTCCCAGGCCTCCGCCGGCGCCCGTAACAATCGCAACTCTCCCCGTGTAATCGATCTTTGCCATGATCTCCCTCCATGATTAGAGCAGTTCGCAGTTAAGAAGGCCTTGCAGAGGTCTTCCGGTAAGACTTCCAGTGATAAACGGATGTTCCGTAGAAGTCAAGTTGACGGAAATGTTCGGATGGGAGAAACAGTGTGTTCTTTGTGGCTTTCTTCGGAGAACTTGCGGGATTCTATGTCTTGCCGAGCCATTCGGTTATCATTCGGCTTTGGAAGAGGCCACCCCGCTCGAGGTACTCTCTTGCCCAGCGGGTAGCTTCTTCGCCGTTCTCCAGGCGCTGTCCGTAAACAACCGCCGCATTCAACAGGGACATGTGAAACGACGGATCGACCTTTGCGGCATGGAGGAAATACGTCGTGGCGTCCGCGTAGGCCTTCTCATGAACATAGGTCATGCCCATATTGTTGAAGGCCTCGGGTCGTGCCGAGTCTTTCTCGATCGCGCGGTTCAGGTCGCTTCGGGCCCGTTCTACTTCCCCTTTTCGCAGGTAGGCGACCGCCCGATTGTTATAGGCCTCGTAATCCGGGTTCTGGTCAGCTACGATACGGTTAAAGGCGGCAATAGCCCCTTGGAGCCACCCTGCTTCCAGGGCGTAGTGCCCGATCGTGTGGAGTTCTCTGGGACGCGCGTCGGGATGACGAATGACAAGCAGGAAGCGCTTTCTCTCCTGTTCCTTCTCAGCCTCGTCCGGCCCATCCAATGCGTGGATCAGATCTACATCCCCCTGCCACTTCTCCCGGCATATAACGCTGTCCTTGAGAAGTGGCGCATAAGAGGACGGGTCGAGTGAACTCAAAGCGCCGTAAGCTTTGAGGACCGCCGGGTGCAGTGCCCGGGCTGTCTCCCTGAGAGATGCTGTTTCGCCTTCGATTCCCGAGGCAGTCTGCACAAAGCTCGCAATCCTCTTGCTTGCATCCTCTTCGAGCCCCTTGTTTCCTCGGTCCGCTTGTTCTTGCCCTCTTTCGGAGAAAAGAAGACCTTCCCAGAAAGCCAGGTAGGCCCCGGGGTGCTCTGCCTTCAAGGCGCCGAGGAGATCCCGGTCGATTCGATCGTAGATGTCTCGATCCGGGACCACACGATGTCGGGTCTCTGCGGAACTCGGTATATGTCCTGCAATCTGATCACCAGACACATGCCCCTCCATCGAGAGCGGCGGAAAGCTGATCCGCTGGCCGACTTCGATCAGATTGACATCTTCTATGAACGGGTTTGCCTCCATCAACATGGCCAGAATTGCCTCGTCTGCCCCCCCGTACGCCTCGAGGGCAAGCTCCCTCAAGGTCTGTCCTTCCAGGACCGTCAAGGTCTGCTGCACGGTGTGTCCCGGCAGAGATTGGATGTCTATCGTGGAAGGTTGTCCTTCTTCCCCGATCTCAGCCTCGATTCGGATGGCGGGGTCTTCCGTGACAGGCGGGCCCATGGGTTCCTGCGATGGCACGCCTCGCGGCGTCTTGGCCTCCTCTACAGGGACAAGGCCCTCGAGTCGATAGGAAGACGGCCCCTCTCTCGCCTCCTTGTCGCCTTCTTGCAGGATTCCTTCTCCTGCCCCTTTCCTGGGTTTTCTCTGTTCTTCCTCGGACTGGGGGTTGACGCCGACGGATCGGCTGAACATGCCGGTTCTTACGAATCCTATTGCCAGGACCAGGGCCAGGGTTGTCAGAAGGCCCATGGCGAAAGAAAGTCGCTTCCAGCGGGCCGGCAACGGGCGGGGATCGGCCTCCCTTTGCTCGTCCGGCCGCGGTATCTCCTCTCTTTCAATAGGCGGGACTTCAATGTTCATGTCCCGGTAGCATTCGGTCACCATTTCCGGCGTGATCTTCCGCTTGCCCTGTGCGAAGCCTAACAACAACAAGTTATCGGAAATGCTGTTGATTCTTCTCGGGTAGCCTTCCGAGTATTCATGGATCTTCTTGATGACGCTTTCCCGGAAGATATTGTCCGGTGTCTCTGCGCCGGCTGCCCGGAGCCTTGTTCGGATATACTCTCCAGCAGAGTCTTGATCTAGGGGGGTCAGGTGATAGTGGGTCGTTATTCGCTGAAAGAGCGCTTTGCATCTTGCGTCTTTCAGGCGTTCCCGGAGCTCCGGCTGGCCCACAAGAAAGATCCCCATGAGCTTTTCTTCCGCCGTCTCCATATTGGATAGGAGCCTTATCTCCTCCAAGAGCTCGAACGAGACCTTGTGCGCTTCGTCGATGATCAGGAGGAAGTTCTTCCCTGCGTTCAGGCAGTCTGTGAGAAAAGTTTCGAATTCTATCAAGAAGTCCGCCTTGGAAAGGAAAGGTTTTCCCCTTCCCAGGGCCTTGCGGGCAAGATAGTCCAGGAACTCTCGCGGAGACATGAGTGGATTGGCGAGATGCACCAAATGCACATTCGGGTCCAGGCCGGCCAGA
>Ga0180429_10002129_pt1 | contig 16496 bp, 14 predicted proteins | sample SS_ome_FD_132428 | JGI IMG/M metagenome (GOLD analysis project Ga0180429, IMG submission 132428) | Hypersaline lake sediment archaeal communities from the Salton Sea, California, USA - SS_1_S_1 metaG | ecosystem: Environmental > Aquatic > Non-marine Saline and Alkaline > Hypersaline > Sediment ...
CCCTGAAACGGCCCCTGAAGCAGGTCCGGAAGCCCCGGCCCCTGAAGCGGCCTCCGACGTTTCCGGGGAAGAACCAGCGGAGCCTGTGGAAACCGGGGAAGAGGCCGGGCCCGCGCCCGACATCCTGGCCCAGGCCGCCGCGCAAAAGGCCAAGCGGGCCGAGGCCGGCGCGCAGCCGCCGCCGAAAAGGCCGAAGACCTCCTCCACCATCCGCGTGGACCACGAGAAGCTGGATCATCTCATGAACCTGATAGGCGAGCTTATCATCAACCGCAACCGCTTCAGCATGCTGGCCCGGCATATGGAAGAGGGCCAGGACGTGGATTTGGCCGAGACCGCGAAGAATCTGACCGACACCACCTACGCCATGGCCAGGATATCCGACAATCTTCAGGACACGATCATGAACGTCAGGATGGTCCCGGTGCAGACGGTGTTTACCAAGTTTCCCCGTCTGGTGCGTGATTTGAGCCGCAAAAGCGGCAAAAAGGTGGAGCTTATCACCGAGGGCGAGGACACGGAACTGGACAAGAGCGTTGTCGAGGTCATCGGGGACCCGCTGGTCCATTTGATCCGCAATTCCATGGACCACGGCCTGGAGTCCGGCGAGGAACGCGTTGCCGCGGGCAAGAGCGAAACCGGCAGGGTTTATCTTCGGGCCTATCACCGGGGAAATTCCGTGGTCATCGAGGTTGAGGACGACGGCAAGGGCATTGACCCGCAGAAAATGCGCGAGGTGGGCGTCAAAAAGGGGACCGTCACCACGGACGAGGCCAAAGCCCTGGACGACCAGGAGGCCGTGGAGCTGATTTTCGCGCCCGGGTTTTCATCCGCGGAAAAGGTGACCGACATTTCGGGCCGGGGCGTGGGCATGGACGTGGTGCGGACCAACATCAAGAATCTGAAGGGCTCGGTCGGGGTCCAGTCCGAGGTGGGCAAGGGAAGCAAGTTCATCCTCTCGCTTCCGCTGACGCTGGCCATTATCGACGCGCTCATGGTCACCGTGTCCGGCCAGACCTACGCCATTCCCCTGGACGCGGTTTCCGAGACCACCAAGATCGAGGCCGAGCGGCTGACCGAGGTCAACAACCGCAAGGCCGTGACCCTGCGCGGCGAGGTCCTGGGCCTTGTGGAGCTTTCGGAACTCTTGGGCTGGCCCGGCAACGGGTCGGAGCGGGAAATTCTGCCCACCGTGGTCATTCAGGTCGCCAAACGCCGCTTGGGTCTTGTGGTGGACACCATGCTGGAGCGCCAGGAAATCGTAATCAAGCCTCTTGGCGAGTATCTGGGCGACAAGGAGGGCATATCCGGGGCCACGATCATGGGCGACGGGTCCGTGGTGCTTATCCTCGACCCGAATGAGGTCTACCAGATGGCGACCTCCAGGGCGGTATAGGCACGGACACACGAAAGGAGCGGCTATTTTTAAGGAAGGGCGGACCCACGGGTTCGCTTTTTTTTTGCGGTTGTTCCTAGAGGAAGATGTACACGTCAGCGGCTGTGATCCCGGTCAGCGCCGCCCAGAGGCACAGCGCGCCCGCGAACATGAGCGGTTTTTGGCGCAGCGGGTTTTTAGCCCGTATCACGCCGGTCCACAAGGCGCACGCGCCTATGATGAACACAAGCCCGGCCCCGGAAAACATGAGAATCGGGTCCTTGTTTCCCACGTTCGTGATGGGCGCCCAGAGCGTGTAAAGAAACCATGCCTGGGCCGGAATTTGCAAAAGCGAGGGGAAAAGCGCCCATTTGGCGCAGTATTTTACCGCGAAATTGTAATAGTCGCGGCCGAAATCGTCCTTTTCGCGTCGGAGCAAAAGATACAAAAGCCCCAGCGCGCCCGCACAGGCCATGCTAAGGAGTATGGCCTGGAGCAGAAGGGGCCAGAAGCACGCGAACCGGGCCATGCCCAGCACCTGGGACGGCGCGGCCGGCCATGTGATGTCCGGCGGGGTTTTGAGCGCGAACAGCTTCATGGCCAGCGATACGAAAAAAACGGCCCACGACCCGGCCACAGCCCCGACTCCAAGAAATTTGCGCAGGGATTTATTGTTTTTAGGTCCGCGCCACGTGGCCCGGTACGCGAGACACAAGGCCGCCGTGGCCGCAAGCGTTGCCGCCAGCGGAGCGGACAGCATGGGGTTTTCCACCCACAGCGCGAACGCGGCCGCATGTCTCACCGTGAGGAAGACCGCGCTGCCCGCCACCGCGAGCACCACGTAGACCACCAGAAAAACCCCCATGGAGCTTATCTGCTTTGCGAATTTGCTGAAAAACACCTTTTTTTGGCTTTCGGCCTGGGATTCGCTTGTCGCGGCCAGGGTGAACGCGCCAAACCCGGAAAGCCCGATGAACAGTTGGAGCGCGAGCGGCGCCATAAACGCCGCGAGCAGGAAATCCATTTGCGTGATGTGCATTGCCCGGCATCCTTATGAAAATGAAAAAATACTTTCGCTTGCGCGCCCGGCCCCGCGTCCTTTGGGGCGTCACCGGGGACAAAATATATTTTGCCATTGGTAATTTTTTTGGCCGGGGCAATTTTTGCCCTAATTTCAGTCGCAGGGCAAGGCCGGGCCAAGGGTTTGTTCTTTCGTGAGAGGGAATGAGGGAGAATGGATCAGGTCCACATATTTTACAAAAACAATTTCTCTGTGATTTACCCCTGCGAAAGGGCTTTTTGAACTGTTTCAGGTTCACGGGAAATCACCAGGAGATACGCCCGAGCCGGGCCTTCAGGAACACGCTTTTTTTGTTCCCAATGCCGTAACGTGGCGATTTTGAAACCAAAAGTGTTTGCAAACACCGTCTGGGTCATTTTCAAGTTTTTTCGGATGGCCTTGACGTTGATTTGATCGGGCACGTGGACAACGTAATTAAGCGGGTCCATTTCATTTTTCGCGATGGCCACAGCCTGTTTAGCGCTTTCGAGTATGCGGTTTCCTGCTTTTGTCATTTTTAGCGGTCTCCTTTTTATATTCCTCAACGATTTGCGAAGTGATCTTTTTAAGGGCGTTTTTTTCATCCCCTGTCAGATTGATTTTCTCACTCTTTGCGAACACGTTCAAAGCAAATAAAGGAACAGTCTCGTTATAATAATAGTATATCACCCGAACCCCGCCGCTTTTTCCTTTTCCCGGTCTTGCCCATCGGAGCTTCCGTACACCGCCGGTCCCCTGCATGATGATCCCGGATTTTGGATTTTTAGCAAGAAATTCAACAAGCTCCATCCGATCTTTGTCCGATAGGAGACGGTCGGCCTCACGGATAAACAAGGGGGTTTCAACAACGGTTATGGGATGGCTCATGGCTATAACTTAAGACTAATCCATTGGAGTACTTTTGGCAAGCGGGGAGATGATGGTTTTTCCGGGTCCAATCCCGCCTTGAACTTTCTTTGATTGTCGCCTATCTGGTACGGGTTTCCTGAATAACATGGGAAGAAGAAAAAGGGTGAGGCATGACACGCTTCTTTTTGGGTTTCGCGGCAATGGTCCTGCTTTCGGGCTGCATGGGGGGGTCGTTCGGCCCGAGCATGGAGTGGCGGCTTAGGAACCTTGAGAAAAATTTCCTCGAATTCCAGGATAACCAGCTGGAGCAGAACGCCCGGCTCGCGGCCCTGGAGGAACGGATGGAAGGGCGCATGGACGAGCGTGCGGGCGAGCGCATGGACGAGCCTTCCAAAGGTTCGGACCAAACGCAGGCCCAAGAAGTTCCGGCGGCTGAGCCCGAAGAGAAGCCGGACACGGCCCCGAAACCCCATCTCTTGAAGTCCGAGGACATTCCCTCGCCGCACCAGGGCGCGAAGGAAGAGGAAAATAAGGCGGACGTGAAGCCCTGGGAGGATTATCCCTCGCCCGAGGACGCGCCCGCCCCCGAAAAGGCGCAAAAGCCCATGCCGGAGGTTGCGAAAAAGCCTGAGACCCCCGCGAAAAAGCCCGCTCCGGCCTCGAAAAAGCCCAGAGCCGCGAAAAAGCCGGTGGACCAGGGGCGGGGGGTGTATGATTCGGCCCTGAAGCTGGTGCTCGCTGGCGAGGCTAAAAAGGGCCGGGCCGCTCTTACCGGGTTCATGGAAAAATATCCCAAGAGTTCGCTTATGCCCAGCGCGGCCTATTGGACCGGGGAGACGTATTATGCCGAGAAGCGCTATGCCCAGGCCATCTTGACGTTCAAGCTGGTTCATCAAAAATTTTCCAAGCACACAAAGGCCCCGGCCGCGCTTTTGAAGATCGGCTACGCCTACGACAGGCTTGGCGACAAGAACAACGCGCGTTTTTACCTGGACGCGCTTGTCCAGGATTATCCGAAGTCCGAGCCCGCAACGCTTGCCCGGAAAAAACTGAAGGCCCTTTCCAGATAGCCTCTGGTGTAATGTCCACGAAATTCATAGATATGAATTTCGCTTACGGATCGCCTTGCCGAAAAGCGCGGTTTTCGGCGGGCTTACGCCGTCGGCGGCGGGGCGGCCCGACGGCCGCCCTTGGCGTCTCGTCACCAACCACCAAGATGTATCACCTCTATTTCCGGACGCGACAGCAGCAATGACAGGGGACGAGCAAAAGGAATTTGAGGCCTGTCTGGCGTTGCGCCATACCGTTGGCCTCGGCCCCCGAACCTGGAAGGCCTTGCTTTCGCATTACAGGAGCGCCGGGGCCGCTGTTTCCAGATCGGGGCAATGGGTGGGGCTTGGGCTCGCGGGCCGCAAACAGGCGGAGTCGTTTCAAGCCCGGACCTGGGTCCAGGAAGCGGAGGACGAGTTTTCCAGGGCCGCCTCCGACGGGCACAAGGTCCTTTTGTGGGCCGATCCCGGATACCCCGAACGCCTGCGGCAGATTCCGGACCCCCCTCTTTTTTTGTACTGCTCCGGGCGGCCGGAGTTGGCCTTGGGACCCTCCCTGGCTGTGGTTGGTTCCAGGGATTGCAGCGCCGAGGGGCTTAAAGCCGCGGAAAAAATCAGCCTGGGTCTGTCCGAGGCCGGGGTGACCATCATTTCCGGCATGGCTCGCGGCATTGACCGGCAGGCCCACTTCGCGGGACTGCGGGGTCCGGGAAGCTCGGTCGCGGTTCTGGGCACGGGCCTGGACGTGCTTTATCCGTTCAAGAATTTTGAACTCCGTGAAGCCCTGATCCGCGAGGGCCTTTTGCTTAGCGAATTCGCGCCCGGAACCCGGCCCGCCGGCCGTAATTTCCCGCGCCGCAACCGTATTATCAGCGGTCTGGCCCTGGGCGTGCTCCTGGTTGAGGCCGCGCTTAAAAGCGGCGGCGGAATCACGGCCCGCCTGGCCCTGGAACAGGGCCGCGAGGTTTACGCCGTGCCCGGTCCGGAAGGCCAAGCCTCGTTCGAGGGCTGCCGGGATTTGATTGAACAGGGCGCCACACCCGTGGTCTCGGCCCATGAAATTATTCTGGATTTGGCCCCGCAACTTCGCATTGAGCTTAAAGGCATTACCAGGCGCTCATTCAAGGCCCCGGAAATGAAACAAGCCGGGACCCGGGAAGAAGGTAGAGGCGACCGGCCGGTCGCCCCTACAGGTCCCGACTTTTCGGATTTAAACCCCGACGAAAAGGCCCTGGCGTTGGTTTTGTGTCCGGGCAAGGACGCGCGAAAGATGCATATCGACGCCGTCGGCAGAGATTTGGGGTGGGAGATAAGCCGTGTCAGCCGGGTATTGCTGGAGCTGGAAATCCGGGGCCTGGTCCGGCAGTGGCCCGGCATGTGGTACAGTTGGATTTAGGGACCCGCTCCGTCCTTGACCCTGGCCCTGATTGTTTCCTATTGTTGGTGGAATCTGATATTACCGGAAAATATGGAAATGTGTTTTGCTCCGGGTAATGTCCTTGAAAGGCCCGCATGATGTCCTTGAAAGAGTTGAAAAACGACTTTGACCTGCCGGAGACCGGACAGGCGTTTCTGGCCCGTCTGGCCGTGGAAAAAGGGTACGGCCGGGCCACGGTGTCCGCGTATGCCGGGGACCTGGGCCAGTTTGAGGTATACTTGCGCGCACGCAACCTTTCCATTGCCGAACCCCGCGAATTGAACAGGGACCATGTCCGGGGATTCGTGGCCGAGCTGCACCGAAGGCGGGCTCAAAAGAGTTCCGTGGCCAGGAAGCTCTCCTGTCTGCGCTCGTTTTTCAAGTATCTGGCCGCATATAACCTGGTGTCGCAAAATCCCGCGGCGGGCGTGCCCAATCCCAAACAGGAAAAGCGCCGTCCCAATTTTTTGAACGTGGATCAGACCTTGGCCCTTATGGAGGCCGAGGTTCCCAAGGACCCGGAGGGCTTCAGGGATATGGCCCTGGCCGAGCTGCTCTACGGGTCGGGCCTTCGCATCAGCGAAGCCCTGGGGCTTGGCGTGGACGACGTGGACACCTCCTCCGGCCTGGTCCGGGTGATGGGCAAAGGCGCGAAGGAGCGGCTCGCGCCTTTAAGCGGCGCGGGAAAAGAGCGTCTGGACGCCTATATTGCCAAGCGCGGCTCATTTTCCCCGGAATTCAAGGAGGACGCCCTGTTTCTGGGCCGAAGGGGAGGAAGGCTCCAGCGCCGCCAGGCCAACCGCATTTTGCTTAAGCTGGCGCGAGCGGCGAATCTGCCTGAGCGCGTGCATCCGCACATGCTTCGCCACAGCTTCGCCACCCACATGCTTGAGGCCGGGGCGGACTTACGCAGCGTGCAAAAGCTTCTGGGCCATTCCCGGCTCTCCACCACCCAGCGTTACACCCATTTAAGCATGTCCAAGGTGGCTCAAACGTATGACAAGGCCCATCCCATGGCCAAGAAGAAATAAGGACCGCAATGTCTTTCAAAAAAACTTTTAAATTTCATGAACGCGGATTCGGGGCCGTGTTTTTCCCGGCGCTCATGCTCACGCTTGTCCTGGTCTTTGCCCAGGCCGGGACCGCTGCGGCCCAGGACCTGGACCTGGACAACTTTGTTCTGGACAACCAGGCCGGAAGAATCACGGTCCGTTTCGGGGTGCGGGTTTTCGCGTTTGATGAACTGGAGGAGGTCTTGAGCGACGGCTCCTCGGTCGGGCTGGTCTGCAAGGCCTCTGTTCACCGCAAAAGGGCGCTTTGGCCCGACTCGGAAGTCGCCGGGACGGAGCTGGTCAGTTTACTACGCAAGCACGGCCTGGCCCAGGATTTCGAGGTCACGCTTTCGGACGAAAAAGAACCCCTGCGCGCCAGGGAGCTGCCGGCCCTTCTGGAAAAGGCCTGGGGGGAGATCAATCTGGATTTGGGTTTGTGGGAGGAGCTTGAGCCCGGCTCCAAATACAGCCTTCAGCTTGAAATATCACTTACGCGCATGGATGTGCCGGTGTGGCTCAGGTACATGGTTTTTTTCTGGTCCTGGGATGTTTTGCCCTCCACCGGATATCGGCTTGATTTTGAATACTAAAACACGGTTATGCCTTCCCCTGATTCCATCAAAGTAAGCGTTCCGGACACCCGCGAGAGAAAACGCCGCCAGAGGGAGCTTTTCCTGGCTCTTGGGGCGTTTTTGCTCGTGGTGGTCTTTACCTGGGTGGAACTCAAGTTCCTTGGGGTCAATTCCTACCTGGTCATGGGGCTGTTCAACCTCAATTTCATCCTGCTTCTGGTGATCGTGTTCGTGGTGGTCCGGAACATGGTCAAGCTCATTTTAGAGCGGCGGCGCAAGGTGTTGGGGGCCAAACTCCGGACCCGGCTGGTGCTTTCCTTTATGACCCTTTCGCTGGTGCCCACGGTGCTCATGTTCGTGGTGGGCGTGAAATTCGTTCAAACGTCCGTGGATTTCTGGTTCAAGGGCCAGGTTGAAAGTTCCCTGGAACAGGCTTTGGAGGTGGGGCAGGCGTTTTACGCGTCCAGCCGGGAGCGCCTGGAGCGCCGGGGCGGGCACATAGTGGCCCAGATAAGGGAGCGCGGACTTGCCTGGGGCGGAAACACCATGGACGAATTTCTGGACAACAAGCGCGGGGAATATGACCTGAGCCTGCTTGGGGTCATGAATTCCGAGCGTAGCGAGCAGAACTGGCACGCGCTTGAGGAGTGGGGTCAGGTTTGGCCGGAGGTAAAGGAGGGGGTCAACTGGAAGAGCCTGGAGGAGAGGCCGGAGTTCTGGTCCGCGATCCGGGCCGGTCCCGGAGCGGACATGGTGGTCGGGCTCCTGCCCGTGGACAAGGGAAAGACGGGTTATCTGGTGCTTGGGGAGAGCATAGGCCACGGGCTTTTGTACAAACTGAACCGGATTGTGGACGGGGTGGAGGAGTACAAGAAGCTGCACAGCATGAAGTACCCCATGAAAGTGGCCCTGTACATGATCCTGGGGGTTGTGACTTTGCTTATCATTCTGGGGGCCATGTGGTTCGGGCTGAGACTGGCCAAGGAACTGTCCGCGCCGGTCCAGGCCCTTGCGCTCGGCACCCAGCGTATCGCCAAGGGCGACCTTTCCGTGCGCCTGGAAGACCAGTCCAGCGACGAGCTGGGTTTTCTGGTCCGGTCCTTCAACAAGATGGCCGGGGACCTCCAGCAGAGCCGGGCCGGGCTTACGCAGGCCAACATCCGCCTCAACCGGCAGTACGCGGAGCTGGAACAGCGGGGGACCTACATCGAGGCCCTTCTGGACAACATTACCGCGGGCGTGATTTCCCTGGACGGCCATGGCCGCATCGGCACGGTGAACAAGGCCGCCGAGGCCATGCTCGGCATCAACAGCGCTGAAATCCTCGGCAAAAGACCCCTGGAAATCCTGCGCGGCACATACGCGGAACTGCTCAAAGAGGGGTTCGCGCAATTGGAGGACAGTCCGGGCTCGCAGTGGCAGCGTCAGATCGACCTGACCCTGGGCACGCGGGACCTGAAACTTTTTGTGAACGTGGTGGCGCTTAAAACCAGCGAGGGCGGGGAGGCCGGCCTTGTGGCCGTGTTCGAGGACGTCACGGAGCTTGAAAAAATGCAGCGTCTGGCGGCCTGGCGCGAGGTGGCCCGGCGCATCGCCCATGAGTTCAAGAATCCGCTGACCCCGATCAAGCTTTCGGCCCAGCGCATCGAGCGGAAATTCGCCGCGGATGTGAACAATCCCGTGTTCGCGGAGAGCACGGACATGATTATCCGTTCGGTCGAGCATTTGCAGCAGATGGTCAAGGAATTTTCAACCTTCGCCAAACTGCCGGAGGTGGTTCTAAGGCCCGATTTCCCGGCGCCCTTGCTGGAAGAGGTGGTGGCCCTTTACCGGCACAGCCACAACAAAATCCATTGGGAACTGGTTTTTGAAAACCGGATTCCGGAGATCAGGATGGACCGGGAAGGCATAAGGCGCGTTCTGATCAACATATTCACCAACGCGGCCGAGTCGCTAAAGGGAAGGGACGACGGCCGGGTCGTGGTCACGGCCTCGTATGAGAAAAGGACCGGCTGGGTTCGGCTGGAAATCCGCGACAACGGACCCGGACTTTCCCCGGAGGAGCGCTCCCGGCTGTTCGAGCCTTATTTTTCCAGGAAAAAGGGCGGCACCGGCTTGGGGTTGACCATTGTCAAGTCCATTGTCAGCGAGCACCACGGCTATGTGCGGGCCAAACCCAACGCGCCCCACGGCATGGTGCTGGTCCTGGAGTTGCCCGCCTGATTTTTGGAATGCCGCCGTCCCCCACGGTCACGAAAACAGCACTTGCCTTGAAACCCTCTCGCAGGTTTTGGCGTCGGGTTCAAATTCAAGGTCCCCTATCCGGGTGACCGGCTTCATGCCGATCAGCGAATTCAGGACATAGGCGTGTTTGAACAAGGCCAGGTCCTGGACGCCAATGGGCCGGGACTTGGGCCTCAGAATCGACGCGGCCACCGCCTCGGCCGTGCCCGGAAGTCTGTTTTCGGCGGTCGGGGACACAAAAGTTTTGCCGTCGTAAAAAAGCAGCGATGCGGTCGAGGTTTCCAGGAGGCGGCCTTTGGGGTCGGTTATCAGGGCGTCGTCAAACCCGTTTTTCAGGGCCGCGGCCCGCTCCAGGTGATAGTACATGTAATTCATGGTCTTATGCGCGCCAAGCGGGGAGTGGAACGGACGCGGCGAAATTTCAAGGGCGTAGGTCCTGTCCGGTTTTGGGGAGTAGGGAAAGGCGGCGATGACCGGCTCCGCGGGAACGCCCTCCTTGTCCACGGGGTAGTAGATGTTCACCCGCGCGAATCCGTGCTCAAGGCTGTTTTCTTTCAGCACCAGGAGGATCACGTCCTCGAAGTCCGGGGTCTGGTACGGAATCCGGTATGCGTCCATGCTCGCGAACAGGCGTTTCAAGTGCGTATCAAGCAGGCGGATTTTTTTCCCGTTGAAAAAAAGCGTTTCAAAGAATCCCAGGCCGAACCTGAAGGCCGGGCCCTGGATTTCCAGGCTGATCCGCCCGGAACGGAGCACGTTTTTGTAATAATAGATCATGGCTTTTGGATGCGCAGGAATTTTTCCGCCTTGGCCATGGTTTCCGCATACTCGCTCGCAGGGTCCGAGTCGATCACGATTCCGCTTCCCGCGAAAAAATGAAATACGCCGTCTCCGGGGTCCAGGTGGCCGGTCCTTATGGCCACGGACGAATCCATGTTTTTTTCATCCTTGATTACAAAGAAGCCGCCGCAGTAGACGTCGCGGCTGTGCGGCTCCAGCTCTTCGATGATCTCAAGGGTCCTCTTTTTCGGACAGCCCGTGACCGAGCCGCCGGGAAAGGCGTCCAGCAGAAGGTCCACGCAGGTGCTCTCCTTTTTTAGCCTGCCGCGCACGTTGGAATACATATGCAGGAGATTGTCCACCACAAAGGTTGATTTATGCCCGTCCACCCGGACTGAGCCGTATTCGCAGTTCGAGGAGATATCGTTTCGGATCAGGTCCACGATCATGGACAGCTCCGCGCTTTCCTTTGGGGAGTTTGTGAGCCGCGCAACCAGGGATTCGTCAGGGCGGCCCCCAAAGGCCAGTGTGCCCTTAATAGGCTGGGACAAAACTTGTCCGCCTGAAACCCGCAAAAACCTTTCCGGGGACGTGGATATGATACGGTACGGCCCGCTTTTAAACCAGGCGTAAAACGGGGCCGGGTTGTGTTTCAGGAGGTGAAAGAACAGGTCCGGCGCGTCCGGGGCCTGGAGTTCAAGGGAGAATTTGATGGAAAGGTTGAGTTGATAAGTGTGGCCGTCCCTGATGTGCTCAAGGGTTTTTTTAACGGCGTGCACGTACCCGTCCCGGTCCAGGGATTGTCGGAACCCGGCCCGCGCCGCTTTTGGCGGGCGCAAATCACAATCTGGCGGGTCCGAGGCCAGGATTTTTTCCACGCCCAGGGCGTCTTTTGGCGTTCGGGCGTACAGATCGAGCTTTTTCGCGGCCTGGTCATAGAGGATAAGGGCCTGGTATTTTTTAAAATGACCAAGGGGGAAGGCGGATGTCTTGCCCGGGCTTTTTTGGGCAAAGGATATGCCTTGCCGCGCCAGTCCGTAGGTATAGCTTAAGAACCCCAGGCAGGGGCCTGGTCCTGAAAACGCGAAGTCCTTGATCTCGGCGCGCCTGGTTTTCTCCGTGACCACAAGTTCCCCGCACGGATTGAGTCCGATTAGATTGGTGTTCTCGCCGGACCGGCCCAGGCCGGACAGAAACAGGTCCGCGTCCGTCCGCCTGGTCAGACGGGCCGCATGGGCCCTGAACGTATCGGGCTCAACAAAGGCCGAGGAAATCAAGCGCATAGTGGATGAACCAGGGGCCTTTCGGGGTTAAAAAGGATTCCGGATGAAATTGAAGACCCAGGATTTTTCGCGTTTTGTGCTTCACGGCCATGGGAACGCCCGCCTCGTTGGCCGCGATGACCTCAAGATCGCGTGCCACCCGGCTTAAATAGAGCGAATGGTACCGGGCCACCGTGAAGGTTCGCCCCGCGAACTCGATGCTCTCGGTTTTTCCGTGCACGCATCCGGGCAGTCTCGCGGTTTGGCCCTTGAAATGTTCGTTTATGATCTGCATCCCCAGGCAGACGCCCAGAACCGGAAGACCGGAGTCCAGGAGCCGGGCGTATCCCGGATACTCGCCGGGGTTGCCCGGTCCGGGCGAGATGACCGCGAGGCCGTACTTGTTGGGGTCCAGGCCGGGCAGGAGCGCATAGGGCGTTATCTCGACTTTTCCCTTGGCGCTTAAGGCCAGCAAATGCTCCAGGTTGCGCGTGAAGCTGTCGTTGTTGTCGATAAGGATAATTTTCAGCATGAAACCGTTATTAGGAATTGGTTTTTTTTGAGAACCCGTATACTTTTCTGGAAAAAACTAATCAAGGAAGCATTGCCGGGTGACATTGGGGTTGGGTCGTTTTGCGGGGGCGATTTTTTTGTGGGGGCGACCGGCGGTCGCCTCTACCTGAAACCAATCGGCTTTACACAAATACAGGCGGTGGATTTGGAAAAGATGCGCGTTATCGTCACCGGCGGCACCGGGTTTATCGGAAGGGTTCTTTGCGGGCTTCTTGCCGGGCGCGGGCACGAGGTCGTGGTCGCGTCCCGCGACGAGGAAAAGGTCCGCAAAATTTTTCCGGCCCCCGTGATTCCAGGGGCATGGGACGGTAAAACCCCTGAGGGCCTGCTTCGTTTGCTTGACGCCGCACAAGGCCGGGCCGCCATTGTGAATCTCGTTGGCGAAAGCATCGCCATGGGCCGGTGGACCCCGGAAAAAAAGGAGCGCATCCTGCAAAGCAGGGTGGGTGCGGGCCGGGCCGTGGCCGAGGCCGTGGCTCAATCCGAAAAAAAGCCCCAGGTGGTGGTCCAGGCCTCGGCCGTGGGATATTACGGGGATGGCGGGGACGTACTTCTGGACGAGTCCTCTCCTTTGGGGCGAGGCTTTCTGGCCGAAGTGTGCGATGCCTGGGAGGGCTCCACCAAAGGCATTGAGGACGCGGGCGTGCGCCGGGTGATCGTAAGGACCGGCGTGGTGCTTGGGTCCGGCGGCGGGGCCCTGGAAAAATTTCTGCCCCCATTCCGGATGTTTTTGGGCGGTCCCCTGGGGACCGGAAAGCAGTGGTTTCCTTGGATTCATCTGGCGGACGAGGCCGGGGCCATTGTGTTTCTCCTGGAAAACGAGGACGCTTACGGCGTGTTCAACCTGACCTCGCCGGGCCTTGTGACCATGCGCGGATTTTGCGCGGAGCTTGGCAGGGCGCTCTCGCGTCCGTCATGGCTTCCGGTCCCTGGTTTCGCGCTTCGCCTGGCCCTGGGGTCTGAGAAGGCTTCGGAGATGATTTTGTCGGGCCAGCGGGCCTACCCCAAAAAACTTTTGGAAAAAGGATACGAATTTCTTTTTCCTGATGTTGCGGAGGGCCTGAAAGGTGTTATAATCGGATAAATTCGCGTTGGGACATTCTTATTCGCGGTTGAAAGGAAGAGCGCCATGTCCGATTTGAAGATAATGGTTGTGGAAGATGAGTCCCTGGCGGTTCTTGACATCAAGCGCCGTCTGAAAAAGTTGGGTTACGTTCTGACCCGCAGCGTTTTTTCCGGTGAGGAGGCGGTTTCGGCCGCGGCCCAGGACAAGCCGGACCTTATTCTCATGGACATTGTGCTGGCCGGGGAAATGGACGGGATTCAGGCCGCGGGTGAAATTCGGGCCGCGTACGATATCCCCATCATTTTTCTGACGGCCTACGCGGACGCGGAGACTCTTCATAAGGCAAAGTTCACGGGGCCGTCCGGGTATATCATAAAGCCCTTTGAAGACAGGGAAATCCAGACCGCCATAGAGTTGGCTCTTTACAAGCATGAGGCCTGGAAAAAGGAAAAAGCGCATCAGCAATGGCTTTCCACGACTTTGGAGAGCATCGGGGACGGGGTGGTCACCACGGACGCGGAGGGGCGCGTCACGTACATGAACGGCGTGGCCGAAGTCCTGACCGGCTGGAAAGCCGGGAACGCCATGGGCAGGGACCTTTCGGAGGTCTTTCACGTCCTGGAGGAAGAGGGCGGAGGCCTTTTTTCCAATCTGGCTGTTGAGATTGTCCAGAAAAAACACATAATCGCCACGGACGATGCGGTCCTGCTCCTGGGAAACGACCGGGAAGTTCCCCTGGAATTGTTCGCCACCCCGATTCTGGACGAGAAGCGAATCCTTACCGGTATGGTTTTGGCCTTCAGGGACATCTCCGGCCGCAAACGGGCCGAGGAGACCCTGAAGCAAAATGTTCAGAACCTGCGGCGCACCCTGGACGAAACCGTGAACGCCCTGGCCGTGGCCTCGGAAAAAAGGGACCCGTATACCGCCGGTCACCAGCAGCGCGTCTCCAAGCTCGCCTGCGCCATCGCCGAGGAGATGGGCCTTTCCGAGGATCAGGTGGATGGAATCAGGGTGGCCTCCCTGCTCCACGACATCGGGAAAATTCACGTCCCGGCTGAAATCCTGGCCAAGCCGGCCAAACTTACCGAGATGGAGTTCGGAATCATGAAGACGCATCCGGAGGTCGGGCACGAAATCCTCAAAAAGATTTCATTTCCCTGGCCGGTCGCCGAAATTGTGCTTCAGCATCATGAAAGATTGGACGGGTCGGGTTATCCTTCGGGTTTGTCCGGGGAAAAAATATTGCTGGAGGCAAAGATTCTCGCCGTGGCCGACGTGGTGGAGGCCATGTCCTCGCACAGGCCGTACCGCGCGTCGTTGGGCCTTGAGCCCGCGTTGGACGAGATTTCAAAAAACAGAAAAATCCGCTACGATTCCGACGTGGTGGGCGCGTGTCAGGTTTTGTTCCATAAAGAGAACTTTACGTTTGATTAATCCTTTGCTTATTGTCGGGTTTCGAAAGATTTGGCATTGAGCAAGGGATAAGGTGCGTTTTTTTCGGCGAAAAATACAGGGCAGTGTTTTTTGACTCAACAATAATGGCGGGGCTTTCCAGGTGGGCGAGCAGATTTTCGTGGTGGACGACGAGGAGGACATCCGCTTTTCCTTAAGGGGCATCCTTGAGGACGAGGGCTATGAGGTCCTGGAGGCGTCCAGCGGCGAGCAGGCCCTGGAGTTTTTGGATCGGAATACCCCGGACCTGATTCTTCTGGACATCTGGCTTCAGGGAATCGACGGCCTGGCCGTGCTGGACAGGGTGCGGGAAAGATCGCTCGATCTTCCCGTGGTCATGATTTCCGGCCACGGCAACATTGAAACCGCGGTCGCGGCCATCAAGAAAGGGGCCTTTGATTTTATTGAAAAGCCCCTTTCCCTGGAAAAAGTGATCCTTTCCGTGAACAAGGCGCTAGAGTTTTACCGGATTCAGCGGGAGAACCTGGCCCTGCGTACGCGCATCCAGGACGACCAGGTCCATGAACTGACCGGTTGTTCCAAGGCCGTCAGCACCCTTCGCGCCCAGATCAAACAGGTCGCGCCCACGGACGCGTGGGTGCTCATCACCGGGGAAAACGGGACCGGCAAGGAGATTGTGGCCCGGTCCATCCACGCCCAGAGCAAACGCAAACACCGGCCCATGGTCGCGGTCAACTGCGCGGCCATTCCGGACGAGCTTATCGAGAGCGAACTCTTCGGTCACATCAAGGGGGCGTTCACGGGCGCGGAAACCTCCCAGGCCGGGAAGTTCGAGCTGGCGCACAAGGGAACGCTTTTCCTGGACGAAATCGCGGACATGAGTTTGAAAACCCAGGCCAAGATTTTAAGGATACTTCAGGAGCAGTGCTTTGAGCGGGTGGGGGGCCGCAAGACCATCAGGGTGGACGTGCGCGTCATCGCGGCCACGAACAAGGACTTGCGGGAGGAAATCCAGGCGGGCCGGTTCCGGGAGGACCTGTACTACCGGCTCAAGGTTTTTCCCCTGGACGTGCCGCCGCTTCGGATGCATGCGCGGGACATTCCGCTTCTGATCGACGAATTTGTCCGTGATCTGACCCGGAAACACGCGTTCAAGCCGCTTGCCTTCAACAGCGAGGCCCTGTCCATTCTCCAGGGGTATCCCTGGCCCGGCAACGTTCGGGAACTGAAGAATTTTGTGGAGCGGATGATGATTGTGTACGCGGGCTCCGAGGTCGGTCCGGACGGGCTTCCGGCCGAGTTCTCGGCCCCGGCCGCTGCCGGACCTGAAGCACCCGCCGGGGACGTGCCGCGAGGGGACATTGATTTCAAGGCGGCCCGGTCCGAATTCGAGGCCCGGTTTCTTGAGCGCAAGCTCAAGGAATATCAGGGCAATGTCGCCAAGCTCGCCGAGGCCATCGGCCTTGAGCGCAGCTACCTGTACCGCAAGCTCAAATCCCACGGCATTCAGGCCGCGGATTAACGCAAGAAGGGCACGGCGCGCCCGGCCCCTGCGAAACAAAGACCTTTTTTATGTAGGGGCGCAGCATGCTGCGCCCCTCTCAATCTAGGGGAAGAAACTTAATCCGCAGCCTGAATATCCAACTAAAAGGGCGCAGCATGCTGCGCCCCTACGAAAAATATAATCATTTTTGCCGTTGTAGGGGCGACCGGGCGGTCGCCCTTCTTCTTGCGGTCTAACCTTTAATCCAGACAATACTCGCCTGCCTGCCAAGCCCGGC